>Ga0207872_100737_pt1 | contig 14254 bp, 11 predicted proteins | sample Passage260B_FD_187372 | JGI IMG/M metagenome (GOLD analysis project Ga0207872, IMG submission 187372) | Cellulose adapted compost microbial communities from Newby Island Compost Facility, Milpitas, CA, USA - Passage2 60B (SPAdes) (version 2) ...
TTCCGCTATGTGGACCGGGACGGCGGCGAGCCGCGGGGCCGGCTGATCGGCGGCCGCTACGAAGACCTGGTGCGGGAAACGTGGGACATGAAGCTGTGGTGGCCCCATTCCGAGGCGCTGTACGCGCTGCTGCTCGCCTGGCGCCTGACCGGCAGGGACGAGTTCCGCGTGATGTACGGGCAGGCGCACGAGTATGTGTTTCGGACGTTTCCCAATCCGGACAAGGCGATCGGCGAATGGATCCAGATCCGGGACCGCCAGGGCCGCCCGGTGGAGAAAACGGTCGCTTTGCCGGTCAAAGACCCATTCCACATTTTGCGCAACGTGCTGCTGATCATCGAGCTTCTGGCGGATGGGTCAATGGATGCAACCGCTGAGGCGCCAAGGAATGCATAGGCGGATGCGCCAACGGGCGCGTAGTCGAATGCGTTGCCGGATGCAAACGGATGCGAAAGCGGATACGTCGATTCATGCGCCGGTGCTGCACAAACGAACTTCGGGAGCGTGGACACGGTGACGGAACCGTTGCTTTTGGGGTGCGCGAAGGTTGACATCACGCCGGAGAAGCCTTTGGCGCTGGCCGGCTTCGCGCACCGGAAGGGCGTGTACGAGCGGATTGCGGCGCCGCTCCACGCCCGCGTTTTCTTTTTCCGGCAGGAAGGAGCTTCCGACCCTGGAGGTGAAGGCGGATCGCGCCAGGCGCTGGTCGTTTCGGCCGACTTGCTCTATTGGGGACGCGGAGTGGTTGACAGCTTGAAGGCACAGCTGGCCGAACGCTGGGGCCTCGCCGGGGAACAGATCATCCTGCACGGCACGCACAACCATTCGGGACCGCAAATCGCCACGGACGGAACGCCTTCCCTGGGCGCCCCCGATCCGGAGTACATGTCCTTGCTGCAGGAACGCGTGCTGGATGGAGTGGAGCAGGCGGTCCGGTCGATGGAACCGGTTCGAATGGAGCGCGGAAGCGGGGCTTTGGAGATGGGCGTCTACCGCCGCAAGCTGGTGGACGGCCGCATCCTGATGGCACCCAACCCGGACGTGCCGGTGGACCCGACCCTGACGGTGGTCCGTTTCGTGACGGAAAGCGGGCGGACGAAAGGGGCGTTCGTCCATTACGCCTGCCACCCGACCATTTCCGGCGAGAATGTGCTTTTGTCCGAATATCCGGGCCTTGGCATGGAACTGTTGGAAGCGAAGCTGGGCGACGGCGCGGTCGCGGCGTTTTTGCAGGGCTGCTGCGCGGACATCCGCCCCGCGTTGGTGCGCGATGGGGAGTTCTACCGCGGCGGACCCGAAGAAGTCGCCCGTTACGCGCGGATGCTCGCGGATGCGGCATGGGCCGTTCTGTCGCGGCCGATGCAACCCGTGCGCCCGGGCCCGCTTGCGGGAAAGACGATGACGGTTCCGCTTCAGCTGCAGCCGGCGCCGTCGGAGAAAGAACTGCGCCGTTGGGCGGAAAACGGAGGCGCGGAGAACACCCCCGATGCCGAGGCCAATCGCGATACTGGCGGCCGTTCCGGTGGCACCGGGAGCGCTTCTGGAGGCAACCGCCTTCGCCAGCTGATGCCCGACGCGCACATCCTCGCGGACTGGAGCCGTCTGCTGCTGGCGGAAGGGCGACACTTGCGCAGCACGGTTGAACTGGAGCTGACCTGCCTGAAACTGGCAGACGACCTGGCGCTGCTTGCGGCCAACGCGGAGCTTTCAGGGGCGTACGGCGCATTTCTCTCTTCTGCCTTCGGCGGACGGGTGCTGCCCGTCTGCTACTCCAACGGCATGATCGGCTACGTGGCCACGGCGGATCAGATCGCCGAAGGCGGCTACGAAGCGCTGGACTTCATTTATTATTTCGGTCTGCCCGCCCCACTTCAGCCGCAGGTCGAGGCCCGGGTTTGCGCCGGAATGGCCAAGGTGGTCGAAAAGTTCGCGTTAGGTTGACGGATCGGTGGACCGTTGCAGTACGGGTAAAGTTATAAAAGGATATCCGCGAATTTGACCAATACTTCCTGTTTTATTTATTTGGTTTGTTGGTGAGGTTCTGCAGGCGTTCCGAATATAACTCGTCTCTATTCCAGGTCAAATTTTTCAGAAGACCCCAACCATGAAAAAAATGCAAATTCAACAATTTCATTATACAAAATTGTCATATGTCTGCCATTTGCAAGAAGGACTAAAAAGTTTAATGTCGAATAATGTAACTTATAAGATTCACAGTCGAACATGGACCGCGCCCGTCGCGCGGTCTTTGCATAGAGGTTTGAAAACGGACTTCAGTGCAACTGAGGGATTATCATGGCAGATATCGTATCCAGAGAAACCAGAAGCAGAATGATGTCCAACATCAGGGCGGTTTCCCGTTTGGAAGACCGGATTTCCCGGCAACTATGGCAGATGGGATTGAGATTCAAAAGAAACGTCAAAGATCTGATGGGTAAACCGGATATTGCAATAAAAAAATACAAGATAGCAATTTTTGTGGATTCATGCTTTTGGCACTCGTGCCCGGAGCATCGGGTCATGCCCAAAACCAATGAAGAGTTTTGGAGAAAGAAGCTTGAGGCCAACAAGGCGCGGGATAACGAAGTCAATCAGTTTTACTTATCGCAGGGATGGAATGTGCTGAGGATTTGGGAACATGAATTCCGGGAAGATTTTGAAGCGGCTGTCATGAAAATTCACGATTACATTGTAGAAAATCGTGAAAAAAGCAGGTTGAACCGATAGAAAATGCGAATGTATGTTTGCATTTCATTTTCGGCGGGAATATAATAGGTCTATAATCATTCCCGAGGTGGATGATTTGAAACAAATACATGTCAAACTCGACAATGGGTTCTACAACAAGTTGACCAGGCTCGTCGAAAAGGAAGGGACCACGTTACAGGAGTTTTCCATGTCCGCCCTGTACGGGAAATATCGTGAATTTGCCAAGCACGATACAGAATCCGGAAAATTCAGATTTATTGATCTGTTTGCCGGAATCGGAGGCATGAGGCTTGCCTTTGAGGCTGCAGGCGGAAAATGCGTATTTGCTTCCGAATGGGACAGGCACGCTCAAAAAACCTATTTGAGCAACTTTGGCGATTTGCCGGAAGGCGATATCAGACAGATTCCTTCCGAAAGGATTCCCGATCATGACATACTGGTGGCCGGTTTTCCATGTCAACCCTTCTCCATAGCAGGCGTATCCAAAAAGGACAGCCTGGGACGGGCGCATGGGTTCCGGGATGAAACGCAGGGTACTCTCTTCTTCGAAGTTGCACGCATTATCAGGGACAAGCGGCCAAAGGCGTTTCTCCTCGAGAACGTGAAGAACCTGAAAACGCACGACAAAGGCAGAACCTTCAACGTTATCCGTTCAACCCTTCAAAATTTGGGATACAGTCTGCATGTCGCCATCCTGGACGGAAAACATTATGTTCCGCAACGCAGGGAAAGAATCTTTATCGTCGGGTTTGACATGACTACATATGGAGGGTGGGAAAGCTTCAGCTTTCCGGATCCTCCCAGGTCCCAAAAGAAAATAAAGGACATACTGGAGCAAAATGTGGATGACAAGTACACACTTTCCGACAGGCTATGGGAATACCTGCAAAAATACGCCGAAAAACACCGGAAAAGCGGAAATGGTTTCGGATTTGGCCTTGTCGATCTTGATGGCATATCACGTACTTTGAGTGCAAGGTATCACAAGGACGGATCTGAAATATTGATCCCACAGCCGGGCAGAAACCCGCGAAGACTGACACCAAGGGAATGTGCTAGACTTATGGGGTTTCCCGAAGATTTCAGGATTGTGGTATCGGATACACAGGCGTACAAACAGTTTGGAAATTCAGTGGTGGTTCCGTTGGTTACTGAAATTGCAAAAAACATGATTGAATCGATGGAAACCTACCATTCTCTTTTCCCATATTTGAAACAGGCTTGATTACAATATGTAGGATTTCGCGCCAAAGATATCTTTGGCGTTTTTTTGCAGCAAAAATCGGAAACATGTCCAAAGACACTGGTGGTAGTCTATTTAAAAAAAAGAGGAGTAAAAAAGTCCCATGTCGAAAAATAATAGTTGATCGCAATTTTTGGTTCGTTTTTCCCACAAACATGTTTTGGGTGGAAAATTGAGAAATGGGAGGGAAGGCCATGAACAATATATACAGTCCCGAATATGACAGAGTACGAAACTGGATACGTGACGCCAGAGAAAAAGGAAAGACTTGGGAAGAAATCCGATCCACGAAAGTGTATGAAAACGAAGAGGTTTTTTTCAGGAGGATCACGGCCGAGGAATGGCATGAAATTGTAAAGGCCATGCAAGAGGTTGAAAGCAGCGAACAAGTGCTCGAGCCGGACATCATGGTAACAGACCGGAACGAGGACAATGACATTTATGTTCCAACCGACCTTGGGTCAGCTTGGGTACTTTACAAGAATCATTTGCGGAATTCCGGATGGAATGAAGATTCCATCACAGAAATTGAAAAGTCGACATTGAAAATACTCAAAAGACTGAATCTCAAGGAAAATTCTCCTACAGTAAAAGGCATGGTTGTCGGGCACGTACAATCCGGAAAAACCGCCAACATGGCCGCGCTGATGGCGATGGCTGCCGATTGGGGCTGCAATTTGTTTATTGTACTTTCCGGAACCATTGAAAACCTGAGAAGGCAGACCCAGGCGCGTTTGTTCAGGGATCTCAGCGGTTCGGGAGCACAGGGCAATCTTGTGTGGATGGAAATAAACCATCCGTCTCTCTCCTCTCCATATGCACAAAAACTCCAGAATCTCAAGCTGACAAAGTCCTCAAGAATGCGCTATTTCACGGTTTGCCTGAAAAACTCTAGAAGACTGGAAGATTTGATCAAATGGTTGCAGGCAGATCCCAATCTGCGGAATGCCAAAATTATTGTCATTGATGACGAGGCGGATCAAGGAGGCATCAACACAGCCAACATCTCGGCCAATGAACGATCGAAAATCAACAGTCTGATTGTCAATCTGGTCGAGGGGAATCGTCCGGACGGCACGGTTTGTACAGTCAAACCTGCATGCATGAATTATGTGGGCTATACCGCAACCCCATATGCCAACTTTCTCAACGAGTCGGGCAGGGAATCGCTGTATCCTCGGAATTTCATCAGAGCCTTGAGGCCTTCAAGCGAATATATCGGAGCAAAGCAGATTTTCGGGATCGAAGGAACGGAAGACAGCGATGGAATGAATATCATCCGGGATGTATCGTTGTATGAACTGGAGCAAATTAAACAGCTTCACAAGAATTCATTCGCTCTGCTTCCTCAATCCCTCATGGATTCGTTGTTGTGGTTTTTGTGTGCAGCTGCGGCGATGAGGAAGAACGGATACAAAAGAAAAGCGATCAGCATGCTGGTTCATACAAGCCAATTACAGACCCATCATACCAATTTGGCCAATGCCATCATCAACTGGCTTAAATCGAGCGATCCGGAATCAACGATCAAAGCTTGTGAAAGCATATGGCGCAGGGAATCGGAATTATTCAGCAAAGAGGATTTCTTGTCGAAAATGCCATTCTATCCGGAATCCTACATCAATGATTATCCTTCCTTCGAGGATATAGAACCTTACATAAGACAATTGATTGGAAAAATATCTCATATCCTTCTCGATGAAGATGGCGTACTCTCCTATCATAATGGGATCCATGTATGCATTGACAACTGTTCCTACAATTCAACCAAGGATGATGAGGTTTATGTCAGGTTGGCTTATCCCGATCCCTTGGATCCCCATTATCCCGACCCTGCTCCCGCTTTTATAGTGGTGGGAGGAAGTACCCTTTCGAGAGGGCTGACCATAGAAGGCCTTGTCAGTACCTATTTTCTCCGGGCAGCCAATCAAGCTGATTCCCTCATGCAAATGGGAAGATGGTTTGGCTATCGCAGGGGATATGAGCTGTATCCCCGGATATGGATGACGGAGGAAACAAAATCCAAATTTGTATTTCTGGCACAATTGGAAGAAGATTTGCGGGACGACCTCCGCAGGTTTATGGATGCAAACGAGGATCCGGCCGTATATGGTCCAAGGGTTAAAAATTCGCCAAAATTGTCATGGCTTAGAATCACCTCGCGGAACAGAATGCAAAGCGCGATACCGGCCGAAATGGATTTTTCCGGGACGAATGCCCAAACGGTTGTATTTCATGAGGATGCAAGCATTCTTGAAAAAAATATCTATGTTGCCGAAAGCTTTTTGGAGGGGCTGGGACTAGGACGGTATTCAAAGAGCGAACGTTCCATTGTGTGGAGAGATGTCCCATTTGATCAAATTAAAAACGGTCTATTGCTCAAGATGGTTTTTCATCCGAGAGCGACCATTTTCAACCAAATTGACGCATTTTGCAGTTGGTATGAACAGGCTTTGGGTGAGGCCGGCTATACCAATTGGAATGTTATCGTTTCAGGAACGAAAGGCAGGCCCAAGGACAAAGTGTGGCATGTACCGGGTGGGATGGTCGGAAAGATTAACCGTTCAAGGAAGAAAAGCAACAGAAAAGATGGCTCATTGAATATCGGCGTTTTGAGGGATCCGAATGATTTGTTTGAGGACTTGGAAAACGGTTCAATCGACATTCCCCGTAAATCGGGGGCAGTTCCAAATGCCGAGGTCAGAAGAATTCGCGAACAAGCCGGTTTGGGGAAGACTCCACAGTTGATCTTGTATAGGATTGACAAAAACTCAAAGCCGATGCCATTTGAATCACGCCGCAAAAGCGAACCCGAACGTATACCCTTGGATGTAGATCAGGACATCATAGGAATCAGTATTTGGATTCCCGGAGTCGAAGCCCAAAAAAACCTTGTCAAAAGACTTACAGTCAAAATTACCGAAGAGCACTTCGACACGGATGATGAGACGGGTGAAGCAGATGCAAATTGAGGTTGCCAAGCAGGAAAGGATGTCCGAATCCGGCAAATCGCTGCTCCGACTGATTCAGAACGAAGAAATGCCTTTGTGGGATTTGCTGGTCAGGGAATCGGTGCAGAACAGTCTGGATGCTGCACTGGACGGAAAAGGTTTTGTCAGTGTTGATTTTTCGATTCGAGAATTTGAACGCTCTCGACTTTCGAGACATTTTGAAGGCATCAGTGAGCGTCTGGATGAACTATACCCGTTGAAGTCATATAGATTGGTTGAAATTCGAGATTCCAATACATGCGGGCTGACCGGTCCCATCGAAGATAACAATTTGAAAATGAGCGAATATGGAAACCTGATAAAGCTGGTCTATCACGTGGGACAACATCAGCAAAAGGAGGGTGCAGGCGGTTCATGGGGGCTCGGGAAGACGGTATATTTCCGGGTGGGGATAGGTCTCGTCATTTATTACAGCAGGATATATGAAAACGGAAAATTTGCTTCACGTCTTGCAGCATGTTTGGTCGAGGATGAAGAAAAACAGGTGGCATTGCTAGAAAATCAGGGATTCCATAGGGGGATTGCCTGGTGGGGAGAAAGAACATCCGACGGTAGACGTACAATACCTTTGACAGACGAGCGAAAAATCAGGGAAGTTCTTGACGATCTTGGCGTAAAACCATACGAAGGCACGGAAACGGGAACTTCCGTGATCATTCCGTTTTTGAGGGATGATCTCAAACCGAACTACCTGGAAGCACCCGAAAATGATTCATTGCCAAGGGCAGAGATTCCGTGGTGGAATCACAATGATCCGGAATACATCAAAGTCGCGCTGCAACGATGGTATGCTCCCAGATTGATGAATGAAAACTACAGACATGGAAGATGGCTGAAAGCTTCCGTCAATGGGGAACTGTTGACACCCGACAACTTTCTTCCCGTTTTTCAGATTGTCCAGAAGTTGTACAATGCCATTCTTGCATCCGACGGAAAAAATGAACATGAAATCCATGAAGAAGGGGCAAGCTCTTCCCTGCACGTGTCGACAGTCAATCTGAGGGGCAATTTTGTTAACGGGAGCATTGCCGGATGGATCGGGTATGGAAAGTTTACTGTCGATGATTTGAAAATGACACCGCCCCATAACAATTTGTCACCCTGGATGCAGATTTTTGGCCGGGAACTGGAAGGGGATTCAAACCCGGCAATCATCTGCTTTACCCGGAAGCCGGGCATGATTGTGAATTATGAGTTTGTAGGCAAATGGGTTCATGGAATATCCAGAACACCGAAAGACCAGTTCATCATCGGATTGTTTGTGGCGAATTCTTTCAACAAGCTCAAAGACGAATTCAAGAGAAACGGCAACCAGGAACTTTCGCTGGAAGAGTACATTCGAGGCTGCGAAAAGGCGGACCATGCGAGCTGGCAGGATTGGGTTCCACACAAAAGGAATCCATTGATCATAGACAAAATCCAGAGTCAGGTTGCCAAAATTGTAGATAGGCAATTCAGGAATGGACAGCCCAAAGGCCTGCAACAAAGGCATGCATTGCTGGGAAGGATCCTTGCCAACGCGATTCTGCCGCCCGAAGGATTTGGCAACATTGGGAACGTGCAGCCTGCCGGTCGCGGCTTTGGGCAGAAACGTCCTGCACAATCGGGAACAAATCCTGTGCTTCGGCAGATTTCCCCACCGATTCATACAGAGCACCATGTCAGGCTTGATTTCCAGCTCATTTCTGGCAAGGCGTCCGGAACTATTAATCTTAAACTGAAGGCAGTAACGGAAAGTGGCACCATCGACTCGGAGACATGGGAAAAGATGGACAAGGGAACCGGAATATTCTTTCCTTATGAAATCACACATTTTGAACTGTCATCGGTGAAAAGCAGTGAAAATGAACAAGTAGTATGGAATGATAGCCGCGGTGTAATAAAATCGATCCAGTTGCAGATTCAACCCATCTCTGCGCCCTTGTCCAGAAAAATCGTAGGTTTCAGGATAATCGGAAACAACAAGACAGCTTACCAAGGATCCCTATCGATACATATAACGGATCCGACAATTCATGTTGCCCTGCAAGCCGAACCGGTGATGGAGGAAGTTTTGTCATGAGCATGAACATAACTCCCTATCCGGTGCTAAGTGAAGAATTGCTGAAAAAAATCGGACTTCAGGTTGTCGATTATGAATTCGAATATGATAGTGGCAATCAAACCAGGAAGCTCGCCACCAAACCCCTGCTGGGCCAGGAGCACATTACAACGAAACTCCATTTATCTGACGATACAGGCTTTTGGGAACCGGAACACCACAATCTCCGGTTTAGACGCATGATTGTTGTTTCAAACTCACATCATTTGTTTGGCAAGGACGGGATAGCCCCCAAAAATGCAGAAATTGGAATTGCCGTGAAATGGATGTCACGACCTTCAAAGCAGCGTGGAGTATTTGTTGGCAATTCAGTATCATTCGATGGCGGCAAGAAAGAATTTTTCATTCAAGGAGAATTGCCGGCCGGCATCCTGAGGGATCATTTTGTCCTTTCTACCATTCTGTATCTGAAAACGCGAGGCACGCTCCAGGATGGGGAAAACCATCTGGCCAATGAACCCGGGATGGAGCTTGGATCATTGGATTCCATTACCTTCTATCTGACCGGTGAAGGATCGCATTTTCCCATATTTACTACAAGTGATGACGGGCCACTCTGGAGAGTCGAATGCGATTGGAACGATCCGCGTTCAGAACTTTTTGATGAAAATACATTCAAAATCGTGCTTAACGAAGACCATCCCGATTACAATCTTGTATATTCACCGGACGGTCGAACAATAACGCCGCTTATGAGAGAGATCTGTCTTTCGGCTGTCCAGATACTCATAGAAAATGTCATTGAACAGGTAAAGGTCGAAGAGCTGAGAAGCGAAAGCGATTATGACAAGGGAAGTTTGTGTGACGTGGTCAGATATTTCATTGATACTTTTGACCTTGATACCAGAAGGAAGGAACTGCTTGCCTATAGTTTGCGCAACAGCATGCTTCAACAAGGCGGGTGATGCTGGCCTATGAGTCTGAAGCTCCCCAACAATGAAGAATTCCACAACAAGATTGAAAGCTGGAGGACCATTGATGATACACTCCAGGAATTGGACAAGGACTATTTGGATGAAAGAAATTTGCTGCTGAAAATTCATGAAGAGTCGAAAGCAAAACTCGGAATCGAGCATGCAAAGGGCAACGAGTATAGGTATGATTTGATGTTTGGCCTGAGAATGTATGAAAACCTTCGCATTTCCCCGAGAATTGCAGCGGACAACAAACACTGGATTCATAGAAGTGTATATGTTGTTCCGGATATCGTTTTTTGGCGGTGGGGTCCGAATGCACATGAGAGATATTACAAAGTCCCCGCCAGGATTTGGCTCAAGACTTTGTGGTGGTACATCCATTTGTCCTGGCAAGGCAACGCGAATGATACATTCCGTGTCCTTGAAATGAATTCGACCGATACCATCGTCCAACTGGTTGAAAGATCGGGAACGCATGGATACCGCCTTAAACTTTGCCGGGTTCTTATGCGGCAATATTATGAGTACTGCAAAAATAACGGAAAATCGGATGCCGATTTTTTCAGGAGATTGATGAAATTGAACACCGCAAGGCTTGCTGCCATAGAACCGGCATTGTGTGAAGGAGAAGAGGAAGGATATGTTGCAAAATTGTTTGCCGCTCTCGAAGGCCGGTCTTGATACTTTACCGCCTGTCATTGATTTGTTTTCGGGCTGCGGCGGACTTTCATTCGGATTCCAGTCTGCGGGGTTTGACATTGCAGCCGGTCTGGATTTATCCGAAGCGGCAGTACATACGTCAGCTTATAATTTGTCGTGGCGAAATGGAAAGAATGGCAATCATATTTGCGGAGATATTACAACAATCGGAGCGGATGTATTTTCAAAAATTTTGGATGGAAGGGATTGCATAGTAATCGGAGGCCCACCATGCCAGGCTTACTCCCAGATTGGCAAAGGCAAGCTGAAGTCGCTGGGGCTTGGACGTTCCCATTTGAACGATGAGAGAGGGAAACTTTATCTGGATTTTCTCCGAACGGCATTTGAATTGGACGCAAAAGCGATAGTCATGGAAAATGTTCCGGAAGCCATTTATTATGGCAATACCAACATTGCTGAAACAGTTTGTGAAATTCTGGAAAATAGTGGTTACAATGCGAAATGGACAGTCCTGAATTCCGCGGATTACGGTGTGCCCCAAACCAGGGAACGGCTGTTCGTGATGGCCATAAAAAAGTCGGAGAAAGCTGAACCATCATTTCCCGAACCCACGCATCGTCCGCCTGAAGGGCAAGCCGGTATTTATAAGCAGCGATTGCACCGTTTGTCCGCATTTTCACATTTCGAACAGCCTCCCGACTATCGGGGAGAGTTGAAACCGTGGGTAACGGTAGGCGAGGCGCTTTCGGATCTGCCGACGCTATTTCCGACTTCAAAATCTTCGTATCGGTTATATGATCTCAATATTCTTCTCAAGTACAAGACTCCCCCTCAAAACGATTATCAAAAACTGATGAGAGAATGGGGGGGATACATGTCGGAATATGTATCCGGGCACGGGTTCAGAAAGACGGTGAGGGATTTCCCCATTTTCGAGCGCATGAAGCATGATGACAATTATCCGGCTGCTGTCATAATCGCCGAAGAAATGCTGGAGGAAATTTGCAGCCAGAAAGGAATACCTTTGGATCCGTGTTCGAGCGAATATCAGAAACTGAGAAAGAAGACTGTACCTCCATATGATCCAGAGAAATTTCACGACAAATGGAAGAAGCTGAATCCGGACAAGCCCTCGCACACTCTGGTGGCGCATCTTGGGGTTGATACCTACAGTCACATTCATCCCTGGGAGCCCAGGGGGATATCGGTTCGTGAGGCGGCACGGTTGCAGTCTTTTCCGGACAGCTTTTTGTTCCAGTGCAGCATGGGAGATGCCTTTACGCAAATCGGCAACGCCGTTCCGCCATTGCTGGCTCGGGCTATCGCAGTCAAATTGGCGGATATTCTGTCCGGCAGGTGATGGTTGATGCTGGATCTGACGAGAGAAATCCAAAAATTGTTTGCCTCATCATCCACCATGAAGGCCGTTCCCATCACTCAATTGCCGGAAGAATACAAAGCATGGGTTGTTCGGACACACCGTGAATTTGGAGTTGCGGTACCCGTGGATAATGACATACAGATTGCCGAAAAATTCTCGGGGGCCCGATTGTGGAACGAAAAAATGCAGATTGACGGAATATCAATGAATCTGTTGTTGCTCACTTCGCATAGGGAAAATCTGAGGCTTGAATTTTCCGTCATATGTTCCCAATTTGTCGATCCGGGGGAAGGTGGTTCAAACAGGGAATTGCTGCGGAACAAGCCCCAGGAATGGTGGGAACGGTGGCGAAGTCTTCTCGGAAACAAATATTACGAAAAATCGGTTCACGGGTTGCTGGGCGAACTTGTAATATATTTGATACTGCTGAAACGGGGCGATTCACCACACTGGACCGGAGCAAGTAGAAGTTCCGTGGATTTCTTTACACCTTTCAATGATTATGAAGTCAAGTCCACCATCAGCAGATATGAATCCAATGTGCAGATTTCGGGCCAGTTCCAGCTGGACAGAATAACGGACAGGCCGCTTTCTTTGATCCTATGCAGATTCGAACCCTCGATTGAGGGTCTCTGTGTCAACGATTTGGTTGACAAGCTGATCGAACAAGGGGTTGACAGGCATGAACTGGAATCCGAGCTTGCCGATCTCGGTTTTGAAGAAGGTTCACTCGCAAGAAACCGTTGTTACAAACTGCATGAGATAAGACATTACAATGTAGATGAAAATTTCCCTGGAATTACATTGAAGTCATTCAAAGATGAAAGATTGCCGGAAAGGGTCAAACACATATCATATACTATTGATTTGACCGGAATCCCGTACGATGTTTGGAGCATGTGATTGTTTGATGACGTATTGGAGTTGTCAAGAAAAGTGCAGTTTGAAAACACCCTCATACTGAAACCCCGTTATTAAGCTGCTTGTGACAACATTCTTTCGCGATATATCGCTGGGGGCCAGCCCCCTGGATTAGAGGTGTAGATCCGCTGTCTGTTATAGTAGACCATGATGTATCTGAAAATGACCGATTTCACATAAGCCATTGGATAGCGTTCCGTTTTGATCTTGTACAGCTTCTCTTTCTTTAACGTGGCAAAAAAGCTTTCCATCCTGGCGTTGTCATAACAGCGCCCTGTGCCGCTCATACTCTGAATGGCATTTCGTTTAGCCAGACTTTCCCGGAATGCTTGGCTTGTGAACTGGCTGCCCCGGTCACTGTGGAAAATCATGCCGCGTGCATTTCTTGCTTTACAGGCGTTCTCAAAGGCTTGGATGCAGAGCTCTTTACGCATATTATCGCCCATGGCCAAGCCCAAGATTTCGCCGTTGAAACAATCCAGCACCGCAGATACATAGAGCTTGCCGTCTGAACAAGGGACTTCTGTGATATCCGACAGCCACTTTTGGTTGGGGGCTGAAGCTGTAAAATCTCTCTGGATCAGGTTCTCGCTCTTTTGAGCTGCGGCATCCTCGCGTGTAAGGCCGTTTGGATGACGCTTGGCTTTCTTCAGCAGGCCATGCTTCTTCATGATTCGGTAAACGGTACTGTAGCTCGTCTTGATCCCCTTTTGTTCCAGCGCCAGCAGAATACGCTGGACACCGTAATTGCTGTTGTCTTCATGGGCGTTGATAATGTCTTGGATTTTGACCAGAAGCAGCTGTTGCCGATCCTGCCGGGGTGTGGGCTTCAAACTGCGGTAATAGCCTGACTCGCTGACCGCCAGCACTTTACACATCTTCTTGACGGTCCACCGATTCCGACGTTCACGGATGTAAGCATAGAGCTGGCAAGCCTTTACCGCTTCCGGTCTTTTGCGAAAAAAGCTAGTGCATCCTTAAGAATTTCATTGGCGCGGCGCAACTCGTTTATTTCTCTTTCCAATTCGATTTCGCGCGCGGTTTTATCGGCAGATGCATACGCGCGTCCGCTTCCAACAAACGCTCCGTCGCCATGCAGGGCTCTTTGCTTTCTCCAATCCTGCAAAGTATAGTAGGACACGCCCAATTGCTCAGCGGCTTTCTTTGGTCCAATCTCGTTGCTTAAACTTACAGCTTCTTCTTTAAATGCCTTGTCGTAACGTTTCATTGTTTCCCGTCCCCTCGTTTGTTAGCTTTCATTTTATTTCATATGAGGGGGTTTTTCGACTGCATTTTTATCGTAGCACTCCA
>Ga0207872_100743_pt1 | contig 14177 bp, 14 predicted proteins | sample Passage260B_FD_187372 | JGI IMG/M metagenome (GOLD analysis project Ga0207872, IMG submission 187372) | Cellulose adapted compost microbial communities from Newby Island Compost Facility, Milpitas, CA, USA - Passage2 60B (SPAdes) (version 2) ...
GGCTTTGGATTTCGTTGTGTTTGGGCAACTCATCCGACTAACCCTGCCTCAAATCCAGTTCGTGTACCTTGGCCCGTGCGTTTGCCTCCGGCTTCCTTCGGATCCCGCCTCGCGACAGGCACCCTCGCCTTCGGCTAATGATAGGCGCTCGCCAGCCCCCATTCCGGACTTTCACCGTAGAGATGACGCCCATGCTGGGCGTACAGGAAGAAAGCCGCGGCAAATGCCGCGGCTTGGTTTTTTCTTTTTCAATCGTCTTCGAACAGCTTCAAATATTCCCCGTACCCTTCCTCCGCGAGGCGCTCCTTCGGAATGAAGCGCAGCGCGGCGGAATTGATGCAATAGCGCAGCCCCGTGGGCGCGGGCCCGTCCGGGAACACGTGTCCCAAATGGGAGTCGGCGATGCCGCTGCGCACTTCGGTGCGGATCATGTTGTGGCTGAAATCCGGCTTCTCCACGATGCGCGCGCCGGGGATCGGCCGGGTGAAGCTGGGCCAGCCGCAGCCGGCGTCGAATTTGTCCTTGGAGCTGAAGAGCGGTTCGCCGGATACCACGTCCACGTAGATGCCGTCTTCGTAATGGTTCCAGTATTCGTTCCGGAAAGGCGGCTCCGTGGCGTTGTTCTGCGTGACCTCGAACTGCATCGGCGTCAGGCGCTTTTTCAGTTCTTCCAGATTTTTTTCCTTCGGCCAGTGCCGGGCGAGGAACGTCTCCCTGCCGGACCCCATTCGGTACATCCAGTAGCGCAGCGGGTTTTTCCGGTAATAATCCTGATGGTACTCCTCCGCGGGATAAAAGGGGCCGGCCGGCACGATTTCCGTCACGATGGGCTTGTCGAACTTGCCGCTTTGCTCCAGCTCCTGCTTCGATTCCTCCGCCAGCCGCCGCTGCTCCTCGTCGTGATAAAAAATCGCGGTGCGGTACGAATCGCCCCGGTCGGCAAACTGGCCTCCCGGATCCGTCGGATCGATCTGCCTCCAGAAGATGTCGAGAAGCTTCCGGTAGGAGACGCGGGACGGGTCGAAGGTAATCTGCACCGCCTCCGTATGGCCCGTCACGCCCGCGCACACTTCCTCGTAGGTCGGATTTTCCTTGTGCCCTCCGGTGTAGCCGGAGACGACCCTGACGACGCCCGGAATTTTGTCAAACGGCGACACCATGCACCAGAAACAGCCGCCGGCAAATGTCGCCAGCGCCAACCCTTCGCCGCTGGCGGAACCGGTTTCGTTCGACATGCCGCTGGACCCTCCTTCTCGCTTCCACAAGCTTCATGACGGTGGAAGCACCTGTCCCAATTCCCGCTAGGTTGGAGTGTTCCCCAATATGGCGATCGCCTCGTCCTGTTCCCGGCCCCCCTGCACCATGAGTACATCGGAACCAGGTTCTCCGCCCAGTGTGAAGTATCCTGGCCCTGGCCCTGTCAGGCGGTATGAGGTACGGTTACAGTCAAGATTTGGATTTGGGCCGGCCAGGAATATGGCTGAGAATAGACTTCGTGAAACCTCCATCGACACAGATGTCCTGCCCGGTCACATAACCCGATAGCGGGCTTACAAGAAATTCAATGACATTCGCAATGTCCATGGGGGTCGCAATTCTTCCCAGCGGGACGAGTTCTTCCCTTGCTTTCTTTATTTGGGGATCGACATACATTTGTTCGGTCATCGGCGTACGGGTCATACCCGGGGATACCACATTTACCCGGATTCCGTCACGCGCCCATTCCAATGCGAGTGTCTGGGCCAGCATGGTCAATGCAGCCTTGCTGGGACTGTAAGCGCCGGAACCTTCATGCGGCAGCTGTCCGGACATTGAAGAAGTAAAACAAACAGCACCGCGGCTATCCTTCAAATACGGGTAGCTTGCTTTGGCAAGCAGCCACCCGCCACGGAGGTTGACAGAAAACATGTGCTCCCAATCCTCAAGGGTCACGTCGCTGAGCCGGCCGGGATTTGCGATCCCTGCATTTGCGACCAACACATCCAGACCGCCAAATGCTTCCACCGCAGCTTTTACAAGCTGACCTGGCACATCGGGATCCGCAAGATCTCCCGCCAATGCCAAGGCAGTGCCACCCATTGATTGGATGGATTGAAGCACTTGCTCATGGCCGTCCGTCAATTCGCGTCCACAAACCGCAATCATCGGGTGCTCGCCCCGGGCCAGAGCAGCCTCTGCAAGTCTCACGCATACAGCCGCACCTATGCCGCTATTTCCACCACTGACCAAAGCCCGCATTTTTTTCATCCTTAATTGTACACTCCTTATTATACAATGGAAATTGGCTCTTCCAAAAAACTCAGAAGAACCTAAGATTCAGGTAACTTCTTCCAGTCCCCAACCTCGATTTTTCAGTTCCTGAATTGCTTTTTTGATTTCTTGCACTGGGTTCTCTTCGCGAATGACCTCAAGAACGACATTTTTGACGCCGCATGTGGCTTTGACCGCATTGCCCAATCCATTCCAGTTGATCACTCCCGTGCCGATCGGGTCATGGCCCCAGGTTTTCACGCCGGTGTCGGAAATATGCACAAGGCCAATGTATTCCTGGTTGGAGAGCAGGCCGGCCACGGGGTCTTCACCTATAAATGCTGCATTCGCGACGTCATACACGATCTTGACCGAATCATCGTTGATCGTTTTTACAATGCCCACCAGCTCCTGGATGGTGGGGGTAAAGCAGTAGGGAGTGTTTTCCAAAAGCAGCCGCGTGCCGGCCTGTTTGGCGAACGGGATGAGGTTTTCTAGGCTCTCGTACAGCCACCCGTAGGTCTTTTCGAGTGGAGGGGGGATCATGGGACGTCTTGTACCGGGGGATATCACAACCTCACGGACGTCCCAGGCTGCAGCCAGGTCGATCGCCGACTTGATGTGCTCAATGCTTTTGCGACGCATGTTCGCGGCAGGGCTGGCCAAATTGAGGTCATATCCACCGACATTCAGGGACCTGATTTTTGCGCCGTAGTCGTTGAGCCTTGTTTTGATTGCAGTACGCTCCAAGCCGGATATTTCGTCAGGCCAACAATGTGGAGAGCTGACAGGAACTTCAAAAATGTCATAGCCGTTGTCGACCAGCTCAGCTATTGCATCAATTGCTGTAGATGACCATAAATAGGAAAACGTATTTATAATCATAAAGTGCACCCCCCTCAGTTCTGCTCATCGCTCGCTGATTCCGCCGGGCGGCTCGACGCCGCTTTTTTCATTCTTCCAGCACCCTGCGAATTCGATCCAGGGTGGCTTTGGCGCTTTTGATTTTCGGACGGCAGTGGGTCTCGATGGTCACGAATCCGTCGTAGCCGTCGCTTAGCAGCGCCCTGAGCTGGTCTTCCCACCTGATTTCGCCTTCCACGACGTAGCGCCTTTTCCCGTTCGGTTCGGTGATGGCATCCTTGAAATGGACATGCGCCACATAGTCCTTGACAAAGCTGTAGCCGTAAGGATATGGGTCTTCTCCGGCGTAATAGGCGTTGGCCGGGTCCCAGTTGAGCCGCAGGTTCGGGTGTCCGACCTTGTCAATCAGCCGGACGGAGTTGACGGCGTTATCGGCAAAGCAGATATGTTCGTTTTCAAGAGCCAGCGTAATGTCCGCCTCGGCGGCTTTTTTCGCGGCTTCGCGAAGCAGGTCCACCACGATGTCCGGGCAGTCTTTGGCGGAGGTGCCTTCCGGCCTGACCACGCCGAAGATGACGATAATCTTGACACCCAGGCGCTTGGCGATGTCAATCGTTTCGGGCAGAACGATGTTCAGATGGTCTTCCAGTTTTTGCAGGGCGTTGCGTCTCAGGTGATATTCCTCCACATCCTGCCACCGCAATACCTGGAACCCTTCCGGCACTTCGGGGTCGAGCAGCGGAATTTTAAAGACGCCCGGTGAAAGCGCAGCTACGGAAACCCCGAACCGTTCGATTGTCTGGAACAGGTGATGCTTTCCGTAAGGGGAGAGCGACCCGATTCTTTCGGTACCGACTCCCCGGATTTCATAATGGCGGATTCCCCAATCTGTGCCGATCTCAAGCGCCGTTTCCAGGTCGGAGGACAATTCGTCCGTCATGATGGCGATCTTCATCTTCATCCTCCTTACGGCATGATCATGTTGGGTATGGTCAAGGAAAATGCCGGCACATAGGTGATGAGCATGAGAACGATAAACATGATGCCCCACAGCGGCAACAATGCCTTGACCACTGTCTCGACCCTAATCTTGGCGATCCCGACGGCGGTGTACAAGACAACGCCAACGGGCGGAGTCAAATGGCCGATGGCCATGTTCATGACAAACATGATGCCGAATTGCACGGGGTCAACGCCCGTGGCTGTGGCGATCGGATAAAGGATGGGAGCAACCAGCAAAATGATGGGTGTGGGATCCAGAAACGTGCCCAAGATCAGCAGGAAAATGTTGATGAGCAAAAGCATGAGAATCTTGTTGTCCGTAAGACCCGTCATAATTTCCACCAATTGGGCGGGCACATGCTCATAGGTCAACACCCATCCGAAGGCCGAAGAACCAACTACGATCAGCATGACTGCGGCGGAGATTTTGCTTCCGCTAAGCAGGATATCGGGAAGATCGCGCCAGGAAATTTTTCTGTACACAAACATGCCCAAAATCAAGGCGTAAATGCAAGCGACAGCGCCGGCCTCGGTGGCCGTGAATACGCCGCCGACGACGCCCGCGATGATGATGACCACCGTAAGCAGGGGCAAGATCGCTTTCCCCAGCCGGATCAAAACTTCCTTGCCGGACACGCGCGGTTCGGTGGGGTAATTGTTTTTACGCGCCACGTAATAGGCGTATCCCATCATGGCCAGACCGAACGCGATGCCCGGCAGGATCCCCGCCAGAAACAGCTTGCCGATGGATACGTTGGCGGTAATCCCCAAGATGACCAAGGGAATGCTGGGCGGGATGATCGCCCCGAGAGTGCCGGAACAGGCGGTCAGCGCCGTGGAAAACCCCATGTCATACTTTTTCTCGCGCATCGCGGGCAAAAGCACGGATCCGATGCTGGCGGTATCCGCCACGGAAGAACCGGAAACCCCGCCCATCAGGATGCCGCCCATGACGTTGACCAAGGACAGCCCGCCCCGGATGTGCCCCACCACGGCATAAGCGAAATCGATCATCAACTTGGTCACTCCACCGCGATCCATGATGATCCCCGCTATGACGAAAAACGGAATCGCAAGCAGCGTCGACGAATGGGCGGAGACCTGCAGCGTCTGGATAATTGCCAGGCCGCCTTGGCCCAGATAAAGCATAGCCCCCAGGGAAGCTACGATGATTGCGTATCCGATGGGAACATTGAGCAGAATCAACGCGAAGAAAACAAGAAAAAGAATCGCCACACTCACGAACCGTCACCTCCTCCCTCTATTCTTTGGCTTTCAGCTCTTTGATCAGATTTGAGATGAAGTACACCACCATGAACAGACATCCGATGGGAATCGGAAGAAAGCCCCACATGACGGAAATGGGCAAGGTGGCGTATTTCTGGTGGGAAACGATATCCGCCATTTTCCACCCTTCAATGGCCAGAAACACTAGCGTTCCGATGACAATAAGCGTACAAAACGAAAGAACAATTTTTTTCAGCAACGGAGGAAATTTATTGAAAAAGAAGTCAATCGACATGTGCGAGTTGGACACGACGCCTACCGCGGCGCCAAGAAAGATCACCCAAACAAAAAGCATGGCGCCCAGCTGATCGGACCAAAAAATCGGCGCCGAGAAAAAATATCGCAGGATCACATTGGTGAAGTTGACCAGCAATATGACGCCCATGAGGAGGGCGACAATCCACCCGAGCAGTTGCGTCAGTTTCGATTTTTCGCCCATACACGTCTCCTTCTTTCCATATTTGGGCCGGATGGACGAATCCGGCCCAAATATGAAGACTCTACCTTACTGATAATTCCGTATTTTGTTGATCAGATCGACGCCGATGGCATCCTGATGCTTGTCGTACACGGACTGCACCGCGGCCCGGAAAGCGTCCAGGTCCACATCCTCGATGATTTCCATTCCCGCCTGCTGCATTTCCGCCAGCAGGTTGTCCATTTCCGCCTGATAGAGGTCCAGGCCCCATTCTTCGGCATCCTTTGCCGCCGCCAGGATGATTTCCTGATCTTCCTGGGACAGCTTTTCCCACGATTTCATGCTCATCATGAACAGGACGGGCGTGCGGAAATGATGCGTCATGCTGAAATATTTCACGACCTCGTATTGCTTCGCGTAATACACGGCATCGGGGGCGTTTTCCGCACCATCCACGATTCCCTGCTGGAACGCGGTGTAGAGTTCGCCGAAAGCCATCGGAGTGGCGGCAGCTCCCATGGCGTTGATCGTGTCGACCATGATTTCGCTGTTAATCACCCGGATCTTGAGTCCCTTCAGATCATCCGGAGTTCTGATGGGCTTGTTCACGGTATAGAAGCTCCTCGAGCCTTGGTCCATCCAGATGAGGCCCTTCACGCCGGCCTTTTCTTCCATTTCCTTCAGCAGTTGTTCACCGAATTCACCTTTGAGAAGGCTGAACATATGCTCCCGGTCCCGGAGGAGATAGGGAAGGTCAAATACCCGGAAAGACGGAACCGCGGTTCCGACCACCGAAGAGCTGGCTTTGCCCATATCGATGGTGCCGGCCATCATGCCCTGGAACAGCTGGTCTTCCTGACCGAGCGTACCGTTGTCAAACACTTCAACCTTGATGCGGCCATTGGACAGTTCCGCGACCTTTTCGGCAAAGTAATGGATGATCTTCCCGTGCGGGTATTCGGGCACTTGGTTGTGACCCGCTTTCAGGACGATTTGGGGCGCTTGTTGTCCTCCTTCGCTCCCTTGCGTTGGGCCCCCGCCGCTCGCACCTCCGGATTTCTGCGATTGGCTTGCCCCCCCGCAACCTGCGATCAGAACGGCCATGATGGTGACCATGGCGATCACGCTCAAAAAATGCTTTCCTCTCATGCCAATTCTCCTCCTTGTATTTGGATTTTGGTCTATGTTCCATGGGCTTGACCCTTAGAACCTGGAATCCTGTTCCGAAAACCGGATGACGGGTTTGATATATTTGCCGGCTTGGACATCTTCAAAAGCCCGGGCCGCTTCTTCCGGGGAATAAACCCCGAAATATTCCCGGATCGAAAAATGCCCCGCGAGAATGGCTTCAAGCGCCAGCGACTTTTCGGACGACGCGAGATACGGATAAGAACCCTTGGCTCCGACGACGGTCAGTTCTTTTCTCATGACAGGCAGCAGGTCCAACTGTTCGGCCAGGTCGTGGTAAACGCTTCCAACCACAACCGTCGCTCCCAATCGGGCGGCCCGAAACGCGTCTCCGAGCGCTTTTGGCGAGCCTGTCGCCTCGATCACGACATCCGCTCCCTGCGGTCCGACCGCCAGGCGGACCCGCTCCAGCCAATCCTCGTTTCTCCGGTCCACCACGGCATCTATTTTCAGCCTTTCAGCGGTGGACAGACGATACGGGTTCAGGTCCATCCCGACGACCATGCCGGCGCCCAGCCCGCGGCAAAGCTCCGCAGCCAGTGCCCCGATGGCGCCCAGCCCCAGGACCAGCACCGATTGTCCAGCTTTCAGGCCGGCGCGGTCCACGATGCGCAGCACGCAGCTGACCGCCTCGTGCAGCGTGCCGGTGACGTCGTCGATTTCCGGGGGAAGCGGAGTAAGGAATCGAAAATGTTCCGAGTGCTCCACGAGCGTCTCGTCCGCAAAACCTCCCGGAAACAGCACGTCACCCAGAGGCCGGCAATAGTTGGGATGGCCGTTGCGGCAGTTCCAGCAAATGCCGCATGATCGTACCAGGCCGCTTGTGACGCGCATGCCCGGCTTCAGATCCTTGACGTCCGCCCCGACTTCCGTCACGACTCCTGTAAACTCGTGGCCAAAGTAAGGGTCGTCCCGGTGTCCTTGCCAGACGGCGAGGTCGCTGCCGCAAACCCCGCAGGCCAGGATCCGCAATTTGACGGTGTTCGGGCGAAGGGCGGGGGATCGGTCCTCCACCAGTTGCAGTTGTCCCGGTGTTGCGACGGTCAAGCGTCGGATGGTTCTCGCCCCCTTGCCGTTTCATTGATTTGGTCCAAAATTTTCCTCACCCGTGCCATCTGCCAGAGATCGGCGCGGGGTTTTCGGCCATCGGCCCATTCCGCTAGCGTTTCCCTGACAAATACGGGATAGAGGTCGTCGGAATCCGCTGTGACGGCCAGGGTTTCGGGAGGCTGTCGGATAAATCTGAGCGTCAATCCGTTGTCGGAAAGCGTATGGTATCCGTCCCTAGTGACCAGGGTCCAGCGGTTATCCCGTTTTTGACCGCCATGCATGGGAAACGCATAGCCCGTTTCAATGCTGACGGAAACCTCGCCCGGCGCCGCAAGCTGCACCGCGGAATAATCCTCCACCGAATAGCCGTGGCTGTAGTGGAACGCCGCGGACAGGACGGCAAGTTCGGTCGATTCCGTCAAGTGAAGCGCCAAATCCAGAAAGTGCACGCCCAGGTTGGTCATGCAGCCTCCACCGACCTGGCGGATGTCCAGCATCCAGGGCGATCCGTTCTCCAGGTAGCGGCCGGGAGGTCCGGCCACGAACCGGAAGGCCAGATGCACGTAATCGCCGGCCCGGATTCGGGACTTAAGCTGCTTCACCGCTTCGCTGTAACGCCAGACGAAGGGAATCGAACAAAACACGCCCTGCTTCTCTGCGAGACCGGCCAATTCGTGGACCTGGCCGTGGCTGAGGCCGACGGGTTTTTCGATGGCGAAGGCGATTTTCCGGCCGATCAGTTTTTTTGCCAACTCGGGCATCCGGCTGTGGGGCGCAAAAGCAAAGACGAAATCCGGCCTGGCCTTGTCCAGAAGGTCATCCACTCCGTCGAACACCGGCGCGCCCAGTTCGCCGGCCACCCGCCCGGCGGCTGCCGGGTCGTCGTCGTGCACGCCGCAAACCTTGACGCCCAGCTCCTTCAGGCCGGTTACGTAGAGCGGCACATGCCAGTGGCTTGCGCCAATGATGGCGATGCCGGGCGCTTTCATTGGACCTCTCCCTTTAAGGCGTTCAGGCACTGGCGCAGGTATCGGGCGCCTTCCGCCATGCCCTGTTCGGCCGGCGGCAGATCCTGCGGGTGCCAGCGGCGTTCGTATTCCATGGACAGCCAGCCGTCATAGCCGCTTTCCTGCAGGTATTTCAGAATCTCGGGCCATAGCAGGATTCCCTGTCCGATGACCCGGGAGTAGACCGTTCGCTCGTCTTCGGAAACGTGGGAGACCGAAGACGCGCGGAAAGGTCCCTTGCCTTCGCGAAAGACGAGATCCTTTACGTGCACGAAACCGATCAGCCCGCGCTGCAGGTCTATGGCTTCCCGGTAGTCCTCGGCCCCCACGAAAGCCAGGTTCGCCTGGTCGTATAGGGCCTTGACCGCCGGATGAGCGATCTCTCTCAGGATGTCGGCGGTTTGTTCCGCCGTGACCGTCATCGTGTTGAAATGGTTCTCGATCACCAGCGTGACGCCGGCTTTGGCGGCGTAATCGCCCAACAGGCGCATGGATTCCACCAGACGCTTGCGCTTCTCGTTGCCCGGATCGGTCTCGTTCGCCAGGAATTGGCCGCCGTATATCCGGATGAAGGAGGCGCCCAGTTCCTCCGCCTGGTCGATGACGCCCTTGAGCCCTTCGTTTTCCTTTTGCCGCACGGCGTCGTCAGGCGAATTGAATTTGGAATAGTAGGGCGTAAGGCACGCCACTTCCAGCCCGGCGCCGGAGACGGCTTTCTTCACGTCCCGCAGGACCTGCCTGTCGGGTTTTGTCGCCAGTCCGCACGAATATTCGTCCTGGACGACGATTTCAATGCCTTCAAGGCCGATGCGTGCGAACAGATCAATGGCTTCTTTCAGGGACAACTCCGGCGTTCCCATGGTGTGACCGGCTATTTTCATGGTAAGGATGTTCCTCCTCAGGACAAATCGGGAAGACCGGCTTTTTGCAGGATGCGGTGCATGAGTTCATGGGTTTTCAGCGCGTCGACCCCGTTGGTGAGCGGCTGCTGGCGTGTGGTCACGCACTCGATGAAGTGTTCCACGCATTGCCGGAATCCGAGCTTGTCCTCAACCCTTGCCCAGCCCATGGCGAGCGGCGTCATGGTCATATGCGTTTCCTTCTCGTTGTCCACCACGCGGACCGAATCCGGCGCTTCCACGTAGACGCTCTGGTTGTGCCCGTAAAGTTCGATCCGCTCCACCCACTGGCCGGCGCTCCGGCTGGCCAGCAGGAGCCCGACGGCTCCCGAATTGAAGCGGAGATGCGCCGTGACCAGCGTTTCGTAGTAGGGATCGGTGAATTCGGAGTGGGCGACGACTTCTTCGCACTCGCCGCAGTACCAGCGCATCAGATCCACCATGTGGATGGCGTTTTCCAGCGTGGCGCGGTATTCCGTCTGGGGCCGGTTTTTCTCCGCGAAGACGGCATGCGGAACGCGATCCCCGTATGCTTCCTTGGCCTTTCTGTAAACCGGGGCGTACCGGCGGTTGAAGCCGACCATCAGGATGCGGTTTTGCTGTTCGGCGACGTTGACCATCTCCTCCGATTCCCGGAGGGTCATGGCTAGGGGTTTTTCGCAGAAGACGTCGATCCCCGCCTTGAGCAGCGGAATCACATGCTCGGGATGAAGCTGCTTGGGCGTGAGCACGAACGCGCAATCGATGCCGGCGGCGAGCATTTCGTCCAGGGTGCGGACCGCGCTTCTCGCGCCGAATCTGGCCGCGACCGCCTGGGCTTTCGAGAAGTTTTTGCTCATCACCGCCGCGATCTCGATGTTTTCATTCGCCACCAGAATCGGCAGGTGCGCGATGTGGGCGATGGACCCGAGACCGATGATGCCAACCCGAAGTTTTTGCAAGGTGAGCCCCCCTTACAGGATGGAATATTTTTTGACCAGCGATTCCAAGGTGCCGTATTCTTCCCTTGTTAATGGCCGGCTTGGAATGCGGGAAAAATCCGATTCAATGATACCCTGCATTTTCAGCATGGTCTTGATTGCCGGGATGGCCGGGATTCCCCGCAAGCTACGGTCCATCTCGATGATTTTCCGCTGGAAATCCCGGGCTTGCTCGTAATCGTTGTTTTTGAAGGCGTTGTACAGTCCGACAAACAGGTGGGGGAACACCATGGCCGGACCGGAAACCGTGCCCGACGCTCCCAGGGTCAGGGCCGGAAGGACAAGCGAGTCGCAGCCGATCAAAACGTCGATCCGTCTTGGCACGGCCCGCATGTAATCCTGAATCCGCATCAGATCGGAATCGCTGAATTTGATGCCCACAAGATTGGGATGTTTTTCCGCAAGCTCTTTCAGCAGGACGGGGGTCAGGTCATTTGTGGTATGGCTCGGGATATTGTAGGCGTAAATGAAAAACCCGGGACCTGCCGCCGTCAGCGCCTGACTGTAAAACTTTTTCAGCGTTTCATGGTCCAATCCGAAGAAGAAGGGCGTCATGACGCCGGCGCCATCCGCGCCGATCCGTTCGGCGTGCCGGATGTGATCCAGCGTCTCTTCAACGGTGGCCGCCGTGCATTGGATCACGACCACGGAGCGGCCGGAAACTTCATCCACCACTGTCTTTGCGACTTCGCGTCTTTCCTCGGCACTGAGCAGAATCCCTTCCCCGTTGGTTCCCGTGGGATATACGCCGTGTATTCCCGATTTGACCAGGTGGGCGGACAGTTTTCTCAGGGAACCCGCATCGATTTCTCCCGACGGAGTCATTGGCGTGACAATGGCGCAAACAATTCCGTGCATCGATTTCACGAACAACACGACCTTCCGGAGTTGATTGTCAAATCCGTTTGAGCATGTTTTCCACGACGGCGCGGCCGGGGACGGATGACTGCGCGCCTTTGGCCGTGGTGGAAAGGGCTGCTGCCGCGTTGGCAAACCTTACCGCCGACTCCAGATCCTTTTTTTCAACCAGGGCTACGGCCAGCGCACCGGCAAACGTGTCGCCGGCCGCGGTCGTATCGATGGCGTTTACCCGGAAACCTTCCACATGGACAAAACCTTTGGCGGTGGCGATCAGGGCGCCGTGGGGGCCCAGCTTGAGAATGACCGCCTGCCGCACGCCGCGGGACAGAAGTTCGGATGCGGCAAGCTTCGCATCCTCGATGCCGGCGACTTTCTGTCCCGTCAGATGGGAGGCTTCGGTTTCGTTGGGCACAAGGATATCGACCATGCCGAGAAGTTCGACATCCAGATCGGCGGCCGGCGCAGGATCCAAAATCACCAGTTTCCCGCAGTATCTGGCCGTCCGGACGGCCGACCGCACGGTGCCGAGCGGGATTTCAAGTTGAACCAGCACGACTTCGCATTGCCGGATAAGGTCTTCGTTTTGCTTTACATCTTCCTCCGACATTTCGCCGTTCGCGCCAGGAATGACAATGATGTGGTTATCACCATCCTCTTGCACGGTCACGATCGCGATGCCCGTGGACGTTTGGGAAACCCGCAGCCGGTCGGTCCAGACGCCGCTGTCCGACAGACTCTGCCTGAGTTGCGAGCCGAACGGATCGGAACCGATCCGGCCGACCATGGCCGTTCTGCCGCCCAGACGCGCGGCGGCAACAGCCTGGTTGGCTCCTTTTCCTCCGGGCAGCATGTCCATGGACTTGCCAATGATGGTTTCGCCAATTTGCGGGGCGCGATGAACGGAAAGCACCAGGTCCATGTTGATGCTACCGATCACCGCGATGTCCGGTTTCCCCGGGGGGTGATTGGGAATCATAAGGTTCCTCCCGAAATGGACTGGTGTGATTTCGTGTGTGTAAACGCTTATTTGATTTGCTAAAACGATTTTCTAAAACGATTTTGTTGAAATAATATAACGTTTTAGCATTCGTGTCAATCGTATTTTTTGTCGGGCGGAAAATGAAAGAAGCCTCCGTGTCGGAGGCCTCCCGCCGGCGTTCCGATTATCACTTGAAATCGCCGCATGATTTGCGCACGACCAGATGCGTGTCGAAATGCCTGTACACGGGTTCGGTGATCTTGTGGTTCATCAAATCAATCAAGATTTCGACGCATGCTTTTGCCATTTCTTCCAGCGGCAGATGCATGGTGGTAAGGGGCGGGTTCGTGAAGCGCGCGATTTCGTAATCATCGTGGCTCACAATTTCCAGGTCCTCGGGTACGCGGATCCCTTGTTCATGCAGCGCCGTCAGGGTACCCACCGCCATTTGGTCGCTGGCCACGAACAACGCAGTCGGCAAGCTTCCCGTTTGTAACATTTGCCGAAGGGCGTTGTATCCGCCGCTTTCGCTGAAATCCTGGGCAATGATATGTTCCGGCTTGATCTTAAGCCCGAGTTCTTCCGCCTTCGCCAGGAATCCTTCCTTGCGAAGCCGGATGGCGGTGGAAGAAACGTCTGGGTAGATGATTCCGGCTTCCCGGTGGCCTCGGTTGGCCAGCAGACTCGCGACCGTCTGTCCGCTCTTGTGGTTGTCGATGTTGACGCAGGCGTATTTGTCGGAGCTTCGCTGATACAGGACGATCGGAACATTCGGCTTGGAATTGGCAAGAAATTCTTCGTCTTCCTCCGTGGGGTTGGTGATGATCGCGCCGTTGAAACGAGTTCCCGAAATGAGGCTACGCACTTCGCTCAGCCGGGATCCGACAAAAGGCTGGATGAGAAGGTCGTATTCTTCCTCGCTTTCGGAAAGTGCGGTTTGGATCCCTTTCAGGAACGGTCCGATGAGCGAAGCGCGGGCGTCCAACGTCCACAGGAGGGCGATGATCGGGGAGACTTTGTCCTGTCCGCTGCGCAGGCGTCTGGCCGATATGTTCGGTTTATAATCAAGCATTCGCGCCGCTTCCCAGATTCTTTGCTGCGTGGCGGCGGAAATGCGAAGCTGGTCGCCTTTGCCGTTCAGAACAAGGGATGTGGTTCCAGGCGACACCTTTGCCAACTTGGCAATTTCTTTGATGCTCGCCATGTTCCGGCACCACCCTGCTAATACGTTTAAATACCACTGTTTTTTGTGATATCCAATTTTTACGAATTTGTCAAATGAATTGTGCGAAACGTCTGAGTCAAGCTAGTGTGGGCACCTTTTTTGGATTCTGGATGCGAACTTGAAAAGAACCTTTCCCTTGTAAGCGCTTTTGGTGTTCTTCCTTATGG
>Ga0207872_100746_pt1 | contig 14140 bp, 12 predicted proteins | sample Passage260B_FD_187372 | JGI IMG/M metagenome (GOLD analysis project Ga0207872, IMG submission 187372) | Cellulose adapted compost microbial communities from Newby Island Compost Facility, Milpitas, CA, USA - Passage2 60B (SPAdes) (version 2) ...
TTTCAGGCGCAAGGGCTGGTCAGCATGCTTGAATGTTACTTGGCATTTCGTTAACTCTTCGGAACCGCCTGGTGCGGACCCGCATGCCAGGTGGTGTGTGTGAGAGGACGGGGGCTAGCCGCCCCCTTCTACTCGATTAGGCCATTGTTCCCGGTTGCAACGCATTCTTGGGAAAAAGAGCCTATGGGTATCATTTTTGGACTCATGTAAAATAAATTCAACATTCATCAATCGACAACCTGCCGGAGAGATTCCTCCCGGCGTGGGTTTGCACCGAAAGGGAGGCCTTCTGATTTGGGGAAAAGGATCATCCGATTGCTGCTGGCGTTTGCGCTGCTTGCCGCGGTGGTGCAGCCGGCGGCGGTTCACGGCGAGGTTCTGACCGCCGAAGAAAAGTACAATAAATTGGTGGAACAAGGCATCTTCGAAGGTTTTCCGGACGGCGAGGCGCATTTGGACCACAACATGACGCGGGCGCAGGCCGCCAAGATCATCGCCTTGATTTTGAGTTTGAAAGAGAATCCTTCCGGCGCGAATATTTACATCGATCTGGACGAATCGCATTGGGCGTTGGGATATATCGGAGCGGCGACCGCGGCGGGTATATTGGAAGGATATGGAAATGGTATTTTCGATCCTTCCTCCGATGTCACCATCGAACAGTTGGCCAAGATCATGGTGGAGGCGCTGGATCTCGAGGTTGATGAAGATGCCAAGGTGGAGGGAGCCAGCGATTGGGCCGGCAAGTATGTGAAGGCTGCCCTCGACGCCGGACTGATTCCGGAACAGTCCGACTACACCAAACCCGCGAGCCGGGACTTGCTGGTGGATGTTTCGTATGCGGCGAATGAGCAGCTTCAGGCAAACGCCGAGGAGACAGGGTGGATGACGTCCGCAGAACAAACGGGCGCGCGAAAGGTGCAAATCACCTTCCAGGGAAAAGCCGATCCGGACGCGGCGTCCATTGTCATCGAACGGATCGGGAACGAAAACGAGCGGACGCCCGTGGGCATCGAACGTCTGGAGTGGAACGCCGACGAGGGCTCGGTAACGGCCATCCTGAACGATAAGGCCGAAACAGGCTCTTACATCGTCAGCTTTACCGTCCGCTCCGATGAAAAGACCGTCACTTCCGAGTATCAGTTCAACATGGAGGCCGAAACGCTGGAACGGATCGAGCTGGGCGGGTCCGATCAGCTTCCCCAGGCGAATGATGTGGCCGTGCCGTTTTCCCTGTACAACCAGTTTGGGGAAGAAATGGACGAGAGGCCCGAGGACATCCGTGTCATTTCGATTGCTCCTCGCGCAGAGATTCATCCCGAACTCAATCTGGTCGTGCTGGATTTGGCCGAGCTGCCGAAAGAAACATTTGTTGCAGTCGTCATCCTGGCAGACAACGTTTCTGCCGACCGCATCTACAAAATCGGAGATATCCGCGTGCTCGACCGCGTGAGTACGGCGGGCTTTTATGACGCGTCAGGAAATCGCGTATCGACCCTGAAAAAGGGTGAAACCGCCTATCTCTTGCTCACACCTTTGGATCAATACGGTAATCCGTTCTATGACGTTGACATGGACTGGTTGAACGAAAACCTCCAGGTGACGGCGGTCGTTCATGATTTCAGACCGCTCACCTTGCCGAAACAGCTGGAGAAACATCCGAAGTCCGGACTGCCGTCCGTCTCCGTGACAGGCGGTTCATATTTGCGGGATACGGTCATCACCGTCACCATCACTTCCAAGCTGGGCAAAATACTCGCGCAGGAGTCCATCACGGTGGAGAAGGATGCAGAAATTCTGCCGCCGCCGCCGACACCTGCTTCCATAAAACCGTCCATGTCCGTCGATCCAAATTCCATCGTTACGGTCATGGACGCCACTTACACGATCACCACCTACGTCACGGTTACGTCGCAATGGGTCACCGATTTGCATTATATGATGCTGCCCGAGAGCGACCCTGAACCGGACGTGGAAGATTTGCTTCAAATTTCCGGTACGACGGCCACTAGCGGTCGTGTCAAAACCAGCGGAACGAAAAGGCTGGAACTTGCTCATGTTTATCCGAACGATCTGAATCAGAAATTCAAGCTTTATGTGGTCGGTTCGGCCGGCGATGGATTGATTAAAACCCAGAAGGAGACTGTGGAGATCGATACGGATTCGAATAACGTGTTCCGATTTATTTCGATTTCCGGGAATGTCGAAACAAGCACATTGGTCATGTACCTGGATTACACACCGCAGACTGCCCCGGTAACGGTTTATTATGTCGTCAACGACACGCCGCTTCCGACCGTCAATTCGCCGGACGATGTCATCCAGCTTCTTAACGACAGTAACACTTATATCACGCGGGGCTTGAAATTGTGGGGGGAGATTTCCGACCGCGTTCTTGTGAGCAGCAATCCGGGAACCTACTACGCCTACGTTGTCCTCGAATATCGGGGTGTTCTTCTGATGATGGAAGAAACATTGACGTTGTGAACCCCCTGTTGTCGACAATGGCCGGCACAAACCGCTAAGAGGGATCCCCGGGCGTGAATCCGCCCGGGGATGTCTTTTTTCCGGAGCGGCTTCTCGAAAGCGAGAAACAAAAAACGGACTCCGGTCGGCGGAATTTCAGGCTGGCCACAGTCCCATCTCGTTCTACCTGTTCCTGGCGCTGATCGCGGCTCCCCTCATGGCATCGGCGAAATTTGCCGAACAATTGCAGGCCGAGGCGGAGCGACAGCTGGAGCAGGCCGTCACGGAAAAGTATCGCGTCCAGAACATGATTGAACGGATCTCCTTTTCCCTGGTCACCCTGAACGATTTCAGTTCCAGGCTGAAGGACAACATCTCCACCACCCGGACCATTTCCCAGGAAATCACCGCCGCCTTCGGGCAGCTCACGTTCAGCATCGAGACGCAGACCAAAAGCATCACCGATGAGAACGCGGCGATCCAGAACATCGAACAGGCCGTCGAAACCTTTGCCGCAAGTTCGATGGAGATGAAAGCGCTGTCGGAAAATTCCGAAACCCTGACGAAAAACGGACGGGCAGAAGCGCAAGAACTGTCGGAAAAAATGAGCCGGGTCCGCGAAACGATGGAACGGTCCGCCGCCATCATGAACGAGCTGAATGTCCTCAACGAGCGGATTCACGAAGTCGTGGCGACCATCAACCACATTTCGCAGCAGACGAATCTTCTGGCCCTGAACGCCTCCATCGAAGCCGCCCAGGCGGGGGAACACGGCAGAGGATTCGTCGTGGTAGCCAATGAAATCCGGAAACTCGCCAATACGTCCCAGGACTCCACAAGGCAAATCGGCGATATCCTGGAACAGATTCGCGTCAAGACGGCCCAGGCGGTGGAGCAGGTGATGCAGATCCGGCGGGTGACCGCCGAGAACCACGAGGCCGCCCGCCACATGGCGGACGTGATGGACGAGCTTTCCGGGGACGCCGAAAGGGTCAAGGAGCAGGCGGGACAGGTGGAATCGGCCGCCTCCAGCGTGCTGCGCGAGTACCGGCAATCCGCGACGGATATCAACGTGATCGCCGAAACGACGGAAAACAACATGGCGGCCGTCGAGGAGATGCTGTCCAGCATCTCCACCCAGGACGACCGCGTCAGCGAGATCAGCGAGAGCCACAACCAGCTGGACGAGCTCGCTGCGGAACTAAAACGAATGACTGCGGGCTGAAGGGGAATCCTTGGCAATCCGTCAGCCCAAAGCCGCGTAAAGACAAACGCCCCTCGCGGACGGTCTCACGCCGCAAGGGGCTTTTCGTTTTTGTCGGGCTTTCGCCTTTTTCTGCCGCTGATGAACAGGATGTCCCGGATTCCTTCCACATGCGGATCGGCATGATCAGCATCCCGTTCACCGTGGCTTTCTCTTGGATCGTGTTCAAAGAGAAACTTTGCAGGAAGGTTCACCTTGGCCTTCTCCTCATGACCGCGGGAACCTTGGCCTTGGCGATCTCCCGCGGCTGACTCGTGATCGGACGGCGGCGTTTTGCGGAATGATGAATTTTTATAACTCCGCTGCCGGTGATCGCTTGTGGTCGCCCGGCTGTCGCGCGGCGCATCGAGGCGAATTGAGTCCAGTCCATTGCCGCGGCTGAATCGTCTGGAACAGTGAATAAGTGCAATTCGTTTTTATGGGACCGGAGCCCATGGCGAACCTTAATTACGTAAAGTTAGTATATAAATATGTGTGAATTACTTGGGATATAAAAGGGGTTCGGTTGCAAATGCGGAAGGATGTCCGGAGCCTCGGATGGAAGTTCACGCTGGTTTTGGTCGTGACGGTCGTCCTTTTCGGCATTTCCTCATACATTGTCGGCCACGGAATGGAGCTGGCGAGGGACCGGATGGAACGGAAAGACCGCATCCAGGAACGGGTGCTGGCCATGACGGAACTCATCTCTTTGTTCAAAAGCAGGGAAATCGCCCTGCAGGATTACCGCTTGAGCGGGGACGACCGATACATAAGGCAATTTGACGAGCTGTCCGTGCGGTCCGGCGAAGCGATCGACGGGCTTGCCGCCGGGGACAACACGGACGAACAGAAAAACCTGCTGGAGGAGCTGCGAAGCAAGGAAAACGAATATCTCGCGCTGGTCCGCGGGCAGCCGGACGCCGCGGAAAGATCGGGACAACTGCGAACCGAGATCCTGAGCCTTATGGACCGGCTGCTCGATGCCGAGAAACAGAAAACCGCCCGCTGGATCGACCAGACTTACGGCCAGCTCAGGGGCAACCGCCTCGCGCTCGTTTTTTCCGTTGTCGTCTCCGCCGTCGTCGGGCTGGTCATGGCTCTGATCGTGACCCGGAACGTACGGCGGAGCCTTCACGAGGTCGTGGGCATGGCGGACGGCATCGCCGGCAAAAATCTGCTCCTTCCGGACTTGGAATACCTGGAACGGGACGAAATCGGCCGCCTCGCCAATTCCATGAACCGGATGAAACGGACGCTGCGGGACATGATGGAGAAAATCGCGGGGACTTCGGGATTTGTGGCGGACGAAAGCAAGAAGCTGATTGAGTTCACCGCCCGGGTGTCCGAAGAGAGCCGGGAAATTTCCCGGACGATGGAAGAGCTGTCGCGCCGTTCCCGGGATCAGGCCGGCACGTCTTCCGAACTGGCCGAACGCATGGACCATTTTTCCGCGCAGATCCTGGCTGTCGCCGACGAGAAGGAGCGGCTGAGCGCACTTTCCGGCCGAATGCTCGCCCTCACCGAAGAAGGCAGCGTCTCGATGACGTCCTCCATTGAAAACATGAACATCATCGACCAAAGCATCGACCGCTCCCTCGCCCTGGTGTGCAGCCTGAACGAAAAAACCGCACATATTTCCGGAATAGCCGAATTGATCAAAAAGATCGCCGACCAGACGCGGCTGCTTGCCTTCAACGCGGCCATCGAGGCGGCGCAGGCGGGGGAGCATGGCCGCAGCTTCGCCGTGGTGGCCGACAACGTGCGAAAGCTGTCGGAGCAGGTGCAGTCTTCCGCGGCACACATCGCGAAAGTGGTGGAGGACATCTTGCAGGTATCGAAGGAAACGGTGGAGTCCTTGGATCACGGCTACCGGATCATCAAGGACGGCAGGGCGCTCATTCATCGCACGGGCGAGACGTTCCACGCGCTGAAGGAGGAAATCGGCCGGATTGGAGAGCAGATCGGGAGCATGGCGGTGTCGCTGGACGAGATCCGAAGCCAGACGATCCATATCCGCCGGTTTCTCGAGGACACCGTGGCGCTTTCGGATCAAACGGCGGAAGGCGTCTCGGAGGTGTCCGTCATCATGGACGGGTTCCGCCGGTTCGTCCGCGAGGTCGAAGGCAGCGTGGCCTGTCTCGACCGGGAAGCGGACAAGCTGAACGGGATGGTTCAAGAGTTTAGGCTGTAAACGAATAAACGGGAAAACAGGGGGCGCGAACATGGAACTGAAACAGTACGCTTGGAGCTTGCTGATTCTGCGGCTGGTGCTGGGTTTCACCTTTGTCCTGCACGGCTTCTCCAAATTTAGCGGCGGGATCGAAAACACCTCCCGCTGGTTCGACAGCATCGGCCTGCCGGGCATCCTGGCCTACGGTGTGGCGCTGCTGGAGGTGCTGGGCGGTTTCGGGCTGATCATGGGACTGTTCACGCGGTTTCTGTCCGCCCTGTACATGATCGTGATGCTCGTCGCCATCTTCAAGGTGCAGTTTTCCCGCGGATACCTGGGCGGCTGGGAGCTGGAGGCCACATTCTTCGCCATGGCCTTCGCCCTGCTGATCGCCGGCGCCGGCTTGTATTCGGTGGACCACGCGCTGTTTCCTTCAAAAAAAATCCTGAAAATCCTCCACGCCGCCGACAGGGATGCTCGGGAGACGACGGAGTCGGCCGGACCGGAGCCGGACCTTACGGGTTCCGCCGCCCGGGAAGATCAAACCGCGCGGCCTGAGCAGGCCGCGCAGGCGTGACCCGCCGTTCCTGCACGGAAATCCGCGCCCGCGGAACGCTCCGCAGCGGCGCGACAGCCGTGATTCCCGCGAAGCCGGCGGGCTCCGGAGACGGACCATCGTTGCCCGGCGGCCGGATGGCGCCGGCGTACATGAGAAGGCTGCGGAAGCCGCGGCTTTCTTTTTATCGCTTAACTGGGCAACTGTTTCCGCAACAGGAGAAGCTCAAGGTTGAGTGCCTCTCCGCGGACCTGTTTGTTATCGTGCTCACGTCCCTGTTGCTGAGCCTCGCGGAGTATGCATGCCTGTCACGACACTCCTTGATGTTGAGCAGGCCGCAAAGTTAATATTTTCTTGCAGGGGCCGGCGGAAACACTGGGGCTGCTGCGGGACGGGAAAGAGTTATGAACATTTGGGCGATTATTCTGGGATTTGTCGTGCTGCTGATCTATGGCGGGGCCAACTGGTACATCGGGCGGCGGCTTTATCAGGGTCTTAAAGCGGTTCTCCCGGCGGCCAGCGGCCGGCTGTTTGCCATCGTGCACGGCTTAGCCGCGCTCACGCTCATATTGTCGTTTTTTCCGCTGCCGGGGGTTGCCAAACACGCCGCGTCCTGGTTCGGCGCCTACTGGATGGGGATTTTCGTTTATCTTTTTCTGACGGTGCTGGCGGCTGATGTCGCGGTATTTATCGGCAGGCTGACGGGGCTGGTGCCTTCGCCGGTTCCCGCGGCGGTGCGCTTTTGGTCGGCGTTGCTGGCGGTTTTGTGCACGGCGGGATTTGTCGGGTATGGAGTCCATCATGCGACGCAGATTTACGAAGTGCGCTATCACGTCAAGTTGAACGATCCCGCCCTGGCCCGGCCGCTGAAGATCGTGCTGATCAGCGACCTGCACCTTGGCGCGGTGCGGTCGGAAAGCCGGCTGGAGGAGATCGTGGCGCGGATCAACCGCATGGAGCCGGACCTCGTCCTCATTCCGGGGGACATTTTCGACGACGATTTCCGCAAGATTCGCGATCCGGAGCGGGCCGCCGGACTTCTCAGACAGCTCAAAACCGCCCGCGGTGTGTACGCGTCGCTGGGCAACCATGACGGCGGCGAAACGTTCCCGGAGATGCTTCGGTTCCTTGAAGACGCAAACATCAAGGCGCTCCTGGACGAACGCGTCACCGTGGACGGCCTCGTCACCGTGATCGGACGCCTGGATTCGTCGCCCATCGGCGAATTCGGCGGGCTGGAGCGCATACCCTTCTCCGACCTTCTGCCCGCACTGGAGCCGGACCTGCCGCGGATCGTCCTGGACCACCGGCCGAGCCATCTCGAAGAATACGGAAGCGACGTGGACCTGATTCTCTCCGGGCACACCCACAAGGGGCAAATTTTCCCCGCCAACCTGATCACGAATCTGCTTTTCACGGTCGACTACGGCCACTATCAAAAAGATCCCGGCAGCCCGCACGTCATCGTGACCTCGGGCGTCGGGACCTGGGGCATGCCCATGCGCGTCGCGACGAACAACGAGATTGTGGAGATCTTGTTAGAGTGAGGCTGATAAAGGCTCCGCGATTTCCCGCTGCATAGCTTCCAGCACCACCAGGAACAGGCCCTTTTTGCTCATGAAATGGTGGTAGAGAGTTCCGTGAAATGCTTCCGGGCCGTTTCGATCAGCCTGCGGATCGTGACGGCGGTTTCGTCCTCGCTTTTTCTCATGCGTCCCTCACGTTTCCGGCCAGCCATCCTCCAGGCATTGCTCGCGAAATTCCTCCGAGGGCGGAATGATTTTGATGATGTCCAGCAGAACGCCGTTCGGGTCCGCCGTGATGAAATGCCGCTGTCCGAAGTCCTCGGCGCGGAATTCCTGGAGGAGGGGAAGTTTCTTTCGAACCGCTGTTCAATGCCATGGAAAACCTATCCTCATGAAGCGGAATCGGTTGATAGCTTCGGCTGCTGAATGTAAAAAATTCTTGACATTCCGGGTCGGCACGGATATTATGAATGTCAAATATATTTGACATTACCGGGAGGAATCGGAATGTCGCCAACGACGCATCTATGGTGGATCCTGTTGCTGTTCGCCGTCATCCTGGCCGTCCTTGCGGCGTTCATCGCCTATCTGTTGTGGTCGCTGGCGAAACGGGGAGACGAGCGGAGCGTCATGATCCGAACCAAGGCCATGTCGGCCGCGTTCATCGGAACCGTGGCGCTGCTCGCGCTGGAAACGGTGCGCTGGACGGCTTCGAAAGAAACCGGGACGAACCCGCTGCTGTTGCTGGTGATCGTGGCATTCATCTTTTTTGCGGCTCTGGTCATATACAAGCGAAAATACGGTGATCTGGGGTGAAAAACCGGATCAGGGAACTGCGGAAGGCGCTGAACCTTTCCCAGGAGGAACTTGCCCGATTGTGCGGGGTGTCCCGGCAAACGATCAACGCCATCGAAAACGACAAATACGATCCGTCGCTCCCGCTGGCGTTCAGTCTGGCGAGGCATTTGCGCACTACGGTGGATCGGCTGTTCATCCCGGACTGAAAGAACGCGGCGTTCCGAGTGTCCGTTTCAGCTGCGGATCCGCCGATGGATGTGATACTTTCGGCGACCGCCGCGACCATGCGGAAGCCAAGCGAATGCAACCGGAAAACCCTCGAAACAGTCCGCGGCGGGGATCGCTGTCATCGTCGAAACGACGGGGAAAAATATGGCCGGCCGTCACCGGGATGGCGGCCGGCGTTTCCGCCCGGGTCGCCCGTTTGGCCGACGGTCACCCACAGCGATCCGCAGCCGGACGGGCCGGCCGCGGAATGGAAAGAGTTGGCCGCGGGCCGAGCGGTTCTCGCCCGGGAGAAAAAAGGGAGCCGGCCGGTGCGACGGCTTGGCTCCTTTTTTCGTCAAGCGATTATTCAAGCGGCAATACGAACACGTCGGACAATTTGTCTTTCCGGTCTTCTGCGGCGACCAGCAAGCGGTAACGGGTGCCCGGGGCGATATTGTCGATGTTAAACACCGCTTCCGCGGTTCCGGAATCTTTGAGGAACTTCCCGCATTTCACGAAATCTTCGCGGGTTTTGACATCATTGGAATCAAATGAACTCGTAAGGTCCGTGGTCAGCGCCCAGTACAGCCATGCGTCCCCGAGAGCGTTGAGCCGCACGGTGACTTCAACTTCATCGCCGTCGGGATCCGGTATGTTGTACGACGAGCTGATGATTCTGAACTCGTCCGTGGCGAAGGATTTCCGGTACAGGTCCGACAGCTTGCCGTCCGGCGCTTCAGCGGTTATATACAGCACATAATCGGTGGATTCCACCAGATTGGTGACCGTTATGTTGGCGAAACCGCCGGTGACCGCCGATTCCCCGGTGGTGCCGTCCGACAAATCGGATTCCTCCACCCACTCCTTGAGCCTTTCGGCGCTGCCTGGGCCGGATTTGCCTGTTTCCACCGCCGTATAGTAAATTTTCACCGCGTCCGTTGCATCGATGCGGAATTTGACAAAATCGGCATTGGCTTCGTACACCGCGTTTACCACCGAGGGATTGTAATCGGGCGGAGCCGACGGCGTGGATGGCGAAGACGGCGCGGACGGTGTCGACGGCCCCGAAGCGGACGGAACGGACATTTGCAGCAACGACGCGGGCCCGTTGTTGACGGTCTTGACATTCAATTGCCCGCTCAAAATCAGGTTTGCATTGCCGGTTAATTGACTGGTGTCGATGTTGCCTACGGTGCCGTTTCCGGTGACGGCGATATTGGCTCTGTGGTTGCCGGACAGCATGAGGTTTTGCACGATCCCGTTGAATTTCAGCCGGATGTCGGCCGTTTGCGTGTCAAGATTCAGTGTCAGCGAATCCGCCTGCCCGTCGATGGACATTTGGACCGGCTCCGTGTGTGCCACCCCGATTTCCGAATTGGCATTGATGACGATCTCGATATCGTCGAAGAAATAGAAATTAACCTTGCGGGGCGGAGCGTCGGCAAAGGGTTGGGAGATGTCCAGTTCGCCCGGTGACAGAGCATCGGAGCCGGCTTGCGACGAGTCCGTCTCCTCTTGCGCCGTTTCCGTGCCGTCCTGCGGCTCGTCCGCCTCGTCTTGCGTCGGCTCCATGAGTTTTGAGGCTCGTCCGTCTCCTCTTGCGCCGTTTCCGTGCCGTCCTGCGGCAGGCCCGGTTCGTTCTGCGGAGCCGGCTCCGCGCCGGAGGGCGATTGATTTTGTCCGGGCACGGTGCGCTGAACCCATTGCATGATGTTTGGCAAGTCGTCGTCCGCTGCTATCTCTATTACCTGGATGCCCTGAGAGGCGGACTCATTGGCCGAATGGAATTGTTCTTCTTTGGTTTTCGAGAAATGATCCATTTCCTCTTCCCAGTTGTGATTGTCCTCAAAGGGAAAATTCGTGACGGGAACATCCTGCTCCTTTTGCGGGAGATTTTCGAGCCCCTCCATGAGAGCAATCATGCGGTCCAGTACTTCCTCGGGGATCACTTCAATCCCTGCTTCCGCCAGCAAAGCAGTAAGGCCGCCGCTCCCGAAAAATTTGATGAGTTTGTCGTAGTAATCATTTTTTTTCTTCCAGTTCGTCCGGATCGCTTAATTGGGAAACCGTGACGGGCCGCGGCGATTTGGCGGCGCCGGCCGCGATGCCGGTGTCGAAGACGGACGCCGCGCCGGCCCCGGAGGCCGCTTCCTCCATACCGTCCAGATTGAAGAGGGCGATGTCGCGGAATACGAGGAATCGGTCCATGATCGCCGACCCGGATACCAGAAAGACATATTCCCCGGTATCCGCAGCGGCCGGCATCGTGACGACGCCCCCTTCCGCCACGGAACCGTCCAGCAAAAGCCCGTCCCGCGCCCGTCCCATGACGATCAGGCTGCCCCGGATATGGACGCTGCGGATCACCGCGGCGTCCGCGGCTACCAGCAAATGGCCGTTGATGACGGCGCCGCCGGCGTCGAACAGGATGTCCCGGGCTTCATCCTGCGCTTCCGATCCGACCGCCCGGATTTCCAGGCCGGACACGGACACGATGGTATCGCCGTCGGTTTCAAACTGTATGGCCGAACCCAGCAGCGCCGCGCGGTTGATTTCGCCGAACAGGCCGGAGAGGGACTCGGCCCAGCGGTATTTGCGGCCGCTGATGGTCACCGTCTCCGCGTCCAGGTCTTCGATGAAATGGATGCTGAACACCGCCCGGCAGATCAGCACCGCCGCCTCGCCGCGGGTCAGGGGATCTCCGGGGGCGAAGCGGCCTTGCGCCTTGCCGGCGACCGCCCGCAGGTTCGCCAGCGCGCCCACCGCGCCGGCGAACCAGTCCGTCTCGCGCACATCGGCGAACGCCGCCGCGTGAACGGGTGTCAAGGACAGGCCGGCGGCCAGCATCGCCGCCGCCTCCGCCCGGGTGACCGGCCGGTCGCCCCGGAAGGAGCCGTCGCCGTACCCGTGAACGATGTCCGCCAGGAAGAGCGCGTGGATGTAGGGCGCTTCCGCGGAGGAAGCGGGCACGTCGGAGAACGGGGAGCCCGGCGCCGGGTCGAGACCCAGGGCGCGCGCCAGCCACGCCGCGAACTCCGCCCGGGTGATCGGCCGGTTCGGCACGAAGGCTCCGTCTTCTTCGGGCCCGATGATGCCAAGATCGGTCAGAAAAGCCACAGCGTCAAGGTAAAACGCCCGTCCGGGCACATCGTTGTTTGGGTCCAGCGTAGATGGCCGTTCCTCCGGCTGCGGGCTCTCTTCGGCGAGCACGAGGCCGGGCGAGGTTCCCGCGATCAGCAGCAAGGCGAGCCATACGACCGCGAACCGCCGGACCGCTCGACCAAAACGCCAGTGCACCTTCGTACCTCCTTCGATACAAACAGACGATTTGTGCCATAGCTGATTATAGCGCAAATATTCCGACAATACCCTTAAAGAAATCTAAAAAAATAAAACGTTTACATTTCCAAATCTATCCGTTGCGGAGACCGTGCGGCTGTGGTACTGTCAAATTGTGTCAATGATCACCACCTTTCACCGAAAGGAAGGAAGCCATGAACGCATCCGACACGTTGCAGAGAAGAAACAGGCTGCTGGTGAACATCATCTGGGGCATGCTCGTCCTCGGCATTGCCGTCGATTTCATTAACGGGCGCCACCACGGAGTCGATCATCGCGCTGGCCGTCGTTGGTTTCATCGCCTGCGGCGCCGCGACCGTGATGACTTACAAAAACTGGATGTCCCGGTATGTGATGTTCTTTATCGCCGTCATTCTGTCCGGACTGACGGTTCTGCTCATGGTGACGGGACCGGTGATCACCACCTGGTTCCTGGTTTTTGTGACCCTCTCGGTCATGACGCTGTACAACAATTTCCGGGCCATCGTCTTTACCACGTTCCTTGGCATCGGAGTAACCGCTTACTTCTTTGCGAGCGAGTACCGGTTTGTCTTCGGCGACAACCATCCGGTGACGATCTTTTTGTATCTGCTCCTGGTCGCTTCCCCGCTGCTCGCCTCCTCGAAATTTGCCGAACGGCTGCAGGCGGAGGCGGAACGGCAGCGCGAACAGGCGCTGGCCGAAAAGAACCGGGTGCAGGAGATGATGGAACGCATTGCCGCGAGCCTCCGCGAGCTGAACGCGTTCAGCGCGAATCTGAAGCAGAACATTTCCACCACCAGGGCCATCTCGCAGGAAATCAACACCGCCTTCGGACAGCTGTCGTCCAGCATCGAAACGCAGACGAGGAGCATCGCCGATCTGAACGAAGCCATCCAGGGCATCGAGAGATCCGTGGAATCGCTGGCCGCGCGGTCCACGGACCTGAAAGGGCTGTCGGCCAACACCGAGCGTCTCACCAAAAGCGGCAGGGAAGAAACGCTCATGCTTTCCGGGATCATGGACCAGGTGCAGGAGACAATGGCGCAGTCTGCCGAGATCATGCGGGAGCTCAGCGAGTACAACCAGAAAATCCACGAAATCGTCGCAACCATCAACCACATTTCCCAACAGACGAACCTCTTGGCCCTGAACGCCGCCATCGAAGCCGCCCAGGCGGGCGAACACGGCAGGGGCTTTGCCGTCGTGGCGAACGAAATTCGCAAGCTGGCGAACACGTCACAGGAGTCGACGAAGGAGATTCGTGACATTTTGGAGCGGATTCGCGAAAAAACCGCCCAGGCGGCGGAGCGGGTGGCGCAGAGCCGGGAAATGACCGACCGGAGCCATGAGGCCGTCCGCCGCGTGGCCGACGTGATGAACGAGCTTTCCGCCGACGCGGAACGGGTCAGGGAACAGGCCGACCAGGTCGAAACTTCGTCCGAAGAAGTGCTTGGCCGGTATCGGAAATCCGCGGCGGAGATCGCCGTCATCGCCGAAACGACGGAGAGCAACATGGCGGCCGTCACCGAGATGGCGGCCAGCATTTCCGACCAGGATGTCCGCCTGAACGAGATCACCGACAGCTACCTGCAATTGGACGGACTTGCCGCGGATTTGAAAAAGATGGCCGCGGGCTGAGCGGGCCTCCTGTCGCTCCGCCGGCGTTCAAGCCGGCCGGGCGTTTGCGCGCCCGCGCGGACGAGCGATTTATGCCCGGGTAATGAAAAAAAGGAGCAAGCCGGCAACCCGGCCTTGCTCCTTTTTTGGTACGCCCAGCATGGGCGTCATCTCTACGGTGAAAGTCCGGAATGGGGGCTGGCGAGCGCCTACCATTAGCCAAAGGCAAGGGTGCC
>Ga0207872_100758_pt1 | contig 13746 bp, 11 predicted proteins | sample Passage260B_FD_187372 | JGI IMG/M metagenome (GOLD analysis project Ga0207872, IMG submission 187372) | Cellulose adapted compost microbial communities from Newby Island Compost Facility, Milpitas, CA, USA - Passage2 60B (SPAdes) (version 2) ...
GGCACCCTTGCCTTTGGCTAATGGTAGGCGCTCGCCAGCCCCCATTCCGGACTTTCACCGTAGAGATGACGCCCATGCTGGGCGTACCAAAAAAGGAGCCCGGGATTCCCCGGACTCCTCCGAACCTTTGACCGTTTCAACACCCGGCTACCGAACCCGGTGCACGCCCCAGAATTCATCCACCGTATTCTGGAGCCGGACGGTGACGGCGGATGTCTTGACGGCGCCGTTGCTATAGGTGGCCGTAAACACAAACGTATACGTTCCTTCCGGCAATTCGTACAATTTGACCTGATCATCGGATCGAAGCAGGCCTTCCCAACGCACCGCCGACCCGGCGGCCGGCGCAAGCTGCTTCCGAAGCCCACGATCCGCTTCCACCGTCACCGACACCGCCTTTGTGCCGGAGTTTTGCGTGTCGGTCACATCCGCTTCCAGCACAAACGCTTCGCCCGCCCAGAACCAATCCGGCGGACGCGGATTTTCCGGATACTTCTCGTTGTATCGCAGCCGGTTGGCCTCCCATTCGTCCGTGTGCCGCACATAACCCTGAACGCCCAGAGCACGGACGAGGAACGTCTTTGTCCTCACCACCGCCGGCGCCTTTCCGTCGCTGATGGACAACCGCGCGGTCCAGGTTCCGATCGCGGAGCCATCCGACGGAAGCATGTAATCCGGTCCCACTTCGCCGTATGGATAAGCAGCGGCAAAGGTTTGATCCAGTACTTTCGCGCCTCTTTGGTCAAACAGCTCAAACCTGAGGCTCAGGTTGTCCCGTTCCCGATCGGAGAGCTGCGCAGCGCGAATGCGCACCGTATCTCCTTCGTAAACAGGCATCGCTTCATCCGACGCATCGTACGTATACACCTTCAGGGCCCCATCCGGCGGCGTATTGTTGATCACTTCGAGCTCAAGGGTCTTCGTTTCGGTGTTGCCGTTTGGCGTACGGGCGGTCCATTCAAAGGTGTACGTCCCGTCTGGGATCGGCGCCTGCGGCGTGAAAGCGCCGCTCCAGCGCTTGGCGCCCGTTCCCGCGGTCGACTGGGTCACCCCTGTCAGCGTCACGGTCTTTTGGTAGGACGTGCCTTTGAACGCCGTGACCGTGACCTGGTTCGGATATTCCGTAGTGCGCGCCGTCAGCGTCACCGGATCGCCTACCACAAGCGTACCGACCGGAGCGCCGTCCTTTTCCACCCCGGGCTGCAGGTTGATCGGCGTCAGCACGCGGACGGCAAAATCTTTGTGGGCGCTCGTTCCATTGGCGCCAACGGCCCTTACCCGGAACGTATAGTTGCCGTCTGTCGTCGTCTGCGGAATGGTAAACGTCTCGTCGGCCCAGAAGATGTCGCTGCCCGTCTTCGTCCCGGTGTGGAAGGGCACCGTCCGACTGATGATGTTGCCCGACGGATTCATCAGGAATTGCAGGTCCACGCTGTACGGGAATCTCGTCCACAGGTCGTGGGCGCGAATCTTTTCGCCGGCCGGAACGCCGCCCGCAATGGTAAAGGCGCTGTCCTCGGCGCTAAGATCCGCCCTGAGCTGAGGCGGCGGTTCATTTTGCAGGGTAAAGTTCATCACGAACGGGTCCGACCATGCGCCCTCCACGTCCCGGACCAGGTATTCCAGGCGGTACGTTCCCGGCGGCAGACGGTCCGGGATTTTGTAATACCATTCTCCCTCTTCCTCCCGGTAGTAACGGATTTTGCGCTCCGCGATGCCCTTGTTTTCCGGATCGGTGACGTTGTGGTCCAGGTCGTAGGATTGGTCCACCCAGGTTGTATCGTAGCAGTTGCACGACGTGTTATAGGTCCAGTCCAGCTCGGCCAGCGCGATCGGCTTGCGGTGCGCCCGGATGACGGTGAACGATTCGTTGGACCAGTAAGCGTATTTCTGGAGGGCCGGATCCGTCGACGGCTGATCCTTCACCCTGCGGTAGACGATGTATTCCCCCGGCAAATCGAACTTGTTGCGCAACGTCTGACTGGACCACCCGGAGGGATCATAATCGGCCAGAGCAAAGGGAGCACGTCCCATCGAATTGTCATAAAAGTTCTCATGATGGACGTACATCGTCTGCCGTTGCACGATCGGGTCGTTTTCCGGGTCCGTTTCGTCCGTAAGCAGCTGGAACGTTTCCCCGACCAAAACCGTCTGCGCGGCCGAAGGCGGACTCTGCCCGGCGATCCAGGCGAAGGCCTGATCGATGAGCGTACGGATATCCTCACCCTGGTTTCGGATGAAATGGTCGTATTCGGTCTGGTTCCGGATGCCCGGCGCGCCGATCAGAATGATTCTTCCGTCGGAAAGTCCTTTGACCTTGTTGAAATCGGCAAGTTCGTTGATGGTTCCGTCGGAGACATAGATGAGATACTTGTCCGCAACGGCGCGCGCATAAGGATTCTGATAGGGCTGGCGGACATCCTTGTAAATCGTGCCCGAATAGGTGCCGTACCAGTTGCTGACCCACCGGACGTCGGGCACCCAGACCTGTTTGTAAGTGGGCGGCACCCACACCTGAACGGTCCGATAAACCGTTCCGGAATAATAGGCCGTCCAGTATTCCCTGCACTCTCCGTTTGGTGGCCCGGTAGTTCCGCAGTAGCCGTCTCTTGTGGTATTCGTCCTTGGAAGCGTTCCGGAAAAACCTTGGCTGTCGCTGTACGAATAGCTGCTTGGACATTCGTTCCACGAAGTATGACTGGTCATGACTCCATCTGGGCCGTATTTAGTAATCACGGTATTGGGACAGGTATGCGTTGCCGTTTTGGATTCCGTGATCGTTTCGTAATGGCCGGGTACATCCACCACCGTCTCCCAGTGGCCGAAATCGTAATAGTAGCCGTTGTCCGTCGCCGACACGCGATTCAAGGTCCCGCAGTAACCGTTCGAGCAATAGTAATGCGTGGCGGGAGGATAGCTGCTGCCGGTATTCACCACCGTGGACGCCGATTGGGAGTACGTGTACGTGTGCATGTCCCATATGAAAAGGTTCGGATCCATTCCGTAGTAGCGCAGGCGATTGTTCAGCTCCACCCCGGCGCTTTTCACTTCGTCGATCTTGTGCTGCTCCAGGTTTTTGTCCAGAAGAAGCGCCACATCCACCTGCTGCCGGATCGAAGGAATATCCGTATAGATGTCGGAATACGGGATATAGTTGTCGATCTCGAACTCCATCTCCGCCGTGCTTGTCCGCCGATCCGCTTCGGTGATGAATTCCGGAAACGTCTCCTGGCCAAAGTCTTCATCCACCGTCACACGTATCCGGTATTTGCCGAGCTTTCCCCCCGGCGGCGTGTATTCCTCCCCAAGCGGTCCGGAAAACTCGGCAATTTTCTGCGCGTAGGTCTCGTTGCCCTGGATATCGTAGAATACTTCGACCTTCTGATTCCGGATGATGTCACCGTCCGTACTGACCGCATCATAGAAGAGCCGGAGGGTTTCCGTCCGCGAAATCTGGCTGGAATACGGATGCAGAATGATCGCCGGCGCGTAGTCGGGGACCACCGTGAATCTCAGCACATACGGATCGGACATCCGTCCGAGCGCGTTGGTCACCGTCAGGCTGAGCTCATATTCACCGGCTTTTTTGTACAGAAACTCCTTGTAATCCCGTCCGTCTGTTCTCATGCGCCGATCCGCATCGGATCCTTCGATGGCACGCCACGTCCAATGCGCATCCACCAACGGGTAGTGCGCAAGCACATAGGGATCGTTGGCGTTCGGGTCGTCAGAGGTATTCTCCACCGCCATCTTGCGGTTTTCCTTGAAGCTTCCGCCGTACAGTTTGAATTGTGCACGCGGTTTGGTATCGTGGACATTGACGATCCGGTATGTATCGCAGGTGCCGTCCGATTCCACTCCCGGTACCGGTTCCCACTTCATCGAGACGGTAACCAGCCCGTCCTTGTCGTCACCAAAGACGTATCCTCCGCTGAAAAACAGGTCCGCATCCACTGGTGCACCGTTGACCCTGACACTCCGCGAAGCCACCTTGGAAAGATCGGTGCCGTCTGAAGCCGGGAACGGCACGATGTCGAAGGCGTCTCCCGGAATATTCGGCCTGCAGACCAACGGTTCGGGCACACCAGCTGGCGGAGGCATCGGAGACTCCATAATCGGCTCTTCCGGCGGCGTTCCGTCAAAGCGCACCCGCCAAGTGGTCGTCCCTACATCCGGCGCGGCGTGGTTGTAATAGTATGCTTTTGCTGTAAGTGTAATAATGATTTCATCATTTTGTACGATTTGTGATTTGTCAAAGGTAACTGAAAGATCGGGTGAACGAATCGCTTTTTGCCGCTGGTTTTGTAGCACAAGTTCTCCGTTTCGGGTAGACGAAAGCGTTTCGCTTTTGGATCCTCCGGGCCAGGAATAAGTGACCTCCAATTCCCATTTCTCAATGTCCAAGCGAGTATAATACAACGCCATCATGAAAGTATCGTCAACATATGCTTCATCGTTTATTTTTCCGGAAAGTTCCCAAGACCAAGTGAATGTGTCTCCGAGCTTCCCAAGATCCGTTTTTATGTTTGTTTTTGGTTTGATTTCCGCCGTTACTCCAGGTTTTTCCTTTTCAATAAGAGGATTGATCATGTACGTTTGGTACCAAACGGTCCCATTATCGCTTACGTGAAACAGCCGCCCCGACCCCGGCAACTGGCTCGTCGGAGCCTGCTGTACATACATGTAGTCAAACAGGTTCTTGGGGTCGTTTGTATCCGTCACCACGTCCTTGGCCTGATACTTAACAGTCACTTGGCTGCTTTTGATGACTTTGTTGGCTTTTTCTACAAGTCCTAGAATGTAAATATCATCTATATCACGGATCTCCCTCGTTCCTTCCCAAAACGGCCCAAATCCACTAGGTTTGTTTCGATTCCCATTGAGCAGCGGACTGGACCAAGGCCGGTAGATGTATTTTTTCAGATTTGGATCAATACCGCTGTTTTTATCGTCTGGAAAATACGGGTTGGTGTACAAGTTGCCATTGACATCCCACCCATAATAGCGGTATTCACCGAATTCCCCTCCGCGGTTGAAGTAAGGGTGTATACCTTGGCGGTCTGTCCGTTTGTTACCGTTTTTATCCTGCCAATAGGTCCGAAAGTCGTTTGGACCATTGGCCGCTTCCGGCGTTCCATATGCAAGAACCGGTTCATTGGCCGCCAGCGTGTCTTCATATAGCTTGTAATTGAAAAAAAGATAGACATTACTTCCCGCCCGCTTGACACACTTGATGCCGTTGGGCGGATTTTGTCCCGGGAATTTCGCGTCATAGGCCGTTTCACACGCGGCGTGGGAAGAAAGCGTGGAGGCTTTTACCTCTAACGGAAATGCCGGAAAAAGTCCCGCTACAAGCGCAAAAATCAAAAGATACAAAATAGCATGCGCTGCTTTTTTTCCGCGCACTTTCTATCCCCTACCTCCTTTATTTGTCGCGATATCCCGAAATACCGACATGGACTGATTCTTCGTGAGTGACAATTAGGATTTGTCTACCTTCCAAAGTTTGTTCCAACGTTTCTTTCTCACCTTTGCGAGCTTTGAAAACGACAGACTCAACGAGCCGGTAAACGGTATCGGCTTTGTTCTTAAAAATGAGTGAAAGCAAATATCTGATTTCCTCACTGGCCCTCTCCATCCGTCCTTCCGCTGTGCCCACGGAAAAGTTATACATGTTTCCGGAAAAGCCAATGCTTAAGTCATATCTAACTTTCCAGTTTTCAACATCCCAAAAATAAAAAACTTTAAAATCTTCTTCGTTTAAATCATCGTTTTCATAGTATCCAAGAGTTCCACCTTCAGCACTCGTCGATCCCGGATAATTCTTCTGCCGTTTTCGCATATCGTCATAAACTCTTTTCATTTCTTCGTTCGCGAAAATCATGACCATCTCGCCATAACCCGGATTGGGTACGATGGAATACGGCACCCCATCTAGGTTCACATTGACCTTGGTCCGTTTTAAATCGTCAATAAGCATAAGGCAAATCTTGACCGCCTCAGCACGGGTGATCTTCCCTTTTGGGTTGAAGTAGCCATTGCTGCCGATCATGATGCCACGCAGGGCGACGTCCCCCACATATTCCTGCAGATAGAAGTCCACCTGATCAAAATCTTTAAAAAGTTGCGTGCCCGCTAACATGGAATATTCACGGACATGATGGCCGCGAAACTTGGCGTCAAGCTTCGAAATGAACTTTGCCGCCTGCTCGCGGGTGATGGGCTCGTCGAAACGACCATCGAATTCGTTGTGAATGAATTCATTGTTCTTGGCCGTTTCGACGTAGTTTTTGTACCAAGGTGTGTCTTCCTTAAAGCTTGTAGTGTTGTTGTTGAGGCTCCAACGTTGCCATTCCGGCATCATGTTCAGATATTTTTCGCTCCACCAGATAAAGCCCATCGCATCGTCCGTGAGCGACATAAACGCCATCTTGATGAACTGCGCCGCCGTCACGGGATCGTTCGGGCGAAAGGTGCCGTCGGGAAAACCTTTGATGTACCCGAGTTCCACGCCTGTCTGGATCGCTTCATAAGCCCAGTGGGTGGGCGGAACGTCGGGAAAGAAGGTCTTGGCCGGTTGATCAACAGACTCGCCGCCGGCCGCGGTTGCGGGGAAAATGCAACCCGCCATGACAACGATCACGAGGCACATTTTGAAGTACCTTTTCAGCATGACAACCTCCCCTTATCATGCGAGATAAGGAAAATTGGACAGAAGTGTATAATGGAGGCAGTGAAGGGATGGAACGACGTTGCCGCGCCGATTCATCGCGAGGCTGGGGACGACCGCCTTTGACGGCGGCTGGCGTCCTTTTGCTTTTGTATCGTCGTTTTAAACGTCGCAAGAAGCTTCAAGGAAACCCCGACCTGCGTCAGGCATGCATGGAATGACGATATAACAGCGTCAACAAGCCCAAACGCAAAAACGGGAAACGCCAGTCCGGCAAAGAGCGGGTACATCCACCGCAACCCCGCGTTCATCCCCTTTCGCCGGAATCAGCGGAAAGAAAATGCCCCTTCAGCGCCTCCGCTATCACACTCCTTTGGTTTAGCCGTCCCGCAACAGTACCTTCCCTCGCTGTTTATGTACTTGCATTGACAACAGTTGCCAAAGCCGCGGAAGAAGGTGATCCATGCGCGTGAGCAGCCAGCCATCCGGGCAGAACGATAATGATCAGAAGGAAAACGACCAATGCCCTTTTCATCCCGATCACTCCCGGCTCGAAGGTCTCATTTGGGTTTGATCGGACGCCGGAAAAACTTGTGATACACCCGCTCGAGACGGTATTCCGCCTCCAGATCTTGTTTGCCCGGCTTGGACGGATGCTTCGGAGAAATCGGGATGTCGAGCATAAATGGAGGAAGTAACAGGGGGCCGGGGTCGCCGATTCTCCCCTTCCCGTCCTTGCCGATGCGAGATTTGGAATTCCTTCGCACGCCGGGTGCAACTCGCCGTTCCGTCATCCCGCTGACATGGCCAAGCACGCCGATGACGAATCGGGATTCCGGCGGAAGGGGACCTTTCTTGCCACGGTTCCGCATCGATGCGCGGACGCCGTGCTGCTGCACGGTGCCATGCACGTCTTTGCCGCGCGCATGCCCGCTCCCGTTTCCGCGGCCCGCCTTGGGCATTTGAATTTTCCTCTCGTTCGCGTCAAACGGCCTCTTCTCCATTGTCCTCAACCTTTCCACAAAAAGTTTTGGAGATTTTCCGTCACGCGGACGGATAAAAAAAGAAGCACTTCCGTCGTAAAATGTCGAACATTGGAGGTGCTTCCTCTTCTTACTATATTTTTGATTTCATTATACTATTTTTCCAACAACAGTCAACCGGTCTCGGCAAAATTTTCACATTTTTTTTATAAAGAAAAATGGACGAACCTTTACGCCTGCTGTTCGTAGGCCAATTGGTGTCCGTCCTCGAATCCTTTGGCAAACCCTTCATTGAACCCTTTGTTGTACGCTTCCTGAAAGCCCATCCGGTAGGCGCTTCTCCCGGACGGGCGGCGTTTCCGCCGGGCTCCGCTCTTCACACGGCCGGCAACGCGCCGCTTCCTCGTGCCCGCACGCCGGCGGGAATTCCCGCGGACCGATTTCCTTCCGGCTCTCCGCAATTTTCTGCCGGCCCGCGCGGATCTTGCCCTCCGGCGGACGGCACCTCCTCGGCGGGAGGATTTGCGCTTTCTCATCGCTCCGACACCTCCGCGTTTACCCGGTTCACTCTCACCGATTCAGCAAGCCAAGGCGCAGAAGGTTCCCCATGAACAGGAGCACGCCAGGAAACGCCGGTCACCGCCCGCAAAAGCGCCCGTTGCATCGACGTCAGCGCCCGCACATGTTCCTGAAGCGCCGCCGGCGTAATGCCGACATGCACCGATACGTCCGCCACGCTGTCCAAAATGCGCGCCAGCGCAGCCTGGCTGCGGGCGATGGAAGAAAGGATCTCAAGTTTCGCCTCCCATTCCTTCCGCAGCAGGCTCACAGTCCATCGCCATCCGCGTTTGGTTCGTCGGAAGCGTAATAGAGGTCGGCGCCGTCGCCGCCCGTTTGCAACGCGGCTTTGAAGTTCCTCGTCAGGCCGCCCAGCACTTTGGCCAAGCCGTCAATGACCTGCACGTTCAGGTTTCCGAACTGCAGCGAGGCGGTCATCTGATCCTGATGGGATGTAAAGGTATGATGGGTCAGATGGTTGATCAGCCAATTCCGCACTTTTTCGCTTTCCACCGCTTTGGCCTCGAGGATCATGGATACGTTCCACTGGATTTTCGCCAGCGCGTCAAGCGCGACGCGGCCCGCCTCTTCCCGGGTCATGCCTGGTTCCTCCTTCCGCTCCCCGGACCACAAAGGAAACGCCTATTCTTCGTCCGTTTCCCCCGCCACTTTGAGCACCTGCTCCAGGCTGTCCGCGACCGCTTCTTCCAGATCGGCCACGCTGCCCAGATAGGCGATGACGTTTCGCGTGACCCGTGATGACACGCTCATGAGCCCGGTCAGGCCGCCCAGGTCGGGGTGCAGGTCCGGAATGGCGTGGGTCAGTTGCGCCATGCGCACAATCACGTGGCGTTCGGCATCCAGAATACGAGCCACCTGCCGATGGGAATTCGCCAGATGGACGACAATCTCGGTCAAAAGATCCCGCATGCCGGCCCGTTCACCCCATTTCCCGCGGCCTTTTCCGGTCCGAAGCCGAACCGTCCTGTTCTATACAGCATATGCCGCCGTCCGCCGCTTGCCACGGACCCTCCCCGCGATGACCGGAATGCGCCGCCGTGACGGCCGATGCGGCTGGGGGGACGCCATCCGGAAGTTCCCCGGCCGACGCCGGGTCAAAGCTGGCTGTGGCACTGGACCGGCGCGATGATCGGCAGTCCTTCCATGCGCCGCGCCAGCTGCTCCGGCGTCATGACGGACGACGGTTTCAGATGCAGGTTCCAGGCCTGCAGCGCAAGGGTTCCGACGATCCGCCGGAAGCTGCCCCCTTCCAGATGGCAGAAAGTGCCGTCCGGGAGACGGGCCACGGCGACGCCGGCCTCGTCGGTGAGCCCCCGCCAGCGGACTTCCACTTCGTGGGCGTCGATCGGCTCCGCCAGCGGCCAGCGGCGCAAATCCAGATGCGACACCCTGACCGGCGGAAAGGTGATGACGCCGTTCACGGGACGGCGAACCCCGTCTTCGATCCAGTACACGGTCGGGCTGATGCCCCGCACGGCCACCCGCTCGGGATACAACAGGCGCATGTCCGGAAGCTGGCCGCCGTGGCGGGCGAACAACTCATGCTGATGCACCGCGCGGATCAGTTCCCCGGGGTCCTTCCATTTTTCCCGGAAATACGCCTCGTTGAGCCGGGTGATCTGCGCGGCCCGTCCGCCAAGGGCACGGATGCTCACGCTGCCGAAATGGTGGATGTAGGCGTCCCGGGCGATCATCAGCCGTTTGCCCAGAAGCTGGACGCGCACGTTGAAGTCGACATCTTCGAAATTGCCGATCTTGTACCCTTCGTCAAAATAGCCCACCTGCTCCAGCGTTTCGCGGCGGAAGAGGAGACAAAACCCCATGAGCCGGTCGGCCGGCGCCCAGCGGGCGGGGTCCGGGCGGTTGTTGCGGGCGGCGAACACCGCAAGTTCCCGGGTATTCCGGTAGGACACGGGCACCCGCTGCTCGTCATTGCTGATGATGTTCGTCACCGGGCCGACCATGCCGATACGGGAGTCGCTGTTCAGGCACGCGAGCATGTTGGACAGCCAGTTTTCCGTGACGATGGTGTCATTGTTGAGCACCGCGATGGTGGTTCCTCTGGCCATCATGAGTCCCACATTGACCGCTCCCGCGAATCCCCGGTTCGATTCCAGCCGGCGATAGCGGACGCGGCCCGCCAGTTCGCGCAGATACGCCTCGGTTCCATCCGTCGAAGCGTTGTCGGTGACGATGATCTCGTGGGGAACGCCGGTGTGCCGCATGATGCTTGAGATGCAGAGCTTGAGCACGCCCAGCTGGTTGCAGGTGGGAATGACGATGCTCGTGCCTTCGAAAAGGGTGCCGAAACTGCGGATGCCTTCCTGGACGCCTGCTCCGTAACCGTCGCTGAATCCTTGGTCGTAGTAGGGACGCCAAGGGGCAGGCTTGCTGCCGGACAGGCGCGTGGAACGCCCGGATGCCCTTCCGGACGGCCTGCCGGGTCCCGGCGACCGGGAAGCGGCCTTGCGCGAGCGTTTGGCGGCGGCGTTCACGGCAGGATCCCCTTCAGCCTGCGCCCCGCCTCTTCCAGGGAAGCGAACGTGCCCGCGTCCGTCCACCAACCGTCAAGCTCCATATGCGCAAGTTTTCCCGCCGCGGCGAAGGCGTTGTTGACATCGGTGATTTCCAGTTCCCCCCGCAGCGAAGGTTCGATACGGTCCATGATGCGGAACACGTCCCCGTCATAGAAATAGATTCCCGTCACGCAATAGGAAGACGGCGGGTGTATCGGTTTTTCCAAAATTCGGGCGATCCGCCCCGTCACCGGATCGAATTCGGCAACGCCGTACCGGTGCGGGTCGTCCACCCGTTTCACCAGCACCATCGCCCCGTCCGGCTGCCGCAAAAACGCCTCGATATAAGGATCAAGGGATTTTTCGAACAGATTGTCTCCCAAAAGGACGACAAATTTTTCCTCGGCGCCGAGGAGCGGACGCGCCAGATCAAGGGCCTGGGCGATGCCGCCCGCTTCTTCCTGCAGCCGGTACGTCAGCGACACGCCCCAATCCCGGCCGCTGCCGAGCACGTCGGCAAACCCCCCGACGGCCGACCGGCCGGTGACGAGGATGATGTCGCGGATGCCGGCCTGCCGCAGCCTGGCCACCCCGTAGCAAATCATCGGATAATGGCCGACCGGAAGCAGGTGCTTGTTGGTCCAGTACGTCAGGGGTCTGAGCCTCGTTCCCGTGCCGCCTGCAAGTATGACCGCTCTCAAAGGGCACTTCCTCCTTTCCCGTGATGGCTCCGGAACGCCGCCCGCATCCGTTACGGCGCCGGTTCCCCCGCCGCGGCGCGGTTCCGCCGCCGGTCGGGAAACGACAGGCGGACGCCCCGGAGCGCCATCGCCTCGCGCCACGCTTCCAGATGGTCCCGGACGTCGGGGTCGGACATCGCAAGCCGGGGCACGCTGCCGCCCAGACCCACCCGCATTCCCCGCAGAAGGAGCAGCGCGTGGGCTTTGGCCGGTTGCGCAAGGGAGTGCGCACCGATGGTGTCGATGGCGCGGCGCGACAGGGCGAAGGGCAACGAGGCCAGCGAGCGGACGCCGAGATCCCGCCTTCCCAGGGAAAAGTTGAGAAATTCCAGCAGCCGGTCTGCCGGCGGGCGCCGATGAAATTTGGCAATGCCGGACGGCCGGGCGTTGAGCGCCGCATCCATGCCTCCGTCCACCGCCCGCAAAAAACGCGCAAGCTCGCCTGCCGGCGCCGGCTGTTCCCCGTCGACGAACAGCACGATGTCCGCGCCGGTCCTTGCGGCCCCCAAAGCCCGGCCGGCCGCGCCGCCGGTCCATTCGCCGGCCGGGAGGATCACGGAACGGGCGTGGCGTTCCGCGACCTCCCGCGCCGTTGTCGCATGTTCGGGAATGACCACGATCCATTCCCTGAGCGGCAGGCGTTCCAGCTGGCCGAGCACCGCGTCCAGCGCCGCTTCGTTCCAACCCGCGATCACGACGGCGGAGGCCGTCCCATTCAGCGGAACGGGCTCGACGGGCAATGAAAAACCGGCTCCCCGCATAAATCCGTCCGCGTAAGTCCGGATGACGGCGGGCATCGCCCCTGCAGGCTTCCCGTTTGCATTTTCGCCTTCTCCGCCCCGAGCGAACGCGCGGTTCACATGATCGTGCAACGCCGCGCGCGCCTCTTCGGCGGCAGCGGCGGGATGGGCTTCCCGCCAGGCCGAACCGCTGCGGAACCCAAGATCGCGCCACCGGCGGAAGGCGGATGTGCCGGCGCACCGCATGCCGGTCCGACGGCCGGCCGAATGGCGGACGGCTGTTCCCGCGCCCCGCGCGCCGGGCCGACGGCCGACCAGGCGGCGGAGGGCCGCAGGCATTCTTCGCTTGCGGCGAAAGATGCCTGGGCGGGACCCGGCGCGGCGAACGGGCAATCCGCGACGGAAAGGCTGCCGCCCATGGACGGACGGCCCGATGCGCGCAGGCCGCCGTCGGACGGGCGGACCGCGGCGGCTGGACGATCCCCGCCGGCTGCTTCCGGTTTCCGGCCGGCGCACGCAGCCCATCCGGGCCCGCGGCGCGAATCCGGCGCCCGGGCGCCTCGCATGATGGCCGTTTCGGATCATGGCATTCCTCCGCTTTCCATCGATTGCCGTCCGCCCGACCCGTACGATCCGGCGTGTTCCGCGTGGCGCGTCCACCATTCGATGGCCTCCAGATGGTCGCCCACGATCAGGCGTTCCAGGGAACGGCCCCGCCCCTTGCGGCCGCGGCGCGGATTCAGCGCGCCCACGTTGACGCGGCAAATCTTTTTGACGACAAGCCCCGCGCAGATCGCCCGGGCATGGGCCAGCGGAGGAACGCTGAGCGATTCCGCCCCGACCGTTTCCAGCGCCCGGCGGCTCATGGCGTGGGGCACCGCGGTCAGGGAGGCGCCTTCCAGGTCCGGGCGGCCCAAGAGCGCGTTCAGGGCGTGCTTGGCCAGCACGACGCCGTGCACGCGCATTTTGCGCACGGGACCGGAGTAATCGTTCAGCGCGACGTCGACCCCGTTCCGCACGGCTTCCACGAACGGCCGGAGCCGCCGCGCGGGGATGACCATATCCGCGTCGACGAACAGCAGGATCCGGCCGCCCGCCGCCTTCGCGCCGATCGCCCGTCCCACGTCATGCCCGAGAGGCTTGGGAAAAACGATCACCCTGGCGCCGCATGCCCGCGCAATCCGTTCCGACCCGTCCGTCGAACCGTTGACCACGGCGATCACTTCCGCGCCGCGGTCCACCCGGAACGCTTCCCGGATGACCCGGCGCAGCGTGCGCTTTTCGTTCATGACGGGAATGATCACGGACACGTCGGCCAACCGCGTTCCCCCCAGTCGGGCTGCCGTTTATCAGCATCGTATGTCGAACGTGTCCCATTGCAACGGCGTCTGTACGTGCCGGAGAAGAAACGCGTCCGGCCAATCGAGTAGAAGGGGGCGGCTAGCCCCCGTCCTCTCACACCACCTGGCATGCGGGTCCGCACCAGGCGGTTCCGAAGAGTTAACGAAATGCCAAGTA
>Ga0207872_100767_pt1 | contig 13647 bp, 15 predicted proteins | sample Passage260B_FD_187372 | JGI IMG/M metagenome (GOLD analysis project Ga0207872, IMG submission 187372) | Cellulose adapted compost microbial communities from Newby Island Compost Facility, Milpitas, CA, USA - Passage2 60B (SPAdes) (version 2) ...
CCGAAACCCGTGATGGCTACCTGACGGCCTCATTGGGTAACAAAATTACGTGAGTGATCCTTTTTCCTTCGGTAACATTTTTAAATGAGTTGACACGCCGCTCCGTCCGGCCGGATCCGTCCCGAGTCCGGCCCGCTGTCGCCGAAGCGGATGAAAAAACGGCCCGCTTCCCTGGATCCGGAGCCGCCGTCTGGAACGCGTGGCGCGTATGCAGTGGGAAACTGGCGGAAAGGGTGGGATTCGAACCCACGCACGCCTTGCGGCGCCTAGTTGATTTCGAGTCAACCCCCTTGGACCACTTGGGTACCTTTCCGCGCAGCACGAAATATGATAGCACATGCGGACGCGAACCGCAACCCGTCGGCGTCCGTCAGCCGGAAGATTCGGGATCCGGCGGATACGCGGATCGAAGCACCTTTTTCATGCTTTTTTCGAATTTGGCCCTGGGCAGCAGGATCGAATGCCTGCATTTGACGCATTTGATGCGGATATCCATGCCCATGCGGATGATTTCCATTTCGTTCGCGCCGCACGGATGCGGCTTTTTCATCTGCACGATGTCGCCGAGCCCGTACGTTTTCCGCTCCATGTCCCGCCACCTCTTGTCTTCCCGGCTCCGCCTCACTCGGGGGATACCGCGGCGATCCGCGCGGCGGCGGCGCTTTCCCCCCGTTCCTCGAAGGCTTTCCGGAGGGCTTCGTTCAGCCTCCGGGATACGGCCAGCCGGTCATCCGGCCTGCAAGCCGCCGCCACCCGCAACACGGCGCCCGCCGCGTCGACGGCCTGGAGCCCGAGCAGTTCCGGCCTGCCGATCACGGCCGCATCTTCATACCGGTCCAGCACGCCCCGGATGATGTGGCCGGCTTCCTCGATCCTGAACTGCGCGGGAACGGTCACATCGACGACGGCCAGCGACGGATACACGGAATAGTTGGTGACCTGCGTGATGGAACCGTTGGGAATGATATGGACTTCGCCGGTCCAGCTGCGCAGGCGGGTGGTGCGGAGGCCGATCATTTCCACCGTGCCGGTGACGCCGCCGATGCGGACCACGTCGCCCACCGCAAACTGGTCTTCCATGAGGATGAACATCCCGCCGATCAGATCCTTCACCAGTGTTTGCGCCCCGATCCCGATGGCCAGTCCGGCCACGCCCGCTCCCGCCAGCAGGGGGGTCAGATTCACGTTGAACTCGCCCAGGATCAGCAGAAAGGTGATGATGTTGACCGCGTAGACGTTGATGTTTTTGAACAGCCGCCCCATCGTCTGCGTCCGCCGGACGCGCAGCTTGGCGGCGCGGCGGTCGCGCTGGCCGGTCACGCGGTCGATCATGCGGTTGATGAGCCACAGCACCACCCGGCTGACCAGGTAGATCAAGAGGACGCGGACCAGCACCATGCAGGCTTGAAGCCACATTTCCTCGTCGGTCAGAAACAGCCGGACGCGGTCGAGAAACTGCTGCCACATCCGGTCGACGGTCGGCTCCATGCGCCATTCCTCCAAAAGCTCATTGGATTTCTAGCGGCTCGTATCCGTCCGCCGCAGGTCTGAAAAACCCCCGGATCTCCACGTTTTCGTTCCGGACGATCCGAAGCACTTCGGGGAAATCCGCGGCCGCAAAGGCGATGGTCAGCGAACAGCCCGCCGTGATCTCTTTGGGGGTCGGGCGGATGTCGATTTCGATTCCGGCATATTCCAGCAGCATTTCCGCGCGAAGCGCCTGCTGCGTGGAATCGAACGCGATGAGCAGCTCCGGTTCCATGGGTTCCAACTCCGTCCGTGGCCGTCCTTCGCCGGTTGCGCCGCCGCGTGCCCGCCGGCCGGCGTCCTTCCGGCAAGGCGAGTATAGTTCCGCCTATTTGTCCATATACTAATACTATATTTGTATTTGGAGAGGAGGCGAATGCGCGAGGTGAACGGCGTCCCCGGAACCCGCCCGGCTTTTTCGGTCAAGATCCCCTATGACGCGCCCATGGCACGGGAGCGTCTGTCCCGCCGGATCGAAACGGAACTGCGCGCGCTGGATCCCGGAACGCGCATTGTCGTTCTTTGCGTGGGCACGGACCGCTCGACGGGAGACGCGCTGGGTCCCTTGGTCGGCACGGAACTTATGCGCAGCGGATGCCCGCTCTTCGACGTCTACGGCACGCTGAAAGATCCCGTGCATGCCGTCAACCTGGAAGACACGGTGCAAAGGATCGGGAAGACCGTCAGCCGCCCGTTCGTCATCGCGGTGGACGCGTCCCTCGGACAGCTTTCCAGCGTCGGCTGCATCCAGTTCGGCTCCGGCCCCGTCCGGCCCGGTTCCGGCGTGAACAAAAAGCTGCCGCCCGTGGGCGACGTCCATCTGACCGGCATCGTCAACGTCGGGGGATTCATGGAATACTTCGTGCTGCAGAACACCCGCCTCAGCCTGGTCATGAACATGGCCAATGTCATCGCGCACAGCCTGCTCGAAGCCGTCGAGCGCAGCCGCGGCCGGATCATTCCCGCTGCGTCGCCAGACGGATTGCCGTCTTTTCCTCCGGAGTAAGGGGATAGGAGGACTCGCCCTTTTCCACCGGCTTGGCGTAAAGGAACGTTTGGTCCCGGCCGTGGATCGCCGTCAGCACCGCGCCGCTCGCCGAATCGTTGACGATGGCCAGCGAGAAGCTCAAGTCGCTTCCCGCCCCTTCAAACGCATTGAACCGATGAATGCCGACGCGCCCGTTCATTTCGGACAGGCGCTTTTCCGCTTGCGCAACGCGGTTTCCCAGTTCCTCCCCGTTCTTCTTGAGCTCCGCCAGCTCCCGGTGGACGGCCGAAAGGACGTCCTCGAGGTTGGGCACCCCGGTCTCGCCGACCAGCTTCCGGTGGGCGGCCTTCAGAGCGTTCAGGCGGGCCGTGAGCCAGCCGATCCAGATGAAGGCCGCGGCCAGCGCGACGAAGGCGACGGCCAGCAAGATGACCAGAGATCCGTTTTCGTGCCAATCCTGCATACGTTTCTCTCCTGCAACAACAAGATTCGGTGATCTGTTATAAAGCTTTTCGCCCCGCACGCCGCGGTCAGGTCCGACGTTTCGCCAGCTCCTCCACCGCCGCGATCAGAGCGTCGATGTCCGCTTCGCTGTTGAAATAGCCCGGGCTTGCCCGCACCGCGCCCCTTCCCAGCGTGCCGGCTCTCTCGTGGGCCAGCGGGGCGCAGTGGTATCCGGCCCGTACGGCGATGCCGTATTCGCGGTCGAGACGGAACGCCGTTTCCGCCGGATCGGCTCCGTCCAGCAAAAAAGAAACGATGGCCGTCCGTTCCTCGTCCGGCTCCGGACCGAGAATCCGCACGCCCGGGATGTTCCGCAGCCCGTCCATGAGCCGTCGGGTGAGCATCCGTTCCTTCGCCGCGATTTCCCGGATCGAGCGCTCCAGCACGAACCGCACGCCGGCGCCCAGTCCGGCGATGCCCACGGTGTTCGGACTTCCCGCCTCGTACTTGTCCGGCCTGACCTCCGGCTGCTCCGGTTCCTCCGACCGGCTTCCCGTCCCGCCGTACATCAGGGGCTCCAGCCCGACGCCCGGGCGGATGTAAAGGCCGCCCGTGCCCAGCGGGCCCATGAGTCCCTTGTGGCCGGGGAATGCGAGCAGGTCGATGTTCATCGCTTCCACGTCGATGTCCAGAACGCCTGCCGTCTGCGCCGCGTCCACCAGGAGGAGGATGCCGCGGGGGCGGGTAATGGCGCCGATCTCCCCGACGGGAAGCACGGTGCCCAGCAGGTTGGAACTGTGGGCGACGGCGACCAGCCGGGTATTGGGCTTAAGGGCCGCCGCGAGATCCGACGGGTCGAGGCGTCCGGCTTCGTCCGTCCGGACGTAGGTCACGTCCACGCCGCGCAGCCGGCGCATTGCTTCCAGCGGCCGGCGGATCGAATTGTGTTCGATGGCGGTGGCAACGGCGTGATCGCCGGGACGAAGCGAGCCCTGTATGGCGATGTTGAGAGCATGGGTGGTGTTTAACGTAAAGATGATGTCGTTCGGATTGGCCACCCGAAACAGCCGGGCCAGCGCCTGCCTGGCCTCGAGCAGCACGCGGCCGGCCTTGAGCGCCATTCCGTGGCTTCCCCGTCCCGGATTGGCGCCGTATTCCAGCAGGCATTCCGTCATCGCTTCAAGCACGCCCGGCGGCTTGGGCCACGAGGTGGCCGCGTTGTCCAGATAGACGACGGGTCTGTCCATCTTCGCTCCCCCCCCCGCATGCGCCGGCGCCGGCATCCGAAGGCCCGGTTACGCCATCACCTGCAGCATCTGCAATAGTCTTTCCAGATCGCTCTGCCCGTAGTAGCTGAACTCGATCTTTCCCCTGTCCCGGCCGGCGCGGATGCGCACGGCGGTCTTGAATTTTTCCCGCAGGTTCCGCTCGATTTCCTCCAGGTAAGGATCGCGCCGGGACGATCGGGCCGCGGACCGGGGTTTCTTCGCTTTGCGGTCCAGATTCTGCACGGCCTCTTCCAGTTCCCGAACGCTCCAGTTTTTCTCCACCGCCATCCGCGCCAGTTCGCGGCAGCGGGCTTCGTCCTTGATGGCGGCCAGCGTCCGGGCATGGCCCATGGACAATGTTCCACGTGAAACATGATCCTTCACTTCCTGCGGAAGCGAAAGCAGGCGGAGGAAGTTGGCGATGTGCGAACGCGATTTGCCCACCTTGGCCGCCAACTCCTCCTGTTTCAGCGAGAACCGCTCCATAATGGTCTGGTAGGCCGCGGCCACCTCGAGGGCGTTCAGGTCTTCGCGCTGCAGGTTCTCGATGAGGGCGATTTCCATGACCTGTTCGTCGTCGTAGGCGCGCACCACCGCGGGGATGGTGGCCTTGCCGAGCAGTTGCGACGCCCGGAACCGCCGCTCGCCGGCAATAATTTCATAGCCCCTGAGCGCCTCGCGGACGATGATGGGCTGGAGCACCCCGTGTTCCCGGATGGATTCGGCCAGCTCGCGGATGGCTTCCTCGGAGAAGTTTTTCCTCGGCTGATACGGATTGGGGCGAAGCTGCGCGAGGGGGATTTCCACGATCTTGTCGTCCTCGTTCACGGACAGCGACGAAATCAGCGCGTCCAGTCCCTTACCGAGCCGCCTGTTCATAACCGATCACTTCCTTCGCCAGCTCGAGATACACTTCGGCGCCCTTCGACTTGGGATCGTAGGCGATGATCGACTTGCCGTGCGAGGGAGCTTCGCTCAACCGGACGTTGCGGGGAATGATCGTCTGGTACACCTTGTGCTGGAAGTATTTCTTGACTTCTTCGATCACCTGGACGCCCAGGTTCGTCCTGGCGTCGAACATGGTGAGCAGCACGCCTTCGATCTGCAGCGAGCGGTTGAGGTGTTTCTGGACCAGGCGGATCGTGTTGAGCAGCTGGCTCAGGCCTTCGAGGGCGTAATATTCGCATTGAATCGGAATGATCACGGAATCCGCCGCGGTGAGCGCGTTGACGGTGAGCAGTCCGAGCGACGGGGGACAGTCGATGAGCACATAATCGTAATCATTGCGGATCGCGCCCAGGGCGGTTTTCAGCCGCATTTCCCTGGCGGCCACCGGCACCAGCTCGATTTCCGCGCCCGCCAGCTGGATGGTGGCGGGGACGATCCACAGGTTCGGCATGGCGGTCTCCATGATCGCCTGCCGCGGATCGACTTCATTCACCAGCACGTCGTAGATGCAGTGGTGCACATCCGCCTTGTTGACGCCGATTCCGCTGGTCGTGTTGCCCTGCGGGTCGATGTCGACGATGAGCACCCTTCTCCCCAGGGAGGACAGGCAGGCGCCGAGATTGACCGCCGTCGTCGTCTTGCCGACGCCGCCTTTCTGGTTGGCGATGGCGATGATTTTGGCCAAGGCATGATCACCCCGTTTTCCGGAATTGCCGCTAGTCGGCGAGGATCTCCGGCGGGGAACCGGTCCGCCTCCCGGAGGAACCGGACGCTTCCGCCGGCAATGGGTCGGGTTTTGACACGGGCGCGTTCGCTCAGCGTTTCGGGATGCGGATGATGATCTCGTAGTGGTCGCCGCGGTCGTGCTCCTCCGACCTGACGCGCAACCCGGCGCCGGCGACCATGTCGAGGGATTGTCGGATCGTGTTGATGGCCAGCCGAACATCCTTGGCGAACGAAACCCTGCGGCGATTTTTCCGTTTCTCCCCGTCCGCTTCCAACACCTGCAGATGGAACGAGACGCGGGTTTCCGTCTGCTTGACGGTCAAATCCTTCTCCAGAATCTCCCGGAGCACCTTGTTCTGCAGCTCCTCGTCCGGCAGGGCGAGAAGGGCCCGCGCGTGCCGTTCCGTAATTTTCCGCTCAAGAAGCGCTTGCCTGACGGGTTCGCCCAGCTGCAACAGCCGGATCTTGTTCGCGATGGTGGACTGGCTTTTGCCGAGGCGCTGCGCCAGGCTTTCCTGGGTGAGCCCGTGCAGCTGGATGAGCTGCTGGTAGGCCATCGCCTCCTCGATTGCCGTCAGTTCCTCCCGCTGCAGGTTTTCGATCAGCGACATCGACGCCGCCTGCGAGTCGTTCAGGTTCCGCACGATCGCCGGGATGTGCTCGAGTCCGAGTTTGCGGACGGCGCGCCATCTCCGCTCGCCGGCGATCAGTTCATATTTGCCGTTTTTCTCCCGTACGATGATGGGCTGGATGACGCCGTGCGTCCGAATCGTCCGGCACAGTTCTTCAATGCGCTCCTCATCGAACACGCTGCGCGGCTGGTACGGGCTCGGCACGATCTCATCGACCCGGATTTGCCGCACCTCTTCCTGTCCGGACCGTTCGGAGAGCCCGAACAACCGCGTGATGGACTTGCTCATGATCGGATCACCACGACTTGAAAGATTCGCACGTGCGCGCCGGCTTCGTCCGATGACGATGAAAAAGCGCCGCAAGTCCCCGCCTTCCGGGCGGAAATGCGGCACGTCGCTTAACCTAATTCGCCGCCGCGCGGGAAAATTCCTGCCGAAGCCCGCAAAAAAACAAAAATATGTTTCACGTGGAACATCGCCGTGTTCCGCGACAGACGCGCGACGTTCTTTACCGACGGGACGTATGCGGTTTCTTTCCGTCCGGCAGCAGGGGAGATCTCGCCGGCTCCCCCGCCCTGCGGGGAAACCGGGCGGGCGTCGGCCCGGTTTTCTCCCACACGACGAGATGCCGCACGGCTCCTTCCTCCGGCAGCGTCATGCGCTTCACTTCCCTGAGCCGGGCGCCCAGCAGGGATGCGCCGTACTTGCCCTCCTCGATTTCTTCCGCCACATCGCTGCCTTTCATCGCCACGAACAGGCCGCCGGGACGCACAAACGGCAGACAAAGTTCGTTCAGAATCGACAGACGGGCCACCGCCCGCGCCGTCGCCACGTCGTAGCCGTCCCGGTGTTCCGCAAGGCGCGCCGCGTCCTCCGCCCGGGCGTGGAGGCAGATCACGTCCGAAAGGCCGAGCGCCCGGACCGTTTCCTCCAGAAAGCGCACGCGCTTGGCGAGGGAATCCACCAAAGTGACGCGCAGCCCGGGAAAAGCGATTTTAAGCGGAATGGCCGGAAAGCCGGCGCCCGAGCCCACGTCCACCAGACGCGGCGAACCGGCGAGGGGCGCCACCGCCGCCACCGTCAGGGAGTCGTAAAAGTGCTTCTCGTAGACGGCCGCCCGTCCGGTGATGGCGGTCAGGTTCATCTTCCGGTTCCATTCAATGAGCAGGCGGAAATACGCTTCGAAGGCTTCCGCCTGATCCGGCCCAAGGGCAATCCCCAGGGGCTCCAGGTTCGCGATGAAGCGGGCCCGCACCCCGTCCATGTCACGAACTCCGCTTGAGCCGCTGCCGCTGCTCGAGATGGATCAGCAGGATGGAGATGTCCGCCGGCGTCACGCCCGAAATGCGCGCCGCCTGCCCGATGGACAGCGGCCGGACCTGGGCCAGCTTCTGCTTTGCCTCGGAGGCCAGGCCGTGGATCGACGCGTAGTCGATATCGGGCGGAATCCGCTTCCGCTCCATCTTGGCCATCCGTTCCACCTGTTGCAGCTGTTTTTCGATATAGCCTTCGTACTTGACGCGGATTTCCACCTGTTCGATTTCCTCTTCGGTGAGCTCCTCCGGCGGCGGCGACCAGGAGGCGATGTGGGCGTAGGAAATTTCCGGCCGCCGAAGCAGCGTGATCCCGTCCACGGCGCCCGCAAGCGGCGCGGAGCCGAGCTCCGCCAGCTTCTCCTGCACCGCCGGTTCCGGACGGATGCGAATTTCCTTCAGCCGCGCCAGTTCCCGCTCGACCCGTTCCTTCTTGCGCAGGAATTTCCGGTAGCGCTCCTCCGAAATGAGCCCGATCTCGTATCCGAGGGGCGTCAGGCGGAAATCGGCGTTGTCGTGGCGCAAAAGCAGCCGGTACTCGGCGCGGGACGTCAGCAGCCGGTACGGCTCGTTCGTGCCTTTGGTCACCAGGTCGTCGATCAGGACGCCGATATAGCCTTGCGACCGTTCGATAATGACCGGATCCTTGCCCTGGACCTTCCGGGCGGCGTTGATGCCCGCCATGAGACCCTGGGCGGCGGCTTCCTCGTATCCGGAGGTGCCGTTGATCTGCCCGGCGGTGAACAGCCCCGGCACCAGCTTCGTCTCCAGCGACGGCCACAGCTGCACCGGCAAGATCACATCGTACTCGATGGCGTAGCCCGTGCGCATGAGTTCGGCGTTTTCCAGCCCCGGCACCGAGCGGACGATCTTGTACTGCACCTCTTCCGGCATGCTCGTGGACAGTCCCTGCACATAATATTCGTTGGTGTTCCGGCCTTCCGGCTCCAGGAACACCTGGTGCCGCGGCTTGTCGGCGAAGCGCACCACCTTGTCTTCCACCGACGGGCAGTACCGCGCGCCGACCCCTTCGATCATGCCCGAAAACATCGGCGCCCGGTGCAGGTTGTCCCGGATGATGCGGTGCGTTTCCTCCGACGTGTAGGTCAGCCAGCACGGCAGCTGGTCTTCCGCGTGCGGCATGTATTCCGTTTCGTAGGAAAAATATTTCGGCTTCGGGTCCCCCGGCTGGATTTCCATTTTGCTGAAATCGATGGTATCGCCATTCACCCGCGGCGGCGTGCCCGTCTTGAAGCGGACCATTTCGAAGCCGAGGCGGCGCAGCGCTTCGGAGAGCTTGACGGCGGGCAGCTGGTTGTTCGGACCGCTTTCGTAGGCGGTTTCCCCGATGATGATCTTGCCGCGCAGATAGGTGCCCGTCGTCAGCACCACCGCCTTGGCGCGGTATTCCGCCCCCGTCCGCGTGACGACACCGACACAGGCGCCGTTTTCCACGATCAGGTCTTCGACCAGGCCCTGGCGCAGCGTCAGGCGCGGCTGCTTCTCAAGGGTTTTCTTCATTTCCCGCTGATACAGCGCCTTGTCGGCCTGCGCCCGCAGGGCGTGCACCGCCGGCCCCTTGCCGGTGTTCAGCATGCGCATCTGGATGAACGTCTTGTCGATGTTGCGGCCCATCTCCCCGCCGAGGGCGTCGATCTCCCTGACCACATGGCCCTTCGCCGGACCGCCGATGGACGGATTGCACGGCATGTATGCCACCATGTCGAGGTTGATGGTGAGCAGCAGCGTCTCGCATCCCAGCCGCGCCGAAGCAAGGGCGGCCTCGCAGCCGGCGTGCCCGGCGCCCACGACGATGACATCATACGTTCCGGCATGGAATCCCATCGGAATCCCTCCTTCCGTTCCTTTTATTTTCCCAGGCAGAACTGCGAAAAAATCTGGTCGATCAGCGCTTCGCCGGCCGCCTCGCCCACGATTTCCCCGAGGGCTTCCCAGGCGGCGGCGACATCGATCTGCAGGATATCCACCGGCATGCCCGCTTCCGCGGCCGCCTTCGCGTCCCTGAGCGAATCGGCGGCGCGCCGGAGCAGGTCGATATGGCGCGCGTTGCTTACATAGGTGAAATCGTCCGCGGCGATCGCCCCGCCGAAGAACAGCTCCCGGACGGCCTCCTCCAGCCGTTCGAGTCCGGTCCCGTCCCGGGCGGAGACGCGGACGACCGGCTTGCCGCCGGCGAGGCGTTCCACTTCCGCTTCATCAAGCTTCCCCGGCAGGTCGGTCTTGTTGACCACGATCACCGCCGGACGGTCCGCCAGTTCTTCCAGGAGCCGCACATCGTCTTCGTGCAGCGGTTCGTCCGCGGCGATCACGTGCAGGACCAGATCGGCTTCCTTGAGCGCCCCGCGGGTCCGCTCCACCCCGATGCGCTCCACCACGTCCTCCGTCTCCCGGATGCCCGCGGTGTCCAGCAGGCGGATCGGGATGCCGCTCAAGGTAACCGATTCTTCCACGATGTCCCGCGTCGTCCCCGGGATGTCGGTGACGATGGCGCGGTTCTCCCGGGCCAGGGCGTTGAGCAGGGAAGACTTGCCGGCGTTCGGGCGGCCGACGATGGCGGTGACGATGCCTTCCCTCAAGATTTTCCCCCGCCCGGCCTGGGCGAGGAGATCCTCCACTTCCTTCAGGGCTTCGCCGCAGACGCCGGCCACCAGTTCCGCGGTCACTTCCGGCACGTCATGCTCCGGATAGTCGATGTTGACCTCCACGTGGGCCAGGAGCTCCACCAGCCGGCTCCGCAGCCCGCGGATCCGCTCCGACAGCACGCCTTCCATCTGGCGGCGGGCGACGCGGAAGGCCCGTTCCGACCGGGAGCGGATCAGGTCCATCACCGCTTCCGCCTGGGCCAGGTCGATGCGGCCGTTAAGGAAGGCCCTTTTCGTGAATTCGCCGGGTTCCGCCAATCGCACCCCCTGCCGCAGCACGGCGCGCAGCACCGCCTGCACGGCGACGATGCCGCCGTGGGTGCCGATCTCGACCACGTCTTCCGCCGTATAGGAACGGGGCGCGCGCATGACGGTGACCAGCGTCTCGTCGATCCGCTCGCCGGTGTCGGGATCGCAGATCCATCCATAATGCACGGTATGCGACGGCGCCGTCCGCAAATCCGTTTTGCCGCGAAACAGCGCGGCCACGCTGTCCACGGCCTTCGGACCGCTGACGCGGACGACGGCGATGCTCGCCTCCCCGAGGGCGGTGGCGATGGCGGCGATGGTATCCTCCGTCATGCGGTCTCACCCGCCTTCAGCGGACGCGCGGAGAACAAAAAAGCAATGACCGCCGTCCGGGGACATGTCATTGCGTGGACAAACCGCTCATATCGCCGATGCGGCGTTTCGTTTCCGCCTCCGCCGCGCTTTCGGCGCAGGGCGAGGGCCCGGAGGCATCCCTTCACGTCTTCGGCGCGATGACGACGCACCGGTTCGGCTCCTCTCCCTGGCTGTACGTTCGCACCAACGGGTGGTTTTGCAGCCGGAGATGGATGATTTTCCGTTCCTGGGAAGACATCGGTTCCAGCACGATCTCCCGGCGGGTCCGCGCGACGCGGTTCGCCATGCGGTCCGACAGCGATTCCAGCGTCTGGCGGCGCCGCTCGCGGAACTGCTCGGCATCGAGGATGATGGGAAGGTGCCGCCCGCAGCGCCGGCTGGCGACCAGGTTGACCAGGTACTGCAGCGCGTCGAGGGTCTGGCCGCGCCTTCCGATGACAATGCCCAAATCGGCGCCGGTTACATTGAAGCAGATCACGCCGTCGGCTTCCTGCCGGGTGATGCCCACGGAAATGCGCATCGCTTCCGCCACTTCCCGCAGGAAGCGCTCCGCTTCCTCCGCCGCATCCGGAATGAGCTCCAGCTCCACCTTGGCCTCCTTGGCGCCGATCAGCCCGAACAGTCCCTTGGCGGGCTGTTCCAGCACCGTCACTCTCACCCGGTCGCGGCCGACGCCCAGCTGGGACAGGCCGTTCTCCACCGCTTCTTCCACCGTTTTCCCCGATGCGACGAGCTTTTTCATTTCGATCGGGCCCCCTTGCGCTTGGGTTTTTTCCCCGCAGCCTTTCCGCTTCTGGCTTTCCCCTCCGTTTTCTTCTCCGATTTCTTCTCCGATTTTTTCTCCGTCTTCTGTTCCGATTCTTCTTCTTTCTTCTTCTTCGCGCGGCGCGTGTACATGAAGTAGTTTTGCACGATCGTGTAGAGGTTGCCGTAGATCCAGTACAGCGGCAAAGCCACCGGGAACGACAGGGCCATCACGAAAATCATCACGGGGAAGATGACCAGCATTGCCCGCATCGCGCCCATCTGCTGCCCCGATGCCTGGGACTGCATCATCTTGGACTGGATGTAAGTCGTCGCGGCGGCGATGATGGGAATGGAATAGTAGTACCATTCCCCGTCCATCGGCGCCTTCCCCAGCTGCATGCCGAGGAAGGTATGCTTGGCGATGGCCCCGTTATAGTAAATGGCGTTGTACAGCGCGATCAGGATCGGCATCTGGATGAGCAGCGGCAGACACCCGGCCAGGGGATTCACCCCGTGTTCGGCGTACAGCCGCATCATCTCTTCCTGCTGCCTGCGCGGGTCGTCCTTGTACTTTTCCCGGATCTTCATCAGTTCCGGCTGCAGCTTCTGCATCGCCTGCGTGCTCTTGTACTGCTTGATCATGAGCGGCAGGATGAGCGTCCGCACGACGATGGTGAGAAGCAGGATGGCGATGCCGTAATTGCCGTTGAACCATTCGGCGAACGTGTCGAGCATCAGTGAAAAGTAGTAGACGACGTTGCGCTCCCACCAGTTGCCGTGAAGCAAATCCTCGGTGGTCGTATCGGGCATCTCCGGCACACAACCGGCAAGCAGCGCCGCAAGGGCCGCGAGGGCCAGTGCCGTCCGCCATTTGCGGTTTCGAAGCAAAACGAAAATCTCCTCTCGGCTCCAACGTCAAAAACAAAACAAATAGTCAAAAACAAATATACCACATTGATTTGGACAAAGGAAAGGTTCCCAAGCGCGGCGTCTAGCCGTTCCCGCCGCCGCCCTTCGCCGGATTGCCGCGCCTGTCGGCGCCCTTGTCCGAACCCGGACCGTGGGCGGCGTCCCGGGTCAGTCCGGCCTTGCGCAACAGGTGCAGCACGCTTTTTTCCATGTCCCAGAAGCCCAGCTCCAGCGCCGGCTTGCGCACGATAATGACGAGATCCACCTGGTCCCGGAGCTTGTCCGCGTTGAGCCGGACGATTTCCTTGACCATCCGCCGCGCGCGGTTGCGGACCACCGCCTTTCCGAGGCGCGCGCTGGCCGACACGCCCAGGCGGAACGGTCCGGGTTCGCTTCGCGGACGCCAGTAGACGACAAACCGGGAATTGGCGACGGAGCGGCCGTCCCGGTAGACGCGGCGGAAATCCTTGCGGCTGCGAAGCCGCAGCCTGCGTTGCATCGGCGCCACAGCCTCCTTGCGCTGCCGGTCATTTCCGATCTTTAAAATGAATCGCCGGCTTCCGATAATTCATGTGGGTGAACCTTCAAAAGGCGATGAAAAAAAAGACCACGGTCCGTGGTCCTTTCGCTTACGGGGTCAGCACTTTCCGTCCCTTGCGGCGGCGGGCGCGCAGCACTTTGCGTCCGCTCTTCGTGCTCATCCTTTTGCGGAAACCGTGCACTTTCTTCCGCTTCCTGACGTTCGGCTGAAAGGTCGGACCCACCGGTTGCACCTCCCCGGACCCTATGCTCGAAAAAACTCGCGTTTTTTTATTAAACCACGCAAACGGCCCAATGTCAACGTTTTCTTGCAACAGA
>Ga0207872_100768_pt1 | contig 13630 bp, 11 predicted proteins | sample Passage260B_FD_187372 | JGI IMG/M metagenome (GOLD analysis project Ga0207872, IMG submission 187372) | Cellulose adapted compost microbial communities from Newby Island Compost Facility, Milpitas, CA, USA - Passage2 60B (SPAdes) (version 2) ...
AGCTGCGCTTTGAATTCGACGGCACGGCCCGCTCATCGTTTCTTCGCAACAGAATCGGAATCTGCGTCTTGCATCCGATGGAATTCGCCGGGATGGCGGTGCGGGTGGAGACGGAGTCGGGCCGGGTGAGCGGCCGGTTTCCCGCGTCTGTCTCTCCCCATCAGCCCTTCACGGACATCGCGGCGATGGAATATGAACCCGTTCCCGGGCTTTCGGTCCGCATGACGTTCAGCGGCGACCGGTTCGAAATGGAAGATCAGCGCAATTGGACGGACGCGTCCTTCAAAACCTACTGCACGCCGCTGAGGCTTCCGTTTCCGGTCAGGGTGGAGGCCGGTGAGCGCATTCGGCAGACCGTAAGCATTGCGGTCAATCCCGCATCCTTCTTCGCCAAACCGGCGGATCCGGCAACCGGCGAACATCTCCTCACGATAACCGGCGAAGCAATCGGACGGCTGCCGGAAATCGGTTTTCTGCTTGCCGGCGGTCCGTTGAGCGAGGCGGAGTTGGCCGAATTGAGGAAGCTCGAGCCGTCCTTCGTCCGCGTTGCGCTCGACATGACCGGCCCGGATTGGGATGCGCGCCTTCGGGAAGCCGTTCATGCGGCGGAGCGGCTGAATTGCGCAATCGAATTGGAGGCGTTGGTCGCTGACGGAGGGTCGCCGGAAGCGTTGCTCCGGTTCATCGCGGAACGGCGGGCTCCGGTTCGACGGCTGATTCCGTTCCGGGCCGGTGCGTTCGATTCCGAGAGCGCCGTTCTTGCCGCGTGCCGGAACGGGGCGGCCGGGCTGGGCCTTTCCTTGGGGATCGGCGGCGGAACCCGCGGCAACTACGCTGAGTTCAACCGGGCGAAGCTGCCTCTTGCTCTCATGGATTTCGGCACCTATGCGATCAACCCGCAAGTGCACGCTTTCGATGACCGGTCGGTCATGGAGACGCTGCTAGCGCAGCCGGTGACCGCGTCGGACGCACAGGCAAAGACAGGCAAACCGCTGTGCCCGGGACCGATCACCCTGAAGCCGCGCCTGAATCCCGCTTCAACGAGCGGAAAGCCGATCTCCGTCGAAGAACAGCGGGATGACCGGCTAGACGGTCCGTTCTGCGCCGCCTGGACCCTGGGGAGCCTGGCCGCCCTCGCCGTTCCCGGTGTTCAGGGCATCACCTATTTCGAAACGCACGGTCCGCTGGGATTGACGGACGGCGGGCGCAACAGGCCCGTGTACAACGTATTCCATGCGATCGCCGAATATCGCGGCGCCGACATCTTTCGCGTGGAAGGAATTCCCAAATCCGCGGCGGTCCTGGGCCTGGGCAAACTGGACCGGAAACGGATATTATTGGCCAATCTGACGGCCGAACCGATCGAACTGAAGCTTGTGCCGGGCGATGACTTCCCCGGCCCGCTCCGGGTCTCCGGGCATGCGTGCCTGTCGCCGGACAGCCGGGTCGTATCGGGTCCGGACGGACTCGACATCAGGCTGGCGCCCTATGATTTCGCAGCGGCGGATCTGGCGTAACGTGTTGTCCCGTCGGACACGGGTCTATTGCTCCGCCCACACCTCCTCCGGCAGACCGGGGAGCGTGCGCCGCAGCGCGCGCCACGCCGCTCCGAGAACCCGCTGCAGCTTCCATGCCGCATCACCGGCGGCCATCACGACGAGACCGTGCCGCCAGGTGCGGGAGGCGCCGGTTACGCATCCGCCGGGCAGGGATGCGGCCGCCTGTTCGGCCGCCGCGCGCGCCGCCTCGAGATGGGAGCCGTCCAGCCGGTCGGAGAAGCAGCACAGCGTCCCGATGTGCGTGCAATCCTCCCAGGCGCCGGGCGCGGCGATCCGCTGCCGCGCCGGCTCGATGATCTGCCGGTTGCGGTAAATCGGTTCGCCGCCGTACCGGACCGCGAGCTCAGCGTCGTATCGCCGGTACGCGAATTTCTCGCCGCGCCCGGCGCGGCCCGGGCAGAGGATGTCGACGGACATCCAGACGGCGCCCGGCGAGAGATCGACTTCGGTGCGCGAGACAAGCTCCGCGTCCCGGTACAGCATGATGGGCTCCATCATCGACTGGACGCACGCGCCTTCATGCAGCGTGAACCGCTGCGTCAGCACCGCGCCTCCGCCGGGCGGCGACGGATGGACGCGCGAATACCCCTGGTTCGTCAGATAGACGCGCGCGCCCCTCTCCGCCGTCCACACCATCTCGTAGCGGTCGCCGGCGAGCATGCCGGGCGACGCGTCCATCACGATGACCGCCAGCTCGCGCGGACAGTCGAACGCCTTCGCGATCTTGAGCGGAGCGGTGTGCAGCTTCGAGACGAGGACGGTGCGGCCGCCGCGGACGGCGAAGGCGGCATCGAGGCGCGCGTGTCCCGGAACCGGGACCGCCTCCTGTTGCCGCGTTCCGGCTTCCCGCGCCGCAAGCGGTCCGGAAATCCGCGCCGCTTGCGGTTCGGGCTCCGGTCCCGCTTGCGAACGTCCCGCTCCCGCCGCCGCATGCGGCGAACCGGCAGCGGGCGGTTCGACTCCGCGCGCCGAACCGGCGGCAGGCACCCCGACTCCATGCGCCGGACCGGCGACGGGCATGCCGATTCCGCGCGCCGAACCGGCGGCAGGCACCCCGACTCCATGCGTCGAACCGGCGGCAGGCACCCCGACTCCATGCGTCGAACCGGCGGCGCGTGCCGCGCCGTTCCCCCCGCCGGCCCGCTCCGCGCGGTCAATGCGTGTGCTGGATGCCGCGGGAATGCTTGAGCTCATGTTCCAGCCAGTCAACGATATTCTGGAGCCCGTCGCCGTGCAGCAGATTGGTGAACACGTACGGACGGCTGCCGCGCATCCGGATCGTGTCCTCCTCCATCACCTGCAGGCTCGCGCCGACATGTTCCGCGAGATCGATCTTGTTGATGACGAGCAGGTCGGAGCGCGTGATGCCCGGACCGCCCTTGCGCGGAATTTTCTCGCCCTGCGCCACATCGATGATGTAGATGAACCGGTCCGCCAGCTCCGGGCTGAACGCCGCGGCCAGATTGTCGCCGCCGCTTTCGATCAGGATGAAATCGAGGTCCGGGAACCGGCTTTGCAGCTCCTCGACCGCCTCGAAGTTCATCGAGGCGTCCTCCCGGATCGCCGTGTGCGGGCAGCCGCCCGTCTCGATGCCGATGATCCGCTCCTCCGGCAGGCATCCGGTCTTCACGAGGATGCGCGCGTCTTCCGCCGTGTAGATGTCGTTCGTGATGACCGCGATGCTGTAGCGGTCGCGCATCGCCTTCGCGATTTTCTCGACGAGCGCCGTCTTGCCGGACCCGACGGGTCCGCCGATGCCGATCCGCACCGGGCGGTCCGCCGGAACGGGCGGCGTCTCCCAGTCATGGTGGTGATGATGTCCCTGTCCCTGACACATGGGGATCCCTTCCTTTCGCGTTTTGTTGGCCCCGGGCGTTCCTTCAGGACATGAACAACCGGGAATACAGCGTCTCGTGGCGCATGGCCATCAGTTCCGCCAGCGGCGTGCAGGCGTAGGCTTCCTCCGGATCGAGCCGCTTCGCGATCTCCCACCCGTCCGCGACGAGCGGAATGAGGCGGGCGATGATCGCCTGCCCGGCCGTCTGCCCGATCGCCATGAGCCGGAGCGCGCTGTTCACGCAGGTGACGAGGTTGCCGTACAGCAGCCCCTGCACCGCCCGGTGGAGCGGAAAGCCGAGCCGCCGGCACAGAAACCCGAAGACGAGCGGATGCGTCGCGAGGCACCGGCCGCTTCGAAACGCTTCCTCCAGCGGCTCAAGATCGAGATCCGGATAGACGTCTTGCGCCAGGCGGAGCAGCCGGCGGCCCATCTTCTCGACCGCGGCGCGCGATTCGGACGCCGCGCGCTGGAGATGGACGAGCCGCTCGATCCGCCAGGCGTAATCCCAGTCCTCCGGCGGACAGGCGTACACCGCCTTCACGACCATCGCGTCGAGCGTCGCCCAGTTCTGCAGCAGCATCGTCTCCGTGTACCTCCGGAGCTCCTCCGCGGTCCGGACCCGCCCTTCCTGCACCATCGTCTCGAGGCCGAAGGAATGCGAGAAACCGCCGATCGGCAGCGCGGAATCGAGCAGCTGCTGCAGCCTGAGCCACGACACGTCCGATTCGTTCCGCGCCGGCGCGCGTCCGGCCGCCGTTTCTTCCGCGGCTTCCCGTGCATCCGCCACCTTCACGCCCTCCTTCGCCCCGCTTCAGAACAGGAAATAGCGCTGCGCCATCGGCAGCACGGCGGCCGGCTCGCATGTGCACGGCTCGCCGTCGACGGTCACCCGGTACGTCTCGGGATCGACTTCGATGCGCGGCGTCGCATCGTTCAGCACCATGTCCTTCTTGCCGATGTTCCGGCAGCTGCGGACCGGCTCCACCCGCTTCGCGAGGCCGAGTTTCTCCGCGATGCCCCGTTCGTACGCCGCCTTCGAGACGAACGTGATCGACGTCGAGGCGCGCGCCCGGCCGAACGAGGCGAACATCGGCCGGCCGAACACCGGCTGCGGCGTCGGGATCGACGCGTTCGGATCGCCCATCTGCGCCCAGGCGATCGCGCCGCCCTTCAGCACGAGATCGGGCTTCACGCCGAAGAACATCGGGTTCCAGATGACGAGATCGGCCAGCTTCCCCGGCTCGACCGAACCGACCAGATGCGCGATGCCGTGCGTGATCGCCGGGTTGATCGTGTACTTGGCGATGTAGCGCCGGATGCGGAAATTGTCGTTCCGTTCCGTGTCGGGCGGAAGCGGTCCGCGCTGGCGTTTCATTTTGTCGGCGGTCTGCCAGGTGCGGATGATCACTTCCCCGACCCGCCCCATCGCCTGCGAGTCGGAGCTGATCATGCTGAACACGCCGAGGTCGTGCAGGATGTCCTCCGCGGCGATCGTCTCGGGCCGGATGCGCGAGTCGGCGAAGGCGACATCCTCGGGAATCCGGCTGTCGAGATGGTGACAGACCATCAGCATGTCGAGGTGCTCGTCGATCGTGTTCACCGTGAACGGCCGGGTCGGATTCGTCGACGACGGCAGCACGTTGGCGTGCGACGCGACGCGGATGATGTCCGGCGCGTGGCCGCCGCCGGCGCCCTCGGTGTGGTACGTGTGGATCGTCCGGCCGGCGATCGCGGCGATCGTATCCTCGACGAACCCCGACTCGTTCAGCGTGTCGGTGTGGATCGCGACCTGCACGTCATGGAGGTCCGCCGCCCGGAGGCACGCGTCGATCGCGGCCGGCGTCGTGCCCCAGTCCTCGTGCAGCTTCAGTCCGATGGCGCCCGCCTCGATCTGCTCGACGAGCGGCTCGATGAACGAGGCGTTCCCCTTGCCGGTGAAGCCGAGGTTCATCGGGAACGCCTCGGCCGCCTCCAGCATGCGCGCGATGTGCCAGGCGCCCGGCGTGCACGTCGTCGCGTTCGTGCCGGTGGCCGGACCGGTGCCGCCGCCGATCATCGTCGTGATGCCGGAGGCGAGCGCCGTTTCGATCTGCTGCGGGCTGATGAAATGGACGTGCGTGTCGATGCCGCCCGCCGTGACGATGCGGCCCTCGCCCGCGATCACTTCCGTGGAGGCGCCGACGATCAGGTTCGGATCGACGCCGTCCATCACGTCGGGGTTGCCGCCCTTGCCGATGCCGACGATCAGGCCGTCCTTGATGCCGATGTCGGCCTTCACGATGCCCCAGTGGTCGATGATGACCGCGTTCGTGATGATCGTGTCGAGCACGCCGTCATCGCGCCGCGCCCGGCTCGACTGCCCCATGCCGTCGCGGATCACTTTTCCCCCGCCGAATTTGCACTCGTCGCCGTAGACGGTGTAGTCCTTCTCGATCTCGGCCCACAATTCCGTATCCGCGAGCCGGATCGCGTCGCCCGTCGTCGGGCCGAACATGCCGGCGTAGCTTCTGCGGTCCATCCGGCTCATTCCGGCCCCTCCTTCCGCCTGTTCGCCGGATCGGCGACGGCCGTGTCCGGCACGGGCCTGACGGAATCCGATATCCGGCGCGTCCGGTTGATGCCGGTTCTCCGGCCCGTCCGCTGCGCGCCTGTACCCCGGTCCGTCCGGTTCATGGGCGCTCCTCCTTCCACTTCCCGAGCCGCTCCCGCACCTCGCCGGGCACGGCTCCGGGCGTCGCTTCGCCCCGCGTCAGCCCGTTCAGGCCGAAGACGCGGCGGGCGCCGCCGATCGCGGTCAGGACGACCGGTTTCTCCTCGCCCGGCTCGAACCGGACCGCCGTCCCGGCCGGAATGTCCAGCCGCATCCCGAACGCCGCCTCGCGGTCGAAGACGAGGGCGCGGTTCACCTCGAAGAAATGAAAATGCGATCCGACCTGCACGGGACGGTCGCCCGTGTTGACGACGACGAGCTTCCTGCGCGGTCTTCCGGCGTTCAGTTCGATCTCGCCTTCCGCCGTCCGGTACTCCCCTGGAATCATGTACGGCACCTCTCCTTCCCGCGTTCGTCAATCGGCGGCCCTTGCGGCCGCCTTCCGGCTCACGTGATCGGATGGTGGACGGTGACGAGCTTCGTGCCGTCCGGGAAGGTCGCCTCGACCTGGACTTCCCGGATCATTTCCGGCACCCCTTCCATCACCTGATCCCGGCGCAGGATGCGGGTGCCGTGCGCCATCAGCTCGGCGACCGATTTCCCTTCGCGCGCGCCCTCGAGAATCTCGGAGGTGATGAGCGCCACGCTTTCCGGATAGTTCAGCTTGATGCCGCGCTCGAGCCTCCGCCGCGCCAGATCGGCGGCGTAACTGATCATGAGCCGCTCCTTCTCCCTTTCCGTCAGCAACATGCGTCCATCTCACCCCGCAAACCAGGCATGCGTACATCTCTCCCCGCAAACCAATGGAATGTTCGGTTTTCTAACACAATTATAACGTTAAAACAAAATTTGTGCAATTTAATGTTAGCTTTTATGACATATATTTATCGACAGATTATAGCCCTTGAAACCGCTCACCCGGACATGATACGTTCGAGTCATACGGATTATGCCTTTTTATTCGGATCTTGGAGGAGATTTCGCATGATCGAAACGGTCATCCGCCGACTTGCGGCCGACGAAGTCGATGAGAGCATCAAACTGTCGAGCTTCGCGTTCCAGTTCAGCCTTACTCCGGAATTGCTCGAGCGGCGTCGCAAGTCGCTGAAGCCGGAGAACGTCTGGGGATGCTTCATCGACGGCAAGCTGGCCGCGAAAGTCGGCGTCCATCCGATGCAAATCTGGCTGAACGGCCGGCTCGCCCCGATGGGCGGCATCGCGGGCGTCGCCTCGTGGCCGGAATACCGCAGGCAGGGGCTCATCCGGCAGCTGCTGCTGCGCGCTCTCCGCGCGATGCGTGAAGAGGGATTCGCCATTTCGTTCCTTCATCCGTTCTCCATTCCGTTCTACCGCAAGTTCGGATGGGAAGTCGTCTCGAACGCGGTGCTGCTGGAACTGCCTCCGGCGAAATGCGGAGGATTCGCGACGCGGGGGAACATGCGGCGCATCGAAAGGCCGCTTGAGGAGCTGGACTTGCTGAACCGGCTGCGCCGGAGCTACGCGTCGCGGTTCAACGGGATGAACGAACGCGACGGAAGCTGGTGGGAAGAGCGGGTGCTTACGGACGAGCGGTATTGTTTCGTGTATGAAAGCGCGACGGGCGAGCCGCAGGGGTACATCGTGTTCACGCTGAGGGACCGGCTGATGAACGTCGCGGAGTGGGTGTATTTGAGCCGCGAGGCGCGCGAGGGGATGCTGAACTTCATCGCCAACCACGACTCCATGGCGGACAAGGTGCAGATCAAGGTTTCGGCGGGCGACCGTCTGCCGTTCCTGCTGGGCGATCCCCGCTTTGCGCAGACGCGGATGCCGCATGTCATGGGACGCATCGTCGATGTCCGGTTATTGGCCGGCGAGTTCGCATTCCGGCCGGCCGGCGGACCGACGCGGCTGAAGCTGCGCATCTTCGACGAGTCGGCTCCGTGGAATGAAGGCGAGTTTCTGCTCGAGATCGACGCGGACGGGCGCGGACGGATGGAACCGATCTCCGAAGCGGACGGCGCCGGCGCGGCGGACGTCCCGTTCCTGGAATGTCATATCCGCGCGCTGTCCGCGGCGCTTCTCGGCGATGTGCGCCCGGTCCAATTGTATGAAGACGGACTGTTCGCCGGCGACGCTTCGGCTGCGGAGGCGCTGGAAGCGCGCATCCCGGCGATGCCGGTGAATCTGATCGATTTCTTCTGATGCATGCAGGCGGGCAACCCCCGCCTTCCTTCTTTGTCGGACCTTCGCGCGCCGTTACCGGACCGCGGGTTGAGAGCCGGAGACTTCGCGAAGGCACGAAGGCCCGGCCGGATTCCGCACGAACGGCAGATTGCGGTCCCTTGAGACCGCATCGCCACGCGAAAGAACGTCGTTCGCCATGAACAGTCCGTCGCTCGCATGAACAGATTGTCGTTCGCCTTGAACAAACAGTCGATCGCATGAACAAACCGTCGTACGCATGAACAGACCGTCATTCGCATGAACAGACCGTCGATCGCATGAACAGGCCGTCATTCGCCATGCGAAACGGAACGGATGTCCGTCATCCTTGACGACCGGGGACGACCGGGTCTGCACACGCTACCCTGCCCGTCCCGATTGTGGTCAAGTCGTTGCGGGATATGTTAAACTATTTGAGACAGTCCCGGCGTTCGTACGGACAAGCGCGGAACGGAACGCCTCACGCCTCCAGAAATCGGAAAGGGGTAATGCTGGTGACCACGACCACAGCAAGAAAAATGAGATCCGACATGATCAAGCGCGGCTTCGACCGCGCCCCGCACCGCAGCCTGCTGCGCGCCGCGGGCGTCAGGGAAGAGGACTTCGACAAGCCGTTCATCGCGGTCTGCAACTCGTACATCGACATCATCCCGGGCCACGTCCATCTGCAGGAATTCGGCAAACTCGTGAAGGAAGCGATCCGCGAAGCCGGCGGCGTGCCGTTCGAATTCAACACGATCGGCGTCGACGACGGCATCGCGATGGGCCATATCGGCATGCGCTACTCCCTCGCCAGCCGGGAGCTCATCGCCGACTCGGTCGAGACGGTCGTCAACGCCCACTGGTTCGACGGCATGATCTGCATTCCGAACTGCGACAAAATCACGCCGGGCATGATGATGGCCGCGCTGCGCATCAACATCCCGACGATCTTCGTCAGCGGCGGCCCGATGAAGGCCGGCAGGCTTCCCGACGGCCGCGCGATCTCACTGTCGAGCGTGTTCGAAGGCGTCGGCGCCTACCAGTCGGGCAAGATCGACGAGAAGGGGCTGCGGGAGCTCGAACTGTACGGCTGCCCGTCCTGCGGCTCCTGCTCCGGCATGTTCACCGCAAACTCGATGAACTGCCTCGCCGAGGCGCTCGGCCTCGCGCTGCCGGGCAACGGCACGATCCTCGCCACCTCGGAGGAGCGCCGCGAGTTCGTGAAGCGATCGGCGCGCCAGCTCATGGAGCTGATCAAGCGCGACATCAAGCCGCGCGACATCGTGACGAAGGAAGCGATCGACAACGCGTTCGCCCTCGACATGGCGATGGGCGGTTCGACGAACACCGTGCTGCATACGCTCGCGATCGCGCGCGAGGCGGGCATCGATTATCCGATATCGCGCATCAACGAAGTGGCCGAGCGCGTGCCGCATCTCGCGAAAATCGCGCCCGCGTCGGATTATCATATCGAGGACGTGCATGAAGCCGGCGGCGTCTCCGCGATCCTGAACGAGCTGCTCAAAAAGCCGGGCGCGATTCACGGTGAATGCCTCACCGTCACGGGCAAGACGCTCCGCGAGAACGTCGAAGGCTGCGAGATCAAGAACAAGAACGTCATCCGCCCGCTGGACAACCCCCACAGCGAGCGCGGCGGCCTTGCCATCCTGTTCGGCAACCTGGCGCCGGAAGGCGCGGTCGTCAAGGTCGGCGCGGTCGACCCGTCGGTCGGCGGCTACCACAAGGGCCCGGCCATCTGCTTCGACTCGCAGGACGAGGCGCTCGCGGGCATCGCGTCCGGCAAGGTGAAGGAAGGCCATGTCGTGATCATCCGTTACGAAGGCCCGAAGGGCGGTCCCGGCATGCCGGAGATGCTGGCGCCCACCTCGCAAATCGTCGGCATGGGCCTCGGCGCGAAGGTCGGGCTCGTGACGGACGGCCGTTTCTCCGGCGCATCCCGCGGCATCAGCATCGGCCACGTCTCGCCGGAAGCGGCCGAGGGCGGTCCGATCGCGTTCGTCCGCGACGGCGACATCATCGAGCTCGATCTGAACAACCGCACGATCAACGTGCTGATCAGCGACGAGGAGCTCGAGAAGCGGCGCGCGGAATGGCCCGGCTTCACGCCGAAGATTTCGGGCGGCTACCTCGCGCGCTACTCGCATCTCGTCACGAACGCCAGCATGGGCGCCGTCCTCAAAATCTGAACGGCCTGGCGGAATCAAGAGAAGGGCTGTTCCGGCCGGATCCCAAGGGATCCGATACGGAACAGCCCTTCTGCATGCCGTGAATCGCTACCGCGGCAACGCGTTGCCGCCCGTCAGGACGGCCGCTCCCGCGCCGTCGGCCGGCGCCGCGCCCGCCGCGGTTTCGAGAGAGCCGGCCGTCTCCCGCTCCGCATCGCCGGACGCGCTGCCGTACCGCCGCAGGAATCCGTCCAGCGGCATCGCCATGATGCGCGGATAGAGCTGCGCCTGTTTGTCCCGGAGCAGCTCCCTGCCGTTCGGGTTCAGCACCCGGATGAGCAGGCGGAGATACCGGGTCGTGAAGAACCGGAACGGTCCCCGCGGCAGATCGAGCACGCTGAACCCGAACGCCTCCGGACCGCGGTGAATGAGGCTGATGCCGTACAGCGCCTTGACGCCGCGCAGATCGGCGTGGCTCTCGAGATGCCGGGCCAGCGTCGGCAGCGACCGCTCCGCGTCGCGGATCAGCGCAATCGCCACCTTCATGACGGAGCGCGCGTTCGCGAGCAAGTGCCTCAGCTTCCCGTTGTCGAAATGCAATTCGACGATCCGGTCCTTCGGCCGGATCACGGTGCCGTCGTCCAGCCGGAGTTCGGGGCCGGCGTATTTCCGGATGCGGTAATGGAGCATCGAACCTTCACCGGGATCGACGATCCGGAACAGCACGTTGAAGCACCGCTCCCACACCATCCAGCAGGCCGCCGCCGTCCGCCGGAAGATCCCCGGCCCCTTCTCCGCCTTCTCCCGCGCGCGGTTTCGGTCCGTCAAGGCGATCATCTCCCCGATCGTCACGAATCGATACCCTCTCCCGGTTCCCCGCTGCAGGTACACTTCCAGCGCCTGCAGCATGTTCTCCGGCGCGTCCTCGTCCGCTCCGAACGTCCTGCCGCAGTCGTGCAGCAGCAGCACTTCGCCCGGCCGAAGCTTTTTCAGCATCCGCGCCGTGAGCCGCTCGACGCCGACGCGCTTCCGCCAGTCGCCGAACATCGCCGACCACAGGATGATCTGCAGATGGCCGAGATTCGCGTAATCGAACAGATTGACGATGCCCCACGGCGGCCGGTAATAGATCGGCTTCACGCCGGCGGCCCGCTCGATGATTTCGCTCGTGCGGGCGATTTGCTTCTTCACCGTCCCGGGACGCATGAGCCAGTTCGTCTTGTGGACATAATTATGAATGCCGATGGCATGTCCTTCCTCCGCCATCCGCACGAGCAGCTCGGGATGGCGCTCCGCGTGGGCGCCCACGACGAAGAACGTCGCCTTCGCCCCGTATTTCCGCAGCAGATCGAGCAGGCGCGGGGTATACACCGGATCCGGCCCGTCGTCGAACGTCAGCGCGATCTCCGCGCGCGCGTGTCCGCGCTTGAAGACGCGGAACCCGAACGCCCGGCTGATGAATCCCGGCAGAAACGCGTAGAACGTCAGAAAGTAGAATATCCAGAGCAGCACATTCTCCATGCGTACGTTTCCCCACCAATCCATGCGGACGCCGCACCGGAACCGCCCTCGCCGGCGTCGAACTTCATCTTGTTTATTGTATCATATCTAAAAAAAAAAATAGTCGGTCCGCTCCATTCTATAGTAAAATCAGGTTGTCCCGCGCTTGAGCCATCACCTTTCCGAAGGGGAGTCGATATGCTCGCTTTCTACAAACGCTATTGGCGGACGGCGTTCGATATCGCGCTCATCGCCTTTACCGTCTGGCTCATCATGTACATCTTCAGCTTCCTGTACAAAATCGCCGCTCCCGTCTTCTTCTCGTTTCTGATCTTCGCCTGCATCGAACCGCTCGCGAAGCGTCTCCACCGGATCGGCATCAAGAAGGCGATCGCCTCGGCGATCAGCATCCTGTTCTTCACGCTGGTCATCCTCGGCGCGTTCATCGGCGCGGGCGTCCTGATCACGTACGAGATCATGGATTTCGTCGACCGGCTGCCCGCCTACCAATCGATCTTCACGCGGGAAGCGACGTACTGGATCGCCTGGATCCAGAGCCGGATCGAGCTCCTTCCGGACAGCGTCGTGCAACAGTCGCAGAGCGTCATTGATTCCGTCACGGGGTGGGGGCAGAAGGTCGCCACGCAGTTTCTGCTCGGGCTCGTGAATGTGCTCTCCTCCTTCAGCACCTTCATGTTCAACCTGGGCATCGGCATCATTCTCGCGTATTTCCTCAGCATCGAGATCGACATGTGGAAGAAGCTCGCCCGGGAGAAAACCCCCAATACCTTCAAAACGGCGTTCTGCTTCCTGAAGGACAACGTGCTCGCCGGCATCGCCGGATACCTGAAAGCGCAGCTCATCCTCGTCTCGATCACCTTCGTGGTCATTCTGATATCGCTTATGCTGCTCGGCGTGAACAACGCCTTCACGATCGCGGCGCTGTCGGCCATTGCGGACATCCTGCCGCTGCTCGGCGTCACGACCGTGTTCGCGCCGTGGATCATCTACCTGTTCATCGTCGGGCAGACGCAGACGGCCATCTGGCTGACCGTGATCCTCGGCGTCGTGCTGCTTATGCGCCAGATCCTCGAACCGAAAATCACGGGCGGCAGCATCGGCGTCTCCGCCTACACGATGCTCGTCTGCATGCTGGTGTCGCTGTCGCTCTTCGGCGTCGCCGGCGTCATCCTGTCTCCGGTGATCGTCATCCTCATCAAGCAGCTGCACGCGCAGGGCTACCTGCGCCGCTGGATCCGGCCTCCCCTCGATTACGACGATCCGCCGGACGGACCGCAGGACGGCTCCTCCCCCGGGCCGGCTCCTGCGCCCTGACGGAAGAACCCATGACCGGGACGGCTCCGCTCCGTTAGCGTATGGCGGCGGAGCTTCCTTCATGCGCGGCGAGGCAATCCATCACTTGCCGGAACAGCTCCGCGGCGAGATGCGGACTCTCCGCCGGACGGTTCAGCGCCAGGACGGCCGCCGCGTAACGGGGCTTGCCGACCGGACCGTAGCCCGCGAACCATTGGTGATTCACCGGGCGGCCGTCCTTCACCGCCTGGGCCGTGCCGCTCTTGCCCGCGAGCGGCCACGCCGCGTTCCGCAAGCCCCGGCCCGTGCCCTCCCGCACGACCGCCTCCATGCCGCACAGGAGGAAGGCGGCCGCGCGGGGCGAGATCCGGCCGAACCGGGACGGCGATTCGGC
>Ga0207872_100788_pt1 | contig 13086 bp, 10 predicted proteins | sample Passage260B_FD_187372 | JGI IMG/M metagenome (GOLD analysis project Ga0207872, IMG submission 187372) | Cellulose adapted compost microbial communities from Newby Island Compost Facility, Milpitas, CA, USA - Passage2 60B (SPAdes) (version 2) ...
TCTTTGTCATACTTTTGACTCATCTTCGGAAACCTCGATTTTGCTGAATTTATTGTCGCATTCTCGATTCTCGGTGTCCACTATTCAGTCTAGCATCATTTTTCCCTTCACTGACATCCGTTGCGAAGGGTTCGCGATGATAAGAATCTGTTGCCTCGTCATACGACTTTCCATGTTCACGGATAAAATCTTCAAGGAAAGGATTGGGACAAGCCGTATACGTGGGAGGTGCAGAAAGAGCAATGATATCCTCGTTTCGGGGGAATCCGACTCTACCATCCCAAATCGGGGTGAAGGCGTTTGGAACTTCGACATTTGCGCTATTTTGTGGCGTTGGCCGAGGAACTCAATTTCAACCGGCCCGCCAAAAGATTGCACATCGCGCAGCCGCCGCTCAGCCGGCAAATCCGGGAGCTCGAAGAGGAAATCGGAGCCAAGCTGTTCCACCGCACCAGCCGACAAGTCGAGCTCACCCCGGCGGGCAAATGGCTTCTTCCCCGCGCCTACGAAATTCTCGATCGGGTGGAGCAAACGCGGATTGGCGCCCTGCTCACTTCCATGGAGCGGGAAGGAGAGCTGCGTATCGGCTTCAGCGGAACCGTGATCGATCTCGTTCCGACGCTGAAGGCTTATCAATCCCGCCACCCGCATGTCGGCATCATCCTCAAGCAAATGAACTCCACCATGCAGGTCAAAGCCTTGCACGAGAACCAGATCGACATCGGCGTCGTGACGATCCCCGTTTACAGCATCAAGATTCGCACCCGCCCCTTGATCCGCATCCCCTTCATGGTGGCCATGCCGACAGACCATCCGCTGACCGCCAAGCCGTCCATTTCCGTCCACGATCTGAAGGATGAGACCTTCATTATAACGCCGCAATCGGCCGGGCCCATCTATTACGACACGATCATGAGCTTGTTCCGGCACGCCGGACTGACGCCCCGCAGGATAATGGAAGCGCAGGATCTCCATACCGTCATGCTCCTCGTCATCGGGGGAATGGGCGTCACGCTGACCCCGTCGCCTTACCGGCCCGTCCACGGACTGGCGCTAAAACCCCTCGACGGCGTCGATCTGTCGCTGCAGGTATCGCTGGCGTGGCACGCAGACTCCAAATCCGAGGTTCTGGCGGAATTTCTTGAGTTCTTCTTTGACTCTTTTTACAGTGAAACGGATGACAGCTGGCTTTGACGAACCCTGCGCGCGCGCAAGAAAGCGGCTTCGAACCGTAAATGACCACGGTCCGAAGCCGCTTTGATCATGACAGCAATTTGATTGGGAGGCAGCTTCCTATGGTATCAGCCAACCGGATAAATGTTGTCGCAAATAATCTTCCAAACGTTCCAGCAACAGGAAGATCTGGTTAGTCGCCGCCGTCGCTTCGCTGTAGCTGAAGCCGATATCCCGCCAATTAGCCCGACACATCGCCAATCCGCCAAGATACCTTTTGTGATCTCGTACGATCCGAAACCCATCTCCTTCAATATTTGAATTCGGCTTTGACGATTGGTCAGGGAGTATCCTTTGAGCAAAACTTCCTTCGACAAATCCTCGATCCCCGCGCCCCATTCCACGTGCAAGGCCAGGGCCGCCTCGGCGGCGGGGTATCCTGCCTCCTTGAGGGCGATCGCCGCGTTTCGCCAGATTCAGATATCGTTGCAGACAAACAATGCCGGATGTGAAAAAAGCGGCTTTTATCCCATGAAAGGCATGGAACAAAGCCGCCTTGACCATTGACGCAGCTGATTTGCACAGACGCCATAAAAAATCGTTCTTGATGGGCAGACGATCCATGAGAGCACAACGCCACCCTAGTTCCCCAACTCGCCCTTTTCCTGCGCCCGCCGTTGAAGCCGCAACCGTTCATCGCCATACAACACCCCCAAAACCAGCAACGGAAGGAAGAACAATCCCAGATAGATCCCACGGAACACCGCCACCGCCTCATCCTGGAAAAAGGCGGGGTCCGGCACCGCTTCCGCCATCTCGGCCAGCTTGGTGACCACCGCGCCGGCAACGCCGACCGCCAGAAAATTGATGAGGCCGTAAACCCCCATTCCAATCCCGGACGATTCGGACGGAAGGGCGGTGGAGATCCGTTTGGTCAGGGCGGACTGCATAAAAAGCGAGCCGGTGTTGGCCGCGATCAGGCTGGCCGCCACGGTCCAGGGCCACAGGCCGACCGCGCCGGAGAGCGCGAGCAGACCGGTGCCGAGCATGCCCATCGCCAGCGTGATGGCAAACCGGGTGCCCTTCCGGTCGGCCAGCTTCCCGCCAAACTTGCCCAGCAGCGCGGCGCAAAAGGCGCCAGGGAACATCAGCAGCCCGATCATCCCGGCGTCGAAACCGTACACCCGGCTGAGCACCAGCGGGGACAGCAGCGTGACGCCTATATTGGCCGAAGCAGCCAGCGATGCCATCAACAGACCAAAGCCGTACCGCCGGCTGCCAAACAACCCGCGCGGGATGAACGGGTTCGCAGCCCTTTTTTGCCGCACAAGAAAAAAGGCCGACAACACCGCGGCACCCGCCAGGAGCCGGAAATCCGCGCGCGTGACCGCCAGCATGAGGCAGGCGGTACCGGCACCGACGAGGCCGGCGCCGACAAAATCCGGCCTGCTCCCGCCGCCCGCCTTGAGCCCGCCTTCCTCCCGTTCCCTTGGCAGCCATTTCACCAAAAACGGCACGACGCCCCACACCCCGAGGGAAACCAGAATCAGCGCCTTCCAATGAAACCATTCCACGATCCACCCGCCCACCAGCGGACCCACGCCTCCCGCAATGGAAAGCGTCGCAACCACAGTGCCGAGGGCTGTACCGCGCCGTTCCTCCGGGACGAATCGCGCCACGACCAGCGAGGACATGGTGGGAAAACACGAAGACCCGACCGCCTGGACCATGCGCGCGGCGAGCAGCATCGGAAACGTGTCCGCCGCAAGACCGAGCAGCGACCCCAGGCCGAACACCGTCGTCCCGAACAAAAACAGCCATCGCACCTCATACATATCCGCTAATTTCCCGTACATCAGCGAGCCGATGGAATAGAATACGGCAAACCCGGTCACGACCCAACTCATGCTGGCCGGGCTCACCGCGAACTGTTCGGCCAGCTCCGGAATCGCCACGTTGAACATGGTCACGTTCAGCACGGAAAAAGGCAATGCGCAACAAAGCAACCGCACGATCATCGTTTCTCGCCGCAAGGTCATGATCAATCCACCTCTTACGATGATCGTACGGTTGATTTTTCATAAAGTAAAATATATATTGTTCATATAATTGATAAATTTATGGTTATAAAAATAAGGATGAACAACAAATGGATTTGCTGCAACTGCACTATTTTCGCACCGTCGCCAGACTGGAGCACATGACCCGGGCCGCCGAGACGCTGAACGTGGCCCAGCCGGCGCTCAGCAAAATCATCACCCGACTGGAACGGGAACTGGGTGTCCCCCTGTTCGACCGCCAGGGAAAGCGCATCCGGCTCAACCCATACGGCCACGCCTTTCTGGACAAGGTGGACCGGGCCCTCAACCTCCTGGAACAAGCGAAGCAGGAAGTCGCCGACATGGCCGGCATGGAGCGGGGCACGATCCACCTGGCGACCGTTACGATGAACCGCTTTGCCGATCTGCTCGGGGCTTTTCGCCTCGCCTTTCCGGACGTCACGATCCGGGTGACGCAGACGACCCCCGAACAGGTGCCCGATCTCCTGCGGGGCGGCGACATCGATTTCGCCTATACGACGGCGAAGATCGAAGAGCCGGACATGCAACACTTGCCGCTCCTTCACGAAGCCCTCTATCTGGCCGTGCCGCCCGGGCACCGGCTTGCGGAGCGTTCCCGCATCGAACTCGGAGAAGCCGCCGAAGAACCTTTCATTGCATTAAAAAAAGGCTACCAATTCCGCAGCCTTGTCGATGAGCTTTGCCGCCAGGCGGGACTCGCCCCGCGCATCGTCTGCGAGGTGGACGAAACGTCGGCCGTCCGCGCCCTCGTGCGCGCGGGGCTGGGCGTCGCCCTGCTTCCCGCCTGCAAGAGCGATGAAGAATATCCGCTGGTCCTCGTCCCGATCCAAGGCACGACATTCCAGCGGACGTTCCACCTGGTCTGCCCGGTCAAACGATACCTGTCGCTGGCCGCCAGGCGTTTTCGCGAATTCGCCGTTGCGTATGTCCGCGGGCATTATCCGCCGAATGTGCAATAGAACGCCGCAAGCGGCCCAACGGTTACCTGCCCAGATAGGCGGACAGCATCCATATCTGCTTTTCCAGGCCGGTATGGATACCGGTCAAAAGATCCGCGGTGGAATCGTCGCCTTCGCTTTCGGCGGCGCGGATGCCTTCTTTCAATTCCGCCTTGATGGCGGTGAAATCATGCAACAGGGCTTGCACCATTTGTTCCGCCGTTTCGTTGCCGGAAGCTTCCGAAATGGAGGCCAGCTGCAGAAATTCCCGCATGGTGCCCGCCGGTTTCCCCTGGATCGCCAGGAGTCTTTCCGCCAGCACATCGATGTGCTCCGCCGCTTCATCGTACAGCTCCTCGAACTTTTGGTGCAGCTCGAAAAATTTGTCGCCCTTTACATACCAGTGGTAGTTGTGAAGCTTGACGTAAAGCACGGCCCAGTTGGCGATTTGCGCATTGAGAATCTGGGCCAGCGACCGGGTGGACGTTTTTGCCCTTGCCATTTTTGCTCCTCCTAGCTCCGGATCATTTTGGGTTATAGTACTCTTTCCGGCCCCTGTCAGGCGGTGATCATAAGCACATCGGCTTTGGTCAAATTTTCATTTTTATTTATCTCCGGTCGAATCCGGGATAAAACCTTTTGCGGCGCAAATTCGTCAAGGGAATCAAACGTCGGTGAGGGGATGGTTTTTGAAGTGAGCCGCCGATCCTTCATCCTGCTCCTTCTGTTGTGTCTTGCGACAATAGCCGTTACCGGGTGTAAAAGCAAAGAAAAAAGTTTTCCCACGAACGATCTTCCCGAAGCTTACGGCGTGGTGGACGGCCGGAACATTCCGTTGGTTCGGGGCGGTTTTACATGGCATTTCCCGGGAGGGAGGACGGTGACCACCGACGCCCCGGCACCGGACCAGTTGGTGAAAAACGAACCGGTACACCCGGTGCGGCCCGGAGCGGAAATGATCCTGCATTTCACGAAAAAAGGCCCGCATACCATCCACGCGACCCTGTGGGAGCAGTCCACGGCGCTTTCCGTGCAAAAGGGCAAAGTGACGCTTCCCGCGGAAGAGGGAACCTATGTGCTGGTCATTGACGCTTATTGGAAGGAAGGTCACGTCATCTACGCCGCCGCCATCCAGGTAGCCGGCGAAACCAAGAAATCCGGCGCCCCGGAATAACGGCACACATTGCCCCGTCGGAGGCGCCGCGCGAGCCCTATCCGAGGTACCACATGAGCAATTGTTGTCACTTTTTCGACTATATCGGTCCATCCGAGGCACCGGATAGGCGATTGTAGTCACTTTTTCGACTACATTGGCTCATCCGAGACGCCGCACGAGCGATTGTAGTCACTTTTTCGACTACAATGGCCCATCCGAGGCACCGGATGAGCGATTGTAATCACTTTTTCGACTACATTGGCTCATCCGAGGCACCGCACGAGCAATTGTAGTCACTTTTTCGACTATCTTGGCCCATCTGAGACGCCGCACGAGCGATTGTAGTCACTTTTTCGACTACATTGGCCCATCAGAGGCACCATCGAGCTCTCCGGCTTGGCGCATACGTGCATTATCCTCCATGTTTGCTTTGGAACGCAAAAAAACGCCGACCGGAAAGTCGGCGGCATAAGGGCGCCGAACGTTGACCAAGGGGTTGCAACGGGAAGGCGGTCGGCGGTGAAGCAGGGGTTGCGATTGGAATTAATCAGCGTTTCGCTCGTGGACGGGTTACGACCCGGCCGCCTGCGGCAGGTACGACGGCGCGTCCGGCACGCCGTATTTCGCAAACCATTCCTTCACCGTCTCGAAGTCGTCGGTGAAGGAGAGAATGAGAAGCAGCAGAATCCGCGCATGTGCGGGGTTCAGACTGTCACCCGCCAAAATGCCGTCCCCGCTGCTGTACACACTGCCGGAACCGGTGCGGGAGGTGGAAACGAACACGACCCCTTTCTGGACGGCCTTTGACCTTTCCTCGCCCATGGCCGCTGAAATGCCGCCGGCACCGGTGCCGGCGGTGACGATGCCCTTGGCGCCCGCTTCGACAAACGCCCGAATGGCCTCTCCGCCGGCGCCCTGATACGAGTAGACGATCTCCACCCTGGCCAGCCGGTCCTTGCCGATTTTCCGCAAATCGAAAGGCGTCGCCCATTCCCCGTCCGGCATCAGCGCCCGTGCCGGTACGCGGTAGATGCGGATGCGGGATTCGTCGATGTAGCCCAGCACGCCGACCTCGGGCGACTGGAACGTGTCCAGCCGGTACGTGTTCGTCTTGGTCACTTCGCGGATGGAATGGATTTCATCGTTGAGCATGAGCACAACGCCGAACCGGGCCGTCTTGCCGCTGGCGGCGAGCTTGATGGCGTTGAACAGGTTGGCCGGCCCGTCGCTGCCGATCACGGTCCAGGGACGCATCGCCCCGGTGATGACCACCGGTTTCGGGCTGCGGACCGTCAAATCCAGAAAATAGCCGATCTCTTCCATCGTGTCCGTGCCCGTGGTCACCACGACGCCGTCGTAATTTTGGAGACCCTGGTCAACGGCGAGGGACAGGTCGTAGAGGTCGGGAATGGTGTAGGAGCCGGAGCCTTTGTTGCCGAACTGGAAGGTGTTCACGTCCGCGATCCGGTCGAGATTGGGCAGTTCCGCGACCATGTCCTTGATGGGCAGCGTACCCGCCCGGTAGGTCTGGAAGCTGGTTTCATCCGTCGACAGCCCGGCGATGGTGCCGCCCGTCCCGATCACCAGAATGTTCGGCAGTTCCGAAGCCTGCTGTTCCCTGGTCACCGGGGGAATCGGGAACGACACGCGCGCCGCGGCGGGCGTGTCGGCGGGGTCCTTCGCCCCGGCCGGATCGGCCGGCGGGACGGCCAGCGGAAGCACCAAAAGCAGCGCCATGAACCACAGCGTTTTTTTCCACCTCGACAGACGCATCGTACGGTTCCTCCCTCTCGGTCCATTTTTTACGGTTATCTTAAGGCACCGAAGACGCGTCTGTGTGAAGATTGGTTAGAAAAAATTTTCTGTAAGATAATCTGCAACAAAACAGCCCATGGCCTTGACCATGGGCTGTTGAATTTACATGACTTGCCTATTCGACTTCAGCTTCGGCTTCAGCTTCATCTTCATCTTCGACTTCTTCTTCATCTTCGGCTTCGTCGTCATCGAGATACGCCTTGATGGCGTCGGTGATGGCTTCCACACCGAAAAACTGTTTGCTTGTTCGATTGTTGCGTTCATCCAGCAGATACGCGGCCAGTCCGGTGAGGTCTTCTTCGTTGTCAATCATGTTGTCAATCATGTCGTTCACACCGGCCAGCGCAAGGGTATAGTTCGAGCTTTCCAGCACGCCCGCCAGGTCGTTTTGGCCGATTTCGTTCAGCCGGCCGATCAGGTCCAGCCGTTTGGCATACAGGACGGGCACATACTGCTCGAGCGCTTCCTTCATGGCATTCTCGTTCGCCGCACCATCCACGGCCTGGATGAACAACATCTTGGTGTATTCCTTGTCCACCACATATTCGAAGACGGTTCTGAAATCTTCTTTGCTCTCGTAGTGGACGAACACTCTGACCGCGCTCCAGACCGCCTGCTGGCGTCCCTGGCCGGCGGGCATCTGGTTGAATTGGTCCAAGCTGGTCTGGGACAATCCGAGGGTTTCCCGATACAGCTGGATGACAATCGAGAAATCCGCCAAGCTGTAAGCTGCGTTGACGGCCTCAAGATCCAGCGCTTTTTTGCTGTAGACGACGTTGCCCGGTTCGTTCGGATGCGGATAGATGTCGTAACCCGGCGCATTCACTTCCGAGCTTTCCAACGCGACGATGGCAAAATCCTCTCCCAGCTGGCTGGACGCGTCGACAGTGAACGAAGGCGATTCCGTCACTCCGCTGCCCTTGTTGACGCCCACTCCGTACCAACCGTTGCCGCTGGTGGTCAGCCCGCTCGCGACCACGACAGAGCCGTTCACGATGACGCCCGCTCCAGCGTTGCCGATGGACGCGACATCTTTCAGCGTGACGTTGCCCGACTGGTAGATGTTGATACCGCTGCCGTAATCGGTTTTTCCGCCGCCCATGTCACGGTGCTGCGCGCCGCTTACGGTGAGGTTCTCCAGCACGACCTCTCCCGCGACGTTTTCCACGCTGATCAGCATCGCGTTGCCTTTCGAGGTCGGATCGCCGATGACGGTCCAGTTGTCAGCTCTCGTGATCGTGGCTCCGCTGCCGGTGCCTGTGATCCGGATCGGCCGGGTGATTTTCAGCGTGGACGACAGCGGAATGGTTCCCCGGACATAAATGGTGTCAATGCTGCTGTCTGCCAGCGCCGCCCTCAGTTCCGCTTCCGTATCCGCCGCGGTGCCGACGACGATTTGTGCGCCGTTGTATTGGACCTGGACGCCTTTCGGCACTTTCAAAGAGGTCGGCACGTAGTAGGTGCCGGGTTCCAGTTTGACCGTGGTGCCCGCCGGCACCCGATCCAGCACCTGCGTTTGCAAATTCGCGAGCGTGCTGTCTGCCCATACGGTGAACGAGCTTCCATCCGCCACCCGGATCACGCTGTTGTTGCTGATGACGCCATACCTGTCGTCGTTGGCGTAGGCGCTACCCTGAAGTCGATGGTCGTGTTTTTCAGGGTCAACGTTCCCTTTTCCACATACATCGGGCTGGCGGAAATCCACGCGTCGTGAATCAGGACGTTTTCCACCAGGGCGTCTCCGATATCCTTGGCCTCATTTTGCGGGTTAAAGAACAGGGAACCTGCAAATTCTTCAAGATTTTTTTCATTCCGGACAAAGTTCACGTCAATCAGCCGGAAGTCTTTCCCCATTACTTCGATGGCCTTGTTGGTCTCCGCCTTCGGCTTGATGGTCAGATTGCGGATGGTGACGTTGTCGCCCCATACGGAAACGTGATCCTGGGAAGCCCACACGCCATTCGGGGAGTACACATCGGAGGTGATGACGGTGCCTTCCTTGCTTTCCCCGATGATCGTCAGGCCATTGGCCGTGATCGGGAAATACCAGCCCGTTTGCCCGCCGCGCTCGATCTTGTCGAAACGTCCGAGGTTGTAGATCCCGTCCAGAATGACCCACGTTTCGCCGTCCTTTTGGTTCTCGATCGCCGCCTTGAGCTGATCCGCGTTTGAGATGATTTTTGCGCCCGCCGGAAACTTCTGATAATAAAGAACTGTGGGCACTTTCCACTTGACAGTGTAGGCATTGCCGAAGCTGTAGGAGTTGAAGATGACTTCCCTGACCGACGACAGATCGTCGTCTACCGTATATTGGTTCACCTTTACGCCGTTGATGTATTGGGTCACCATTCCGTTCGAAAAGTGAATGGCCAGTTTGTAGGTACCCGCTTCCGTCGGGAGATTCGGGATGTCGATCCACGAGCCTTGGCCTTTGCTGTCCCACCATTGCCAGCCTTTCGTCCCGGTCGCGCTGTCCAGGCGGAATTGCAGGATCGCCCAGTCGATGTTTTTGCCGGCGGGATCGACGACGTTCAGCCACATGGACGTTCTGACGCCGTCCCGGCTTAGCAGTTCCTCCGTCAGCCGGATTTCCGTCTCGACTTTCCAGTCGCTGGTCACGGGCATGTCGATTGCCGCTTTCCGGCCCTGCCAGGCGTACCAGTTGTTGTTGGGCTCTTCTTTGGTGGCTAGCGTAATCCAGCCGTCCTCCGAAACGCTCCATTCGCCCGGTTCCGTCCGGTCCGTCACCCAGTTGAACTCCGTGATGTCCTCATAGGAGAGCGTATCCGTCCAGCGGATGTTGTTGTTTTGGTAGGTTTGATAGCCGGGCGCGGTAATGACCAGCGTGTTGGACGCGCCCGATTGCATGTAGGGCACGTTGAGCACATACTTGCCGCTGCTGTACTCGGCGCTGATCACCGGTTTGCCGTTCCAGGTGAAGGCCGCGCCCGGAAGCTGGGGCATTGTCACCTCCACGGTGGTGGCGTCCACGACCGTCACGCCGGAAACGGAAATGGCGGACGGCGAAGGCGGCGCCGGCGTAGGCTGGGGCTGCGGCGGCTGGGACGGCGAAGGCGGCGCAATGACTGGCGGCTCGACTTCGGGAGCGGTCTCGATGGTTTCCGGTGCCCGTTCGAACACCACTCCGCTGGCCCGTACCACCGCTTTTGCGATTTTGCCCCGGCCTTTCACTTCCGCGGCTTTTTCCACCGTCAGCTCCTTGACCGTGGTGTTCTCCGTCACTTCCACCACCACGTTCTCGCCGGCGATGGTGATGGCTTCGAAATCGCCGTCCAGGACGATTTCAGTCCCTTCCGGCGCCTCGATCACGAGGTTGGCCACGCCTTCCCCCGTGAGCTCGAAGGTTTCGATCTTCGCTCCGGATTGCACGGTCACGGTGGCGACGGAAGAGTTGCCGCTGACCACGATGCGCACGGGACCGTCAGCCTTGTTGACCTCCACCACGGCCAGGCGGGAATTTTGAATATGAATGCTGTCTTCGCCGCCGCCCAGGATGGTGGTTTTCCCTTCCACGGTCACCCCGTTCAGGTACACGTCGCCGTCGCCGACGGATTCGGCGATGGTCAGGTCGCCGGTGATGACCATGTTCCGCAGCGTAACATCCGCCGCGGTGACGACCACGTTGCCGCTGATCGTCTCCGTGCCCGTCGCCGGGCCGTATACGCCCGCCTTGTCAAACAACACGGCCAGCCGGTCCATGACGCGGTCCAGAATGACGAGCGCCTCTGCCCGGCTGACGATGCGCGAAGGACGGAAAGTGCCGTCGGGATATCCTTGGAGGAGACCGGCCTTCGTCACCGCGCCCACGCTGCCCTTGCTCCAAGCGGGGGTGGGATCCTTGTACACGTCTGCTGCGCTTTCGTCGGGGGGCAGGTTGAGCAGGCGCGCGAGGACCGTCGCCGCTTCCTGGCGGGTGATGGGCTGTTCGGGGCGCATGACGCGCTCGGAATAGCCTTTCAGGTATCCCGCCTTCACGGCGATGGCGATGTCTTTGGCGTACCATGCATTGGACGGCACGTCGTCGTAAGCGATCTCCGCCGCTTCGCCAAACCCGAATACGGTGTTGACCAGACGGGCGATTTGGGCTCTGGTCACGCCCTCATTCGGCCGAAACGTTCCGTCCGGAAAGCCCGAGACCAATCCTTCCTCCAGCCACTTGTCAATGATTTCCGCGGCCCAGTGGCCGGAGTGGTCGGATTGCTCCGCCTGGGCCCACGCGGCAGGAAGGACCGAAAACACGAGAGTCAAAGCGAGAAGCAATCGGACCATTTTCTTGGCAAGCATCATGACCCATCCCTTTCAATTTATTGAATGATCGAACCCCCCGAATTCGAATTCGCTCATCCCATGGGAAACAGTACACTTAAGTATAACACCCGGGCGGGAACCTTGTGTAATACTCTTTTCAAATAAAAAAAGATTTTAATAAAAAAAAATTGCCAGGTAATATTACCTGACCATGATTGACCAAACCCAAAGGTGAAATGTATGGCAACAATGCCGCGGCTCAGGACCCGGCGCGGGATCGGCCGAGCAGCCGGACGGCGTTTTCCACGGCGACAGACAGGTTCGCGCCGCTTTCCCGCAGGGCCTGTTCCAGGCTGCAGGGGTGCGGCGTAATGCCGAACACGGCAAGGAGGCCTTCCCCGTACAAAGGCTCGTAACCCGGCCGAACCGCGCCGGCAAAGGCGATGACGGGAACGCCGGCTTTCCGTGCCCGCCGGACGATGCCCGCGATGACCTTGCCGCCCGGCGTCTGGTCGTCGATTTTGCCTTCCCCGGTGAGCACGTAATCCGCGCCCCGCAGGCGTTCGTCGAACCCCAGCGTGTCCAGCACCAGATCGATGCCGGAGACGAGCCGGCCGCCGCAAAGCATCAGTGCGTAGCCCGTGCCGCCGGCCGCGCCCGCTCCCGGTTCGTCGTGCAGCGGGCGGCCGGTGTCGCGGCGCACGACGTCGGCGAAGCGCGTCAAATTCGCCTCGAGCCGCTCCACCGTTTCCGCGTCCGCTCCCTTCTGCGGGCCGAACACGCGGCTTGCTCCGCGCGGGCCCACCAGAGGGTTGGTGACGTCGCACGCCACGAGCAGCTCGACCTCCCGCAGCCGCGGATGCAGCGAAGACAGGTCGACCCGATCCACGTCGCCGAGACTGCCGCCGCCGAAGCCGACGGGTCGGCCGGAACCGTCAAGGATGCGGGCGCCGAGGGCCTGCAGCAGGCCGGCTCCCGCGTCGTTGGTGGCGCTGCCGCCGATGGTCACGATGAGCCGCTCGACAGGATGCGACAACGCCTCGCGAATCAGTTCCCCCGTGCCGAAAGTGGTTGTCCGCAAGGGGTCGCGCCGATCGCGGGGAACGAGATGGAGGCCGCTGGCCCGGGCCAGCTCCACGACCGCCGTCCGGCCGTCGCCCAGCACCGCGTATTCCGCCATCCCCCGTTCTCCTAGCGGATAGGTGACCTCCGCCCGGTACACCCGTCCCCCGAGGGCGTGCAGCAAAACATCCATCGTGCCTTCTCCGCCGTCGCCGACGGGCAGCGGAACCGCCTCCGCGTCCGGCAGGGCGCGGCGAACGCCGCGCGCCATCGCTTCCGCGGCTTCCACGGCGGTGAGGCTTTCCTTGAACGAATCCGGAGCCAGAATCAGCTTCAACGTTCTCTCAGCCCAACCTTATGATAAAGGAAGTTTTGGAATTTCAGCTCATTTCGTGCGGATAAATCATGATCTTGATGCTTCTGTCCTTCTGGGTGCGCGCCATTTCCACCGCTTCGCGGATGTCCTTCAGGGCGTACCGGTGGGTGATCACTTTCTCCAGATCGATGTCCGACCGGCTGAGCGCCTGGATGGCGGCGGGATAGGTGTTGGCGTAGCGGAACACCCCGTACACGTTCAACTCGAAGTCCGCCA
>Ga0207872_100791_pt1 | contig 12988 bp, 12 predicted proteins | sample Passage260B_FD_187372 | JGI IMG/M metagenome (GOLD analysis project Ga0207872, IMG submission 187372) | Cellulose adapted compost microbial communities from Newby Island Compost Facility, Milpitas, CA, USA - Passage2 60B (SPAdes) (version 2) ...
CGAGACATCCTTCGGGATGTCGATCAGGACCGGGCCGCGGCGGCCGGTGCTCGCGATGTGGAACGCCTCGCGGATGATGCGCGGGATGTCTTCGGCCTTGCGGACGAGATAGCTGTGCTTCGTGATCGGCATCGTGATGCCGATGATGTCGGCTTCCTGGAACGCGTCCGTGCCGATGGCGCTCTGCACGACGTTGCCGGTGATCACGACCAGCGGCACCGAATCCATGTACGCCGTCGCGATGCCGGTCACAAGGTTCGTCGCGCCCGGTCCGCTCGTCGCGATGACGACGCCGACCTTGCCCGTGGCCCGCGCGTAGCCGTCGGCCGCGTGGATCGCTCCCTGCTCGTGGCGCGTCAGCACGTGGTGGAAATCCGAGAAGCCGTACATGGCGTCATAGATGTACAGCACGGCGCCTCCGGGATAGCCGAATACGCACTCGACGCCCTCCAGCACCAGGCTGCGGAGCAGCATTTCCGAGCCGGTGATGACTTCCGGCTTCGACCACTTCTCGATCAGCTCGCTCTTCGAGCGCAATGCGGCGGGTTGCGTGCTCATCTGTCCCTTCCTCCCTTTCGTGATGCGGAATGATCCAGCAAAAAAGCCTTCCGCCGCGGAATGCGCTGCTGCGCAATCCGGGACGAAAGGCTTGACACTTCCGTGGTACCACCCTGATTTGCCCACGCCTCGCGGCAATGGGCCTCTGCAGGTACAAATCCGGCGCGGAACGCCGAACCGACCTTGGGCAGGATAACGCTTGCCAAGCGATTCCCTCTACTGGACGCCGGATCCGTGAAGCCACGTCGTTCAAGGGAACAGCTCAGAGGCGACATTCGCGTCATGCAGGGATTTCGGCGCCGGTCTCAGCACACTCCGTACGCTCTCTGGACGAAAGAGCCCTGAACGCTTTCTCCTCGTCATCGCCGATGATGTATGCGGTTCAACGTTTAACGTATATTATAGTCTCACCCCGGGTGCCCGTCAATATGCCGGCGCGCGAAATCGCGCATCTTCTCCGCACGCGCCTGCCCGGTCCCGCTCCGGTCGTCCGGCATACGATGGTATGCCGGCGCGGCGGCGCCGCCCCGGCCTCAAGCGCGCACGCAAGGAGCGAGACGCCATGGCCCTCTCCTGCACGATCCGTCCGTACCGACCGCGCCGCGACACTCCCTCGGTCCTGCGTCTGATCCGCCGCGAACTCGCGCCGCTGTCCCGCGCGCCGATCGGGCGCAAAGAGCTGACGGACCGCGCGCTCGCCGCGCGCATCCGGCGGGGCCTGACGCTCGTCGCGGCCGGGCGCGACGGCAAGGTCCTGGGATTCATCCACATCCTGGTCGCGCGCCCGCCGCATGCGCCCGCCCGGCTCCAGATCGACCTGCTGGCGGTGGAACCCGAAAGCCGCGGCCGCGGCGTCGGATCGGCGCTGCTGAAGGAGGCCGAGGCGTACGGACGGTCCCGGCGATGCGCCTCGGCCGTGCTCTTCGTGGACGAAGGCAACGACCGGGCGCACCGGTTCTACACCCGCGCCGGATACACGACCGTCCGCTGGTGGCCGTCGCTCCGCTGCTGGGAGCTCCGCAAACCGCTCATGCCCGCCGTTCCCTGCTGGCCATGACCGGGAAAAACCGCAGCCTTCGAAGCGCGCCAGCCGCCTTTCCCGGACGCGCGCATCGCCCGGAAACGCCGCGCGCGGCGCGCGTCCCCTCACAACGCGAAAGAGCCGCCCCGGTCGGGCGGCCCTGATCTTAAGCGTTGATTTTCTCCTTCGCGATGCCGGCGAGCGCGTTGAACGCGTTCGCGTCGTTCACCGCGAGGTCCGCGAGCATCTTGCGGTTCACTTCGACGCCGGCCAGCTTCAGCCCGTGCATGAACTTGCTGTAGCTCAGGCCGTTCTGGCGCGCCGCCGCGTTGATCCGCGTGATCCACAGCCGGCGGAAATCGCGCTTCCGCTGACGGCGGTCGCGGTACGCGTACATCATCGACTTCATGACCTGTTCTTTCGCGGACTTGAACAGGCGGTGCTTGGCGCCGTAATAACCCTTCGCGAGCTTCAGGATCCGCTTGCGGCGACGCGTGCGGACGAAGCCGCCCTTTACTCTTGCCATATCGTTAACCTCCCGTTGTTCCCGTTAAAATGCTGTCGGACGCGGATACCCGCGATCCCGGTCGAATCTCCGGCCTCGGGCGATCAGCGCAGTTGCGCGAGCCCCTGCTTCAGGCGCGCGACGTCGCCCTTCGACGTCAGCGGCTGGCCCGAAAGCACGCGCTTGCGGCGGCCGGATTTGCCGTAAAGCAGATGGTTCTTGTTGGCTTTGAACCGCTTCACCTTGCCGGTGCCGGTAATCTTGAAGCGGTCTTTCAGACTGCTGTGGGTTTTCATCTTCGGCATGACGATTGATCCTCCATCTGAATTGGTATCGGCGGAACGCGCAAAAAGGCTCCGCCGGCCGGCGCGTCAGTCCTTGTTCTTCGGCGCCAGAATCATGACCATGCTGCGGCCTTCCAGCTTCGGCGGGCGCTCGACGATGCAGAGATCGGCGACCTCGCTGCGCAGCCGGTCGAGAATGCGCTGGCCGATGTCCGCGTGGGTGATCTCGCGCCCGCGGAACCGGACCGACGCCTTCACCTTGTTGCCGTCGTTGAGGAACTTCACGACGTTCCGGTACTTCACCTGATAGTCGTGTTCCTCGATGTTGGCGCGGAACCAGACTTCCTTCACGTCGACGATCTTCTGGTTCTTGCGCGCCTCCTTCTCCTTCTTCTGCTGCTCGTACCGGAACTTGCCGTAATCCATGATCCGGCATACCGGCGGTTTCGCCATCGGCGCGACGTTCACAAGGTCCAGATCCATGTCGATCGCCATCTGCAAAGCTTCGCGGAACGGCTTGATGCCGATCTGCTCGCCGTCGGGACCGATCAGGCGAACTTCCTTCGCCCGGATCTCCTCGTTGATCTGATGCTCTCGGCTAATAATCTTCCACCTCCAGAAGATAGACGTGGCGATCCCCCATGCATGAAAAAAGCGGGCCGCATGGACCCGCATTCCTTGACCAGTCTGCAACGGCCCGCAGCACAGGCGTCGCCTGCGCATGTCAGACCTATGGACGGCGAGAACCAGCCGGCCGCAGCCGGTCAGGTGAGAAGCGGGTGCTTCTGCTTGTGCCACTCTCGATATGCTTGATGAATCTTACCACGCCGGCGTCGGGTTTGTCAACCGTTTTCGTTGAACCGCACCCTTTTGCCCCGCATTTCCTCGAGCCGGATGACGCGCGTATGCCGCGTGTGGCTCCACCGCTTGTTGTTCTGCGTGAAAAAGGCGTACAGCGTGATCGGCCACCACGTCAGCAGGAACAGCGGCATCGACAGCAGATGGGCGTAAATGCGCCATTCCTTCACCCGTTCGAGCAGCAGCGCAACCGGGAACTGGATCGCGGAGATCGTCATCACCGCGCCGGCCGCCCAACCGGGCAGCCATTCGTAAATCGAGGCGAAGCGGTTCGCCGACGGCAGCAGATTGTCGATCCAGAGCGCGGCCGTCGCGAGAAACGCGATGAGCACGTTGTACACCGTAACCGAGTAAAGCGCGGCGTCGAACTTGACGAAATTCCGTTCCTTCAGGGCATCCAGCAGCAGGGGCAGAAAGTACCGCCTCGCCACGTTGAAATGTCCCTGCATCCACCGGAGCCGCTGGCGGACGGAAGCCCGCAGCGTGATCGGCTTCTCGTCGTACACCTTCGCGTCATAGTCCAGCACCGGATAGATGCCCCGCTTGATGCAGCGCATCGTGAACTCGAGATCCTCGACAAGGCTCGTCGCGCCCCACCCCATCTCCTTCAGCAGCCGCGCCTCGAAGCACATCCCGGTGCCGCCGAGGAAATTCGCCATGCCGAGGTTCGTGCGCGACAACTGCCACAGCCGGTTGCAGTACCAGTACGTGATGCCGTAGGCGGCCGTCACCCAGGAGTCGGTCGGATTTTTCGTGTCCAGATAGCCCTGGATGACCCGGTGGCCTTCGCACAGATCGTCGTTCATATACCGGAGGAAGTCGGGACTGACGAGGTTGTCGGCGTCGAACATGACGACCGCGTCGTACGACTTCGGCATTTTCCACAATTCGTTCAGCATCCATTCGATCGCGTGCCCCTTGCCGCGAAGCCCGGGATTGCGCCGCTCGAACGCATGGACGCCGTATTCGCGGACGACGTCCGCCGTGCGGTCGGTGCAATTGTCGCATATGACGAAGATATCGTAAAGCTCCCGCGGATAGTCCAGCTTCAGCAGATTGTCCAGCAGCGCGCCGATCACCCGCTCCTCGTTGTGGGCGGCGACGATGACGGCGAACGAATGCTTCGGTTCGTGCCGGCGGCGCTGCCCGCGCCTTCCGAGGCCGAACAGCGAGATGGCGAACTGATACACGCCGACGCAGGCGACGAGGATCTGCGCGGCGACCAGCAATGCGTTGATCATTTGCGATTGCGCCCCCTTCGTTTGCCTGTTCTCTCTCTGTCTGTCTCGTATAACGTTTCCATCCGGCGGCCATTTCATCCGCGGCGGACAAAAAGAAACCCGCGCACGCGAAGCGCCGGACGAAATCGCGGACAAACTGCGGAACAACGGGGGCGTTCTGTGGTATGATGCGGAATGGAGACGGGCTGACCCTGGCGGAAGCATGAATCCCGGACGGAGGAACCGATGAAGAACGGATGGAAAGAGGCGGCCGGACGGCTGCGCGCCTGGCTCGTCGCGCAGGAGAAACGGCTGGTGCTGTGGGCGAACGGGCGTCATCTCGAGAAGGGACTGAAAAGACTTATGGGCGTCTGGCTGCGGACGATCACGCACGCCGGCGGGGCCGTTTTCACGCTGGTCACGTCGCTGGCGGTCGCGCTGACCGCGCCCGCGCCCTGGAACGAGGCGGGCTGGCAGAGCCTGACGGCCGTGGTGATCAGCCACATTCCGGTCTTCGTCGTGAAGCGGAAAGTGCGCCGGCTGCGGCCGTACCAGGCATTGAAGGAGATCGTGACCGGAACGAAGAAGCCGCTCACCGACCCGTCGTTTCCCTCGGGGCACACGACGGCGATCTGCGCCTTCGTCATTCCGTTTCTGGCGGCGGACGCCCGGCTGCTGCCGGTGCTCCTGCCCGTCGGACTCGTCATCATGGCGTCGGTCGGCTGGTCGCGCATCTATCTCGGCCTTCACTATCCGACGGATGTGGCGGCCGGCGCCGTGATCGGCACGGTGACCGCGCTGTTCGTCACGTCCGTCGGCTGGATGCCGGCGGAGTTTCCGTAACCGGACGGACGCCGGAGCGCCGACGGATCCGCGCGGCGTCCGGACTTGAACGGGCGCCGGCCCGGATGGCGGGGCTTCGAAAGCCGCCGGCAACCGGGCGGGATCTTCGCGCTTCAGGTTCAGGGCCGGACGATCGGCGGCGTGCCCTGGCGGATCTTCGCGAGCTCGGCCTGCACCGCCTCGCGGTGCCGGCGGAGCGCCGCCTCGCCGACGACGGCTTCGAGCCGGTAGATCGGCATCCCCTGTCCCGCGAATTTCGTCTCGTACTCGGTCATGACGAGGTCTTCGCGGATGCCGTCCCGGTGCAGATCGAGGGAGATGTTCCTGAGCTGGATCTGCATGTCGCAGAAGCTGTTCAGCGAGAACTCGAACAGCTCGCGGGAATCGGTCTTGAAATGAATCTCGCCGTTCTCGTTCAAAATCCCGATGTATTTCTTCAGGAAGCGGGGGTGCGTGAGCCTCCGCTTCGCGTGTCTCTTCTTCGGCCACGGATCGCTGAAGTTCAGGTAGATCCGCTCGACTTCGCCCGGCGCGAAGAACGTCTCCAGATACTCGATGTTTGCGCGCACGAGCTTGAGGTTCGGCGGATGCTCCACGCCCTGCGGCGCCCAGGCCGCCCGCGCCTTGACCGCCGCCCGGCGGATCAGCTCGTCGTACATGTCGATCCCGATGAAGTTGATCTCCGGATGCCGCACGCTCATCTCGCTGATGAACTTCCCTTTGCCCATGCCGAGCTCGACATGGATCGGCCGGTCGTTGCCGAACTCCTCGCGCCAGCGGCCCTTAAGCGGCGCGGGATCGAGCACGACCAGCTCCGGCTGGTTCTCGATTTCTTCGCGAATTCCTTTCCTGCCGCGCAATCGCATGCGTCCATTCCTCCCTTGCACACCATTTCCCATTGTGCCCGATGGCGGCAAGGATGTAAAGCCGGCAAGCAAAAAGACCTTCCGGGTGCGCTCCCGGAAGGTCCGCATGAATGCGATCGCCGCGTTCCGCCGTTTCAGTGAACCGTCTTCGGTTCCAGGCTGTACGTGTCTTCGAGCACCATGTTCAATTTCCTGCGCGCCGAAATCTCGACGTTCCGGTCGAGCGGGAACTTCTGGCCGGCCAGCGCCAGCAGTTCCTTGACCGTCAGCTCGACCGTCACCTTCTCGTCGCCGTTCGGGATCTTCAGTTGATCCATTCCGATCACCCCGCTTTGAAAATTTTTACTGTCAATTCTGTAAGCATTTGGACGATCGCCGTTTTGTTGAGAATGAATTTCATGTAAGGTTTTTTTGTTGATTTGACGCACTTTCAATATAACATAACATGTAAGGTTGCGCAAGGGAACCGGTTTTGGTCGGGCGGATTTGTTTCCAGTTCCCGGTTCCGAACAATGTCTTCGCCCGGTCGCCGATACGTACGCCGAACGGAACGGTTAACCGCGTTTTCCGGCCGGTCGGCGCCCCAACGTTCCGTTTTCGGCGCGGTTCGGGTCCGGAACGGGAGAGAAGGGCGGCCGCGTGGCGGAAAAAAATTTTTTTCGCTATAATGGTCCCATGATTGCGCGGCCTTCATACGGCCGGGAGACGGAGGAGCGTTGAAGTGAAGTCCGCCGGTACGATGCCCGCGGGCGGCGAAACGCCGCTCCTGTGGGGCGACAAACGGTTTCATACCTGGAACTACGAGATGCGCCGGCAATTCGGCCGCAAGGTGTTCAAGGTGATGCTGGACGCCGGCTTCACCTGCCCGAACCGCGACGGTACGATCGCGATCGGCGGCTGCACGTTCTGCAGCGCGCGCGGGTCCGGCGACTTCGCCGGCAGCCGGCGCGACGACCTCGTCACGCAGTTCAACACGGTCCGCGACCGCCAGCACAAGAAATGGCCGGACGCGCTATATATAGGCTATTTCCAGGCGTACACGAACACGTACGCGCCGGTGCACGTGCTGCGCGAATATTACGAGACGATCCTCGCGCTGCCCGGCGTCGTCGGCCTGTCGATCGCCACGCGGCCGGACTGCCTGCCGGACGACGTCGTCGATTACCTCGCCGAGCTGAACGAACGGACCTATCTGTGGGTCGAAATGGGGCTGCAGACGATCCACGAGTCGACCTCGAAGCTGATCAACCGGGCGCACGACACGGCGTGCTACTACGACGCCGTCCGGCGGCTGCGCGAACGCGGCATCCGCGTCTGCGCGCACATCATCTACGGATTGCCGCTCGAGACGCACGAGATGATGCTCGAGACGGGGCGCGCGGTCGCGGACATGGACGTGCAGGGGATCAAGATCCATCTGCTCCATTTGATGAAAAAGACGCCGATGGTGAAGCAATGGCAGGCGGGGCTGGTCCGTTTTCTCGAGATGGACGAATACGTGAACCTGGTCGTCGACACGATCGAGATGCTGCCGCCGGAGATGGTCGTCCACCGCGTGACGGGCGACGCGCCGCGGGAGCTGCTCATCGGGCCGATGTGGAGCCTGAAGAAATGGGAAGTGCTGAACGCGATCGACGCGGAGCTCGAGCGGCGGAACACGTGGCAGGGCAAGAAGCGGGGCGCGCGCGGGACGGCCGAGGCGGCTGTGGTCGAAGGTGCGGCCGGGACGCCGCGCGTCGGAGGCGGCCCCGGCGCGTTCGGCGGGGATTTCCGGCCTGACGGCGCGGACGCGGCATATGCGGCCGGCCCCGCGGGCGCGGCGCTCGTGCGCGGCGCGGAGCGGGCGGACGAAGACGACGAACTCGCCGCGAGCCCCGGCGGCGCCGGCGGCTGTCCGGGTGGCTGCTGATGGGCTTCCCGTCCGTGCTGACGATGGCCCACCGGCTGGCCGCCGAGCGGATCCGGCCCGGCGATGCCGTCATCGACGCGACCGTCGGCAACGGCGTCGACACCGCCTTCCTCGCGCAGGCCGTCGGGCCGAAAGGCGCCGTCTACGGCTTCGACATCCAGCAGGCCGCCCTGGATGCGGCGCGCGCCCGCGTGGCGGCCGCCGCTCCGGAGACGCGGCTTGAACTTTATCTCGCGAGCCATCACCGGATGGCGGAGCTGTTGCCCGCGGAGCTCAAGGGGCGCGTCTCCGCCGTCATGTTCAACCTCGGATACCTGCCCGGCGCGGAAGAGGCGAAATCGATCGTGACCCGGCCGGAGACGACGCTGGCGGCGCTCGATGCTTCGCTCCTGTTCCTCCGTCCGGGCGGCGTGCTCACCGTCGTCGTCTATACGGGCCACGAAGGCGGCCGCGAAGAGGGCGAGGCGGTCGACGAATGGGCGCGCTCGCTGCCCGCGGACGCCGGACAAGCGGTGCTGTACCGGATGATCCAGCGGCCGCGGTCGCCGTATCTGATCGCGGTGGAACGCAAGGGAAATGCGGAGCAGAACGGGAGAAGCAGGCCGCAAGAACCGGGTCGAAAGAAGCCGAACGAAGAAGAAGCCGAACGATAACCGGCATGAGAAGCTTATCGATGAGAAGTTGACCGATGAGAGCTGGACGATGAGAGCTGACCGTTGAGAAGCTGACCGATGGGAAGTTGGCCGATGAAAAGCAGATCGTTAGAAACTGACCGGTGGAAAGCCGGCCAATGAGAGACTGACTGATATGAAGCTGACCGTTTGGGGGGAGAGACAGCCATGACTGTGCGGCCTTATCCGCTCAAATTCGCGCCCGAATTCAAGGAACGGGTCTGGGGCGGACGCGCGCTGGAGCGCTTCGGCCTTCAGCCGCCGGAGGGAGCGATCGGCGAAGGCTGGATGATCGCCGACCATCCGAACGGCACGACGCGCGTCGTGAACGGCCCGCTCGCCGGCAAGGGGCTGGACGAGATCCGCGAAACGCTCGGCCGGGAATGGTTCGGAAAGAAGGGATTCTCCGAGAGGAACGGCCGGTTCCCGCTGCTCGTGAAGCTGCTGGATTGCAACGACGACCTGTCCGTTCAGGTGCATCCGACGGACGACTACGAGCGGCTGCCGGAAGGCGAGCTCGGCAAGACCGAAATGTGGTACGTGCTTGAAGCGAAGCCGGGCGCGAAGATCATTTACGGCCTGAAGGAAGGCGTCGGCCGGGCGGAGCTGGAGAGGGCGATCGCCGAAGGCCGGATCATGGAAGTCCTGCGGGAAGTGCCGGTCGAAGCGGGCGACGCGTTCTACATCCCCGCGGGCACGGTGCACGCGCTCTGCGCGGGCGTCGTCGTGGCGGAGATCCAGCAGAACTCGGACACGACGTACCGGCTGTACGACTACAACCGGCCCGGGCTCGACGGCAAGCCGCGCGAGCTGCACATCGAGGATTCGCTGAACGTCATCGCCTACGAGGGCGCAGGCGCGAAGCATATGAAGACCGACGGCGTCCGCCCGGGCGAATGGCTCCGGATCGCGGAGTCGCCGTACTTCGTCGTCGAGAAGGGCATCGTGGACGGCCGGGCGGATCTCGCGACGTCGGGCGAGAGCTTCGACATTCTGGTGGCCGCGGACGGCTCCGGCACGCTGCGCTGGGACGGCGGCGAGCTGCCCGTCCGGCGCGGCGACTGCTTCCTCGTGCCGGCCAACCTCGGGGCCTACGCGCTCGAAGGCGCGCTGACCGCGCTGCGCAGCCGCGTGCCGTGACAAAAAAACTTCCCGCGTGGCCGCACATGCCCGGACGGGGGCAGGCGGACACGGGGAAGTTTTTTTTGGTCATGGATTCGGACCCGGGCTCCGGCCCTCCGGACGCCGGGAAGCGGGAGCTTCCCGACGCGAAGGACTGCTCACGCGTTAAACAGGCGCTTCACGGCGACGATCGCCTGCTGGCGCGTGAACGTCGCGGCCGGGCCGAATTGGCCATCGGACACGCCGCCCATCACTTTGGCTCCGTTCGTCCGGTCCGAGATCGCGGAGACGAACGACACGGCTTCCTTCGCCCATGAAGCGATGCGGCCGCTGTCGGCGAACTTCGGCGCCTGGCCGCCGGCCCTGATGCCGGCCAGCTTCGCCGCGTTCGCCAGCATGACGGCGGCTTCCTGTCTCGTGATCAGCCCTTTCGGGTCGAAGCGGCCGTCGCCTTTGCCGTTCACGATCCCGAGCGCATGGGCCGCCGCCACCGCGCTTTCATCCGTATCCGAGAAGACGAATGCAAGCGTCCGTCCGCGCTCTTCGAGCAGCTCTTCCATCGTTTTGCCCGTCTTCGCGTAAAGGAACTGCATGATCAGCCGGCTGAACTCGGCGCGGGTGACCGGGATGCCGTACCAGCCCTGCAAATGCCGCGGCACCAGATTCGCCCGGATCGCGGCATTCACTTCCTCCGCCGCCCACCGGTCGGGATGGCTGCGGGTTTTCCACATGTTCTTGTGCTCGCTGATTTCCTTCTCATCGGGCAGAACGCCTCTGCCGTTGAGATAGACGAGATGCCATCCGTACGGGCTTTCCTGCGTCCGGCTGAGCAGCGCATATCCGCTGCCGAGCCAATAGGCGGCTTCCTTCTCGCGCGCCGTCAACGTCTCATAATCGTTCCGGTAACGGTCGAGGTCCTCGTAATCGCCGAAGTTCACCCCGTAGACGTCATATTCGGCATAATACTGGCCGTCGCCCAGCGCGTACAGGCCGCGGATGCGGGGAAAGCTTTTTTCGGGATCGCCGCCGAATTCGAAATCCGGAATATAGAACCAGCCGTTTTCATAATAGGCGAAATCGTTGGTTTTCTTCTCCAGCTCGATGCCGAAATAATCACGGGCCGCCTTCACAAAGGCTTCGGTCGGGAACGGGCTGTGCGGCCATTCATAGATGCCGTCGCGTCCCCTTACGAGCTTGTCGACACGATACTCGCCGCCACCGACGGGGCTCAGCATTTCGGACATTTCCTGATCCAATTGACCATTGAAATCCAGCAGTCTGATGGTTTCCATCAGATCCGCGTCCTCGTAATGCCGAAGGTCGATGTAGGGATAATAGACAAAATTGAACAGGAAGGACGTCAGTTTGTTCTTTTCGGCCTGGCTGAACTGCGGCCACAGGTTGCCGCCCAGGTTTTTGGCCCGCATTTTGTCCTTCAGCGATTGGAGGAAAGCCTCGATCCTTTCCTTGTTGCGGGACATGTCGAGCGTGAATTCTTTCAACCCCGCCGAACTGGAAATAATTTCTCTCCTCGTGTCCTTGCCGTATTTTTTCAGGAATTTTTGATACTCCTGCTCGCTCACGACGCGCTCTTTGCCGTTTTCCCTGATCTCATGGGTGAAGCGCCATGCTCCGGTCTCAATGTGCTCCTCCTCGGTTATGCTCGCATACGCCACTTCCCTGACCTGACCGTTGACCAGCGCCAGCCAGGTATCCCAGGTATGCCCGACGTTTGTATACGGGTAATCGCCTCTGCCGTGCGAATACATGCTGGTGTAATTGATGTAGGTTTTCCCTTGCGCGGTCGTAAACGCCACCGCCCGGTCAAAGATAAGCCCGCCGGGTTCATGTGTTTCCTGATAGATTCTTTGGGCCTTCCCGTTCCGGTAGGTCCAGATCTCTTCGGTCAGATCGCCCGGGGTAAAATCGGAATCATGGATGTTTTTGTAAATGATGTACAGTTCGGGAACGCCGTTGGCGTCGAAATCGACCAGTTCGGCGTACGCCAATCCGTAGCCGTCCATTCCCTGATCCGTATAGATGCCGTATATGTTGTTCGCATAGATGATGTCGCTCGCCACCCGATAATAGGCCGCCGCCCAGGCGCGCTCCGCATCGGCGGCTTTGGCGCGGGCGGGAAGCGAGGCGTGCAGGGCCAGCACGGCAGCGAGCAACGCGGCGAAACATGGGGCCGCACGAAAGCGCTTGCCGGAATGGGTAGTCGGGATTGGGGTGAAGTTCATGGGGCATCTCCTTCCGCAAATAAAAAATAAGGGCCGATGACCGGCCCGAACATCTTCTCCATGAATCGACAAAATTCCTTCTTTATCGAAAAAATTCTTCCCGCCGCATCTTCACCCATCCCGCTCCTCCGGTTCGAACAGCCCGAGGTAGGCGCCGTAGCCCTCCTTCTCCATCTCCGACTTCGGGATGAAGCGGAGCGCCGCCGAATTGATGCAATAGCGCAATCCGCCGCGCTCCGGCGGCCCGTCCGGGAAGACGTGGCCGAGATGCGAATCGGCCTCCAGGCTGCGCACCTCGATCCGCACCATCCCGTGGGACAGGTCCAGATGCTCGGTGACGCTGCCTTTGTGGATCGGGCGCGTGAAGCTCGGCCAGCCGCAGCCGGCGTCGAACTTGTCCCTCGAGCAGAAGAGCGGCTCTCCCGACACGATATCGACGTAGATGCCCTCCTCCTCGTTGTCGTAGTACGCGTTGCGGAAGGGCGGTTCGGTCGCGGCGTTCTGCGTCACTTCGTACTGCAGCGGGGTCAGCCGGCGCTTCAGCTCCTCCGGGTCCTTCCGGATTCGCCAATGCTTTGCGATGAATTCGTCCCGCCCGGATGCCTTGCGGTACATTTTGTACCGGTAGGGCTGCTTCCGATGATACGCCTGATGGTAATCCTCGGCCGGATAGAAAGGCCCCGCGGGCACGATCTCCGTCACGATCGGCCCCGCGAACCGGCCGCTCGCCTCGAGCTTTCGCTTCGAAGCTTCGGCAAGTTCCCGCTGTTCCTCCGTGTAATAGAAGATCGCGGTCCTGTAGGACGAGCCGCGGTCGTGGAATTGGCCGCCCGGGTCCGTCGGATCGATCTGCCGCCAGAAGATGTCGAGCAGCAGCCGGTACGGCAT
>Ga0207872_100792_pt1 | contig 12964 bp, 13 predicted proteins | sample Passage260B_FD_187372 | JGI IMG/M metagenome (GOLD analysis project Ga0207872, IMG submission 187372) | Cellulose adapted compost microbial communities from Newby Island Compost Facility, Milpitas, CA, USA - Passage2 60B (SPAdes) (version 2) ...
AAACGAAACGGCCCGCCGGCCATACGATCGGTATGGCACGCGGGCCGTCAGATTGCGCTGCGGCCGCGGGGCGAACCCTTGCCCGCAGGAACCGCCGGACAAGCGCGCGCCGCGTTGCGGCGCAACGCGGCGGCTCACTGCTCCCGGATCCAGTCGACGATGGCCGCAATCTCCTCGTCCGTCAGCCGGTCCTTGAACCCCTGCATGAGACCGGTTCCGTCCCGGATCACCGCGATGAGCTCGTCCCGGCTCATCCGCCCGCCGATATTCCGCAGCTCCGGTCCGAAGGCCCCCTCCAGGCCTTCGCCGTGGCAGGCGCTGCACCGGTTCGCGTACAGCCGCCCGCCCGCGGCCATCGCCCGATCCGCTCCGTCCGCCCCTTCATCCGCGCCTCCTCCGCCACCGCACGCGGCGACTCCGAAGGCGATCAGCAGCGCCGCCAACCATCCACGCCTTGCCGCCACTTCCGTGATCCTCCCCGCTCATGCTTGTCGCCACGTATTATAATCCACGCCGCCGCGGCCGGCAAACGAACATTCCGTGGACCGGCAATCCCGCTTCCGCGCCGCCCGGCGTCCGCCCGTCCGCGTCATGCGCGGTTGGATAAAACCCGCCCCGCATGCAAACAATGGAACCAAACGCATACGGCAGGGGATGGCGATGAAGCTTTCCAGGGATCTGCTGGAAAATGTGCGGCGGCTTCGGGCCGTCTACCGCGACTGTGCCGATGTGGTCTTCCACTCCTTCCGCATCGGCGGACACACCCAGGCCATGCTCGTCTACGTCGAAGGCCTGATCCTGCTCGAGGAGCTCGACCGGAATGTCGTCGCTCCGCTCCGCGACGGTCCCGGCCCCAAACCCGCGCTGGAGGACGTCCGGAACCGGACCGCCGTCGCGTCCGTCAGGTCCGTCGGCACGTTCGACGGACTTGTGGAGGAGATCGCCGACGGACGCCCGGTCCTCATCGTCGACGGCCTCGACGCGGCGCTCGCGTTCGGACTGACCGACTGGGAGCAGCGCACCGTCGAGGAGCCGACGGCCGAATCGGTGCTGCGCGGTCCGCGGGAGGGCTTCATCGAGTCGCTCAGGACGAACATCGCGATGCTGCGGCGCAAAATCCGCAGCCCGAAACTGAAGATCGTCACCCTGCGCCTCGGATCCAGCTCGAAAACGCCGATCGCCGTCGCCTATCTGGAGGGTACCGCGTCGCCCTCGCTGGTCCGGGAAGTGATGAGCCGGCTGAACCGGATCGAAATCCGGGACGTGCTCGAGACCGCCTACATCGAGGAATGGATCGAGGACAACCGGTATTCCCCCTTCCCGCAGCTCCTCAGCACGGAGCGGCCGGATGTGGCATGCGCCTATCTGATGGAGGGCCGCGTCGTCATCCTGGTCGAAGGCACGCCCACCGTGCTGATTGCGCCGATCACGTTCTTCTCCCTCCTGCAGACGCCGGAGGACTACTACGAGCGCTATGTGGTCGGCACGGCGATCCGCTGGCTCAGATATTTCTTTTTCGTGATCTCGCTGCTCGGCCCGTCCCTGTACGTGGCCGTCGTGACCTACCATCAGGAAATGATCCCGACCACCCTCATGCTCACGATGGCGCGGTCGCGGGAGCAGATCCCGTTCACCGCGCTGATGGAAGCCTTCCTGATGGAGACGATGTTCGAGGCGCTGCGCGAAGCCGGCGCCCGGCTGCCGAAGCAGATCGGTTCCGCCGTCAGCATCGTCGGCGCCCTCGTCATCGGCCAGGCGGCGATTTCGGCCGGCATCGTGTCCGCGCCGATGGTCATGGTCGTCGCCATCACGGGCATCGCGTCGTTCATGGCGCCGCGCTACACGATCGGCATCCCGATCCGGCTGCTCCGCTTCCCGATCATGTTCCTGGCGGGCATGATGGGACTGCTCGGCGTGATGCTGGGCGTCATCGCGCTCCTGACCCATCTGCTCAATCTCCGCTCCTTCGGGGTTCCCTACATGTCGCCGCTCGCGCCGATCGAGAAGCGCGGGCTGAAGGATGTGCTTTGGCGGGCTCCCCGTTGGATGCTGAACAGGAGAACGTGAGTATGGTTCGGAAGCTTGCGCTTGCCCTCGCGCTTGCCGTCTGCCTGCTTCCCGCGGCCGGCTGCTGGAACGCGAGGGAAGTGAACGATCTGGCGATCATCACGGAGGCCGGCATCGACCTGACCGAAGACGGGCGGATCGAGCTGTCCGTCAAGATTTATTTGACATCGCCGATCGGCGATTCGGGATCCGGCGGCCAGATGTCAAATCAGCCGAACGGCGACAAGGGTACGTCGGTCATCCGCACCGTGACCGGCATCAACATGGCGGACGCGGCCTCCCGGCTGCAGAAAATGGTGTCCCGCAGGATTTTCTGGGGGCAGACCGAGGTGTTCCTGTTCGGCGAGCGGCTGGCAAGGGCGGATTTGGAGGCGCCGATGGATTTCCTGATGCGGCACGTCGCTTCGCGGGAACGGTCCCACGTGTTCATCTGCGACGGGACGGCCAGGGACGTGCTGCTGCTCGACCCGCCGATCGACCGTTCGGTCGCGGACGCGCTCATCGCGATGGCCGAGCGGCAGACCGGGCTCAACATCACGATGAAGGAACTGGCGCAGATGATGGTGGGCAAGGCGAAGGCCGCGGTCCTTCCGATCGTGCAAATCAACACGCACAAGGAAAAACAGGAGGCTTATCCCTTTATCGAGGGCCTGGCGGTCATCAAGGAAGGCCGGATGATCGCCCGGATGAACGAGCAGGCCACGCGGGGCGTCATGTGGCTGCGCAACGAGATGAAGCAAGCCACCGTGACCGTCACGCCGGACGATTCCGGCGGCTTCGTCTCGCTCCATCTGATGCGCAGCCACACGCGCCTCATTCCGTCCATCGAAAACGGCCGCTGGATCATGACCGTCCGGATCACCGGTCAGGACGACATCGTCGAGAACACGTCCAACCTGGATCTGTCGGAGCCGGCACATCTCGGGAAAGTGGAGCGGGAGATGGAACGGTTCGTCGAAGAACGCGTAAACCTTGCGCTCAATGCGGCGCAGAAGGAATTCAATGCCGATATCTTCGGATTCGCCGAAGCTTTCTGGCGCAAGTACCCGAAGCAATGGAAGGCGAACGCCGGCCGATGGGACGAGATTTTCCCTAAGGTGGAAGTCCGGCTCGAGACGGACCTTCGGATCGCAAGGCCGGGACTGATCGGCAAAAATTTCTTCAGACGGCAGAAGCAGAGGTGAACCGCGGATGAAGCCAACGGTGAACCGGGAGCGGATCGCCGCCGCCATTCTGACCCTCGCGGGCGTCGCGCTGGCGATCGCTCTCGCCTACAACCCCCGTCTGCCGGGCCCGTCGGAGCTCGTCGACGCGATGTTCCGCCCGGCCGTCGTGCTCATCGAACAGATGAGCGAGAAATGGAGCTGATCCTCATGATCGACAAGGGCAAAATCTCGGCCGCGCAATTGGGCAAAATGATCTACCTCGCCATCACGCCGACGGCCATCCTCACCGCTCCGGGCATCTCCTTCAACTTCGCGCGGCAGGATCTGTGGCTCTCGCCGCTGTGGGCCTTAAGCGGCGCCATCGCCGTGCCGCTCGTGCTCGGCCTGAACCGGCTGTATCCCGATTGCGGCGCCGTCCGGGCGTGCCGGTACATCATCGGCCGGATACCCGGCTGGGTGGTGGGCGGCGCGCTCTGGCTGTTCTATCTCTACATCAGCGGGATCATCCTGCGGGAATACGGGGAATTCGTCGTCGGGGCCTTCCTGTCCGAAACCCCGCTCGTCGTCGTGCTCGGCAGCCTCGTGCTGGTGTGCGCGTTCGCGGTGCGGGGAGGCGTGGAGATCGTGGGGCGGTTCGCGGAGCTTTTTCTGCCGGCCTTTCTCCTGCTTTTCCTGCTCATCGTGCTGCTCATTATCCCCGACCTGCAAATCACGAACATGATGCCGGTGCTCGGGGAAGGCCTTCTGCCCTCGATGAAGGGCGCGCTCGTCCTGCAGATCTGGTTCTCGGAGCTCTCCGCCGCGTGGTTCCTCCTTCCCTTCGTCTCCGACCGGGAGAATGCGAAGAAGGTCCTCTGGATCACGTTCGGCGGGATCATCCTGACGCTGCTGCTGTCCAACCTGGTGACGCTGCTGCTGCTCGGCGAGCTGACGGGCGGTTTCTCGTTTCCGTTCCTGATCCTCGCGCGGTACATCGATCTGGCGGAATTCTTCACCCATCTGGAAGCGCTGTTCATGGCGATCTGGGTGCTCGGCGCCTTCGTGAAGGTGTGCGTGTACTTCCACATCACCGTGATCGGAGCGGCGGAATGGTTGGGGCTGCGCGACTTCCGGCCGATCGTGTTCCCGTTTGCCCTGCTGCTGACGCTGTTCGGCATTTGGGTCGCGGCGAACTACCAGGGGATGACGCACACGATCGCGACGTCCATGATCCCGCTGACGCTCGCGATGTTCATTCTGGTGCCGGCGATCCTCTACGCGATCGGCCGGATCCGGAGGCTCGGAAGCGGAAGAGGCGGGCCGGCGGCGCGTCCGTCCCATGGCTCAAGCCGGTTGCGGAAATAATCGGGCGCCTTCCGCACCCGGCGGGCCGGAGCAGAGGCGATATGGACATTTCGCGGTCCGTTCGGCTATGCTTCATTTGACGGTTCAGATACGCGTCGGGAGCTTAAGTCGGGGGTGAGGAGGCTGAAAGTCCACCGTCTGCTGTCCATCGTCATGCTGCTGCTCACGAACAAGCGGATTGACGCGCGGGAGCTGGCCGAGCGGTTCGAGGTGTCGCTGCGCACCATTTACCGCGATCTGGAGACGTTGGGCGCCGCCGGCATTCCGATCGTCTCGTTCAGCGGGCCGAACGGCGGCTACGAGATCATGGAGCAGTACCACATCGACCGGCAGATCGTCACGCCGGAAGATCTCCGCTCGATCATGACCGCGTCTGCACGCCATCCAAATTCATTAACTATATCTAATACTTCTTTCATTTTTTTCTTTAATACATAAATTACATTAAGCTAAAAACACATTCTCATTATGCCAAAGCAAAAACTGCTTGGACGGCCGCTCCTCCGGTCGGTCCGGGATCTCCGCCAGCCTCTTCCCATGGTAAGCATAATATTCGCGTCCATTACCATAATCCTCTTTGATCCGCTTGCTGACCTCGATTCGATACTCTTCATTCACGGTTATGTATCCACGATCAAACAAAGCGTGGATATCCCGTCGGAGCAGCAAACCGTTGCTGACCAGATGTGGACCATTTTGAGCAAAGGGTTTGATATGCGCAGCTTCCAGAACCGGGAGCGTTTTCTCGCCTGTGATGGCACATCGGCGGTGATAAGCTTCCGTTACCATCACCTTGAAAGTTCCCTGGCCGATTCTCGGATGCACGACATATCCAGGACCATATCGGTTTTCCGGTCTTTCTGCCGCCAATTCGGACTGATAAAGGTTATGTTCGAACAATACGCGCATTACCCGATCATATAATTGTCTGCCTGCGGTCGTTTCTGTATCGTACGTTTTTCCTTGAACAATATTGGCACGCCAATCTTCCGGCACCGGAAGCCATTGATCACGGTCAAAAAAGAAAGGCGAAGACAGAATGATGCATCCGATTTCCGGGTCGGGATCCGTCCTGTAGTCACTTTTGCGATACTTGCAGATAGCATTTCTGAACGAAAGGTAATCGGGTGTTCCATTCTTCTGTTCAAAAGCTTCCCATGCCAGAGAGAGCGGCAATAGGGTATGTCGGACAAAGAATCCGCCGCCCACAATGTAATTCAATGGACTATGCAATTTGAAAAGAAACAACTCATTGGGCTCGAGCGCCCTGAAAGCCCGATTGCCGTTTGGGGTCCAGAAATTCACTTCATCCGGCCGCTCTTTCGCCAGAAAATTGTACCAGTCATTGTCTGTGATTCCGACGTATATTTTCATATTTCATTCACCCCCGCCCCGCCACATCCAGCACGAACGCCGGCAGCGGTTCGCGCATCGTCCACTCCATGCTGATTGGCGCCGAGCCGCGGTGGCTCCGATAGTCGGCCAGCCCGACGCAGGTGTAGGGCATCGTCACCCCCTGCTCGTTCCGCTTCCGCTCGCGGATGAAGAACAGAACCGGGTGCTTCGTCTTCCCCTGGTTGATGTACCGCTGCCCCGTAGGCGACCCGACCGTCGTCCGGCTCTGCGACTGCCAATGGAAGACGCGCTCGCTTACCGCGTAGTCCTGATACATCGTCGTCGGCGAGTAGTCCCGCTCCGATTTGACCAGCGTGACGAAGAACACGTCCATATTCCGTTCCCGCACGTACAGGACGCCCTCCTGGATATGCCGGTGCTTCCACGGCGAATGCAGCCCGAGCGCGGCGAGGATCTGATCGGTCGTGTAGTTGCAATACAGGTCGAGCGGAATATCCGCGTCCAACCCGTCGATCGGCCGACCGACGATGTCGATCCGCTCGTACTGGTATCGCAGCACGTCGCACAGCTCCGCGTAAGCCAGCGGATGCAGAACCAGCCAACCGAGCGCCTCCTCCATCGTCCGAAAAGGCTGACCCTCCAGTTCGGACAGGCCGACGTTCCAGAACGTGTAATACAGCATGAGCAGCATCCGGCGTTCGGCTGCATCAAGTCCGTCCAGTTCCCGCCCACGCCCCTCGCGGATCGCCTCAAGCGTCCGCAGCGCGAACCGGATGAACCGCTCCGAATTGCAAAATGAGAGCCTCTCCAGCCCGCCGGCCAGCACCTTCTCCCGCGCGTCGCCCAAAGGCTCGTCGCAAGCCACGACGCCTTCCCTCACCGCGAGCCCGTAGACCGTGACCGGCTGCTGCCGTCCGTACACCTCAAGCGGCTTCACATGATAATCCTCGAAGAACTCCCCGATCCGCCACTCCCGATGGTGCGTGAAATAGTCGACCACCTTGTGCCGGATGTTCCGCAGGTTGTTGATCGACGCCCGGATATGCGCGAGGATGATCTCCTGCGCTTTCCTCTCGAGAATGATGGAGCAACCCTTCGGTACGTGGGGAAATCCCTGTTCGATTTCCCGCGTAATCGATCGCCTCGTCCGCGACAGCAGCGCCTGAAACCGCTGCTCGAAATTGTACTCGCGGTGCGCCTGCCCGACGAAGTCGAGCACGGTCAACGCTTCCTTCCCCTCGCAGAGCCGAAGTCCCCGCCCGAGCTGCTGCAGGAACACGGTCAGACTCTCCGTCGGCCTCAAGAAAAGCACGGTGTTCACTTCCGGGATGTCCACGCCCTCGTTGTACAGGTCCACGACGAAGACGAAATGGATTTCTTTCCGCACGAGCCGCTTCCTCACCGATTCCCGCACGTCGTCAGGCGAATCGGCGGTCAGATATTCGGACGGCACCCCGAAGGCGTTGAATTGCTCGGCCATGAACTTCGCATGCAGCTTGCTCACGCAGAACCCGATCCCGATCACGTCCCGGAGGTCCGTGCAATACCGCTCTACCGCCTCGAAAATGTACCGCGCCCGATCCCGCGCCGTCCGCTCCTCAAGCACAAAAACCTTCTCCAGCTCGGCCTCGTCATATTTTCCGAAGCGCCACCGCACCGTGCGCAGATCCACGGAATCCGTCACGCCGAAATAGTGGAACGGGCTCAGCAGCTTGCGCTCGATCGCCTCATACAGGCGGATCTCCGCGGCGATCCGGCCGCCGAAATAATCCGTGATCCGCTTCCCGTCCGCGCGCTCCGGCGTCGCGGTAAGCCCGAGCAGCACCCGCGGCCGGTAATGGTCCAGCAGTTGCTGGTACGACGGCGCCGCCGCGTGATGGAATTCGTCAACCACGATAAAATCGTAGAAATCCGGCGGCGTCCGCGCGAACAGATCCCGGGAGTTCAGCGACTGGATGGAGACGAACAGATGGTCGATCCGCTCCGGCACCTGTCCCGCCACCATGATTTCGCCGAAATTGAGATCCCTCAAGATCGAGCGGAAACAGGCGAGGCTCTGCTGCAGAATCTCCCGGCGGTGCGCGACGAACAGCAGCCGGTTCGGCTTGCCGGGATTCTGCCGGCAGAACCGGCGGTAATCGAAGGCGGAGATGACGGTCTTCCCCGTGCCCGTCGCCGCGACGACGAGATTGCGGTACCGGCCGTGCACCTCCCGCTCCGCCTGCAGCTTGTCGAGAATTTCCTGCTGGTAGTAATAGGGCTGGATATCGAAAAAGTACCCCGCCGAATCCTGACCTTCGGCTTCCCGCGAGCGCTCGGCCTTCAAAGCCTGGCGCAATTGCCGCTCATGCAGCTGGGGGATGAACGTCACGAACTCCGGGTTGTTCCAGTAATGCTCGAAGGTGACCTCGACCTTCCGCACGAGCTCCGGCGCGTCCTGCTGCGACAGCCGTACGTTCCATTCGAGGCCCGAAACAAACGCGGATTCCGAAATGTTCGAGGAACCGATGTAGACCGTGCTGAACCCGGTGTCCCGCCAGAAGAGATAGGCCTTCGCGTGAAGGCGGGTCGTCTGCGTATCGTAGGAGATCTTCACTTCGGTATTCGGAAGTTTGACGAGTTCCTGGACGGCCCTGTAGTCGGTCGCGCCCATGTAGCTCGTCGTGATGACGCGGAGCCGGCCGCCCCGCATCGTGAACGCCTTGAGCTCCCCTAGCAGCAGCCGAAGCCCGCTGAACTTGATGAAGGAGACGAGAAAATCAATCCGGTCGCTCGTCGCGATCTCCTTCTTCAGTTCCGCCATCATGCTCGGTTCCCTTTTGTCCCCGGTGAAAAGGGAACTTGAGGACAGCGGGGTTTCGGGGCGGACGCGCGGGAGAACCGCCTGCCCCCGGCTTCGGTCGATCAATTCCAGCAGCATCTCGGCGTCCCGGTGGATGAGCTGCCCTTTCAGTTCGGCGACGAGCTCGGGATCGAGCCGTCCGTCCTCCATGCGCCCGAGATAGTCGATCGTATATTGAATGATGGCGTTGCACAGCGCGACCCGATCCCGGACCGCGTGATCGCCGTTGTCCAAGTAGGCCATGACCCGCGCGAGCAGGCGTCCCATGTACTGCCCCAGTATCGCGGCCGACTCGGCGCGGTCCATCGCGCTCCGCTTCACATGCCATTCGTCGTTCAGTTGTTTCAGTTCCCGGTCCAACCATTCGTTGATGAGTTGCTCGTACAGACCCGGCACAAGCCCGGACATCGCGCCATCACCGAACCCGATTCCATTTCCTTGACTTCCATTATTCGACATGGTTTGCGCCGGTCCTTCTTACCCATGCCGAAAGGGGGGATCCGTCGCATGCGCCGAAAAACCGTGCTGCTGCTGGTCGCCGTGCTGGGGGTGCCGCTCTCGTGCGCGTTCGGGCACCGGACGGCATCCGACCCGTTCGGCGTACAAGAGCCGCGAGCTGATCCTGCTGGAGGAAGAGAAGTCGGGGCCGGACTTCAGGGCAAGGAAGTTCCCGGTGAGCTGCTCAAGAAAATCAAAGGGGAGACCCGCTACGGCGAGGAAATGGCGGCGGAGATGGAGATGAGCGAGCGGGAAATCCGTCAGCTTAAGGAAATGCGGAGACAAGCGCCGAAGGACGGGAAGGGGAATCCGATTTTGTCCGAACCGAATTCCCCGAATGCGCGCCCCGACCGTACGAATACGCGGGAGAGGTGGGAGTCCTTTTTCCCCCGGTCCTTCACGTAAAGCCGCGAGCTGGTGTCCGCGATCACCGCATCCCGGGACGTGCTCGTGTCCGGCGTCTACCGGGTCGACCCGAGCCGCGCCTTCATCATCCGCATCCGGAACAACGCGGAACCGGAAGAGCCGGGCAGAGAGGAGTTTGAAGTCCCGGGAGCGGGCGCCATCCGGTTCGTGGAATCGATCGACGACCGCATCACCCGTTTCCGCTTCGACGGGGATCGGGAAGGTTTCTTCGATTTGGCGGAGAACAGGATCGATGCGGATGGGCGGGAACAGAACAGGACGCCGGCCGGGGACACGACAAGTGCCCGCAGCCGGCGTAACGCTTTTTCAGAAAACGGGATTCCGCCGAAAAACCGCGATCAATCGATGGTTAACGATCTCCGGGATACGCCCGGCCAATCCGCCGCGTCCCCGGCACCTGTGCGGACGCCGCGGCCTTATGCATACTCTCCCTTGATCACGAAGAACGAACCGCGGATCGTGCCGGCCAGCTTCGAGCGCTGCCGGGCGAATTTGAACCGGCTCAGCTCTTCCGGCACCTCCATCCCCTCGGACAGCTTGAACCCGACGGCCCGCTTCTTCGGATCGTCGAGCGTGTACATCACGTTGACCGACAGCCCGTTCTCGTAGAACACGTAGGTCCAGCGGATATTCTCCACCTGGAACCGCGACGTCTCGAGGGGCCTGGCCGCGATCTCGATGCCGCGCTCCTCCTTCAGGATCCGGTTCACGTAGTCCAGCGTCTCAGCGCTCTCCTCCGCCGGCACGACCGTGAACCGGTGCTTGTACTTGTTCCAGAAATACCGCGCCTCGTTCGCGCGCAGCCCGGCCAGCGCCTCCGCCACGGGCGAAGATTCCAGCCCGGCCGCGGACACCCGGTTGAAATCCACGACATGCGCCATGTCCGTTCTCCTCCCCCCGCGCTTGTCCCCGATTCCGGCATCCCGTCCCGCCATTCGTGTCTTCCGGAATCGTGGCAGCCGGCGGAACGATCGGACATCGAAACCAAATATTGGAAGTCATTATTGAATATCTCCGGACGTTCGTCAACGGAAAGCCAGCCGAAGAAAATCGTACAGCCCGCGCATCCACACCCCGAAATCGTGGCCGCCGCCGGGGACGACGGCCGTGCGCAGCTCGCCGAGCTTGTCCCCGGCGGCCTCCCGGAGACCTTCGATCGCCCGCAGATGCACCGGCCACGAGATCCCGTCCCGGTCGCCGCAGGCCATGTACAGCAGATCCAGCCGGTGCACCGCGGCGAACAGGCTCCCGCCCAATACGCTGCCCTCGCTCGACGTCGGCGCGCACGAGAAGGAGCCGGCGTATGCGAACAGATCGGTCATGCCCGGCGCGCGAACCGTCACATCCAGCCCGTTCTCCCATTGGTGGCGGTTCTCCGTGTACTTCACCGAATCGCACCGGTACCCGCCGACCACCAGATTCAACACCTGCATGCCGCCCATGGACAGACCGGCGATCGCCCGGTGCCTCCGGCTCGCCGAGACGCCCGCGGCGGACTTGTCGGCAATATCCGCGTAAGTGCGGAAGTTCGATTCGATGAACGGCACGAGATCATGCCGCAGCTCATGGTCGAAATAATAGAACCCGAGCAGGTTCGTTCCCTCGGGATTGAACGACCGGTCGGCGAAGTCCCGGGCGCTGCGGCCGTTCGGAAACACGGCGATCAGCGGATCGATCTCGCCCTCGGCGATGAGATGGTCGAGCAGGTGGAGCACGACCGGCCTCCCGTCCGACTCGCCGCCGCCCCGCAGCCATTCCCATTCATCGCCGCCCACGCCGTGCAGCAGGTACAGCACGTTGCAGCGCATTTTCGGATTGCAGTCGTAACCGGCGGGCAGATAGACGTTGCATTTCTTCACGATCGCCTCGCCCCGCACCGTCTCCCTTCCCGCCTCCGCCGCGTCGATCCGCCGGTGCGTCACGAGTTGCCGGTATTCGTTGATGTAATGGCGAACCGGATACGAAACCTCGATCAGCGTACCCTGATGCTCCCTGGCCGCCGCCTTCAGGACGGCCGCCGGGAGCTCTCCGGCAAGCGCGCTCTCCATTATCCTCACCGCTTTCATGAAGAAAACATGTCCATGATCCGGCATTCGGCAGGAACCTTCACGGTCACGATCCGGCATCCGGCAGTAACCTTCGCGGTCCATGACCGGCATCCGGCAAAAATCTTCGCGGTCACGGCCCCCATCCGGCAGTAACCTTCGCGGTCCGGCATCCGGCTTGCGCCATGCCGCCGCACGCCACCGCCACAGACCGTCCGCCGCCCGCCATGCCGCCGCACGCCATCCGCCAACCATCGTCCGCCGCCCGCCATCCGCCAGCCGTCCTCCGACAACCATCGTCCGCCGCCCGCATGCCGGCGCCGGCGTTCCGTATTGACCCGTCCCGATCCGTTCCGATACGCTGGAATCGTCCGGCACACCGTTCCTTGAGGGAGGGGATCGGATGATCCGCGTGATCTATGCGCATTGCGACATGGCCCATGACGGCCGCAATTTCGTCACCGACATGCCCGTGGGCACCCAATGGCTCCTGGTCTTCACGAAGACGCCGGCCCGGTTCTGGGTCGAGGGCGAACTCCGCGAATATCCACCCTGTTGCGCCGTCCTCTACCGTCCCGGGCAGAAGGTGTACTACCGGGCCGCCGGGGACCTGTTCGTGAACAACTGGATCCGCTTCGTCACGGACGAGCCCTTCGTGACGGAAACCCCGGTGCCGTGCGGCGTGCCTTTTCCCCTGGAAGATCCCGATTACTGCCACAAGCTGTTCGAACTCATCGTCGTCGAGCACAACTTCGACAGGGCCTGCAAGGAATCATCGATCCGATGCCTGCTGCAGACTCTCTTTAACAAGCTGCTGGAATCCTGCTTCCATGCCGATGTCACGCCGCAGCACCACAGCCTGCTCAGGCTGCGCGCCGCGATCCGCGGCAACCCGGGAGACCACTGGACGATCGCCCGCATGGCGGACCTGCTCAACGTCAGTCCGGGCTATCTGCAGAGCATCTACAAGAAGGCGTTCGGCATCTCCTGCATGGAGGATGTCATCCGGAACCGGATCCGGCTCGCGCAGGAATATCTGCTCTACGGCTCCATGAGCGTCGCCGAAGTCGCGTACCGCTGCGGTTACCGCAGCGTGGAGCATTTCAGCCGGCAGTTCAAGCAGCAGACCGGGCTTGCGCCGCGCGAATACCGGAAACGGGGTGAGATTCAAACGGAGCCCGCTTCCCGGGCCGAAATGCCCTGAGATGCGGTCACCCGTT
>Ga0207872_100795_pt1 | contig 12894 bp, 9 predicted proteins | sample Passage260B_FD_187372 | JGI IMG/M metagenome (GOLD analysis project Ga0207872, IMG submission 187372) | Cellulose adapted compost microbial communities from Newby Island Compost Facility, Milpitas, CA, USA - Passage2 60B (SPAdes) (version 2) ...
AACTTTCCGTGCAGCACCGCGTAGCCGCCGAGCCAGACGGCCGCGGCCGCGGCGGCGTTGCCGAGCAGTTCGAAGGAGCGGTTGAACAGGATCGACGCGCGCACCTCGCGCAGGTTCTCCTTCAGGTAGGTCCGGTTCGCGTCGGTGAACCGCCGGCATTGCTCCTCCTCCTGATGGAACGCCTGGATCAGGCTCATGCCGGACAGATTCTCCGCCGTGAACGCGATCAGCCGCGAAAGCTGCGCCCGCGACCTGTGGTACGCGCTGCGCAGCATGCGGCGGAACAGGAGCGCGATCGCCCCGATGACCGGGATCAGGATCAGGGCATGGAGCGCCAGCTCCGCGTCGAGCCAGAACATGAATCCGATGATCATGACGAGCATGAGCCCGTCCCGGACGAGGCTGAGCAGCACCTGCGTGAAGAACTGGTTGATCGTCTCCGTGTCGCTCGACTCGTTCGTCACGAGGCTGCCGATCGGATGCCGGTCGAAGAACGACATCGACTGGCTCGTGATGTGGCGGAACAGATCCTTGCGCAGCTGCGCGACGATCGCCTGCCCCGCCCGCTGGAGCAGATTGCTCTGCCAGTAGGAGAAGACGGATCCGACGACCGCGAGCAGCGCGTAAGTCGCCCCGAGCCCGATCAGGATCGGAATGCCGGATTCGCCGAGCGGGATCGTGTCGTCGATCGCCGTCTTGACGATGACCGGCTGAAGCAAATCGGCCGCGATCGCGAGGAAGGTGCAGAGGAAGCCGAGCAGGAACTTCCGGCGATGCGGCCGCGCATAGCCGAGCAAGGCGCGGAACGCGCGCCGGCGGTGCAAGGGTTTCTCCTCAGCCATGGACGACCGCCTCCTCCCCCTGCATCCGCGCCATCTCGGCGTAACGGCCGCCCAGCTCCATCAGCTCGCGGTGCGTCCCCCGCTCGACGATGCGCCCGCCTTCCATGACGACGATGAGATCCGCGTGCATGACCGCGCTGATCCGGTGCGCGATGATCAGCGTCGTCTTGCCGCGGCGGGTCTCCCGCAGGTTGCGCAGAATCCGCGATTCCGTAACGGTGTCGACCGCGCTGACGCTGTCGTCGAGGATGAGGATCGGCGCCTCCTTGATCAGCCCGCGGGCAAGGCTGGTCCGCTGCCGCTGGCCGCCGGACAGCGTGAGGCCCCGCTCCCCGAGCTTCGTGTCGAATCCGTCCGGAAACCCGATGATGTTCTCGTACACGTCCGCGAGCCGGGCCGCGTGTTCGATCCGCTCCCGCGGCTCGGCCCGGTTGTGGAACGCGATGTTGTCCGCGATCGTCGTGCTGAACAGGAAGCCGTCCTGCGGCACGTATCCGATCGACGTGCGCAGGCTCTCGAGCGTCGTCAGCCGGATGTCCCGACCGCCGAGAAAAATGCTGCCGCGCGGCGGATCATAGACGCGCAGCAGCAACTTCGCGAGCGTCGTCTTGCCGCTGCCGGTGCGGCCGACGATGCCGACCGTCATGCCCGCACCGACCTCGAGATCGAGTCCCGAGAGCGCCGGCCGCCTGGCGCCCGGATAGGTGAAGGTGAGGCCGCGAATCTCGATGGATGCGGCTCCTTCCGGCAGCGGCCGGGCGCCTTCCTCGTCGGCAATGTCCGGCCGGACTGCAAGCAGCCGGTTCAGCCGCTCGAGCGAGGCGCGGGCGCGCTGCACCAGGTTGATCACGTTGCCGATCTGCTGCAAGGGGGTGGCGATCATGCGCAGATACAGCGTCAGCTCGACGAAATGGCCGAGCGACAGTTTCCCCTGCGTCACGAGCACGCCGCCCCAGACAAACGCCACGACCAGCGCCGTCGCGCCCGCCAGCGGCAGCGACGCCTGGAACCCGGCGCTGAGCCTCACAAGACGGTGCTGGTTTTCGCGGATCCGGTCGACCGTCTCCCCGAACCGCGCCCGCATGATGCCTTCCGCCGCAAAGGTCTTCGTCACTTTGATGCCGCCGAACTGCTCCTCGGCCGATTCGGTCATCGCCGCGAGCGACTCCTGCACCTTGAGCGACTGTCCGCGGATGCGCGGGCCGAAATACGTGACGAGGAACGGAATGGCGCCGAGCGGCAGGACGCTGACGGCCAGAACGGGCAGCGGAATGCCGCTCAGCAGCATGATCGTCACGCTGGTGAGGAGCAGCACGACGGCGTTGGTGAGCTGGTTGAATCCGTTGGCGATGGATTCGCGCACCGTCGTCACGTCGTTCATCACGTAGCTGAGCAGTTTCCCGATGCCGTTCTTCGAGAGCCAGGCTTCGCTCAAGGCCGTGAAATGCCGGAACAGCTTCTGGCGCGTCGAAAATTCGAAATAGCGTCCGAGCCGATGGTTGATGTACTGTCCGATGCCGAACAGGACGCAATAGCCGAATCCGATCGCGAGCAGCTTAAGGCCGCTTGCGCGGACCGCTCCGGCGGTGAGGCCTCCCGCCTCCACCCGGTCGGCGAAGTCGCCGAGCACGTTCGGATAAAGCGCGTGCACGATGTTCGCGGCCGCGATGGAAAGCGCCGCCAGCGCGTACCAGAACCAATATTTCTTGAGCTGTGCGACGATGAGTCCGGATTTGCCCAACGGGCGTCTCACCTGCTTTCTTCCGGCTGACGGGCCGGTGCTTCGACGAGGAAGACAATCAGCAACTGCGAGAGCGCCGCCGCGAACAGGACGAGGGGCAGCCTCGCGGACTCGAGATCGCCCGCGAACTGAAGCAGCGCCGCGATGGACAGGACGCGCCCGGCATTCAGGAACGTCTCCCGCATGACGACGGCTTCGTTCCGGAGCTGGCCCTTGAGCGGCAGCAGCCCGATCTGGCGGTAGTAGGCATTGTTCAGGATGTTGTTCATGAGCGGATTGCCTAGCGAGAACAGGATCATGAACACGGCAACCGTCCAGAATGTGAAGTCGATGAACAGGAAGGCGGCGCCGACGGTGATGCCGGCCGACGACAGCAGGACGTACAGCTTTCCGTTTTCTTCCCGGCCGTAACGGGAAATGAGGATGCTGGACAGGATGACGAGGCCGGAGAAGACAATGGTCAGATAGCCGACCCAATCCTCCCGTCCGACCGTCCGGTACAGCATGATGTTGGGCAGGAACAGCATAATGCCCTGGAACAGTCCCCACAGGAAGTAGGCGAAAAGCGACCTGAGCCACGACGGCTGCCGGCGCATCACGAGCGGCATGAGCTTGATGTAGAACGTCTTGTGGCGAAAGCCGGACGACCGGATGCGCAGACTGAGCACGGCGGCGGCGACGAACAGGATGAGGGACAGCGAGAAGGTGACCAGATAGCCGGTGAGCCCGTCCATCACGCCGATGATCGTGCCGGCGACCGCCGGTCCGGCCAGACTGGCAAGGTTGAAGAATGTCGTGTTCAGCCCGAGGAACCGGATCCGGTTCGCGGGGGTGGACACGTCGTACATCATGACGAGATAGGCCGTCCAGTACATGCCGGAGGCGATGCCGCTGAACAGTCCGAACAGGATGTAGAACTTCACCACGGCGGTGCCGGCAAGGATGACCAGCAGATAGAAAAGGGCCGTCAGCATGATGCCGATCCGGTACGTGACGAGCCGGTCGGTCCGCTTTGCGAGCCAGGCTCCGGCCAGAAAGCCGAACGGGGTCAACAGGTATACGATGATGTTGTAGTTCCCGTTGACATGGAGATCCTCGGTCAGGCGCCACAGATACAGGTTCAGGAACAGACCCGCCATCGAAGCGCCGAACTGGAACAGGCTGTGGATGCCGATCGTCACGACCGCTTCGTGCGACAGACGACGGCTCGGGTCAATGGCGCCGCCCGCACCTGCAAGCGCCTTCAACCGGGACCATGGGCCCATGCTGTCTTCTCCTTCCGGTGACAAGTCCGGTTATGCCGCTTGCCCCCTATTGTAGACCCCCCTGCCGTGAAAGCAAACGGAACAGGGCCGGATCAGGCGCGTTCTCGCGCCGTACCGGCCCGTTATGCCGCGTTATCCGCCGCTTTTCAGCCAATTGAGCATGTCATCCAGCGTCGCCACGGGCACGATGTTGAGATCCGGAGCGCCGCGGCGGGCTTCCTCCTCCTGTCCGGCCGGCACGAAGAAGACATCCGCGCCCGTCCGGCTGACCGCGTACGCCTTCTGCCGGACGCCGCCGACCGGGCCGATGACGCCGCCCGGTCCGATCGTGCCGGTGCCCGCGACGTGCAGCCCGCCGGTGACGCCGCCCGGCGTCCACTGGTCGATCAGCGCCAGCGCCAGGATCGCCCCGTGCGACGGGCCGCCTTCGTGCATGAAATACCGCCGGTACGCGATGCCGTCCGGCACGTCCGGATCAAGGACGGTCTCGATGACGATGCCGAAGACGGCCCGCTCCGGATCATCCTCCGCCGGTCCCGTCGCCGCCCGGATCCTGAGTTCCGCCCCGTCCCGCCGCACGGCGAGCTCGACCGCCTCTCCCGGCTTCACCCGCCGCATCGCCTCCGCGAGATCGTCGGTCGTGCGGACGGCGGCGCCGCCCGCCGCCGTGATGATGTCGCCCGCATGCAGCGCGCCCGCGGCGGGGGCGTCCTTCAGCACGGCGACGATGCGCGCGCCGCGCATGCGGATGCCCTCGCCGCGGCCGGTCCGCTCGGCGGCGATCGCGGCCGCCGCGGCCTCCGCGCCCAGCTTCTGGCTGCGGACGAGCTCGTCGTATTCGGCGAGCGGCATGCCGAGCGATTCGATCGGCTCGAACTCGTAATGCGGGAACAGCTTCGCGTACAGCCGGTCGGCGAGGAAGGCCGGCCGGCCGAGGACGAGCACGCCGTCGATCCTCCCCTTCGGCTCGCCGTCCGCGGCGCGGGCGTAGCGGCTCACGTCGAACGTCAGGCCGGGAGTGGTCACGATCTCGCCCGTCGGCGTGAACAGCAGGGCCAGCAGCGCGAGCATCGCCGCAAAGGCGCGCAGCGTGCGTGCGGGAAAGCGCCGCCTCCGGCGGCGCCGCTCGGCGAAGGCGAGGTCCGCGAACGCCGCGAGCCACGCGGCCCCGATCGCGCCGAGCGCCGTGAACATGCGCGCCGGTTCCAGGCTGATCGCGGCGACGCATGCGCAGGCGGCGGCGCCGAGGACGGCCGCCGCCGCGGGCGGGATCAGCGCCCGCTTCGGCGCGCCATCCAGCGCGCCTTCCGCAAGGCGGAAGGAAGCCGCCGCCGTCCAGAGTGCCGGCGGCAATGCAAGCGCGTAGACGAGCGCATCCAGCGCCTCGATCCAGCGCAAGCCGCCGGGAAGCGGCAGGGCATCGGGCAGCCAGACGAGCTGCCCGACGACGCACAGCGCGACCGCCGCCGCCATGCCCGCCGCGTGCAGCCGCTCCGCCCTTCCCGGCCGCGCCTCCGGTCCGCCCGCCCCGTCGATTCCGCCCCGATTCCCGCCGCTGGCGGCTTGTCCGTCCCGTGACATCGTCGTCTCCGTCATCCCGATCGCTCCGTTTCGTTTCCGCAGGGATCCGCTTCCATGGCTACTATTTTATCACGGACCGGCCCCGTGCTTCCCGTCCGGGCCCGTGTCCGCGCCGCGTCGTTTCGTCCGCGCCGGTGCCTGCGCCGCCGCGTTCCGCCCGCACCGAAGCCTGCGGCGCCGCGCTCCGCCCAACGCCGGTGTCCGCACCACACCGTTTCGTCCGCGCCGGTGCCTGCGCCGCCGCGCTCCGCCCGTGCCGAAGCCTGCGTCGCCGCGCTCCGCCCAACGCCGGTGTCCGCACCACACCGTTTCGTCCGCGCCGAAGCCTGCGGCGCCGCGCTCCGCCCGCGCCCGCACCATGCCGCCGGAATTTCCGCATCCGCCCGCATCGGTTGCCGGACTTCTCACTTTCGCGCGCGATGCGTTATGATGAAGAAAGAGAGACCAGACAGGGGGACTCCGGCTATGAATGCACGCGTACGTGCTGCGCTGCTCAGCCCGTTCGCGCTGTTCACGGTTCTGCTGACGATCAAGTTCTACATGGCGTCGGCCGTCGTCTTCGACGGTTCCTTATGGAATCCGCTCGTCACCTCGCTGCCTTCGGTATGGGCGGCCTTCGCGCTGATCGAACTTCTGGCGGACAAACGCAAGACGATGGCATACGCGATCGTCGATTTCATTTACACCGCCGTCTATTTTGCCGTCATCATGTATTACAAATATTTCGGCATCATCGTCACCTACCACGCGTTCTCGCAGATCGGCCAGGTCAAGGAAGTGAAGGGAAGCGTCTTTCAGCTCATGCATCCCTACTTCCTGCTCATCTTCGCCGATCTTGTAGTCATCGGGATGCTCTTCGCCGCAAGGCACCGCGGTTTCCGACGCTGGGCGTCGCGGCCGAAGCCGGGCCGCGGGCATCGCGCCGCCGCCGCCGCGCTATTGGTCGCCATGTCCGCCGTCTGCGCCCTGCAAATCGTGCCGAACCGGGGCATCGTGAACGAACTGGCGCGGGCCGAGCGGATGGGCATCATCAACTACGAGGTCGACGTCATGCTGACTTCGGGACGGGAGCCGATGTTCGAGCCTTCCCTCGTCACGCCGGACTCCGTGCGGGAAGTCAAGCGGCTTACGCGCAAGACCTTGCCGGACGCATTTCAGGCGGCGGAAGGGCGGCATATCCTGTACGTCCAGCTTGAAGCGTTCCAGACGATACTGCTCGATCTGAAGGCGGACGGCGCCGAAGTCACGCCGGTGATGAACCGGCTCAAGGAGGAGGGCCTGTTCTTCCCGCGGTTCTTTCAGCAGGTCGGCGCGGGCAACACGTCCGACGCCGAGTTCGTGGCGAACACTTCCCTGCTGACGCCGCCCGTCGGCGCCGCCTCCGAAACGTACGGGAAGAAGGCGTTGCCGAGCCTCGCGAAGCTGCTCCAGCAGCGGGGCTACATGACGGTCACGTTCCATACGAACGACGTCGGCTTCTGGAGGCGCAACGATCTGTACGCCGCCATCGGCTTTGACCGGTATTACGACCAGCAGTTCTTCCAGGATGAAGACTTCGTCCATTTCGGCTCTTCCGACGAGGTGCTGTACCGGAAGAGCGTCGCCGAAATCGCGCGGCTGGCGGCAAATGGCGGCAAGGTGTTCGCAAACCTCATTTCGATGTCCGCGCACCATCCGTTCAATCTGCCCGCGCACAAGGACACCTTCGATCTGCCGGAGCGATTCCGCGGCACGTTCGTCGGCGACTATCTCCGCTCGCAGCACTACGCGGACAAGGCGCTGGGCGTGTTCGTGGAGGAGATGAAGGCGGCGGGCCTGTGGGAGAACAGCCTCATCGTCATTTACGGCGACCACATGGGCATGCCCGTCTACTCGCTGACGAAGGAAGACCGGAAGCTGCTGAAGGAACTGCTCGGCCGGAATTACGGCTATCAGGACATGCTTCGCGTGCCGCTACTGATCATCGCGCCGGGCGCGATCGAGCCGCGGACGATCGAGACCGTCGGCGGCCACAGCGACATCATGCCGACCGTCGCGAACCTCGCCGGCATCCGGCTTGACGACAGCGTCGTCTTCGGCCAGGATCTGCTGAATCATCATCGCAATCTGCTGCCGATCCGCTATTATCTGCCCACGGGATCGTTCATCAACGACCGAGCGATCTTCGTGCCCGGCGAAGCGTTCGAAGACGGGACGGTGTATCCGCTGGACGGCGGCGAACCGGTCGGCGTAGACGGCGCCGGGTCCGGCGGCACGCCGCTGGTCACGGCGGACGAATACCGGAGGGCGCTCGATCTGTTCCGCATGTCGCACAGCTACATCTCGCAGTTGCCCGAACGGACGAAGAACGGCGGACGTCGTTCGAGCTGATATCGCGGATATCCGGGAAGGGTGCACGGGGCCGCCCGACGGATCGGGCGGCCTTTTCTTGCGCTCCGCATTCGCATGCGCCGCCCGACCGTTCCGCCCCTGCGCTTGTGGACCTTAACCCCTTCGCTCAGGTGCGCGCCGGTTCCTTTTCGACCTTGTCCCCTTCCCTCAACGGTACCGCCTCATGCGCTGTGAACCCTGTTCCCGCCGCTTAACCGCTTGCAGCCGTCCCTTTTCGATATTGTCCCCCGGCGCTCGACCATGCCTACCCGCTCGCCCGTGAACCGCATCCCCCTCGCTCAACCGCATGCCGCCGTACCCTTATCGATATTTACCCCCGGCGCTCAGCCATGTCACCCCGCGCACCCGTGAACCGCATACCCTCCGCTCAACCGCATGCCGCCGTACCCTTATCGATATTGCCCCCCGGCGCTCGACCATGCCTACCCGCTCGCCCGTGAACCGCATCCCCCTCGCTCAACCGCATGCCGCCGCACCCTTTACGGCCATATCCGCCCCGCTCCCGCCCGTCCGTTTCCTCCCGGAGATGGGGCGCGAACCCGACCCGGGTCCAGATCCGAAAACCGCCGCCGGACCGTTACGGTCATCTTTCGCCGGGGGCTACAATAGGATCAACAAGAGATCACTTGAAGCCATGCGGAAGCCAGAATCGTGAAAGGAGAATCATACATGCGCAAGCTTTACCGCTCCAGAAAGGATCGTGTGCTCACGGGACTGTGCGGCGGCATCGCGGAATGGATGGGTGCAAGTCCGACCTTCATCCGCCTCGCGACCGTCATCGCGGCGCTGTTCAGCTTCGGGTCCGTGCTGCTGATCTATTTCCTGTGCAGCCTGTTCGTCCCGTCCGAGCCGCACGTGCCCCCGTTCAGCCCGCACCATTTCCCGTCCCAGCCGCAGGTGCCCTCGTTCAGCCCGTACCATTATCCGCACAACGACTATCGGTACCGTTGACGGACGCAGGATCGGGCGTTTTGCCAACAACCCAGATTTTCCGAAAGGAGCATGACCGATGACGAGCATCTGGAAACGCATCGCCGACGTCGCGAAGGCCACGGCCCACGAAGCGCTGGACCGTCTGGAAGATCCCGTCATGATGCTGAACCATTACATCCGCGAAATGGAGGAGGAACTGGAGGACGCGCAGGAAGCGCTGCTCAGCCAGCGCGCGGTCGAGCGGACGGCGCTGCTCAGGCACCAGGAATACCTCCGGATCGCCGCGGACCTTGAGGCGCGCGCCTCCGAAGCGCTGGCCGCCGGCCGGGAAGCCGAAGCGAGAGCCGCGATCGCGGATAAGCTGGCGTTCGAGGAGAAGGCCGCCCGATACCTGACCTGGCACGAGGAAGCCGGCGTGCGCGCGGCCGAACTTGAGGCGAAGGTCGAACGGGCGAAGGAAGAACTGGCCCGGCTGCGCGAGAAGCGCACCGAGCTGGCCTCCCGGGCGGAGAAGGCGGCGGCCATGGGCGCCGGGTCCGGCGGACCCGGAATCGGCGGCAGGTCGTTCGCCGTCGGCATCGCCGAAATCGGCCGGGCCGCGGCGCGCGGATTCGAGCGGATCGAGAAGAAAATCCTGCGGTGGGAAGCGGAGAACGAAGCGCGCCGGACCGGCGGAGGCGGATACTGGAATCCGGCCGCCCCGCACGCGGCTGACGCCGCAACCGCCGAACGGATCGAAGAGCAGCTCGAAGCGCTCCGGCGCAGGCAATCGGGCGCGAATTGATCGGCGACCGTCCAAGCGGGAAGGCTTCGCGCAAACGCGGAGCCTTCCCTGTCATTCGGAGGCAGGGAGAAGCGCGGCCCGACCCGCGCATTGCCGCGGCGCGCCGCGGCAATGAACGCCGTATCCACCGGCGGACCGTCGGACCGCGCACCGCATCATGCGGATCGTCAGACGCCGGGATGCGCATTCTTCCGCGGAGCATCGGACAGCCGACGCCGCATCTTCCCGCGGACCGTCAGACAACCGGCGTTGCATCATGCGGATCGTCAGACGCCGGGATGCGCATCCTTCCGCGGAGCATCAGACGGCCGGCACCGCATCCTCCCGCGGACCGTCAGACAACCGACATCATGCGGATCGTCAGACGCCGGGATGCGCATCCTTCCGCGTAGCATCGGACAGCCGACACCGCATCCTCCCGCGGACCGTCAGACAACCGACAACATGCGGATCGTCAGGCGCCGAACGCGCATCCTTCCGCGGAGCAGAAGACGACGGATCCCGCATCCTCCCGCGGATCGACAGACGACGGATGCCGCATCCTCCCGCGGACCGTACAATCGCTCCGCCTCGCGTGCCGCTTGACAGACCGATAGTGCCGTGTTATGCTCAACATCGGATAACCAATGTTGGATATTCAACTTTAGGACAGGAGCATGCCGCCGTGAATACCACGAACCTCATCGTGCTCGGCTTTCTCCGCATGCGGCCGATGCACGGCTACGAAATCCAGCAGCTCATCCAGCAGAGCCGCATGGACGACTGGGCGAATCTGCTCTCCGGTTCCATCTACTACGCGCTCAACAAACTGGAGCAGGACGGCCTGATCCGCGCCGAGGCGGAAGTGCGAACCGGCAACCGGCTGCGCAAGATTTACGCGATTACGGAGGAAGGCGAAGCGCAATTCCGGGAGATGGTCCGCGAATCGCTGCTCACAAGTCCGCACTCCATGAAATCCGATCTGGCGCTCGGGCTGGCCTGGATCGACGCCATTCCGCGGGATGAGGCCATACGGCTGCTGGAGCGGAACCTGGAACAGGCGGAGCGGACGCGGGAACAGTGGCTGGTCGGCCGCCGGATCAAGAGCAGCTACGGGATGTCGCCGATCATCATGGCCGCCTTCGAGAACGCCTTCGCCGTGATGGAGCTGGACATCGCCTATCTGAAGCGTCTGATCGAGCTGCTGCGGAACGAATCCCCGGGAGAAGACCCGGGCTGACATCCGTCGGCCCGGGAACGCAACCGGAACAACCGGGCGGAAATCGCCGCCTTCGGAGCCCAACGACGGCGGTTCAGGCACCGGCGCATCATTCCCGGAGCGCAATGATCCGCACGGGAACTCACCCGCGCGGCCTGCTTTTACCCATATAGCCAACATTGGTTATATAACATTGGCTAATAGAAAAACGACTGCTGGCCGGCGTGCTGGCCATGAACGTCCTGTTCGGCCCCGGCATGGTCACGCCGTTCCAGGTGATGACGCTTCGCAACCGGGGCGTGTTCAAGCTGCTCCGGACGGCTTCCCTGCCGACTTCGGCGTTCATCACGGCTTCCGCCTGCGCCCGCACGGTCCTGTCCCTCGTGGTCAGCACCTGCCTGACCGTCGCGAGCTGCCTCATCTTCGGCGTCAGGCTGACGTTTCCCGGCCTGGCGCTGATGCCGGCCGCGCTGCTGATCGGCTCGCTTTGCTTCACCGCCGTCGGCTTCATTTCGGGCAACCTGGCCCGGAACGAAAGCGACACGAGCATGATCTCGAACCTGATCTGCATGCCGATGCTGTTCGCCAGCGAAGCGTTCTACTCGCTCGAGCATGCTCCGGAGTGGGTCAAAATCATAAGCCGCCTCCATCCGTTCTCCCACTTCGTCAACCTGTTGTACGACGGGGTGCGCGGGAGCTGGCAGACTTCAACCTGGACATCCCTGGCGGCGCTCGCGGCGTTCACGCTGCTCTGCCTGGCTCTGGCGGCCGCCACGTTCCGCTGGGACAACGAAAGCGCCCGTTTCCGTATTTTGGCTAAACATTGAAAATCCTCCTTGTGTGATGGATAATGAAGACGGATCGAACGTCTTGAGAAACGCCCATCCCGGAACGATCCTAACCGCGACCGCGCGACCGGCGGATCAGGCAACCCTGACCGCCGGCCGGCGGTCATCCTGTTACGGGAGCATCCAATCAGAATGGTGAATTTTCGAGACGATATCCGTCTATACAGGCTGGCCTACGAACACGACCGGATCGGCAAAGCGTTCGTGGGACGCGACGGACGGCTTTCGCACGCCAACCCGGCTCTGTGCGGCATGCTCGGACTCGAAGCCGAGGCGATTTCCGGGCGCCGCGCGTCGGAGCTGTTTCCCGATCTGCCCTGGCGCGATCCGCTGCGGCAACAGTCGGCCAGATGCCGGTACGAACGGCCCGGCGGCGAAGCGAGATGGCTTTTCGTGCACCTGACGCCGTTGGATGGCGGCGGTGCGGGCGTCAGTCCCGCGGCCGGCATGCTGCAGGTGGAGGATCTGTCCGATTCCGTCGAGCTGGAGAACGAAATCCGCAGGCTGACGCGGGACGCGGATGCGCTGTACGGCGCGGAGAACCTGATCCAATCCGAGAAGCTTGCCGCCGCGGGCCAGCTGGCCGCCGGCATCGCGCACGAGATCCGCAATCCGCTGACCTCCCTGAAAGGGTTTCTTCAACTGCTCAAATCGGGATCGTCCTCCGCGGCGAAACGGGAAGCCTATGTGACCATCATGCTCGAAGAACTGGAGAGGATCGAGCAGATTCTCGACGAGCTGCTCGTGCTGTCCCGTCCCCGCGCCGCCAAATTCGCCAGAGCCGGCATCGCGCAGATGATCCGCCATGTCGTGCTGCTCCTGCAGCCGCAAGCCGTCATGCGCGGCGTCGAAATCCGGGTGTTGCCGATCCCCGACGAGGTTTACATCTACTGCGACGAGAACCAGATCAAGCAGGTGCTGATCAACATCGTGAAGAACGGCATCGAGGCGATGGAGCGCGGCGGCGTCCTCACGATCGAGGCCGCCGCGGAGCGGGACATCGCCGAAATCCGGGTGGCCGACCAGGGAACCGGGATTCCGCCGGACAAGCTGGAGCGGCTGGGCAGCCCGTTCTTCACGACGAAGGAGAACGGCACCGGACTGGGACTTACGGTCTGCTACCGGATCGTGCGTAACCACGGCGGGAAGATCGAAGTGGACAGCCGTCCGGGCGAAGGGACGACGTTCACGATTTGCCTGCCCGTCGAGGGACGGCCGCCGGACGGCACCCGGGACCAACCGGCCTGAGGCGCGGTTCATCACCCGGCGCAACTTGCGGAAGGCTGACATCGTAGAATGGGCTAGAGGTGA
>Ga0207872_100797_pt1 | contig 12839 bp, 16 predicted proteins | sample Passage260B_FD_187372 | JGI IMG/M metagenome (GOLD analysis project Ga0207872, IMG submission 187372) | Cellulose adapted compost microbial communities from Newby Island Compost Facility, Milpitas, CA, USA - Passage2 60B (SPAdes) (version 2) ...
GGGACAACGCGGATCTCGTCTGGATCGCCGTCGTGGCGGCCGCCGTGATCGCGCTGGTCTGGCTGCAATACAAGGAATGGTTCCTGATGACGTTCGACGAGGACGCCGCGGCGGTCGGCGGGCTTCCGGTCCGGACGCTCAATCTCGCGATGAGCGTGCTGACCGCCCTCGTCATCAGCGTCTCGATCAAAATCGTCGGCGCGCTGCTCGTCTCCGCGCTGCTGACGATTCCCGCCGCGTGCGGCCTGCTCGCCGCGCGCAGCTTCCGCCACTCGTTGCTGCTTGCGGTTGGCATCGCCGAGGCGGCGATGCTCGCCGGCCTGCTCGCCGCGGGTTTCTGGAACCTCGCGCCCGGGGCGACGGTCGTCCTGCTTCTCATCGCCGTTCTGCTCGCGCTGCTGGTCTTGAGGCGCAGGCCAAGCCTGTAATCCGAAGGAGGTCTTCGCCATGAACCTGAACGTCTGGGTCGCGCTCGGCGCCGGCTTCGCGTCGTTCATTTCGCCGTGCTGCCTGCCGCTGTATCCGTCCTATCTGTCCTACATCACGGGCATCACGGTCAGCGATTTGAAGGAGGGCGGCAAGCCGCGCGAGATGCGGATCCGGATGGCGGTGCACACGCTGTTCTTCCTGCTCGGCTTCTCGATCGTTTTCTATACGCTCGGTTACGGCGTCAACGCGTTTGCCGATTTCTTCTACGAGTATGAGGATCTCATCCGGCAGATCTCGGCGCTGCTCATCATTCTGATGGGCCTGTTCCTGGCCGGCATTTTCCAGCCGAAGCTTCTCATGCGGGAATACAGGCTCAATCTCGGCGGGAGGAAGGCCGGGCTTGTCGGCTCGTTCATTTTCGGCATCGGCTTCTCGATGGGCTGGACGCCGTGCGTCGGGCCGATTCTGCTCGCGATCCTCGGACTGCAGGCCTCCTCGCCCGGTTCCTGGTTCGCGATGACGACGGCCTACGCGGTCGGCTTCGCGATTCCGTTCTTCATCCTCGCGTTCTTCCTCGGTTCGGCGCGGGCGCTGCTTCGCTATTCGAACGCGGTGATGAAGACCGGCGGCGTGCTGCTCGTCGTGCTCGGCATCATGCTGTTCACGGACCAGATGACGCTCATTACCGTGTATTTGAACTCGATCACGCCGGATTGGCTGAAGTTTTGAGTTCGAGCGAGGCGGCGGATCAGACGTTTGGATGAACATCGCCGTCCGGCGGGCGAAGCTCCGGCCGGTTGACTTCAATTGCAAGTCGGCTCCGATGAAAGATGCGGAGCCGACTCTTTTTCAAGCCGCTAAGGCACGACGCTGTTGCCGCGGGACGAGACGCAGGCTGTTCAAGCCGTTTGAGGCGGGGCGTCCGCGGCCTTCACGGCGTTTGCGGAATCGGGGTTTCATATCCCTTCCTTCCGGTCATATTTCAATATTGGCGACGGAATCACATACGCGCCGGGCGATCGCGCAAACTGGCGATTTCCCTCCGGATATGGTACAATCATTTATCGTCCACAACGTCACCCGAAGCGCAGGCGAGTGCGACGAGTTCAAGGAGGTTGCCGATGGCCACGCCGAGCATGGAAGATTATCTGGAACGGATTTACCGGCTGATCGACGAGAAGGGTTACGCCCGCGTATCCGACATCGCGGAGGGCCTGGACGTTCATCCGTCGTCCGTCACGAAAATGATCCAGAAACTCGACAAGGACGAATATCTGGTCTACGAGAAATACCGCGGGCTCGTCCTGACGGCCAAAGGCAAGCGGATCGGAAAACGGCTCGTCGACCGCCACAAACTGCTCGAGCAGTTCCTCGAGCTGATCGGCGTCCGGGAAGAGAACATCTACCGCGACGTGGAAGGCATCGAGCATCATCTGAGCTGGGACTCGATCACGTGCATCGAGACGCTCGTCGAATATTTCAAGCGCGACCCGAAGCGGCTGGAGGATCTGGCCGCCGTGCGGCGCGAACTGGAGAACGAATGAACATCCCTTCGCGGATGCAAACAAACGACCCGCAGGCGAACAGGATCGCCTGCGGGTCGTTTGCGTTTTCCGCGGGTCATGGCCGCGGGTCAATGGTACTTCGGCCTGTCTCCGTCGTCGTCCCGACCGCCTTCGATCACCCGGAAAGGCACGGCCTTGCGCCGGGAAGACGGGCCGGATCCGGTCTTCCGCCGGTCGCGCGCGGGCTGCCGCGGCGCCCGGTAGTTCCGCTTCCGGAGTCTGTCCGGCGGGTACTTGTAGAGCAGAAACACGATGCCGAAGACGACGGCGGGAATGAGGAGCAGGCCGGGACTTTCCCGCAGCGTCGCGAAAATGCCGATCGCGGCGAGCACCAGCAGGACGGCCATCAGCGGGGTTATCTTTCCGCGCATGGGCGTTCCCCCTTCACCTTCAAGCATTGACGGCGGCTTGTTCCGGCCGCTCCGCATAGCGCGCGTCGAGCTCGCGCATCCGTTGGAACGACGCGATCGAGACCGCGACCTGGTCGTCCGTCGGCTCCTTCGTCGTCAGGAGCTGCAGCCACAGGCCGGGGTAACCGAGATACCGGAGCACCGGGATGTTGCGCACCGCGTTCGTGAGCCTGAGCACCTCGTAGGATACGCCGAGCACGACGGGCAGCAGCAGGATGCGGATGTAGATGCGTTCCCAGATGCTGTTCCATTCGAAGATCGGCATCGAATAGAGGATGACGCCGACGATGACCGACAGCACGATGAAGCTGCTGCCGCACCGGTAATGGAGACGCGTGTATTTCTGCACGTTCTGCACGGTCAGTTCCTCCCCGGCCTCGTAGCAGCTGATCACCTTGTGCTCCGCGCCGTGGTACTGGAACAGGCGCTTGATGATCGGCGTGAACGAGATCGCGTACAGATAGCCGAGCAGGAAAATGATCTTGATCAGACCTTCGAGCAGATTGTGCACCACCATGTTTCCGAACGATTTGCCGAACAGCAGCTCTTCCACGGCGGCGGGCACGGCGGTGAAGGCCAGCTTGCCGAGCACGAACGAAATGACCCCCGCGGCCGCGACGCCGAAGATCATCGAGAGGCTCCAGATCGATTCCTTCTTCCCGTCTGATTCCTTCTTCCCGTCGTCGGGTTTCGCCTCTCCGCCTTCTTCGCCGACTTCGTCCTCCGCGTACTGTTCGATCGAGAAATTGAGGTGCTGCGAGCCCTTCGCGCTCGAATCGATGAGCCCGACGATGCCCCGGATGAACGGAATCTTGAGCAGCGCCTTCACCCACGGCTTCGTCGTCTTCGGCATTTCGTAAAACACGATTTGATGGTTCTTGCGGCGGACCGCCGTCACGGTCACGTGTCTGCCGGAGAACATGACGCCTTCGATCACGGCCTGGCCGCCGTACAAAACGGGCTTGTCTTGCGGCAAATCGCGTTCCACCCTTCCTGAGCCTCACGAAATGGCATGCAGCATCATTGTACTTCATTCGGGCCGCGATTGCCACTGTCGCCGGGGGTGCGGGCGGGGAACGGAGGCACGGCGGGAAGGGAATGGAAGCGCGGCGGGAAAGGCATACTAACGTTCCGAATGCAGACTGCCGGAAAGGAGGTTCCGCCCATGGCCGGCATCTGGCACGAAGCCCGCAGCCGCAGGCGGGAAGGCGGGACGAATTCGTGGGCGCACGCGGCCTCCGTCGGATTCTGGGCCGGGCTCATCTGGGGGATGATCCACTGGCTGTGCGAACTGCTCAAGTTCACCTCCGTGCACATCGGATACTGGATCGAGCCGTTCCTGCTGCACAAGTTCCTTGTCTCGCCGGCCGGACATGCGGCCGGCATCGCCTCGTTCATCGCCTTCTCCGTCGCCGCGGCGCTCCTGTACCGGGCGCTCGCCATCCGGTTCCGCGGACCGTGGGCGGGGATCGTCTACGGAACGGCCTGGTGGGCCCTCATTTTCGGAGCGATCGGTCCGCTTGCCGGGATGACGGTGCCGCTCACCCGGATCGGCTGGAATACGATCTGGACGGAATGGAGCATCCACATGCTGTGGGGGCTGTTCATCGGCTATTCGATCGCCTTCGAGTTCCACGATTCGGCGCAAGGCGAACGCGCGGCCGGGGACGGCCGGCGATCCGCCGGGGACGGCGAACCCGCGACGGGCTGAGGAAGAGAGGCCCGCATGCTGCGGCGCCGGTCCGGAACGGGCTTTGGCGCGCGGGCAAGGCGAACGGTCCGCGGGACGACGGTGCCGGCAGGGAAACGGACAGGATGGGCGCGGGCCCGGGCCAATGGCCCGGGCTTTCATTCGCGATTCAAGTGATCATGATTGTCATCGCCCGGGATCGCCGCATCCTCGCCGGCGGACCCGACCGCTTCTCAAAAGTGCCCGAACTGTGATAAAATGTCTTGTATCTTTGCGCAGGCTGCAAGCGAGAGGTGCGACATGCCCAAAATTCTGGTGCTGAACGGACCGAACCTGAACATGCTCGGCGTACGGGAACCCGGCATCTACGGGACGGTCACGCTCGAGTCGATCGAAGCGTCGCTGCGCGAGGCGGCGGCCAGGCTCGGCGTCGAGATCGAATGCTTCCAGTCGAACCACGAAGGCGCCCTGATCGACCGCATCCACGCGTCCTGCGGACAGGTGGACGGCATCCTGATCAACCCGGGCGCCCTGACGCACTACAGCTACGCGCTGCGCGACGCGCTCGCCGCCGTCGCGCTGCCGGTCGTTGAGGTGCATCTGTCGAACATTCACAAGCGCGAACCGTTCCGCCACGTCTCGGTCATCGCGCCGGTCGCCGTCGGCCAGATCGCCGGCTTCGGCGCGTTCGGCTACGAACTCGGACTGATGGCGCTCGTCCGGGAAATCGGGGAGCGGATCGGTTCAGGACGTGAAGGAGCGTGATACGATGAACACGGGCAGACGGATCGCCGCGCTGCGCGCGGAGCTGGAGGCGGCCGGCGTCGAGGCGATGCTGGTGGGCTCCTCCGTCAACCGCCGCTATTTGAGCGGCTTCACGGGCACGTCCGGCGCGCTGCTGTTCACGCCCGGCGGCCAGTATCTGCTGACGGACTTCCGCTACATGACGCAGGCGCCGGCCCAGGCTCCCGACTATCAGGTCGTCGAACACGCGCCGGACATGTTGGACACCGTGAAGGAACTGCTCGCCGAAGCGGGAGTGAAGAGGCTCGGTTTCGAGGAGCGGCACGTCTCGTACGCCGACTGGGCGTCCTGGTCGGAGAAGCTGAAACCGGTCGAGCTCGTGCCCCTGGACGGACTTCCCGAGAAGCTCCGGGTGAAGAAGGACGGGGACGAAATCGCCGTGATCCGGGAAGCGGCGAAGCTTGCGGACGCAGCCTACGCGCACATCCTCCATTTCGCCCGCCCGGGCGTGACCGAGCTGGACCTGGCCGCCGAACTGGAGGCGTTCATGCGCAAGAACGGCGCCTCCGGTCCGTCGTTCGACACGATCGTCGCCTCCGGCGAGCGGTCGGCGATGCCGCACGGCGTCGCGAGCACCCGCAAGCTGCAGCCGGGAGAGTTCGTGACGTTCGATTTCGGCGCGCTCTATCAGGGATACTGCTCCGATCTGACGCGCACGATCGTCGTCGGCGAGCCGACCGACCGGCACCGGGAAATCTACGGGATCGTGCTCGAGGCGCAAGAGTACGCCCTGGCCAACATCAGGCCCGGCATGACGGGACGCGAGGCGGACGCCTTGACGCGGGACATCATTGCAAGGTATGGTTATGGTGAGTTTTTCGGACACGGCACGGGACACGGCATCGGTCTGGAGATCCACGAGGCGCCCAGACTGTCGAAGCAAAGCGAGACGGTGCTCGAGCCCGGCATGGTCGTGACCGTCGAACCCGGCATCTATATTCCGGGGTTCGGCGGCGTGCGGATCGAGGACGACGTCGTCGTCACCGAGTCCGGTATCGAGGTGTTGACCTCATCCCCGAAAGCGTTCTTCGCGACGGGATAGGTTTACAGGTTATACGGGCCGGAGAAGCCGGCGAAATGTGCAGGGAGGAAGAGAACCGTGATCAACGTCAACGATTTCAGAACCGGTCTTACGATCGAAGTGGACGGCGAAATCTACTCCGTCCTCGAATTCCAGCATGTGAAACCGGGCAAGGGCGCGGCGTTCGTCCGTTCGAAACTGAAGAATCTGCGCAACGGCAATCTCGTGGAAAAGACGTTCCGCGCGGGAGAAACCGTGAACCGGGCGCAAATCGAGAACCGCGAGGTGCAATACCTCTACAATTCCGGCAACGAGTACGTCTTCATGGACAACGAGACGTTCGACCAGTTCACGCTGGATCGGAAACAGCTCGAATGGGAAGTCAACTTCCTGAAGGAGAACATGAACGTCCACATCCAGTTCTACCAGGGCGAAATCATCGGCATCAACCTGCCGAACAGCGTCGAGCTCAAGGTCGTCGAGACGGAGCCCGGCGTCCGCGGCAACACGGCGACGGGCGCGACGAAGAACGCGAAGCTCGAGACCGGGCTGAACGTGCAGGTGCCGCTCTTCATCAACGAAGGCGACGTGCTCCTGATCGACACCCGCGAAGGCAAGTACATTTCCCGCGCGTAAAGCGCGGAGACGGGCCGTCCGGACAAGCCGGACGGCTTTTTCGTGCCGGCGGGAACGTTCCGTGCGCCCGCGATCGCGCGCAGACGAGATCGGCGGCGTCTGCCGCGCACATGAAACCGGACGGCTTTTTCGTGCCGGCGGGAACGTTCCGCATGCCCGCGATCGCGCGCAGACGAGATCGGCGGCGGCCGCCGCGCATCGCGCATATGAAATTTGATCTATGCCGGAGGCTTGCGTTGATGCTATAATATTGATCTGTATGTGCATGCGATTGATTCGGATAGGAGTGAGACGGCTTTGTCGTTGATCGTAATGAAATTCGGCGGCAGCTCGGTCGGCACGCCCGAACGGATGCGGCGCGTCGCGGAACGCATCCTCGCGAGGCGCGCGGAGGGCCACGACATCGTCGTCGTCGTGTCGGCCATGGGGGATACGACGGACGATCTGATCGACCTCGCGAAGCAGCTCAATCCGAACCCGCCGGCGCGCGAGATGGATATGCTCCTGACGACCGGGGAGCAGGTTTCGATCGCCCTGCTCGCGATGACGATCCGGGCGTTGGGCGGTGAGGCGGTGTCGCTGACCGGCTGGCAGGCCGGCATCACGACGGAGCCGGTCCACGGCCGCGCGAGGATCGCCGATATCGCGCCTGGCCGGATCCATGAGGGGCTCCGGGCGGGACGCATCGTCATCGTCGCCGGCTTCCAGGGCGTGACGGAGGAAGGCGAGATCACGACGCTCGGACGCGGCGGCTCGGACACGACGGCCGTCGCGCTGGCGGCCGCCCTGAAGGCCGATCTGTGCGAAATCTATACGGACGTCGACGGCGTCTATTCGACCGACCCGCGGATTGTCCGCAACGCCCGCAAGCTGGACGCGATCACCTACGACGAAATGCTGGAGCTCGCGCACCTCGGCGCCGCGGTGCTCCATCCGCGCGCCGTCGAATACGCGAAGCAGTACAACGTGACGCTCGTCGTCCGCTCGAGCTTCACGGATCGCGAAGGTACGCAAGTGAAGGAGGAAGCAGCGATGGAACAGGGCATCGTCGTCCGCGGCATCGCCTATGACAAGAACGTGGCCCGCATCAGCATCAACGGAGTGGAGGACGTGCCGGGCGTGCTGGCGAAGGTGTTCGGCGCCCTCGCCGAAGCCGGCATCAACGTCGACATTATCGTGCAGAGCGGCGTGCAGGACGGCAAAGCCGATTTCTCGTTCACCGTATCCGGCGAGGACGCGGACGCGGCGATGCGCGTCATCGAGCAGGTCCGGAGCATCGTCCCCTACCGCGAGGCGACGAGCGAAGGAGGCCTCGTGAAGGTGTCGATCGTCGGCGCGGGGATGGTCTCGAATCCCGGAGTCGCCGCGCAAATGTTCCGGACGATCAGCGGCCTCGGCGTCAACATCAAGATGGTGAGCACGTCCGAGATCAAGGTATCCTGCGTCATCGGTCCGGAGAAGCTCGAGGAGGTCGTCCGGGCGCTGCACACCGCCTTCGGCCTCGACACGAACGAGGAGGCTTTCGTCGGCGGTCCGCAGGTGCGCCGCTGACCGTTGCAACATGCGTCAAACCGTCCGCCTGAAGCAGCGGACGGTTTTTTCATGGCCCGGTTTCACGTTACCCGCTCCGCGATGAACGCCAGCAGCCGGTACAGGATGACGGTGATGCCGGCCGCCATGAGCGGCCCGACCGGGATGCCGCGCAGGAAGACGATGCCGAAGATCGAGCCGATGACCATGCCGACGATGAGGCGCGGATCGAACCGGAGCATTTCCAGCCCCTTGCCGTTCACGTAAGTGGCGAGGGCGCCGCCGAGCAGCGCGAGCCATCCCGGCCAGGATGAGAAGGCGGCGAGAATCTCCTTCCACTGGATGCGCCCCGTCGCGAACGGCACGAGCACGCTGAACGTCAGGAACAGCAGGCCCAGCTCGAGCCCGCGCCGCTCGAGCAGCGGCAGAAAACGCTCCAGGTGGACGAGCTTGATGATCAGCAGCATGCAGGCGGCCGTCGAGATGATCGGGCTTCGGCCGATCATGCCGACGATGATCAGGCCGACAAGAATGATTTCTCCGGTCACGGACGCTCTCTCCCGAAGCCGCCCGGATTTCCGTCATACGCGCGGGATTTCGGCCCGCGGCGGCGCGCGATCCGAACGGGGGCGCGGCCGGCCGCCCGGCCTGCGTTCAGCGGCTTCGCTCCATTGTATGTCCAAGCCCCCGCCGGCATGCCTCCGCGTTGTGCCCGCCGCCCGCCGGCGTTCCGGCCGGATCGCGCGGGTTTTTTTCCGGCCGGGGAAGCGGCCCGACAAGAGAAGAAACGGCGGATAACAGCCGCGCGTTCGCGACCGGCGGCGAAGCCCGCGCGGACGCCGCGGATCCGGAGCAGGCGAAGGCGCCGGCCGGACTATGGATGCATGCCGCGGACGGTCGGAAAGAGGAGCCGGAGCGGTCGATGCGCGCCGGCCGGACTGCGGACGCGCACGCCGCGGGAGGTCGGACAGCGGAGCCGGGCATCGCGCCCTGCGGGCGGTCGGACAGCGGAACCGGGCACCGCGCCCCGGTCGCGCGGGCAGCCGGAAAGCGGAGCCGGGCACCGCGACCCGGTCAGATCGCGTAGTCGCAGGCCGCAGGCTCCCGCTGCAGCATGAACGTGTCGTTTCTCAGGGCCCGGCGCATCGCCTCCAGCGTCAGCACGTCCCCGGGCGCGATGTTGCCGAGGTGAACGTTCGGCCCGGCTTCGCGGATCAGAAACACCTGCTGCTCCTTTAGCGGCGCCTCCCACATGAGCCGGTCCGCGTGCGGAATCAGCCGGAGGATCCTCCTAAACAGCGCCCGGTCCGGACGGCCGTCACCGCCGAACAGGCCGACCGTTCCGGATTCCCGCGCCTCGATCGTCACGAGCGCGGCGCCCGCCTCCCAGTCCGCTTCGGCTGCCGCCCGGAGCGCGTCCGGGTCGATCGCCGATCCCGCCTCCTTCTTCCCGTATTCCGTAAACACCTTCAGCCCGCGCGCCCTTCCTTCGCGAATGAGCGCCGTCCGCTTTCTCCTGCCGAGATCGATCGTTCCTTCCGAAACTTCGACCCCGTCGAATCCGAGACCGCACACCGCGTCGAAAAATGCGGATTCGGCTCCCTGCCGGACCGCCGTCTCGAGCAGCGTGCCCCCGGGCATGACGGTGATGCCGTGCCGCCGGGCGTATCCGATTTTTCTGAGCAGCAGTTCGTCCGGATAGAGCACGGAGGTGCCGAAGGCGAACTTGATGATGTCGATGTAGGTTCCGGCCGAATCGATCAGATCGCACCAGGCGTACCAGCCGAGGCCCCGGTCGATCACCATCGTCTTGCCGCCCGCCCGCATCGGGACCGGCGCCGCGGGGACGCCGTCTTCCGTCCGCCTTGCGTCCGCGCGTTCGCCGGACGGGTCGCGCAGTTCGGGAATCCACGCCCCTCGTGGGGTCTGTCTCATGATCCGACTCTCCTTGTGCCGCAGATTTCGCGATCAATATATGCGCCGGCGGGCGGGCGGGTGCCCGTCATGAGAAGGGACGAGCCCGCATACAGTGTACCGGACGGCCGCCGGAAGGCGCGGCCGGGCGGAGGTGGTCCGCATGATCGACCGATTCGTGCTCGCCATGGCGACGCTAAGGCTCCTGTCGGGCGGCATCGAAATGCTGGCGGCGCTCGTCATGCTCCGGCTCAACCAGGTCGACAAGGCGCTCGCCGTCAATTCGTCGCTTGCGTTGGTCGGGCCGTGCGTGCTGATCGCGACGACGTCGGTCGGGCTGGCGGGTCTGGCGGACAGGCTGTCGCCCGCGAAACTCGCGTGGATCGCGACCGGCGTCGCCTGCCTCCTGATCGGCATCCTCAAGAAATGAATCGTCCGGGCCGGCCCGGTCTGCGGGCGGGACTTGCCTGGCATATTCCGCGTTTCCGGCGGCATATAGATGAGACAAGTACCGCAGCGGCAAGCGGACCGAGGGGGAATCGCCATGCTCGACGGCTTGCTTGCGCTTCTGCCCGCGGAGCTCGCTTCGCTGATCCGCTCCCTGCCCGCCTCCGTCCTGGACGGGCTCGAGGAAATTCGCGTGCGGCAGGGCAGGCCGCTCGAGGTCGGCCATGCCGGAGGCTTCGCCTTCGTGACGGCGGCCGGGAAGGTCACCGCCGATCCGGCGGCCGGCTGGCGGCCGGACGCCGAACTGTGCGCCCGGCTGCTCGAGCGGATCACGAACCATTCGCTGTACGCGATGGAGGAGGAGCTGCGCCGCGGCTACGTGACGGTGCCCGGCGGACACCGGATCGGCCTGGCGGGCAGGACGGTTCTGGAGGGCGGCGCCGTGCGGGGTTTGCGCGACATCGGCGCCTTCAACATCCGGATCGCGCGCGAGTCCAAAGGCGCGGCCGCGCGGCTGCTGCCGCACATCGCCGACCGCGCGCGCCGCAGCGTGCTGTCGACGCTGATCGTCGCGCCGCCGCAGCAGGGGAAGACGACGATGCTGCGCGACATCATCCGAACCGTCAGCTACGGCGACTGGCCGATGCCGGAGGCCCGGAGCTGGCCGGCGCGCAAGGTCGGCGTCGTCGACGAGCGGTCCGAGATCGCCGCGTGCATCCGGGGCGTGCCGGCGTTCGACGTCGGGCCGCGCACGGACGTGCTGGACGGCTGTCCGAAGGCGGAGGGGATGATGATGCTGCTGCGCTCGATGTCGCCCGAGCTGCTGGCCGTCGACGAGATCGGCCGGTCGGAGGACGCGGAGGCGATCCGCGAGGCGGCGCACGCCGGCGTGCCGGTCATCGCGACGGCGCATGCGGGCGACCTGGAGGATGCGCGCGGCCGGCCGGTGATCCGCCGGCTCATCGACGAAGGCGCGTTCGCGGCCGTCGTCGAGCTCAGGCGCCGGGGCGCGGACACCGCGTTCCGCGTCGTGCGGCCGATTCCGGCGGCGCGCGGGCCGACGCTCAAGGCGGGAGGCGCGGGAGCATGCTGAAGCTGGCCGGCGCGTTGCTCGTGCTCGTATCCGGCACGCTGATCGGCTTCCGTCAGGCCGCCCGCTACGAGGACCGCACGGCGCAAATCCGTGATCTGCTTCACACGCTGCAGCGGCTCGAGACCGAGATCGGCTTCGGCCACACGCCGCTGCCCGAAGCGCTCGAGCGGGCTTCCGCGGGCACGGCGGAGCCGGTGGCCGCGATCTTCGTCCGCACGGCTTCGCGGCTCAGGGCGGACGGCGCCAGCGTCCGCGACGTCCTGCGCGCGGCGGTCGGGGAATGCTGGCCCCGGACCGCGATGCGCGAACCGGAGCGGGAGGCGCTCATCCGGCTCGGCGACGCGCTCGGCGTCAGCGACCGGGAGGACCAGATCCGGCATCTGCGGCTTGCGGCCGCGATGCTCCGGGCGGAGGAAGCCGGGGCGCGGGACGAGCAGGCCCGCTACGGCAAGATGTGGAGAAGCCTCGGCTTCATGGCGGCGCTGCTCGTCGTCATTCTCATGTTGTAGCGGGAGGCCGGGCAATGGGTATCGACGTCAGCGCCATATTCCAGATCGCGGGCATCGGGATCATCATCGCGATGATCCACACGGTGCTCAAGCAGATGGGCAAGGAAGACATGGCGCACTGGGTTACGCTGATCGGATTCGTGGTCGTGCTGTTCATGGTCGTCCGGCTGCTGAACGAACTGTTCCGCGAAATCAAGGCGATATTCCTGTTCCAGTAGCCGGCCAAGAAGGGATCAAGCGGGTGAACGCGCGTGGACATCATCCAACTCGTCGGACTCGGACTGGTCGCGGCGGTGCTCATTCTCGTCATCCGGGAGCAGAAACCGCTGTTCGCGTTCCTCCTCGCGGCGTTCACCGGATTGTACGTGTTCCTCGAACTGGCGGGCCGGATCGAAGAAGTGATCGCGATGCTGCAGCGGCTGGCCGAACGTTCGGGCATCCCGAACATCTGGCTCGAGACGGTCCTGAAAATCATCGGCATCGCCTACATCGCCGAATTTGGCGCGCAGATCGTGCGGGACGCGGGCCAGGAGAGCGTGGCGTCCAAGATCGAGGCCGCGGGCAGGGTGTTCATCCTCGCCATGGCCATCCCGATCATCGGCGTCATCATCGAGACGGTCATCGGGATGTTGCCCGAAGGGGGGTGAGGCGCGTGCGGCTGCTGCTGGCGCTGCCCGTCCTCTGGCTGTCGCTCGCGTGCTGCGCGGAACCGGCGGCGGCTTCGCCCCGGCTCCGGGACGCGGCGGCGGGATGGGCCGGGGCGATCCCGATCCTGCAGGCGAAGCCGGCGG
>Ga0207872_100804_pt1 | contig 12502 bp, 9 predicted proteins | sample Passage260B_FD_187372 | JGI IMG/M metagenome (GOLD analysis project Ga0207872, IMG submission 187372) | Cellulose adapted compost microbial communities from Newby Island Compost Facility, Milpitas, CA, USA - Passage2 60B (SPAdes) (version 2) ...
ACGTTTCAGTTCGTTCTTTGTCAAGGTGATCTGCTCCTTGCTCATACTGACATTTTCTCGGATCAGTTACACCCTGACAATATCACAGAACAACGACAAAATAGGCGCATAGGCGCTTGACTTTCGGACGCTTTCACGATATATTTCTCATTTTGCCGGATCGGTTGAAGGATTTTTGTCACCATTATCGTATATAATATTACGGTGAACTTTTTTGTCGTCCGGAAGCGGGGCGCCCCGGGAGACGCAGGACGCGGACACCCGGGGGAAACGAAAGCGTCTGCCGGGGAAGGCAGGAAATTCGTCTGCCGAAACGAATAGTATTACTTGCGCGTAATACAAGGTGGACGATGAAGATGAAACAGGGCCTCATTCCCCAGCAGATCATAGATGAGGTACTGCTTCGCACGGACATCGCCGAAGTCGTCGGGCGGCACGTGCATTTGTCCAGGCAAGGCAAGTACCTTAAGGGCCTTTGTCCGTTTCATTCGGAGAAGACGCCGTCGTTCACCGTCACGCCCGAAAAACGGATTTTCTATTGTTACGGGTGCGGAAAAGGCGGCCATGTCATCCGTTTCGTCATGGAAATGGATGGACTTTCGTTTCCGGAAGCCGTCCGGAAGCTGGCCGAAGAGGCGGGCATTCCGGTCAACTGGGAGACGGACCGGAAGGACGAGCCTTCTCCGCGCGACAAAGAGCGCGAGTTGATGTACCGCGCCCACGCGCACGCGCAAAAGTTGTACCGCCACATCCTCCTGAACACCGACGCGGGGCGGCCGGCCATGGCCTATCTTCGGTCGCGCGGGTTCAACGACCGAATGATCGAAGCCTTCGGAATCGGATACGCGCCGGACCGGCGGGACACGCTGGTCCGGTCGCTCCGGCTTCAGGGGTTTCCGCTGGAGCTTATGGAACGGGCCGGACTGGTTGCCCGCAGGCAGGAAGACGATTTTGCCGACCGCTTCCGGGATCGGATCATGTTTCCGATCACCGACACCCAGGGGCGCGTGATCGCGTTTGCCGGACGCCTGATGGGAGACGGACAGCCCAAGTACCTCAATTCGCCGGAGACGCCGCTGTTCAGCAAGAGCCGCGTGCTTTACCGGCTTCCGGAAGCGCGGGCGGCGATCCGCAAGACAAAGCGGGTGGTGTTGTTCGAAGGATACGTGGATTGCATCAGGGCGTGGTCGGCCGGCGTCGACAACGGTGTGGCCACGATGGGAACGGCGCTCACGGCGGAACACGCCGCCTTGCTCAGGCGCTACGCCGAGGAAGCGGTGATCTGCTACGACGGCGACGACGCGGGGCAGGCCGCCGCCCACAAATGCATTCCGCTGCTCGAAGGCGCCGGACTGGGCGTACGGGTGGCGATGCTGCCGGGACGCACGGATCCGGACGAGTACATCGCGAAGAACGGCGCCGAGGCTTTCCGGCGGAATGTTCTGGACGCCGCAGTGTCGGCGGTGAAATTTCAGCTTATATATTTAAGGAAATCCCATATACTGCAAGATGAAGACGGTAAAATCCGCTATCTGCGCGATGCGGTCCGCATCGTCGCGCAGCGCGATTCCCCGACGGAACGGGAAATGCTCCTCAAGGAGCTGTCCCAGGAATTCGATGTTTCCCTGGAGACGCTCAAGCAGGAATGCCTCCTCTACCGGCGAAATCGCGTTTCACGCCCGCGTGCCGGGGATATTCCCCGCAAAATGTGGAATAATGAAGGGAATGGAAAGCGCGCCGCTTCCGGGCATCCGTCTTTGCCGCCCGCCCATGTGCAGGCGGAACGCCGGCTCATCGCCTGGATGCTCGCCGACCGGGAAGTCGCCGCCGCGGTGGAGCGGCGGGTGGGAAGCGACTTTCACGTGCCGGAACACGCGGCGCTGGCCGCATGTCTGTATACGTTTTATGCGCAAGGAAACGAACCGGATGCCGGACTTTTCCTGGCTTCCCTTGAAGACGAAGGACTGGAACGGCTGGCCAGTGAAATCGCGCTCGAAGATCCCCCGTACGACGACCGGGCGCTGGAGGATTGCCTGCGCACCGTCGGCCGGGCTTTTTTGACCCGGGAAATCGAGCGCAAGAGAGAGGAATTGCTGAAGGCGGAAAAAGCAGGGGAAATATGGAAAGCCGCGCAAATTGCTGAAGAGATCAGAGCCCTGGAAAAGCGCCGGCAAATCAAATAATGCGCCGCGCGCCCAGGGAGGAGGGAGTCGGCCATGACGAACGATCTGCAGCCCGGAACGGATCCGGAAGCGACGCTGGAACAGGTCAAGGCGCAGCTCGTGGAACAGGGCAAGAAGAAGGGCGCCCTGACGTATAAAGATATCATGGAAAAGTTGTCTCCGTTCGAACAGGAACCGGAACAGATCGACGACTTTTTCGAACAGCTGGCGGATCTGGGCATCGAAGTCGTCAACGAACACGAAGACCTCGAAGGACAGGACGGGGACAGCCACGAGGATTTCAACTTTGACGACGACTTGTCTCTGCCGCCCGGCATCAAGATCAACGATCCGGTCCGCATGTACCTGAAGGAGATCGGCCGCGTGCCGCTCCTGGACGCGGACGACGAAATCGAGCTGGCGAAGAAGATCAAGCAGGGCGGTCCGGAAGGCGAAGAAGCCAAGAAGCGGCTGGCGGAGGCGAACCTGAGGCTCGTCGTCAGCATCGCCAAGCGGTATGTGGGCCGCGGGATGCTGTTCCTGGACCTGATCCAGGAAGGCAACATGGGGCTGCTGAAAGCCGTCGAGAAATTCGACCACAACAAAGGCTTCAAGTTCAGCACCTACGCCACCTGGTGGATTCGCCAGGCCATCACCCGGGCCATCGCCGACCAGGCGCGCACGATCCGCATTCCGGTGCACATGGTGGAGACGATCAACAAACTGATCCGGGTGTCCCGGCAGCTTCTGCAGGAATTGGGACGCGAACCGACGCCGGAGGAAATCGCCGAGCATATGGACATGAGCGTGGAGAAGGTTCGCGAAATCATGAAAATCGCGCAGGAGCCGGTGTCGCTGGAAACGCCCATCGGCGAGGAAGACGACTCCCATCTCGGCGACTTCATCGAGGACCAGGAAGCGCTGGCGCCGGCTGACGCGGCGGCCTACGAACTCTTGAAGGAGCAGCTGGAGGACGTCCTGGACACCCTTACCGAGCGGGAGGAAAACGTGTTGCGCCTCCGCTTCGGGCTTGACGACGGCAGATCCCGTACGCTGGAAGAAGTGGGCAAGGTCTTCGGCGTCACCCGCGAGCGGATTCGCCAGATCGAGGCGAAGGCCCTGCGCAAGCTTCGCCATCCGAGCCGCAGCAAACGTCTGAAAGATTTTCTCGAATAACACCCGCCGCGCCGGCGGCGGATTGCCCGCGACCTTCCGCCCGGACGGCGGGAAGGTCTTTTTGTTCCGGCGGCTTTCTATTTTGCACGGGAGACGGCTTCCATTCATTTGGAAACGTCCCCTTGCAGAGGGACGGCCCTTTTCATCCCGGGGCGGATTCCTTTCGTTCCGGAAAAGGCTCCGTTGATCGCAGCCGGACTCTTTTCGCTCCGGAAACGGACGAAAGAAGGGGGCGACGCGCCATGACCCCGGAAGAGGCCAAGCGGAACGTATTGGTCAGGGAAATCGAATGGTGGCGGCAGAGCAAGCTGCTGCCGGAAGCGTATTGCGATTTTCTGCTCAATCTGTATCTGAACGACCCGGGGGATCGGTCGCGGTTCGGTTCCACCGTCCGGCGGTTCGGTCACGCGAAGCCTCTGCAATGGCTGTTTGTCTTTTCCACATTTGCCCTTATTTGTATTATTCTCTTGTATTTTAGCGCTTTTTCGTATGCCTTGCAAATGGTTCTTGCCGCCGCCGCCACCCTGGGCCTGCTGGCGGTGGCGGTCTGGCGGCGGAGACGGGCGCCGCTCGGCGCCCGGTTCGCCCTTGGAACCGCCATGCTCATTCCGCCGGTCGCCGGGCTTGCCGTGCTGGATTCGGCAGGCTGGCTGAACGTCGGCGGCCTGATGACGCTGCTCTTTGTCTGCGCCGCGTTCTGGATCGCCTGCGGCGTCGCCTTCCGGCTGGCGATTCTGCAGGCGGGCGGGCTGCTGCTTGCCATGGGAGGGTATGCCCTGCTTCTGTCCGGCCGCCTGGATGGGCCGGGCTGGCTGGAAGTGCAGCTTTGCTGGGTGCCGCTGGCCATATTGTTTGCCTGGCTGAGCTGGTTTTTGCACGACCGGGTGCCCGGTTCCGGCGCGGCGCTGTTCGGGGCGGCCCTGGTGGCGTGGCATGTGCCGGAAATCTATTCGGTGCTGGCCAACGTGGACAGGCCGTGGGTCGAGGCGCAGTTTCTGGTGAAAACGGCCCTGCTCGGCTTCGGCCTGTTCCGCCTGCGCCGGCATTGGACGGAATGGGTGGCCTGAATGGAAAACAAACCGGAGGGCGTTCCGGCATCCCTGCCGAGGCTTTCCCGGCGGCTGGCCGCCCTGGCCGAATGGGTGCCGGAGGGAGCCCGTTTCGCGGACATCGGAACCGATCATGCGCTGCTGCCGGTTTACCTGGCCTTGAGCGGCCGCATCGCCTCGGCGGTGGCGGGCGACCTGCGCACCGGACCCGTCCGGGCGGCGCTGCGCCAGGTGGAAGCCGCCGGCGCGGGCGGCGTCGTTTCCGTGCGCCAGGGGGACGGGCTGTCCGTTTTGGCGCCCGGAGAAGCGGATACCCTATGCATCGCCGGTCTCGGCGGCGCGCAAATCGTGCGCATTCTGGAAACCGGGGGGCCGCGCCTCGCCGGCGTCCGCACCTTGCTGCTGGCTCCGCAAAGGGCGGAAGGCGCGGTGCGCCGGTGGCTGTCGGAGCACGGATGGGTGCTGGACGCGGAGCGGCTTGTGGAAGAAGGCGGCGTCATCTACACGCTGCTCAAGGCGGTGAAACCGGCGGACGGGGCGGAAGCGGAGCGGCGGAACCGCGGGTTGTACGACCCGGAGGTCCTCGCTCCCCGCATGCCGGAAATTCCCCTTTGGCTGTTATATGATATGGGGCCGCTGCTGCTCAGGCGTCCGGATGCGGCGTTCCGGCGTCTGTGGGAAGCGGAAGCGGCCAAGCGCGAGCGCGTTGTCCGGCAGCTGGAGCGTTCCGCGTCGCCGGAAGCGGCGCGAAAGGCGGAAATCCTGGAGCGGGAAGCCCGCCTGATTCGGGAGGTGTTGGGATGTTTGCCCGCGGAGACGTGATCATCCGCATGCTGGAACAGTTCGCTCCCCGGCATTACGCGGTGCCGGAGGACAGGGACCGGATCGGCCTTCAGGTCGGCTCGGCGAACCGGGAAGTGCGCCGGGTGCTCGTCGCCCTGGACGTCACGTCCGCCGTCGCGGATGAAGCGGCGGAGCTGGGAGCCGGGCTCGTCGTCGCGCATCACGCCTTCATTTTTCGCCCGCTTGGCCATCTGAAGACCGACACCCCCCAAGGGTCCGTGGCCGCCAAGCTCCTGAAGGGCGACATTGCCGTCTATGTGATGCATACCAATCTGGATGCGGCGGAAGGCGGCATCAACGACTGGATGGCCGAGGCGCTCGGCCTGGCCGATTGCCGGGTGTTGGATCCGGTATACCATGAACGGCTGTTCAAACTCGCCGTGTTCGTGCCCCGCACCCACCAGGACCAGGTGCGCGACGCCCTGTTCGCGGCGGGCGCCGGCCACATCGGCAACTACAGCCATTGCAGCTTCAACATCGACGGCATCGGCACCTTCATGCCGCAGGAAGGAACGGACCCGTTCATCGGGCGCCAGGGGGAACTGGAAAAGGTCGAGGAAGTCCGCATCGAGACGGTGGTGCCGGGCAGCGCGCTGCAGCCGGTGATTGCGTCCATGCTGCGGGCGCATCCGTATGAAGAAGTGGCATACGACGTGTATCCCCTCGAATTGCAGGGACGCACCGCCGGCATCGGCCGGATCGGCGTCCTGCCGGAAGCGGAGACGCTGGAGGCGTTCGCGGAACGGGTGAAACGGGCTCTGGACGTGCCTTTTGTCCGGGTCGTCGGCCGTGAATCCCGCGGGGTGCGCAAGGTGGCGGTGGTGGGCGGTTCCGGCGGCCGATACCTGCAAAAGGCCCTCCATGCGGGAGCAGACGTGCTGGTCGCCGGAGACATCGATTACCACACGGCGATGGACGCTGAAGCGGCCGGTCTTGCCATCGTCGACCCCGGCCACCACGCGGAAAAAATTTTCAAAACCCGCTTGGCCGCATGGCTGCGGGAACGGCTGGCCGCCGCGGGCTACGCTACCGAGGTAATCCCTTCTTCGGCGGAAAAGGACCCCTTCCGTGTCGCGTAATGGCGCGCGGCGTGTCCCGACGTCGCCATCCAGCCGTTTCCGTTGCGTTTCGGACACGGCCGGGATATAATGAAGATTACGACGCCGGAAAGTTTGACAGACAATCGCTCGCGGCTTCGGACCGCGGGAGGAAAGTCCGGGCTCCGCAGGGCAGGGTGCTGGATAACGTCCAGTCGGCGCGAGCCGAAGGAAAGTGCCACAGAAACGGACCGCCGATGGCCGCCTTCCGGCGGCACAGGCAAGGGTGGAACCGTGGTGTAAGAGACCACGAGGAACACTGGCGACTTTGTTCCTGGTAAACCCCACCCGGAGCAAGACCAAAAAGGAACGCAGCGGCCCGTGCGGCCGCGACCCTGGCCCGGGGTGCGTTCGGGTTGGTCGCTAGAGCCGTCCAGTAATGGCCGGCCCAGAAAGATGATTGTCGCTTCCATACGTGGGAGGGCGGCACCCGCCGTCCGCGATACCACCGGAAGAACAGAACCCGGCTTATGGCAAACTTTCCGGCTGACTTATGAACAAGGCAGACAAACCCGCAAGGCGAAGGCCTTCGCGGGTTTTTCGTTTGAAAGCGCAGCTTCCGGCTTTCGGGCCCGGGGAAGACGCGGGGCCGGGTTGGCAAGCGCAAGTGCCGGTTCCCGGCAAGCGCAGGTGCCGGTTCCCGGCATGCCGCAGTGTCCGGTTCCCCGGGAGCCGGTCGAAACGGCCGCTATCCGTTCCCCGTCGGGACGAGCAGGGACAGGACGGACCGCACGAGTCGCCAAAGCCCTTCCTGCAACCCGTCCTGCCATTCGCCGCGCCCGGGCGGTTCGCCGTCTTCGCTGGCGGCCGTCAGTCCGGCGGCCTTCTCCAGGGCCCGCCGGACGTCAATGACGCCGTAGCCGAATTCCGGGTCCGGACCGGGCGTTCCCATGTCGGAGGTCGTTTCGCGCAGCAGATTCGCGATTTCCTCCGGCGTCAGGGCGGGGTTCACCGCGCGCACCAGGGCGATCAGCGCGGCCACGTGCGGGGATGCCATCGAGGTACCCGACAGGGCGGCGTAGCGCCCGCCCGGGTAGGTGCTGGGAATGTTCGTGCCCGGCGCGGCCAGGTCGATATAGTCGCCGTAATTGGAAAAGTAGGCCCGCCCCGTGTCGGGATCGGTGGCGGCCACCGCCAGCACTTCCGGATAGGCGGCCGGGTACCCCGGCCGGTCCGTGTTGTCGTTGCCGCTGGCCGCGACGACCAGGACGCCGCGCCCGACGGCGTACCGGATGGCGTCGTGCAGAAACGCCGCCTCCGCGTAATTGCCGAGGCTCAGGTTGATGACGTCGGCGCCGTGATCGGTCGCCCAGATGACCGCCTCGGCCACCGAATAGGTGGAACCCGTGCCGGTGCCGTCCAGGGCCTTGATCGGCATGATTTTCGTGTACCACGTCATGCCGGCGACACCTTCCGCATTGTTGACGGTGGCGGCGATGATGCCGGCCACGTGGGTGCCGTGGCCGACGTCGTCCTCCGGCGGCTGGCCGGGGCTGATGACGTTGAAGCCTTCCGTCAGCCGGTCTTTCAGGTCGGGATGGTCGGACTGCACGCCGGTGTCGATCACGGCAACGACGACGTCGTCGCTTCCCCGCGTCAGGTTCCAACCCCGCTCCGTGGCGATGGCCGGCAAATTCCATTGGTAGGCGGCGTAATACGTGTCATTGGGGGTAATGCCGTCGTCCGCCTGTGCCCGCGCCTGGGCGCGTCTCCCGTTGGTCAGGTACAGGTAGTGCGGTTCGACGTAAACCGGATTCCAATTTTCTCTGAAATAAGCCATCAGTTCCTTCGCGGTTTTGTCTCGGGACCGGAACACGTATACCGCTCCGAGGCGGCCGGCCTTGCGAACCACGCTCAGGTCCAGTTGCCGGCGCAGCTCGAGGATTTCTTCGTCCCGCAGGGGCCTACGGAACTTGACCACCACTTCGTCCACCGTGTAATGGCTGACGCCTCCGTTGTCCTCTCCTTCGCGCACGGTGGTGTCCTTCAGGTCATCCGGCCGGACGGATTCGACCCGGTAACGGCCTTCCTCCGGATACGGCACCAGGCGCATGTTGCGGCGCTGGCTGCGTTCCACGTCGCGGACGACGTCCGCGGCCACCAGGAGCATCACGGCGCCCGAGCGGCCTTGCGGATCGGGAATGCCCGCGATAAAATGCGGAACTCCCCCAAGGAGGAAAGACGGGGATTGCGCGGTTTTGCCGCGGCGCACGGCCTTGAGAACGGTGTTCCAGTATCCGCGGCCCGGAGCGGGCAACGAGCCGGGATCGCGCCCGTCTGTCACCGTGCGGCCGGGGCGCCCGGCGGGGATCCATGCGACCGACAACCACTCGGGGTGTTGCCGCCGGACGCGGCGCAGCCGTTCCAGGCGCGCCTCCTCCGGCAGGCCGGCGGTTTCCCGCAGCCAGCGGCGGGCGGCGGCTTCGCACTGCAGACGGCACAGGCGTTCGGTCAGTTCCATGTCGCGGCTGACCGTCCGCATTTTGTACGCGGCTTCGCCTCCGGAGCCCGGACCCGGGTTTTCCCGACCCGTTCCGCCGGGCGTGTCAGGTCTCAGGCCGAACTGCAACGGAGCGGGAACCAGAAAAGGCACGACGAGAAAAGCGGCGGCGGCGAAAACGGCGACGAACACGGCCGCCCTGCGGCGCTGCCAGCGGCGCATGGGAACGTTCCTCCTCCGGAAAGACGCTGATTGTCGCTTATAGCGTGCTGGAGAACCGCCCAAAATATGCAGGGTTTCTTTTTCCCGCGGTACCGTTTCCGTTTCCGCGCCGTTTGTGATAGGATGTTGTGATAGAATGGGAAAAGACGGACAGAACGCGGGAATGGAGGACGTGCGGGCATGAACGCTTCGATGGACCCCCGGCTGGTGAAGGAACTGCTCCTGGCCGGCTGGACGGCTGTTCGACCCGGGGAGCGCAAAGAAGCCGATCCGTTTGCCGGCATGCTTTCGCTTCCGGCCGGCGTAAGCACGGGCGCTTTCGCTGCGGAACTGGTCCGCCTGCTGTCCGGAAGCCCGCGGCCGGCGGCGGGTTCGCTGCCGCTGCCGCATGTCTTCGAAGCCTGGCTGAAGCCGGATCTTTCAACGGAATTTACGTCTTCGGGGTCCGCATCGGACGGATCGTCCTATGAATCCCTGATCTTGGAAGCATCCGCCCGGTACGGCGTCGATCCCGCGCTGATCCGCGCGGTCATCCGGGCCGAGTCTTCCTTCCGCGCCGACACCGTGTCTCCCGCGGGCGCCAAAGGGCTGATGCAGCTCATGGACGACACGGCGAAATGGCTGGGCGTGACCGATCCCTTCGATCCGCGGCAAAACATCGACGGGGGAACCCGTTTCCTGTCCTGGCTGCTCCGCAAATACGACGGCAATCTGCTGCCCGCGCTGGCCGCCTATAACGCCGGACCCGGCCTGGTGGACAGGCTCGGGCTGACGACCGACGGCGAAGTATCCGCGCGCTGGTCCGAACTGCCGGAGGAAACGCAGGCGTACATCGGCAAGGTGCTCCGATACATGAGGCCGTTCTGACGCAGGCGGACGGATGCAAGGGATCAAACGGGCGGTCCGCGCGCCGCCCGCGTTGGTCTTTTTCTTTTGGCCGGCGCGAAAGGCAATGAACGAAAGGTGGCGATGGGGATGCAGACGCTCTATTTCGATCACAGCGCTTCCACCCCGCCCCATGAACAGGTCATCCGCACGATGGCCGAAGTGATGGCGGCGCACTACGCCAATCCCGGTTCGCTGCACCGGGCGGGCGGCGAGGCCCTGAAGCTGGTGGAACGGGCGCGGGCGTCCGTCGCCGAATGGCTGGGCGCCAAGCCGCAGGAAGTGGTGTTCACCTCCGGCGGCACGGAAAGCAACAACCTGGCCATCAAGGGCATCGTGGGCAGCGTCGGCAGAAAGCGAAAGCATATCGTCACCTCGGCGGTGGAGCACGCCTCCGTTTACCAATGCGTCAGGCAGCTGGAAGAGGCGGGGGTGGCGGTGACGGTGGTGCCGGTGGACCGGGACGGCCGCGTATCTCCCGAGCAGGTCCGCGCGGCGGTGCGGGACGACACGGTGCTGGTCAGCATCATGCACGTGAACAACGAGACGGGAGCCATCCAGCCGATCCGCGAAATCGGCGAGGCGCTCGCCGACTGCCCCCATGTGCGCTTCCACGTCGACGGCGTACAGGCCATCGCCAAGATTCCCGTCGCCTGGAAGGATTGGGGCGTCGACCTGTACACCGGTTCGGCCCACAAATTCCGCGGTCCGAAAGGCGTCGGGTTCCTGCTGGTCCGCGAAGGCGTCCGGCTGGCACCCCTTAACGCCGGCGGCGGACAGGAACACGGCATGCGCAGCGGCACGCCCAATGTGCCCGGCATCATCGCCGCCGCGCAGGCGCTCCGGATCGCCATGGAAGGAGCGGAGGAACGGCGGGCCCGCTGGCGGGCGCTGCGCCGGCGCATCCTGGAAGGCGTGAAGGAAATTCCCGGGCTGGTCTACAACGGGTCCGAGCGCGAGGAGCTGCAGGCGCCGCACATTGTCAATCTGTCGTACCCGGGCATGCGTCCGGAAGTGCTGGTGCACACGCTGGAGAAAAACGGCATCCTCGTGTCGACGCAATCCGCCTGCTCGTCGCGGAGCCTCCAGCCGAGCCGCGTGCTGAAGGCGATGGGGTTTGACGACGCCCGTGCGGCCGGCAGCATCCGCATCAGCATGGGAGACGAACATGACGAGGCGGCCGTCGGGCTGCTTTTGGAACGGCTGAAAAAAGCAGTGGCGGAACTCAAGCCGCTGGCGAAAACGCGCTGAAGGAGCCGGACATGACGGAAGATTGGATCATCGTTCGTTTCGGGGAAATCACGGTCAAGGGGCGGAACCGCACCCGTTTTGAGGAACTGATGCTGGCGCGGGTCAAGGAAGCCCTCGCGGCTTTTCGGCGCCTTACTTACGACAAATCCTACGGGAGGCTGTACATCCGCCTGAACGGGGAGTCCTTCGACAAGGTGGCGGACCGGCTGAAGGATGTATTCGGCATCGTCTCCTTCAGCCCGGCCATGCGCACGGCCAACGAGCTCGCCGCCATCCGCGAAGCCGCGCTTTCCGTCATGCGCGCCGTCGACCCGCCGCCGCGGACGTTCAAGGTGTCGGTCAAGCGGGCGTACAAAGGGTTTCCCCACGACTCCCGGGAAATGAACCATCTGGTCGGCGCCCACGTGTTGCGGAACACGCCGAATCTGAAGGTGGACGTGCACCAGCCCGAAGTGGAATTGAAGGTGGAAATCCGCGAGGAAGGCACCTTCGTCCATTGCCGGACGGTGCCCGCCGCAGGGGGATTCCCCCTCGGCATGAACGGCAAGGCCATGCTGCTCCTTTCGGGAGGCATCGACAGCCCCGTGGCCGGCTGGATGATGATGCGCAAAGGGCTGGAGCTGGAGGCCGTCCACTTCCACAGCTATCCGTACACCAGCGAACAGTCGAAGGAGAAGGTGATCGCCCTGGCGCAGCGGCTCGCCTATTACGGCGGTCGCATGAAACTGCACGTGGTGCCGTTTACCGAACTGCAGACGCGCCTGGCGCAGACGGGCTACGAACACCTCATGGTGACTCTGATGCGCCGCGCCATGCTGCGCATCGCCGAACGCCTGGCGGAGAAAAGCGGGGCTCTTGCCTTGGTGACCGGCGAAAGCCTCGGGCAGGTGGCCAGCCAGACGCTCGCCAGCATCAACGTCATCGGTCGGGCCGCCACATTGCCGATATTGCGTCCTCTGGTGGCCATGGACAAACTGGACATCATCCGTGTGGCGGAGCGAATCGGCACCTACGAAACGTCCATCCTGCCCTACGAGGACTGTTGCACGCTGTTCGTGCCGAAATCGCCGGCGACCAATCCGAATCTGCACATCGTGGAACGGGCGGAGCGCCGCCTGGGCGAGGAGATGGAACGCCTGATCCAGGAGGCCGTAACCGGCACGGAGACCATCGAGGTGACCGAAACGGAGCGTTCCGACGCCCCGCGCGCGGGCGAGGAACGCTGGTTCTGACGATAAGCGCACGAAAAAACTCCCGCCTTTGCGACGGGAGTTTTTATTGGTACGCCCAGCATGGGCGTCATCTCTACGGTGAAAGTCCGGAATGGGGGCTGGCGAGCGCCTACCATTAGCCAAAGGCAAGGGTGCCTGCCGCGAG
>Ga0207872_100816_pt1 | contig 12281 bp, 10 predicted proteins | sample Passage260B_FD_187372 | JGI IMG/M metagenome (GOLD analysis project Ga0207872, IMG submission 187372) | Cellulose adapted compost microbial communities from Newby Island Compost Facility, Milpitas, CA, USA - Passage2 60B (SPAdes) (version 2) ...
GAGCGTCACCTTCGGCTTCGTCAGCGACGCGATCATCTCGGCGATCGCGAGGCCGGCCTCGACGTCGCCGCCCACCGTGTTGAGCACGATGAGAATGCCTTCGATCTTCGGATTCTGCTCGGCCGCGGCAAGCTGCGGGATCAGGTGCTCGTACTTCGTCGTCTTGTTCTGCGGCGGCAGCACGATGTGTCCCTCGATCTGGCCGATGATCGTCATGCAGAAGATGTTCGATTCCGATTGCGGCACCGACGTCTGTCCGAGCTGCTGCACCGTCTGCGCGGGCCCGGATGCGCGCGCCGCCTCGCCCTCGCCCGGAGCCGGCGCCTCCGGCGGATTCGGAGCGCTCGCCCTGCTGTCAGCCGACATAAGGCCTTCCTCCTTCCGTGCTTGCGCTCCACCTAGTATGGGGCCGGCTCGCGGTTTTATGCGCATGCCTATGCGCACGCCGGGACAAGGGCGCCGCCGCCCCCGCGGCCGCCTCCGGGTTCACGCCGGGAAGCGGACCCGAGGGGAGCGAAAAACCCCGCCATCCTGGCGGATGACGGGGACCATGATCGAAGTCGGTACAGGGTTTCGCCGTCACACTTCCATGATAATCGGAAGAATCATCGGACGGCGGCGGGTCTGCTCGTACAGGAAGCGTCCGAGCACATCCTTGACGTTCGTCTTCAGCGAAGCCCATTCGTTCACGTTGTCGTTCGTCAGCTTGTTGAGCGTCTGCGTCACGAGGCGGGTCGCCTCTTCCATGAGCCCTTCGGATTCCCGTACATACACGAAACCGCGGGAAATGATGTCCGGTCCGGACAGAATCGTGCCGTCCTGCTTGCTCAGCGTGACGACGACGACGAGGATGCCGTCCTGCGACAGCAGCTTCCGGTCGCGGAGCACGATGTTGCCGACGTCGCCGACGCCGAGGCCGTCGATCAGCACGCTGCCCGAGGGCACCTTGTTCCCCTTGCGGGCGGCGCCGTTCTGGATTTCCACCGTGTCGCCGATGTCCAGCAGGAAAATGTTCTCCTTCTCGATGCCGACGCTCTCCGCCAGCAGCGCGTGCTGCCGCAGCATCCGGTATTCGCCGTGAACCGGGATGAAATATTTCGGCTTCATCAGGTTGAGCATAAGCTTCAGCTCTTCCTGGCTGCCGTGTCCGGATACGTGCACGGTCGAGGATGCGGTCGGGCCGTAGATGACGTTCGCGCCGAGCCGGAACAGCTCGTCGATCGTGCGGCCGACGAAGCGCTCGTTGCCCGGAATCGGCGTTGCCGAGATGATGACGGTGTCGCCGGGCATGATGTCCACCTTCTTGTGCGCCGAGCGCGCCATCCGCGACAATGCGGACATCGGTTCGCCCTGGCTGCCGGTGCACAGGATGACGACCCGGTCCGCGGGCATCTTGCCCACATCATCCGGCTCGATCAGCATGCCCTCCGGAATGTGCAGATAGCCGAGCTCCGACGCGATCGACACGACGTTCACCATGCTGCGGCCGATGACCGTCAGCTTGCGCCGCGTCGCCATCGCGGCGTTGACGACCTGCTGGATGCGGTGCACGTTCGACGCGAACGTCGCGACGACGACGCGCTGCCTCGACTTGCGGAAAATATCCTCCAGCTCCTGTCCGACCCTGCTCTCCGACGGGGTGAAGCCCGGCCGCTCGGCGTTCGTGCTGTCGCTGAGGAGCGCGAGCACGCCGCGGGCGCCGATCTCCGCCATCCGGTGCAGGTCGGCGTACTGCCCGTTCACCGGCGTATGGTCGAACTTGAAGTCGCCCGTAATGACGACCGTACCCTCCGGCGTATCCAGGCAGATGCCGACCGAATCCGGAATGCTGTGGTTCGTCCGGAAGAACGACGCCCTGATCGAGCCGAGCTGCACGACGGAGTCGGGATGGATCAGCACCCGCTTCGTCTCGCCCAGCAATCCGGCCTCCTTCAGCTTCACCTCGATCAGTCCGAGCGTCAGTTTCGTGCCGTACACCGGAACATTGAGGCTCTTCAGCACATAGGGAAGTCCCCCGATGTGGTCTTCGTGGCCGTGCGTAATCAGGATGCCGCGCACCTTGTCGCGGTTCTCCGTCAGATACGTGATGTCGGGAATGACGATGTCCACTCCCAGCATGTCTTCCTCGGGAAATTTCAGCCCCGAATCCACGACGACGATGTCGTTCCCGTACTGGACGCAATACATGTTCTTCCCGATCTCGCCGACGCCGCCCAGTGAGAAAATCAGCAGCTTGTCCTGGTTCTTCTTTGACAATGGAATTTCGTACCTCCCGTAACAGTTGGACGTCGATCCAAACGATATGGATTTTTCAAAGATTTCAAAGAAATACCGATCCCGATCACTTGACACCCATTATACATGAAGCCGGATGGTCCGCACAAGTTGACCTTCCGGCGCCCGGCGGCGCCCCGGCCGGACTGCACAAAGAAAACCGATGCGTCGCTTCGCGCATCGGTTCCTCCGAACACGCTTGCTGCTATTCGCGTTCGCGGTCTGCCAGCAAATTCCGCACGAACGCCGCCTCGGCTTCATTGAGCGGCACGAGCGGCAGGCGAACCCCGCCGACCGGGATGCCGAGATGGTTCAGCGCGTATTTCACCGGCACCGGATTCGGGACCGGATGCGGGCAATTGAACAGCCCTTTGAAGATCGGCGACAGGCGCTGATGCAGCTTCGCCGCTTCGGCCGTGCGGCCTTCGACGTATGCCTGGATCATGCGCTTCATTTCGCGGCCGACGATGTGGCTCGCGACGCTGACGATGCCGTAGGCTCCGACGGCCAGCGCGGGCAGCGTCTGGCTGTCGTCGCCGCTGTACACCCGGAAATGCGCCGGCGCTCCGGCCGCGATCGCGGTCAGCTGCTCCGTCGGCGCGCAGTCCTTCATCGCGACGATGTTCGGAATCTGCGCGAGCCGGAGCGTCGTGTCCGCGTTCAGGTTGACGCCCGTCCGGCCGGGAACGTTGTACAGCATGACCGGCAGCTTCGTCGATTCCGCGATCGCGCGGAAGTGCTGATACAACCCCTCCTGGCTCGGCTTGTTGTAATAGGGCGCGACAAGCAGCACGCCGTCGGCGCCGGCCGCCTCCGCCTCCTTCGTCAGATGAATCGAGTGCGCGGTGTTGTTGCTTCCCGTCCCGGCGATGACGGGCACGCGGCCGCCCGCCCGCTCGACCGCGAACCGGAAGAGCTGGATCTTCTCGTCGTCGTCCAGCGTCGGCGATTCGCCGGTCGTGCCGCTCACGACGATGCTGTCGGTTCCCTGCTCGTCGATCAGATAGTCGATGAGCCGGCCGGTCGCCTCCCAGTCGATTCTGCCCTCCGCGTCGAACGGAGTAACCATGGCGGTAATCAATCTTCCGAATTCCATTGCGACTCCTCCTGTACCGGTTGGGACGCGGCCCGCGCCGCCTCCGCCGTCCGGCCCAAGCCGAATTTCGCGTGGAGCGCCCGCACCGCATCCGCCATATCCGCCTGACGGACAAGCACCCAGATCGACGCGTTCGAATCCGCGCTCTGCAGAATCGGAATGCCTTCGTCCGTCAGCGCTTCGACGATCGCCGCCATGATGCCGGGAACGCCGTTCATGCCGCCGCCGACGACGGACACCTTGGCGCAGTTGCGGATGGCCGACCAGGCGCAGCCCAGTTCGCCGAGCAGCTCGATCGCCCGGTCGGCGTCGGCGTCGAACACGGTGTATACGCATCCGCTGGGCGTCACGTTGATGAAATCGACGCTGATCCCGTGCCGGGCCATGGTGCCGAACACCCTGACCTGCATGTCGCCCGGCTCCGCGTTGCCGTAGGAGACGGTGAGCTGCGTCACGCCCGCCGTATGGGCGATGCCGACGATCGGCCGGTCGGGCACCTCGCTCGCGCCGGGCATGCCCGGCCCCGTCACGAGCGTGCCCTCGTCATCCGAGAACGTCGAGCGGATGCGAAGCGGAATGCCCGCCTGCGCCGCCACTTCGACCGCCCGCGGATGGACGACCTTCGCCCCCTGCCGGGCCAGATTGCAGATCTCGGCGTAGCTGACCGCCTTGAGCGGTTTCGCTTCGGCCACGACGCGCGGATCGGCCGTCAGGATGCCGTCCACGTCGGTATAAATGTCGACCCGCTGCGCGCGCAGCGCGGCGCCCAGCGCCGCGGCCGTCGTATCGCTGCCGCCGCGGCCGAGCGTCGTCGTGTCGCCGTCGGGCGACATGCCCTGAAAGCCGGTGACGATCACGACGGCTCCTTCTTCGAGCCGTCTCAGCACCGGTTCGGTCTCGATGCGCGTGATGTGCGCCGAGCCGAAGCGGCCGTCCGTCCGGATGCCGGCCTGCGCGCCGGTCAGCACGACCGCCGGCACGCCTTCGCCGCACAGCAGGCCGCACAGGACGACCGCGGCGATCACCTCCCCGCAGGAGGCGATCAGATCGCGCTCCCTGGCGGGAACGTGCCCGACGCCCGCAAGCGCAAGAAGCGTATCCGTCGCGTACGGATCGCCCTTCCTGCCCATGGCCGAAACGACGACGACCACGGAATGGCCGGCCTCTCGCTCCCGGATGATGTGCCGCAGCACATGTCTGCGGGCTTCGTCCGTGGCCAGCGAGGTGCCGCCAAATTTTTGGACCAGGAGTCCCATTTGTCCGCTTCACGCCCCCTGCCTGCAGGACGACGGAAAGCCGCTGCCCCCGGGGACGTCTGGCGGAACGGATATGGCAAGCCGGCGGAGATCGACGCCGATCCCCTCCGCGGCGACTGGCAAGTGTGTGGTACGTTCCTTGCGGCATATCGGAAATGCGGGGCTACGGACGTTCGCGGACGGAGCCGCGAACCGCACCCGGCGCGTTCGACAGCGGCAATGCTCGCGTCATCCGGCTCGTGATCGCTTCTCGCCGGCCGGCCCCGCGCGATGCGGGGACGCGGCCGGAAGACGAAAGCTCCCGCCGCCGTCCGGCAGGCTTCGGTCCGCGCGGAACGGCACGCCTTCGTCGCCGGCGCGGAATCAATGCCGGAAACGTTCGATGAGCAGCGGCTGGATCTGTCGTCCTTCGAGCGCCGCTTCGCATGTCTCGAGCAGCAGATCCATCTTCGCGACGAGCGAATTCGGCTTCTGCTGCGGATTGTCCTGACCGAACGGGACAAAATAGATGTTCTTGGCGTTCAGCAGCTTCGCGATGTTCGGTGCGTTCAGCCCGAGGCCGTCGTTCGTCGAAATCGCGAGCACCAGCGGACGGCCGTTGCGCATCTGGGCTTTCGCCGCCATCAGCACGGGGCTGTCCGTGATCGCGTTCGCAAGCTTGCTCGTCGTGTTCCCCGTGCACGGAGCGATGACCATGATGTCCATCAGCCTGGACGGACCGAGCGGCTCGGCCTCCACGATCGAGGAAATGACCCTGTTCCCCGTGATCTCCTCAAGCTTTCGCCGCCATTCCTCCGCCGTGCCGAAGCGGGTGTCCGTCGTGAGGACGCTGTAGGAAATGATCGGCACCACGTTCGCGCCCGCGTCGACGAACCTGCGAATCTGCGGCATCACTTCGTCAAACGTGCAATGTGAACCCGACAAACCGTACCCGACCGTCTTGCCCTGCCAAATGCTCATCGCTTCTCCCTCCCGAGCCGCAAGTCTTCCATGAGCAAACGGCCGAGACAGTCCGCCATGATGCGGCCGGCGGTTTTCGGAGCCACGATTCCGGGAAGGCTGGGCGCGAGCAGCGCCTTGATGCCGCGCCGCTCGGCGTAGCGGAAATCGGTGCCGCCGGGCTTCGACGCAAGGTCGATGATGACGGCGCGCGATGGCATTTGGGCAATGATCTGCGCTGTGACTATCATAGTCGGAATCGTATTAAAAAGCAAGTCGAGATTGCCCGCGTGGGCCGCCAGATCCTTGAGGTAGAAAGGATTCAGCCCCATCTCGCAAGCCCGGGCAAAATGCTCGTCGCGCCGCACGCCGATCTTCACGTTCGCCCCCATGCCCTTCAGCGTCCGGGCGAGCGTCAGACCGGTCCTCCCCATGCCCAGCACCAGCGCATTCGATCCGTGGATCGTGATGTCGGTATGCTGAATCGCCATCATGACGGCGCCTTCGGCCGTGGGAATCGAATTGTAGATCGCCACGTCGTCCCGTTCGAACAGCTCGACCAGTCCGATGCCGTATTTCGCGCAAAGATCCTTCAGATACCGCTTCGCCATGCCCGTGTACACCTTGCAATGCTTGGGAAGACGGGCAATGTGGGCTTCCTCCAGTTTCAGCTCCCTGTCGCTGAATACGGCCGTGACCGTGCCGTCGTCTTCGGTGCCGACAGCCGGCAGGATGAGCGCGTCGGCTTCCTCGAACAATTGGCCGTCCAGCTCGGCGTTCACGGCTCCGTCCAGCGGCGTGCTCAGCCTGTCGAAGCCGACCGCCAGCACGGTCGCGTCCAGTTCGGTCAGCCGGCGAATCACCTCGAGCTGTCGGGCGTCTCCGCCGAGCATCACGATATTCGCGCCCGTGAGCAACGTTCCCACTCCTTTCCGCACCTGGGCTACAGACCATCGTATGCGGAACGAAAGCGGAGGGTGAATGAGGCGGGACAAACATAAAAGGCCGCCCCGAACGGCGTGCGTGCCGTCGGAACAGCCTTCCGCGATTTCGTGTTGCTCCCCGGTTCACGATCCGGTTCCGGTATGCCCGAACCCTCCGGCGCCGCGGCCGGTGTCATCCAGTTCGTCCGCTTCGACGAGCCGGACGGGCGGCACCTCCTGGAACACCATTTGGGCGATCCGGTCGCCGCGGCTCACCGTGAACGGCTCGTTGCCCAGGTTGATGAGCAGCACCTTCACTTCGCCGCGGTAATCGGCATCGATCGTGCCCGGCGTGTTGAGGCAGGTCACGCCGTGCTTCAGCGCGAGACCGCTGCGCGGCCGGATCTGCGCCTCCAGCTCGCGCGGCATCGCGATCGCGAAACCGGTCGGAATGAGCCGCCGTTCGCCGGGCTGAAGCGTCACCGGCTCCCCGACGGCGGCGTGGATGTCGAATCCCGCCGCCCATTCGCTCATCCGCTGCGGCAGCGGCAGACCTTCGCCGCCGGGCAGCCGTTTAATGCGCACTTCGTACAAGACCATCCCTCCTGACCGCGGACACCGCCGAATCGTCCGGACCGACGGCCGCAAGCGCGAACGGCGCGGCGAACATCCGGTCGATCATCGTGCGGACGTCGTCCAGCGTGACCGCGTCGATCCGCTCGAGCATTTCGTCGAGCGTGTCGTGGCGGCCGAGCATCAGCTCGTTCTTGCCGATCCGGTTCATCCGGCTGCTCGTGCTCTCGAGGCTCAGGATCAGGCTGCCCTTGAGCTGTTCCTTGCCGCGCTCGAGCTCCGCTTCGGTCAGCCCCTTGTCGGCCAGTTCGGCGAGCAGTTCGAGCGTCACGTCCAGCACTTCCTTCGTCTGCTTGGGCGCCGTGCCCGCATAAATCGTGAAAATGCCGCTGTCGGCATAGGAGGTATGATAGGAATAGGCGGAATAGGCCAATCCGCGTTTCTCGCGGATTTCCTGGAACAGGCGGGAGCTCATCCCGCCGCCGAACGCGTTGTTGAGCAGCACCATTGCGTACAGTTTCGGATCGCCGATCGGGCAGCCGGGGAACGACAGGCAGATGTGATGCTGCTCGGTCTGTTTGTGATGATAGACATAACCGCCGCGGAACGCCGGCGGCTCGGGCTCGGGTCCGCCGCCGCACCGGTCGAAACGGCCGAAATGGCGCTCGATCAGTTCCGGCAGCGCCTGCTCATCCACATGGCCGGCGACCGCGATGACCGTGTTGTCGGTCCGGTACTGGCGGGCCATGTAGTTCCTCAGATCGTCCGGCCGCATCGCGCGCAGCCGGTCCTCCAGCCCGAGGATCGAATACGCGAGCGGATGGTCGCCGAACGCGGCACGGGAAGCCTCGTCGTGCACCTTGTCGTCGGGCGTGTCCTCGTACATCGCGATCTCCTCGAGGATGACGTTCTTCTCCTTCGCCAGCTCCCCGGCGTCGAACCGCGATTCGAAGAACATGTCCGCGAGCGCTTCCACGGCAATCGGAAGATGCTTGTCGAGCACTTTCGCGTAGTAGCAGGTGTATTCCTTCGACGTGAACGCGTTCACGTTGCCGCCGATGCCGTCGAACAGGACCGCGATGTCCTTCGCGCTGCGCTTCGCCGTGCCCTTGAAGAGCATGTGTTCGATCAGATGCGAGATGCCGTTCACTTCCGGCGTTTCATCGCGCGAGCCCGTCCTCACCCAGATGCCGAACGAGACGGAGCGGGCGGTCGGGATCGGCTCGACCACAATGCGCAGACCGTTCTTCAGCGTATATCGATTCACCGCGCATCCTCCCGATGAAGTCAATGATTCAACTATACCAGAATCAAGAAGCGGGCTCAACCGGAGGATAACGGGAGCTTGACAGCGTCCGGGACACCGTCCCGGGCTCGATCCCCTTGGCTCTCAGCGCGTCGATCAGATCCGCCAGCGCGGCCTTCGCCGATTCGGTGGGATGCATGAGAATGAGCGATCCGGGACCGGCATCGCGCCGGATCTTCTCGACGATGCGCTCCGGCGGCGGATTTCTCCAATCCAGCGTATCGACCGTCCACAGCACGGTCTTGAGTCCGAGCTGCGCGGCCGTCCGGACCGTCGTCGAATTGTACGACCCGGAGGGAGGAGCGAACCACCGGTTGTCCGCAACCCCGAGCTTCTCCTGCAGCAATTCCTCCGTCCGCGCGATCTCGCGGTATTGCGCGTCCCGGCCGAGCCGGGTCATGTCCGGATGGGAATAGGCATGATTCGACAGCTCGTGGCCGCCTTCCGCGATCATGCGGGCCAGCTCCACGTTCTTCTCCAGCCACGATCCGTCGAAGAAGAAGGTCGCCTGCACGTTTTTCGTCTTCAGCGTCTTAAGCATCGACGGAAGATGCTCGTTTCCCCAGGCGACGTTGATCATGAGCGCCGCCATCCGCTTCTTCGGATTGCCGCGGTAGATCGGATGCGGGCCGAGATCGTCCAGGCCGATCTCCGGCTCCACCTCCCTGAGCACGGGCCGGATCGGCGCGCCTTCGGGAAGCATCCGCATCGCCGCGTACGTCCGCTCCACGTCCAGTTCGACGCCGTTGTATCCCGGAATCGCGTGCCAGACGCGGTCGACGACCGCATTGACGGGCGGCTCCGCGTAATCCGGCGCGGCGGCCCGGATCCGCTCCAGCAGCCTGTCGTCCCGTCCGCCCGCCGCGGCCCGCGAAGCGCCCTCGGGCGTGACGGCCGCATTCTGCGCCTTCATCGCCACCAGATAGTCCGCCACCGGTCCGGTTGACGCCAATCCCCAGACGGCGGCCGCGCACAGGGCGGCGGCCGCCAGCTTCTTCCATGCCATTGCCGCGCTCCTTCGCCGCACGATTTGCCACCATTATATGTAAGGAAGGACAAGAATATAACGCGGAGCGGGCGGCGGCTCCAATCCGGACGGCCGGCATAAAAAAAGAGACAGACGGAAATCTGGCTCTTTCTCGGGGATTTGAACTTGAACAACGAACCTGACGACGAACTCAACGGCGTTTCGGGCCTTGCGAGACGAGCAGCGCCTTGCGGGACAGGTTGATTCTCCCCTGCGGGTCGATCTCGGTCACCTTGACCGTGATCTTGTCGCCGATCTTCACGACGTCCTCCGTCTTCGCGACCCGTTCGGTCGAGAGCTGCGAAATGTGCACGAGCCCTTCCTTGTTCGGCAGAATCTCGACGAAGGCGCCGAATTTCTCGATCCGCTTGACCGTTCCGACGTAGACTTCGCCGACGACGACGTCCTTGACGATCCCTTCGATGATCTGGCGGGCCTTCTCGTTCGCCGACTCGTCCGCCGAATAGATGAACACCCGCCCGTCCTGTTCGATGTCGATCTTGACGCCGGTGTCGTCGATGATCTTGTTGATGATTTTGCCGCCGGCGCCGATGACGTCGCGGATTTTCTCCGGATTGATGTGCATGATGAGAATCTTCGGCGCATAGGGCGACAGCTGCTTGCGCGGCTCCCTGATCACCTCGAGCATCTTGCCGAGGATGTACATCCGGCCTTCGCGCGCCTGTTCCAGCGCCTGGGCGAGAATCTCGCGGCCGATGCCGTGGATCTTGATGTCCATCTGGATCGCGGTGACACCCTTCGCCGTCCCGGCCACCTTGAAGTCCATGTCGCCGAGATGGTCTTCCATGCCCTGGATGTCCGACAGGATCGAGAACTGGTCGCCGTCCTTGATGAGCCCCATCGCGATGCCGGCCACGGGAGCCTTGATCGGCACGCCCGCGTCCATCAGGGCCAGCGTGCTCGCGCAGATCGACGCCTGGGACGTCGAACCGTTCGACTCCAGCACTTCGGACACGAGCCGGATCGTGTAAGGAAACTCGTCTTCCGAGGGAATGACCTTCGCAAGCGCCCGTTCACCGAGCGCGCCGTGCCCGATCTCGCGCCGCCCCGGCGCACGGATCGGCCTCGCTTCGCCGACGCTGAACGGCGGGAAGTTGTAATGGTGCATGAACCGCTTCGATTCCTCGAGATCGATGCCGTCGAGGATCTGCTCGTCGCCGAGCGCGCCGAGCGTGCAGATGCTGAGCGCCTGCGTCTGTCCGCGCGTGAACAGCCCGGAGCCGTGGGTGCGCGGCAGGAGCCCCACCTCGCATTCGATCGGCCGGATTTCGTTCAGGGCGCGGCCGTCCGGACGAATCTTCTCGTGCGTGATGAGCCGCCGCACTTCCGCCTTGACGATGTTGTGCAGCACTTCCTTCACATCGGCCAGTTTCTCGGGCGTCTCGACATAGAGCTGTTCGAAATGGGCGACCGTCTCCTCGTTGATCGCGTCGATCGCGTCCTGCCTGGCCTGCTTCTCGGGGATGCGGATCGCCTCGATCAGCCGCGCGGCCGCGTATTCGCGGACGGCCCGGTCGACTTCCTCGTCCACCTTGTGCAGTTCGACTTCCATCTTCGGCTTGCCGGCGGCGAGCACCAGCTCGTCGATACGGTCGATGATCTTCTTGATCTCCTCATGGCCGAACATGATCGCCTCGAGGATGACCTCTTCCGGCACTTCGAAGGCTTCCGCCTCGACCATCATGATCGCGTCGCGCGTCCCGGCGACGACGACATGGATATCGGAACGCTGCTCCTGTTCCACCGTCGGGTTGATGACGAACTTTCCGTCGACGCGGCCGACGATGACGCCGCCGATCGGTCCGCTGAACGGAATGTCGGAGATGGACAGCGCCGCGGACGTGCCGATCATCGCCGAAATTTCCGGCGAACAGTCCTGGTCGACGCTCAGCACGAGGGCGACGATCTGCACCTCGTTCCGGAAGCCTTCCGGGAACAGCGGCCGGATCGGACGGTCGACGAGCCGGCTCGCCAGAATCGCCTTCTCGCTCGGACGCCCCTCACGCTTGATGAATCCGCCCGGAATCTTGCCGACGGAATAGAGCCGCTCTTCGAAGTTCACCGTCAGCGGAAAGAAATCCAGATCCTTCGGCTCCTTCGAAGCGGTGGCCGTGCACAGGACGACCGTGTCGCCGTAGCGAACCAGCACGGCGCCGTTCGCCTGCTTCGCCAGCCTTCCGGTCTCCAGCACGAGCGGACGACCGGCGAGCTGCATCTCGACTCGGTGTACCATCTGACTCCTCCTTCGCATGTGCCTGCCTGTCCAATGGCAAAAAGCAACCAGTCGCCGGCGTCCGTCCGGAAAGGACGGCCCGGCAGCCGGTTGCTTTCTATCCTCTTGCGTTATCGGCGCAAGCCGAGTTTCTCGATCAGCGCGCTGTACCGGTTGATGTCCTTCTTTTTGAGGTACGCCAGCAGCTTCCGGCGCTGGCCGACCATCTTGAGCAGCCCGCGGCGGGAATGATGGTCCTTCTTGTGCACCCGAAGGTGCTCGGTCAGCTTCGCGATGTTCTCGGTCAGGATAGCGATCTGGACTTCCGGAGAGCCGGTGTCGGTGGGATGCGTTCTGAACGCCTCGATCACTTCGGTCTTCCGTTCCTGCGTAATGGCCATCCCTGTTCACCTCCCTCTGATCAATCGCCGGCAGCCTCGCCGCCGATGGTGAGGTCGCGCGGCCAAGCTGCGGTTCATTCGAAGCGGATCAATGTCCGCAACCTTAACAAGTATAGCATATGCGCGGGATGAAAGTAAACCATCCGGCTAACCGCGGTGTCGTTGTTCTGTGATATTGTCAGGGTGTAACTGATCCGAGAAAATGTCAGTATGAGCAAGGAGCAGATCACCTTGACAAAGAACGAACTGAAAC
>Ga0207872_100820_pt1 | contig 12214 bp, 9 predicted proteins | sample Passage260B_FD_187372 | JGI IMG/M metagenome (GOLD analysis project Ga0207872, IMG submission 187372) | Cellulose adapted compost microbial communities from Newby Island Compost Facility, Milpitas, CA, USA - Passage2 60B (SPAdes) (version 2) ...
CGTCCGCCGCCCGGACGTCGAGCCACTCGATGTCGCCACTCGAGGAAGAAGCGGCCAGCTTCACCACCTGCACCTCGTGCCTCCGGCAGAGACCCGGGAACATAACGCATCATCTCGCCGCTGGCATTTCGGTCGCGCCCGAGCCGCCTCGGGCCTCGCGGCCGGCCCGGTCGCCTCCGTGAGCGAGCAGAGCCGGAAAAGACCGGTGGGCCGGTCCGGCGCAACACCCTTCGGGCGGTCGTGCCAATCCGATTCCGAGAACGTCTCGTTCGTCGGAAAGGCTGCCGAGCCCGCCATGGTGTCGTCACCGTGGTCTCGGGCAGGTGAATGGCCCGGTTGATCGGTCCTCTGGGGCCGTCCTAAGGCCAACGAGCCGCATAGGTCAGCTCTGCTGACGGGAAATCTCGCCGAACGCTGGTGTTGGTTTCCGCATCGGGCGCGGCTCGGCTCGTCGGCAAGGCTTCCGTCGAGAGCAGGGTACGGAAGGAGCCGGCCTTCGGGCGCGACGCATCGGGTTCCGTCTCTCGCCGGCGCTCTTGTTGCGACGAAGGCGATGGGCGGTTCGCAGGCGGCGTTAGCCCGAATCCTCGGGCGGACTGCCCTCCGCCCGAGGCTCGATTGAAGTTTACGGGACTCTTGGCACCTGTCTTCCGCGGCCCTCGAGCCGCGGCCTCATTGAACTTTGGGATGTCCACAGGGAGAAAGTTCCCCTCAACGGTAAGGAAGCCCTAAGCTGTCGCGTCGTAACCCGCGAGTCAGGGAAGAGGGTGCGCGCCTGGAGCGTGCCCCTTGCCCTCGCTCCCAGGCCAGGGGCGGAGGACGTGGTGAGATCTGCAAGCGCCTTCTTGTCTGCCGACAGCGCCATCGAGCTGCTAGCGGAGGCGTTGGGGTTCGAACCATTTCCGTGGCAGCGTCGGCTGCTCAGCGAATTCCTCGAGGGCAAGGTTCCCCGGGCTCTGGACCTGCCGACGGGCCTGGGCAAGACGTCGGTGATGGCCATCTGGCTCCTGGCCCGGGCAGCAGGGGCCAATCTCCCTCGCCGGCTGGTCTACGTGGTCGATCGGCGCGCCGTTGTCGACCAGGCCACGGAGGTCGCGCTGCGGTTGCACCAATTGGTCCAGGCGAAGCGAGAACTGGCCACGGCATTGGGCCTGGAGAATGGCAAGCTGCCGATCTCGACTCTGCGTGGGAAGCTCGACGAAGGCCAAGCTTGGTTGGAGCACGTCGATGGCCGCAAGTGGCTCGAAGACCCTTCGGCGCCCGCGATCATTGTCGGTACGGTCGACATGATCGGCTCGCGGCTGCTCTTCTCGGGGTACGGCGTCTCCTGGAAGATGCGTCCCTACCACGCGGGGCTGCTCGGGGTCGATTCGCTCTTCGTCCTCGACGAGGCGCACCTGGTGCCGCCCTTCGAACGGCTGATCGAGGCCGCAGCGATGGCGAGCGAGCGCGGACTCGGGCCGGCCGAGGAGGCGAGACCGCTCATCCCGCCCATGCGGCTGCTTTCCCTGTCGGCGACCGGGAGGTCCAACGAGAAGGCCTTCCGCCTCGGGGCAGACGATCTCGGAAACTCGGCAGTCAAGAAGAGGATGGAGGCCAAGAAACGGCTGCAGATTCGGCCGGCGACCGAAGCGAAGAATCTCGCTGCCAGGCTGGCCGAGGAGGCGACCGGCCTCGTCGAGCACGGTGCTCGACGAATCCTCGTCTACTGTGATTCTCGCAAGGATGCCGAGCAAGTTCATGCGGAGCTCGTGCGCCTGGGCAAGGGCCGGTGGCAAGCAGACGACGTCGAACTCTTTGTCGGTGCGCGGCGGGTTCACGAGCGCGAGCTCGCTGCGGGATGGTTGCGCAACCACGGCTTCATGGGAGGACCGGCCCCGGAACGCCCGGCCTTCCTGGTGGCCACGTCTGCCGCCGAGGTCGGTGTCGATCTGGACGCAGATGCCGCCGTGATGGATCTAGTGGAGTGGGAGAGGATGGTTCAGCGCCTCGGTCGTGTGAATCGGCGCGGCGAACACGAGGCGATCGTCGTCGTGGTTCCGGCCCTCGCGGAGGCAAAGAAGAAGCGCAAGCGCAGCGAAGAAGGAGACGGCAACGAAGAGGAGCCAGATCCCAGGAGCCTCCGGCGCGAGGCGTGTCTCAGGCTCTTGCAGGCACTGCCCCTGATCGACGGGGACCACGACGCCAGCCCGGTGGCGCTCACGGCACTCCGCGAGTCCCACGGCGCGCTCGTCGCCGAGGCGTCGACGCCGGCACCTCTCTATCCTCCGCTTTCGCGTCCGCTGCTCGAGGCCTGGTCGATGACCTCGCTTGCCGAGCACCCGGGGCGGCCGGAGGTCGAGCCCTGGCTGCGCGGCTGGCAGGAGGACAAGGTACCGGAGACCACGATCGTCTTTCGCAAGTACCTGCCCGTCGTGCGAGTCGGCGATGCAGAGCCCACCGTGTTCGACTCGGCGACCCTCGACGCTTTTCTCGACGCTGCGGGCCCTCACATGGCCGAGGAGCTCGTGGTCGAGGTGGGCGACGCGCTGCGGTGGCTGAGGCAGCGCGTGGAACGTCTCGCGAAGAAGCAGCGCAAGGTGAACGAGAGTTCCGATGGGAGTGTCTTCTTGTCCGACGACCAGGTGGTAGCCGTCCTGGTACGGGGAGCGCGCGACGCGATTCCGGTCACGAAGACCCTCCTCGACGACAAGCGCGACCGCGCCGAACTCGAGCGCATGCTTTCAGGCGCGACGCTCTTCGTGGACGTACGTCTGGGCGGCCTCGCCAGCGGCCTGCTGAACGAGAGCGTCGACGCGCCCGAGGACCCCGATTCCCTGGATTTGAGTCACTCTGGAATCCTTCCGTTCCGAATCCGGCCCGCAACAGGCCAGGCGGATGACGAGGGGATCGCCGAAGGCGGCGCGTCGAGGGCGGGTGGAGCCGAGGAGGGGTGGCGCGAGGAGGCGATCTTTTCGCTCGTGGTCGGGGCGGAGGGCGAGCCCATCGAAGAGATCGTCGTGGAGCGTCGGAAGGACGCATCGGCCAACTCCGAGATCGGCCGCTCGGTCACGAAAAGGGAGCAGGAGCTCGACGAGCACGAGAAGTGGGTGGAAGCGGAGGCGAGATTCCTGGCGCAGCGGCTTTCCTTGCCGCCAGAACTCGCCGAACCCCTCTTCGTCGCGGCTCGCCTGCACGACGAGGGCAAGCGGGCTCGTCGCTGGCAGGATGCCTTCGCGGAAGACCCAGCCGAAAACCGCCGAGAGAACCGCGTCATCGGGAAGGGCAAGCGCGCTCCGCGGCTCTCGGTGCTGGGCAAATACCGGCACGAGGTCGGGTCGCTGAGTCGGGCGGAAACGAGTGAGAGGTTCATTCACCTCGAGCCGCAGGCGCGGGACCTGGCGCTGCACCTCGTGGCGGCCCACCACGGGCGTGCCCGGCCCGTACTGCCCACGGATGATGCCGAGGAGCCGCCGACACGGCTTCGCCAGCGAGCGATCGAGGCTGCCTTGCGATTCGACCGTCTGACCCGTCGTTTCGGTCCCTGGGGCCTGGCTTGGCTCGAAGCTTTGCTTCGGGCTGCCGATCAGCGAGCGTCCCGAAAGCTCGACGAGGCGTGAGATGGCAGAGGCGAGCATCCCGGTCGATCTCTTCAACCCAGGACAGGTCTTCGCATGCATCGGCTTCGTCGAGGTGGCCGACCGGCTTCTTGGTGGAGCCGAGGGCGCTTTCGACTGGAGCGGTGCCGAGACGCGCTTCCACCTGAGGGCCAATGGAGACGAGGACCCCGTGCGCCGCGTCCTTCGTTTCCTCGAGAAGGCGGAGGCACGTGCCGTTGCCCCGGAGGGAAGCGAGAATATCACCCGGTGGAAGAACTCGTGGGGGCCCAGACCGGACGTGAGGCCTCGTGACGAGGGCTATCCGTTCGCCGACCCAGACAGCCCTGCAACGCTCGTCTGTGTTCTTCGACACGGCGAAGATGCGATCGAACTCGATCACTGGGGCGACGAGACGCGCGACAACGTCAAGTTCTGGGCAGGCGCCGGTGGCTACCCAGGCGCGGCGCTGGCGCGGGACGCGCTGAGCCTGGTGCGAGACGCGTCTAAACACGCGGAAAACCCCTTCGACTTCGGCGTTCCCCAGACCAGCAGCTTCCGTCTCGACTGGAGAAGGGACTACATCCCGCTCGACGCCGGCTTTTCCCTCAACAACCACGGAAACATCGAACCGAAGGGTTACCCGATCGTGGAGCTGCTCGCTGCGATCGGCTTGTCACATGCACGTCCCATTCGAGGCAGAGGGAAGCTGGAGTACTACTACGGTGTCGTCGGACGAGACGGCAGCTGCCCGGATCTCTGGTTGAGCCCCATGTTCCTTCGCGCGGGATTGGGAGGCATGAAGGAACTGCCATTCCCTCTGCGTCGATTTCGCATGAAGCTGGACTGGCCCGGGAAGGAGAACCAGGCGCGGGCGATCACGGTCGTCACAGAGGAGGAGTGAACGATGGAGCAGCTAAAGGAGCTGGTGGCGCGGTGGCTCGATCCGAAGGGACCGGTGGCTCTCGTTCGCCGAGAGTACCTCATGCCGGTCGAGGGGAGAGATGCCGTCTTCTTTCCGCCGACTTACGCGGTCGAAAAGAACCCTTACAACGTCGACGAGCTCTCTGACGGCACCAAGGTGGTGACGGTGGACAGTGTCGGCTCACAGGCCAACCGAATGGAGCCGCTGTTCAAGGAGGACCCGGAGCTTAGAGAGCTCGTTCCGCAGATCGAGATCGAGCTACCGGATGGAAAGCGTGTCTCCATCCTCGAGGCCGGCCACCGGCTTGGCGATGCCATCGTGCGTGCCTCTACGCTTCGGGACGAGGCACAGAAGGCCTTCAAGACATACCTCGAAACTGGAGACGTGGAGCCGATCGCCAGACTCGCACCGACGTCCATCGTCTTTGGCGTGTGGGATTCCCGGGATACCCAGGCCAAACTGCCACGGTTGGTGCAAGCGGTAATTCGGGCCTGGGATGTCGAGCTTCTCACGCGGTCGGCGCAGTACTCACCCCCGGTGGATTACTCCGCTTACGAAGTCTTCTCCGAGGAGGAGAAGCGCAAGTCGGAAAGCGACCCAAAGAGTCCGGTCGCGCAGAGAGGCTACGTTCCGGTCCCTGCCACTCGCATCCACGGCGGCGTCGTCGCCCGCGGTCCCATCATCCGGGACCTCACCATCAACCTCGTTGCGCTGCGCCGACTCAGGACGGCAGAGGGGGGAAGCCAGGAAAGGCTCCAGAAATACGTCCTGGGGCTTGCCCTCGTTGCGGCCACGGAGCCACTCGATGGCTTCCTCCGGGCGGGATGCATCCTCGTTCCAGATCCCGAGAAGAAGACGTCCTGGGAGGAGGTCGAGCGCACGGGGGAGCGAAGGACGATTGAGCTGACGAACGATGCAGCTCGGCGCTTCGCCTCGGCTGCGGCGAAGGAGTTCTCGGTCGGAGAGGCGAGAGTCTTCAAGTTCGAGAGTGCTCTGGCAAAGGAAGACGTCTCCGACGAGAAGACCAAGAGAGGAGGCGCCAGAAGGCGAGGAGAGCAGTAACCGTGGCAGCGAATCTGGTCATTCGCGTCCATCTGCTCGACCGCTTCCACGGGATGGCACTGGGGGCACCAGAGTGGCCTCCGTCGCCGGCGCGCCTTTTTCAGGCCCTCGTGGCGGCGGTCGGGGAGGGGCGTCGCATCGGCAAGCGCTACGAGCGGGCTTTCGAATGGCTGGAGCGCCTGCCTCCGCCGCGAATCGCTGTTCCGCCGTCCACGTTGGGCGGCGCGGTCAGTCTGTGGGTTCCCAACAACGACCTCGACTCGGTCCATGGCGATCCGGCACGCGTGGGGGAGATCCGCGTCCCGAAGCTCGTCCGTCCGCGCATTCTGCAGGTCGATGCACCTCTCTTGTACATTTGGGACCTCGACGACGGCGCTCGCGATTCGGACGAGGCCCACGCCATCGTGGATGCCACCGAAGGCCTCTATCAGTTCGGTCGGGGGATCGATCCTGCTTGGGCGAAGGCGGAGGTGCTCGACGAGCAAGGCATGCAGGACGAGCTGGGCCGCTATCCGGGCGCTCTGTACGAGCCAGGCGGCTCTCGTGACGTTCGGAAGCTGCTCTGTCCTGCGATGGGGTCTTACCGCAGTCTGCGCCTTCGCTTCGACGCTTCCCGCTTCGAGTCGGTGGTCGAGGGGCGCAGTCGAAAGCAGATCTTTCTCAACCCACCCAAGCCGCGGTTCCGCTTCGTGGCATACGGGCGAGGAGTCGAGCTTCGCCTGTTCCGCCTTGTTGATCTCGAGGACAGCTCCAGGTCTCGTCCTGTCGCCTTGCGTCGTGTCCACGACCTCGTAATCCAGATCCGCGACGCGGCAGTGGCGCGGCTTCGTACTCAATTCCCGGAGGAGGAAAAGGAGATCGAGCGGATCCTGGTGGGGCGAAAGCCCGATGGAAGCAATGACGGCCCCATCGAGGACCGAGTTCGTTTGATACCGCTGCCATCGATCGGCCACGTGCACGCAGACCATGCGATTCGTCGCATCGCCGTCCAAATACCGGGCGGTTCGCGCATCGCACGCGAGGACGTCGCCTGGGCCTTCGAAGGCCTTGCGCCCTTCGATCCCGATACCGGCGAGGTCGCCTCGTTCGTGCTGGTGCGGGAAGACGATCGGTCGATGCTCGATCGGTACACGCGCCCGTCGACGCTGTTTCGATCGGTGACGCCGCTGGCTCTCCCTCGGTTTGCCGAGAGGCGTCGCATCGAGCCTTCGCGCATACGAGAGGAAGCCAAGAGTGCGCAGGATCGCCTCGAGGAGCAGGACCGCGCCGTGGCGGCTGTGCGTACGGCCCTCCGCCACGCGGGCGTCGTGGTCCCGGTCGATTGGATACGCGTGCAGCGCGAGCCCTTTGGGCGGCATGGAGAGCGCGCCGAGCGCTTCGCGGAGGGGTCTCGCTTTTCCAAGCATCAGCTGTGGCACGCGGAGATCCGGTTTGCTGCCCCGGTCATGGGGCCTCTGGTCCTGGGGGACGGGAGGTTCCTGGGCCTCGGCATCATGCGTCCTGTCTCGGAGCGCGATGGGCTCTGGGGCTTTGCGATGGACCCGTTGCCTCGGGAGGAAGATGCCAGGTTGGTCGTCCAGGCCTTTCGACGCGCTGTCATGGCGCGCGTCGGAGCCCGGCGGGAGGGCCAGGAGAAGCTCGACGCCTACTTCAGCGGGCACGAGGAAACCGGCGAACCTGCGAAGAGGTCGCACTTGGCGTACCAGTGGGATCCTCGCCACAATCGCCTCCTCGTCATTGCGCCCCATCGAGTCGAGCAGCGCGAGGAGACGGCCGAGGAGGCGGAAAGGCGCCGTGAGCTCGAGAGAGCTCTGCGGGACCTGGTCGAGCTGGTCGCAGGAAGGGCGGGCCGATTCCGATTGCGTCGCCTGACAGACGAGGAACTCGCCGACTACGACCGCGTCGCCCGGGAGTTCGTTTCCGCCACGCCGTATGTTGCCAACCGCCACGGGCGGAAGACCGATGCCCACAGCCTCTTGACAGAGAACGTCGCCCTCGAGTGTCGACGGCGTGGTTTGCCTGCGCCCCGTGTGGAGGTACTCGATGCGCGCGGCGTTCCCGGCGTCGGACTTGTCGGCCGCCTGAAGCTGAGCTTCGATCGGGCCGTGCGTGTGCCCCTTCTCCTCGGTCGTACCCGCTATCTCGGCGGAGGGCTCTTCTTACCCGTCCGCGGTTAGCGGACAACCGTTCGTACTCCATGACTGTCGCTGAGCTGATCAGCGGGTTCGCACTTACCCGTCCGCGGTTAGCGGACAACCGTTCGTACAGCCTTTCGGCTCACTGCGCCTGGCTCGTCTTCCGGACAGAACGCAGGCGTGGTGAGCCGTCGTGTTTCGTGATCGGTCTCTGACATCAGAATAGCCCTTCCGGGCTCTGTCACGATTGGTTCGAGCGGTCCGGTGAACGGGAGATCCCGGGACCCACTCGAACCAATGATTTCGGGAGGTTGCGCCATCCTTGCACCCGAGCTCGCGCGTGCCTATGGCCACGGCGCAGGTCGTTGGCAAGCCCCAGCCCCCGCTCGAAACCCTCTTGGAAAACCTTCGAGATCGCAGTAGCTTTTCCCCCGGCACTTTCCACGGCTGAAACGCCGTGGCCCCATTGAAGCTTCGGCGACCTTCGACGGTCGCGTATTCAGCGACAGCTTTCCACGGCTGAAACGCCGTGGCCCCATTGAAGCATTGGATCAAAGATCCAAGGCTTCCCATTGCGGCGAACTTTCCACGGCTGAAACGCCGTGGCCCCATTGAAGCATCCGCCTGCGAGCATGCGGCTCACGGAGTCGGAGCGCCTTTCCACGGCTGAAACGCCGTGGCCCCATTGAAGCAGGCTGGTGGAGAGCACCGACGAGCGCGCCACCTACCTTTCCACGGCTGAAACGCCGTGGCCCCATTGAAGCTTGGGAGCGTCCTCCAACAGATCTTGCGCCTCCTCTACGTCTTTCCACGGCTGAAGCGCCGTGGCCCCATTGAAGCTTCGCATGCCATTTCCACAGGCGACGGGAGTTCGTGACTTTCCACGGCTGAAACGCCGTGGCCCCATTGAAGCTCTCTTAAGCGTCACATGCGTCACCGGTGACGCGCCTTTCCACGGCTGAAACGCCGTGGCCCCATTGAAGCGGCGCGCCGACCCGCTCCTGTGCGCGGAGATAGCGGACTTTCCACGGCTGAAACGCCGTGGCCCCATTGAAGCCTCCATGGCTATGATTCTTCTGCCGATGAATTCTGCGACCTTTCCACGGCTGAAACGCCGTGGCCCCATTGAAGCGGAATTCCCAGCCGGAGGGCGATGAACTTTGTGTCCCTTTCCACGGCTGAAACGCCGTGGCCCGATCATAGCGAGGGCCACGAAGACCGGGAGATCGAGAAGAAGCTCCCGTTCCACGGCTGAACCTCGGTGGCCCGATTGTAAAGCGTGGCCGCATTGGAAGCCCTGGCGTTGCCCATCCTGTCTGGCATGGAGAGCCGCGTCCCACGATTGGAGACCCTGGCTGCTTCTTGGTGCTCGTCGCGGCGGCGGGTCCAGATGTTTGGCTGCTTCGCCGTCGGGGAGGCACCAAGGCATGGCGGAAGCAGTTCAGGGCCGGGGTCTTTGTGCATTCCCTCCGGGGAAGCACGAACGGAGGTTCTGTTGTGTTTCCATCTTGGCCTTGTCGGGTGGAAGCAGGTGGCAGGTGACGGCAGCGCCCCATCATGGGCGGGCCGGCAGGATTGCTCCGGCTGGGCGGCTGCATAGGTTGCTCTTACCAATCGCCGCCTGTCCGGGAGGTCCGCCGTGCGACGCCCCGTTCCAGATCTGATACCTGTCCGAATGATCAACGAGTTCGTCTTCTGTCCGCGATTGTTCTACATCGAGTTCGTGCAGGGCGAATGGGCGGACAACGCGTTCACGGAGGAGGGAAGGGCTGTCCATCGGCGGGCGCACGAGGAAAGCGGGGAGCCCGCCGAGCCGGACGAGGAGAGACCCTTCGTGGCGCGGTCGGTGGCCCTTTCGGCGCCGGAGCTCGGCATCTCCACCAGGGTCGACGTCCTCGAAGGGGACGGGAAGACCGTGGTTCCGGTCGAGTACAAGCGCGGCAGCCCGGCGCCGATCCCGGGAAGGGTTTGGGAGCCGGAGCGGATCCAGGTTTGCGCCCAGGCGCTGGCACTCCGTGAAAATGGATACGTGGTCGAAAAGGGGATCGTCTTTTTCAAGGAAACCCGTGAGAGGATCGATGTGCGCATCGATCCGGAACTCGAAGCGCGGACGCGCGCGGCGATCGAAGGCGCTCGTCAATGCGCGGGTGCGGGGACGATTCCTCCTCCGCTGGAATCCAGCCCGAAATGCGCTGGTTGCTCTCTCAACGCAATCTGCCTACCGGACGAAGTGCAGGCGCTTCGCGGGGGAGCGACGGAGGTGCGTCTTCTCCATCCCGCGCGGGATGACGCGATCCCCGTCTACGTTCAGGAACAGGGAGCGAAGATCGGCATTTCAAACCAGATCCTCCATGTGCGAAACGCGAAGGGAGAGGTGCTGCAGGAGGTTCGCCTGGCGGACATGTCGCAGCTCAACATTCTGGGCAATGTGGGCATCACCACTCCGGCAATCCGAGAGCTGGCCAACGCCGGGATTCCCGTCTCCTTCTTCTCGTTTGGAGGCTGGTACTATGGACGACTGGAGGGAAACGGGCACAAGAATGTCGAACTGCGCCAGGCGCAGTACCGCAGTGCCGACATGCCGGGGGTAGCGCTCGACCTGGGGCGGCGCTTCGTGGCGGCCAAGATCGCAAACTGCCGGACGCTCGTCCGCCGCAATCATCCCGACCCTCCCCAGGATGTCCTCGATGGCCTCGAGCAGATGCGGCAGGCGGCGATGGAGGCTCCGAGCCTCGAGGAGCTGCTGGGATACGAGGGGAATGCAGCGCGACTCTACTTCTCCGCCTTCAACGGGATGCTCCGGCCTCCATCGGGCTCCGACCCCACGATGCAAATGAGCTTCGAGGGGAGGAAGCGGCGGCCTCCCACGGATCCGATCAACGCGCTGCTCTCCTTTACCTACGCGTTGTTGACCAAGGACTGGACGGTCACGCTCGGGTCGGTTGGCTTCGACCCCTTTTTGGGATTTTTCCACCACCCGCGCTATGGTCGTCCTTCACTGGCGCTCGATCTGATGGAGGAGTTTCGTCCGCTCGTCGCCGATTCGGTCGTGCTCCAGGTCGTCAACGGCGGGATCATCGGCCCCGACGATTTCGTCCGCTCCAGCCTCGGCGTGGCCATCAAACCCGCAGCGCGGAAGAAGCTGATCCAGGCGTACGAGCGGCGGATGGACCAGCTCGTCACTCACCGAGTCTTCGACTACCGCATCAGCTACCGGCGCGTGCTGGAGGTCCAGGCGCGGCTCCTCGGACGGTTCTTGCTCGGCGAGATTCCCCAATACCCCTCGTTCTTGACGAGGTGACCGATGCGGACCGTCTACCTGGTCACCTACGACATCAGCGATCCGGATCGGCTGCGAAGGGTATTCAAGATCATGCGCCGGCGCGGCGAGCACTTGCAGCTTTCCGTGTTCCGGTGCGTGCTCAACGACAGGGAACGGATCCGTCTGGAGGTGGAGCTTGCCGCGGTGATTCATCATCGGCAGGACCAGGTGCTCTTCGTCGACCTCGGTCCGGAGGACGGGCGGGGAGAGAAGGTCATCCAGGCTCTCGGGCGAGCCCTGGAACCCCAGGAACGCTGCGCGGTGATCGTCTGAGTGGTGGACGGTCGCGTCGCGCGTCTCATCCCCGCAGGAGCTCGCGAACCGCCTCGGCCAGTGCGGCGTTCGTGGCCACGCCGCTGCCGCTTCCGTGGCTGGGCCTGCCCTCCCAGTCGGTGAAGACGCCACCGGCCTCCTCGACGATGATGCGTACGGCGGCGGCGTCCCAGACGGAAAACTGGGCGTCGAGCATGACTTCGGCCCGTCCGCTCGCGACCAGAGAGTAGCCGTAGGCATCGCCCCAGGTGCGAACGACTCGGGCGGCCTTTCGCAACCGGTTCCAGCCCTCGGCCTTTCCGGCATCCTCGAACGCCTCGGCGTCCGAGGTGAGGACGAGCGCCTCGTCCAGTCGCCCAACGCCGGAGACCTGGACGCGGCGGCCGTTGAGATGGCAGCCGTGCCCGCGCACCGCCCAGAGCGTTTCCTGCAGCGCGGGAAAGTGCGCCACCCCGACCTGCAGCTCACCAGCTTCCTCGACCGCCAGCAGTACGCCGTAGAGAGGGACGCCGTGGACGAAGGCTCGAGTGCCGTCGATGGGGTCGAGGATCCAGCGGCGCGGCGCCGAAGGGTGCTCCTCGCCGAATTCCTCGCCGAGGAGGCCGTCGTCCGGGAACCGCGAGGCGATCAGCTCGCGCATGACGCGCTCCGCCTCGCGGTCGGCGACCGTTACCGGCGTCTTGTCCTCCTTTTGCTCGACCTTGACCCCGGTCTGAAAGTAGGTGAGCGTGACCTTCCCCGCCTTCCAGACCGCCTCCAGCGCGAGCTCCAGCACTGGACCCATCGACGTCTCCCGTGGCGCCTCGATCATAGGTCCGCAGCAGCAGAGGGCGACAGCCGTCGCGGGGCCCGCGAGCGCATCGGTGAGCCTGGCCTTCGTGTTATCGTGTGGCGAACGACAACAGACCCAAGGGGGAGACGA
>Ga0207872_100822_pt1 | contig 12164 bp, 12 predicted proteins | sample Passage260B_FD_187372 | JGI IMG/M metagenome (GOLD analysis project Ga0207872, IMG submission 187372) | Cellulose adapted compost microbial communities from Newby Island Compost Facility, Milpitas, CA, USA - Passage2 60B (SPAdes) (version 2) ...
CTCGCGGCAGGCACCCTTGCCTTTGGCTAATGGTAGGCGCTCGCCAGCCCCCATTCCGGACTTTCACCGTAGAGATGACGCCCATGCTGGGCGTACCATGAACAAGCCCCGCCCGGCCGCACGGCAGGCGGGGCTTCGTTGCACCAGCCCCGCCTGACCGCTGCAGGACGGAGCCTTATTTAAGCCCCCGAATGATTGCCGCGTTTCCGAGATCTTCCTTGAATCGTTCCAAGTGAACCAATGTATAAATTCCGTCAATGTATTGTTGTTTCCAAAGATTGTATATGCGTCTCAAATCGTTTTCTCTTCGTTTCCAACCAATTCCGTCTATAAAGGCAAATACAAACTGATTCGGCAGACGGACATCCGCAATGTTTTCGATTTCACGGACGGCATCGGTCAATTTGCTTCCCGTCGAATTAAAACCTTTGGCCGCGCCAACGATCAAGGGAGGATCGCGGTCCGCGGGAATCGCGAGATCACAGGGTGCCGAGTTCCCGCCCCTCCCCGTAAACCTGCACCGCATCCGATATGTGAGGCCCAGGCTTTTCACAACTTTCTCGACCTGATCCTCCAGTTTTCGGCCGCGGCCCTGTGCGCTGGTTGCGCTTTTGTTGGACCAAACATACCTTTCCAGCAATACATCCGCAAAAGTCCAATTCCTGGTCAGCTGTTCCCGCAGTCTGGCGACCAGATCGAAATGTTCGTCAAGCATTTCAATAATCTTCATCGGTTGGGTTCGCGCAAGGGTCACCCATCCGGAACTGCCCAACCTGTGTTGCAACTGATTGCGCAGTTTCTCGCGTCCCAGGCCGACACAGGTGGCCAGCAAAGGCACCGCGTCCGGATTTTCCCGAATGAAACCCGCCAGGTTTTCACGGGAAAGTTCACTCAAATCGGTTAACCCTTGTACGGTTTTATGAATGAGTACCTCGATTTTTCTCAAATCCTCATCCATGCCATGATTGGGCACCGACAGATCGGACAAGGATTCCACGAGTTCTTCGTATGTAAGAATTTCCACCCCATTATCCCCTTGCCACAAAGATGTATTCCTTTGCTTTTCTCCGCTGGGCGGCGGAATGCGTGCCAAAAGAATAGGTATGGGGAACTTCGTAAACCTCGACCTGCCGCTTTTCGCCCCGCAAAATGTCCAATATTACTTCCTTGCCCGGTACGGAATTGGAACTGTATGACAGGACGATGGTGCTTTTTCTGAACCTGTGGATCAACTCTTTAAGCGCATCGGTGATGGTGTGCTTGTAGGAAAAAGGGGTAAAACGCTTCTCGATCTTTTTCGTTTTCGTATTTTCAAGAAGCTTCAGCCCGCGCCAATAAACGGACAGCCCTTCCAAAAAGTGATACCTTTTGATGTAGCAATTATCGTCTTTGGGCGGCGCATACGGCGGATCAAAATAAACCAGATCATAATGGTCCGGGTCAAGATCAAAGACATCTTTGCAGAGGGATTTGTTTTTCTTGCCGTTGTCAAAAACCATGCGGTTGTATTCATGCACCGCTTCCAAAAAAAGATCCCTCAGCGGCATGCGGAGATTTCTTCTGCCGTCGTCATACCGGAAAGTTGTAATGGTAAACACGCCCCTTGGCTGTTTCCGGGCGGCGGCCAGACACAGGGAAGCGATGGCCAGTTCCTTCTTGTATTCCGGAAGCGTGTCGATATGCGACCAGGCGGAATCCAGAAAGGCGTGGTCTTCCATTGGGAAATACAATCCGTCAAATGTTCTTTGAATAAAATCCCTGTCATCGGCCTTTTCGGACAAAATTCGGCTGATGTCTTCGGAAGCAAGGGTGATTCCCGGATTCTCAATGACTGCCTTCGCGACGATGGAGGGAAAATGGAGAAAATCGTTGGCGGTCACCTGCTTGCCCATCGCTTTCAGTGCGTAACCGACTACACCGCTGCCCGAAAAGGCGTCGAGGGCCGTCTCAAAAGGAATTTCGGAAAAGATTTCGACCAAATAAGGTACAACTTTATATTTCGACCCCATATAACGGAGACGGGGATACCGTTCGACTTTGTTCAAAACGTATTGAGTCTGGAGGGAAATGGCTTGGTCCAGAACGATCATGATTTGGCAATCTCCCCTTCCCTGTCAAATTCATTGTACATAATTTTGGACAAACCTTTCTACAAGGAAAAATAAATCATCTTTTATTTGCCTATTTGCCGCCGTTTAGGTACGGAACGGCGTCGCCCCGCTTCGCGGCGGCCAGCTGCAGGAACTGCCCGCGCAGCCAGTCGAACCACTCCCCGTGGGAGCGCTCCAGGCCGATCCGGTCCTTGCCGTTCAGCCGGTATTCGAGGATTTCGCCGGACAGCGTCGCCCGCAGCAGATAGAACCATTTCGGCTCGTACAGGATCGACAGCTTGTCGGCCCAGCAGAGCTTGCTGGGAGGCTTCCCGTGCAGGCGGGCATAGTGGCGGCTGTGATACAGCACCAGATCGCCGTACTTGTCGCCAAACAGCCGCCGGGCGATTCTGGCTCCCAACTCCGGATGCCGCTGTCCTTCCGGGCCGTCAATGTTCGGCGTAAACCAATAGCCCCAGTCATGGATGACGATGCAGACGATTTCCCGCCAGCCGGGCCTGCCGTAAAGGCGTCGCCAAGCCTTGTACACCGTCCAGGGATGCCAGAGGAACTGGTGCACGCCGAACAGCAGGCTTCGGCGCCCCAACGGCAACCACTTCCGCATCATGGCTCGCTTCCTCCGAACAAATGTTCCGGTTCCATTATACAAACATACGTTCGGATAAGCAAGAGCATGAAAACCGGATAGGCAAGGATGGAAAAAGCGGATATGCAAAGACGGGGGAAACGGAACAGCATCGGATGGACAGGCCAAACGGGACAAAAAAGGCCGCGCCCGTCAGGCACGGCTCAAAAAAAGCATGAAGGAGAGGAGTGCAAGGAATACAAAAGACGGAAAAAAGCCTGGAACAACGACGACGGCAATGCGAACCGACGCTTCAGCAACCGTAATAAATGGCGCACGTCTTGACCTGGCTGTAGAAGTCCAGCGCGGCCTGGCCTTGTTCCCGCGAATGCGAGCTGGACATCTTCATGCCGCCGAACGGAGCCTGGTACTCGACCCCGGCCGTTTCCAGATTGACCCGAACCAGCCCCGCTTCCGCTTCCTCCAGGAACCGCAGGCCCTTTCCGATGTCGCGGGTGAACACGGAGGCGGACAGGCCGAACACGGTCCGGTTGCAGGTTTCCACCGCCTCGTCAAAGTCTTTCACGGGCAAAATCGTCGCCAGCGGCCCGAAAATTTCCTCCTGCACCAGCGCGTGCTGCACACCTACGCCGGTGACGATCATCGGCGGCACGTAGTACCCGCTGGACGGGTCGGCCTTGAGCGGCGATCTGGCCACCACTTCCGCCTCGCTTTCCGCGAGCTTCACGTAGGAGGCCACCTTTTCCTGCTGCTGTGCGGAAGCCACGGGGCCGGAGTACGACTTTTCATCCAACGCGTGGCCGATGTACAGCTTCTCCATTTCGGCGCGCATGGCCGCCGTGAACCGGTCCAGGATGCCCTTTTCCACGATGATCCGGCTGGTGGCCGTACACTTCTGCCCGGCCGAGCGGAACGCGCCGCTCAAGACGGCCGGCACCGCCACGGCCAGATCGGCGTCGTCCAGCACGACGGCGGCGTTCTTGCCGCCCATTTCCGTCTGGTACTTGATGTTCCGGCCGGCGCATTTGGCGGCGATGGCCAGCCCCGTTTGCGTGGAGCCGGTGAAACTCAGCCCGTCCAGTTCCACCTTTTCCAGCAAGGCATCGCCGATGACGCGCCCTTCGCCGATGACCAGGTTCAGCACGCCCGGCGGCAGACCAGCTTCGGTCAACACCCTGGCTACGGCGGTGGCCGTCAGCGACGCGATGTCCGCGGGCTTCCACACCACGGTATTGCCGCAGATCAGGGCCGGCGCGATTTTCCATACCGGAATGGCCACCGGAAAATTCCACGGGGTGATGACGCCGACGACCCCCAGGGGCACGCGCCGGGTGTACTGCAGCACCCGGTTCTGGCTCGCCGGAATGACCTGGCCGATGGCCCGGACGCCTTCCGCGGCGTAATATTTCAGCAGGTTGACCGCCCGGAGCACTTCGCCCTTCATTTCCGTGATCGGCTTGCCCATTTCCCGGCTGGCGATGCGGGCCACTTCGTCGAGCCGCTTCTGCATGAGCTGCGCCGCCTGGTACAAAATCTCCCCGCGTGCCGCGGGATTCATCCCGGCCCATTTCGGCAGGGCTTCCCGCGCGGCCCACCCCGCGGCGGCCACGTCGTCCGGGCAGGAGAGATGGACGACCCCGATTTCCTCGTCTTTCTGCGAAGGATTGCGGGCGACGCGCGATCCCGCCGACGGTGTCACCCATTCGCCGCCAATCAGGTTTTGGGTGGTCAGCATGTAGACATCCCTCCCGTAATGCCCGCGTCAATGCCTGCCATCGTCATTACCTGCCAGCGTGAACCTCTTCCCGCCTCAATACCTGCCCCCGGGCTGCTGCTTGCTTTCCTCGGGAAGCTCGAATTCGCCCAGGTCGGCGTTGGGGTCCACGAGGTCCATGCCCAGCTGGGTCAGGTTGAAAATCACCACGATGGTGTTGTCGATATGGGCGATCGGGGAGTGCTTCACGCCTTTCGGAATGACAGTGAAATCGCCCTTTTTGAGCTCGATGTCCCCGTATTCCGTATTGATCGTCATATGCCCTTCCCAGACCAGCCAGCCCTCGTCGCCGTGCGGGTGGGAATGCCAAGGGAAGCGGCCGTGGATCTTCGCCACGCGGACCGCGTATTTGTCGTTGTCCAGCTTGATGATGTTGAAGTTTTTGCGCGGCCCCACCGGAGCCAAAAGTTCTTCCAGGTTGGTTTTGGTCGGCTTAAACGGCGCCATTGGCGGTTGCCCCCCCGCTTGTTTTTCTCGAACGGAACTCCTTGACCAGGAAGTAGACCAGCATCAGCACGGCCAGCGCCAGGAAGAGCGCCGAGATCGGCCGGGTAAGGAAGGGCGTCAGATCGCCGCCCGAATACATCACGGCCCGCCGGAAATGGACTTCCGCGTAAGGCGCCAGGACGAATCCCAGAAGCAGCGGACCGAGCGGGACGTCGAACTCCTCCAGGATGAACCCGACAAGGCCGAAGAAGAGCATCACCCAGACCTCGAACAGCCGGTTGTCGTTGACATACGAACCGACCACCGCCAGCACGAGCAGGATCGAATACAGGAACCGTTTGGGTATGGACAAAATCAGCGGGAACGTCCTCATGCCGAAAATTTGCATCAGGAACACGAGGATCGAACCCAGCAGGAACGACCAGTAGACGATGTACACGATGTCCGCGTTCGACTTGAAAAGCAGCGGGCCGGGTTGAATGCCGTGAATGATCAGCCCGCCCAGCAACATAGCCGTGACGCCGTCCCCGGGGATACCTAGGGTCATCATGGGAATGAGGGCGCCGCCGATGGACGCGTTGTTGGCGGCTTCCGAGGCCCATACGCCTTCCGGATTCCCTTTGCCGAAGGTTTCCGGTTTCTTGCTGGCCTGTTTCGCCTGCGCGTACGCCACCAGATTGGAGACGGAACCGCCGATGCCCGGCAGAATGCCGATGGCGATTCCGATAACGGAAGAACGCAGGATGTTCCAGCCGTTCTGGATCAGTTCCGCCAGCCTGAAACCCAATCCCCGAACCCTCAGGTTGACCTTGAGGGTTTCCATTTTCTCTTCACCCTTGACGATGGTCCTGAGGATTTCCGATACGGCGAAAAGTCCGATGATCAGGGGCAAAAGCCCGATGCCCGCAGACAGCTCCAGGGAACCGAAGGTGAACCGCTGCGTGCCGTCAATGGGCGCGAAGCCCACGCAGGCGAACAGGATGCCAAGCAGGCCGGAAGCGACGCCCTTGAACACGTTTCCCTGGGACAATACGGCGATCAGGGTCAGCGCGAAGACGGTCAGGGAAAAGAATTCGAAAGAGCTCAGCTTCACGGCGGCGCGGGCGATCATCGGAGCGATGGTGACCAGGGCGACAAAGCTGAGCAGGCCCCCGATGAGCGAAGCGGTGATGCCGATGCCCAAAGCCCGGGCGGCTTCGCCCCGTTGCGCCATCGGATAGGCGTCAAAGGTGGTGGCCACCGACGAGGGAGTGCCGGGCATGCGCAGCAGCGTGGCGGAGATGAGTCCCCCGGAAACCCCGCCGACATAAACGCCCATCAGCATGCTGATGCCCTCGATGGGTTCCATGCCGAAGGTCAGGGGGAGCAGCAGAGCGAGCCCCATCGTCGCCGACAGACCGGGCAGGGCCCCGATGATGATGCCGATGGCGGCGCCGATGAGCAAATACAGGATCGGGGTGCCGAAGACCATCTCGGTGAAAATTTGCATCAGCGGTTCCATGCGCTACCCCCTCTCCTCAATTGAACACGCCGCGCGGCAGGACAACATTGAACATCTCGGTAAAACCGTAATACACGGCTCCGGCGACCAGCACGGCGGCGACCAGGGACGGGACGAGTTTTTTCTCCCCGTCCCTGCTCAGCCACCATACGCTGAACGCCACAAACAGCAGCGTGCTGACGAGAAACCCCAGGATATACAGCAGGATCACGTAACCGATCAGGCCGGCAAACAGAACCGCCGCCTGCAGGTTGAAGAGCTTCCTGGAGATCTTCTCCTTCTTGGCCGCCAGGATCACGCCCAGACCGCAGATCAAAAGGCCGATGGCGGCAATCCTCGGGAACAGCAGCGGGCCGGGATCGGACTCGAGCTCCACGGGAGCGGTCGTTTCGATTTGCCAAAGGCAGAATACGGCTACAAGTACGAAGGCGATGCCGATCCACCAGTCTTTGCGCATTCCCTCCACCTCAGTAGCCGAGAGCCTTGGCCGTTTCGAACACGCTGTTCATCATGCGGTAGACGAACTCTTCCGTTTCCTTTTGGGTCATATAGATGGGATTGCCCTGTTGGGAAATCGCTTCGATATAATCCGGATTTTCGTTGATCTGTTTCAGCGCGTTTTCCCACACGTCCAGCACTTCCTGCGGCAGGCCCTTCGGACCGAAGAACGTGAAGGTGAGCCCGAATTCGACGTCGTATCCCTGTTCCTTGGCGGTGGGCACGTCCGGAATCATCGGGTCCCGTTCGCCGCCCAGCACGGCCAGCGCGCGGAAGTCGCCCGATTCCCCGTATTGCTTCGCGGTTTGGACGCCGCCGATGATCATGTCGAACTGGCCGCCGAGCAGCGCGGCCACCCGTTCGGATTCCGTGCCCGCTTCCAGGATGTCCAGGTCGATGCCGGCCGCCACTTCCAGCATGCCGGCCATGAACTGGGTGGTGCCGCCCAGCTGCACGCCGACCTTCAGCTTGCCGGGGTTGTTTTTCGCGTGCTGCACGAAATCGTCCAGCGTTTGCCACGGAGACTTGGCAGACACCAGGTACGTCTGGTTCTGCGATGCGGTCACCCCGAGCGGCGTGAGCGACGTGGCGTCGTATTGCACCTTGTTGGTCGCCTTGGCCGTATGCATGGCTTCATGGTAGTACAGGATCTTGTAGCCGTCGGGAGCGGCCGTCCGCACCGCTTCCATCGCCAGCGCGCCGCCGCCGCCCGTTTCGTTGATGATGGCGAAGTTGACGCCCATGACTTCCTTCAGGTATTCCGTGGCGATTCTGGCCGTCACGTCGGTGCCTCCGCCGGGAGCGGCGGGCACGTAGACTTCGATGGCCTTCGTCGGATAGCTCGGCTGGCTCGGCTGGGGCGATTGCGTACCTTGGGTTTGCTGCGGCGTCGACGTCGGAGACGGGGACGGAGACGGCGAGCTTTGGCCCTGGTTTTGCGATCTGCCGCCGCAGGCCGCCAGCACGAGGGCCACAACGACCATCAGCACCCAAACTTTCGAAAACGCTCTCATTGTCAACCCCTCTTTTCCTTATTGTTGTTTCGCGACCGAAACCTCATTGGACGACAACGCCGGCGTGGGAAGTGATTTCTTCCCACTCGTGCAGCGGGCTGGTGATCGCCGCAAGCTTCTCTTCGTCCAGTTCCACGCCCAGACCGGGCCCTTCCGGCAGATACATGCGAGCGCCTACATATTTCACCCTCTCCTTCGTCACGTCTTGTTTGTACAAAACGGGTCCGACCACGTCGCCGGGATAATGCAGTTCGGGAACCACCGCGCCCATGTGGCAGGTGGCCGCCGTGCCGATGCTCATCTCCTGGGTGGTGCTGAGCAGGCACTTCAGCCCCGCGGCCTCGCCGATGTGGAAGAACTTGAGCGCCGTGTAGATGCCGCCGATCTGGATGGACACGTTGAAAATGTCCACCGCTTCGTATTCGATCATGCGCAGCGCGTTGGCGTAGCTGGAGATGTGCTCGCTGACCGGCAGGTCGATCCGGCGGCGGATTTCCGCCATGCCCTCGTAGTCCTCGCCGAATGACACGCTTTCCACCAGCTGGAATTCAAAGGGCTTGAACCGCTCGATCCAGTACAGCGTGTCCTTCCAGTACAGCTTGCGCTGGAAGTCGAGGGCCTTGAGGGTGATCTTCTTGCCGAAGCGGTCCCGGAACGCTTCCAGGAACTTCTCGTCCAGCTCCAGGTTCTCGCCGACGTAGTAGCGCATCCGGTCCCAGCCCTCGTCGTACAGCTGCTGCACCATCTCCAGCCGGGCGGGAATGTCCTCGGGGCTTTTGCAGGAAAACAGCGGATACGTCACCTCGAAGGTGTCGCGGACCTTGCCGCCCAGCAGGTTGTAAACCGGCGTGTTGAAATATTTGCCGGCGATGTCGTACATGGCCATCTCCATGGCCGCCACCAGCTGCGAATCCAGGGTGTAGGGCGGATAGATCGGCATCGAATGATGGCCGTAGTACTTGAGCACCTTGCTGACTTTCTGGTGGAACTTGACGATGTCCAGCGGGTTTTCGCCGACCATGAGCTTGTTGACGCCGATCTTCAGGTTCTCCAGGTCGGGCATCATGTAGCGGTAAATGCCGAGGTCGGAAAATTCGCCGAGCCCCGTGATGCCTTCGTCCGTGTGCACCTTCAGCACCACGTGGCGGCTGACGGCGCCGGACCTTCGCTCCGTTTTCACCGGAATCAGATCAACCTTGGTGATTTTCATTCTGCCGGTCCCTCCTTGAGGCGGTTTTCATTCCTTTTTGGTTGCGGTTCGGTCCTGCAGCTGGTGGACGCCGACGTCTCCCCAGCTCAGGTCATCCGCGCGGTATTTCTCCATTTTTTCCCGGTCCAGCTCCATGCCTAGCCCGGGCAGGCTCCGGTCGGGAACGACGAGAAAGCCGTTTTCGTATTTCACGGGATTCACAACCACGTCATCCACGTACAGCTTGGGACCCGTCGGATCGGACGTATAATCGAGGTTCACCAGGGCGCTGCCCAGATGGGCCATCGCCGCCGTCCCGATGGACAGCTCCTGGGTGGTGCCCATCAGAACGCTTTTGCCGGCCACCTCCGCCGCGTACGCCGCCTTCCGCGCCGCCGTGAGCCCTCCGATGAAGACGGGCGAGACGTTGAAAATGTCCACGGAATCATGCCGGATCATTTCGTATTGCTGGCGAAAGCTCCACACGTGCTCGCTGACGGGATGGTCGACCCGCAGGCGGAACTCGCGGAAGCCCTCGAAATCGTTGCGGAACGACGGGCTTTCCACCAGCTCGAAATCGTACTCGGACAACCGCTTGTAGATCCGCAGCGCCGTTTTCCAGTCGACGAGGTGGCTGAAATCCAGGGACTTGATTTTCACCTTCGGGCCGAATTCGCGCTTCACCCCGTCCAGAAACGCCTCGTCCGCGTCGGGATTCTTGCCCACGTACAGGCGGAACACGTCGAAGCCTTCCTGAAAGCGCTTGCGAACGATGCGGAGGTTGTCCTCGACTTCCTCCATGAAGCGATGCCGGAAAATCGGGTAGCACACCTTGAACCGGTCCCGGTATCTTCCGCCGAGCAGCTCCGCCACCGATACGCCAAGCGCCTTCGCGCACAGGTCGTGCAGGGCGATGTCCACGCCGCTGCGGATGAAGCTGCCTTTCTCGTAGTAGTACATGGCCTCCGGGAAGTTGTCGAACAGCTCCTTGTTGATCTGCGTGAGGTCAAAGGGATTTTTTCCCACAAGCATGCTGTTCAGGACGTTCCGCATGTCCTCCACGTCGGGCGCGTACCGCGGAAGGTGGGAAAAATCCGACATTTCGCCGATTCCCGTCAGGCCTTCGTCCGTCTGCAGCTCGACGATGACGTGCTTGCACACGAAGCCAGTGTCCCGGGGCATGCGGATGACCGTCAGATTCACGCCGGTGATTTTCACTTCAACAACCCCCAATCGGTCAAAATCCGTTGCAGCTCTTCCCGGTCGGATTCGCCCAGCGGATCCAGCGGTTCCCGGAGCAGTCCCCCCTTCATGCCGAGCAGGTTCATCGCTTCCTTGACCACGGCCACGTTGTTGCCGCTGTTGTACTTGGCCCGCAGATCCTCAAAGGGCAGGATCCGCCGCCAGATGCGCCAGACCGTCTCCGCGTCGTTCTCCCGGAGCGCCTTGAGCATCCCCAGCGAAAACTCCGGATGGACGTTGACCAGCCCGGAGGTGAAGCCGACGGCTCCCGCGTGCCAGAAGAAGGGCGCCCACTTCTCCGCCGTTCCGCAGATCCAGGTGATGCCATGTTCCTTCGGGATCTCCCGGACCACCCTGGCGAACCGCGGCAGATCGTTGATGGCGTACTTCACCGCGATGAACTGTTCCATGGGAGCCAGTTCCTTCAGGATGTCGTCGCTCAGGTTGGGGTCCTTGAAATACACGACGGACGGGATGTCCAGGGCTTCCATGATCCTTCTGTAATAGGCCAGCGCGCCTTTTTCCGTGATGTACGGGTGGATCGGCTGATGGATCATGACGGCGTCGGCGCCCGCGCATTGGGCGTGCCTGCCCAGTTCGACGGCGGTCTCCACTCCGTATCCGATCCCCGCGACCACCACCGCGCGCCCGTCCACCCACCGGACGACCCGTTCGATTTCCTGCTTGGCTTCCTCCAGGGTGAGAGAAAAAAATTCGCTGGTGTTGCCGCAGGGAACGATCACTTTCACGCCGTTGTCCAGCAGGAAACGAATGTTCTGTTCCAGTGCGTCCCAGTCGATCTCCCGGCTTTCACCGCGAAAAGGGGTGAGGTTGATGGCGCTAACCGTCTGCAGTTTCTGCGCCAGCTCGAGGTTTTTCATGGACGGCTACTCCCCTTTGCCTGTTATGGTTGTTGCTTTGCCGCACTCCTTTCGGCAACGGTGGAGTGAAGCACGTTGCGCGCCGTTCTCAGGATGTGGGCCTTCATTTTCGCTTCCGCGGCCTCCGGGTCCCTTCTCTGGATCGCCCTGAAAATTTCCAGGTGCTCGTTGAAGCCTTCGTGCATTTCCTCGTCCAGCTTCAGCGCCCGTTTGCGGAACGCCTTGTCGAAGGCGGAGATGTTGGAGAGCATGTTCAGCAGCATGGGATTTTTGGCCGCTTTCCAGATCTGCTCGTGGAACTCGGTGTTGGCCTGGGCCAGCGTGTCGGGGCCCTTGTCCCTGCTTTCCTCCATCCTGCGCAGGGCGGCGGTGAGGTCCTGCAGCTCCTCTTCGCTGATCTTCATGGCCGCCAGGCGGGCGCACAGCCCCTCGAGATTCGCCTTGATCATCAAGATTTCTTCCATCGATGACTGGACGACCTCGGAGACGTAGGTGCCCTTGCGCGGGATGGTGACGACCAATCCTTCGTGCCCGAGGATGCGGAACGCTTCCTTGATGGGGGTCGTGCTGATCCCCATCGCCTCGGACAATTCCCTTTCCTTCAGATGTTCGCCCGGCTTGAGCAGTCCGTTGACGATCGCCTCCCGGAGGGACTCCACGGCAATGTCCCGCAACGACTTCAGCTGCTCGTTGTCGATGGAAAGGAACTCGGAATATTTGGGTTTTGGCGACATGTCTCCTACCTCTAATATCTAATATCTGATATATCATATATCATGAAAACGGTTTCGGTGTCAATCGGGAGCGTTTGTTCGGAGGTTCAGGAATCGAGTAGAAGGGGGCGGCTAGCCCCCGTCCTCTCACACCACCTGGCATGCGGGTCCGCACCAGGCGGTTCCGAAGAGTTAACGAAATGCCAGGT
>Ga0207872_100824_pt1 | contig 12158 bp, 8 predicted proteins | sample Passage260B_FD_187372 | JGI IMG/M metagenome (GOLD analysis project Ga0207872, IMG submission 187372) | Cellulose adapted compost microbial communities from Newby Island Compost Facility, Milpitas, CA, USA - Passage2 60B (SPAdes) (version 2) ...
CGCCTCCGCATCGTAGGTCGCGCCCGGCTTCCGGTTGTCCGCCGCCCGCAGGATGATCACGAGCAGCCGCTCGACGGCCGCATCCACCGCCTCTTCCGGAAGCGCGCCGCTGCGCACCGCCTCCACGACCTTCCGGTCGTTGATGCCGCCGCTTCCCGGCATCTCGAGCTCCAGGCCCGCGGCGACGCCCGCCGCCCGGTCGTTGACGGCGCCCCAGTCGGAGACGACGAACCCTTCGTGGCCCCATTCTTCCTTCAGGATCTTCGTAAGCAGCTCCGGATGCTCGGAGGCGTAGGTGCCGTTCACCCTGTTGTAGGAGCACATGACCGTCCACGGCTGCGCCTGCCTGACCGCTCCCTCGAAGCTGGCAAGGTAAATTTCGCGCAGCGTCCGCTCGTCCACGACCGCGTCGACCGACATGCGGCGATGTTCCTGGTTGTTCACCGCGTAGTGCTTCAGCGACGCGCCGACGCCCCGGCTCTGCACGCCGAGAATGTGGTGCGCCGCCATTTCGGACGACAGGTACGGGTCTTCGGAGAAATATTCGAAGTTGCGGCCGCACAGCGGCGAGCGCTTGATGTTCGCGCCGGGCCCGAGCAGAATCGACACGCCCTCGGCCTGGCACTCCTCGCCGAGCGCCTCGCCCACCCGGCGGATGAGTTCGCGGTCCCACGAACTGGCGAGCGCGGCCGCCGTCGGGAAGCAGGTGGCGGGCACGCTGTCGTACAGGCCCAGATGGTCGGAATCGGCTTTCTGCTTCCGCAGTCCGTGCGGCCCGTCGGTCATCAGGATGGACGGAATGCCGAGCCGCTCGACCGGCTTGGTCGTCCAGAAATCCCGTCCGGAGAGCAGCGACGCCTTCTCCTCGAGCGTCATCTGCCGCACAAGCTCGCGTATATCTCGGGTTTGCAAGTCCGTTCGCCCTCCCGTTCGTTGATCATCGGAGCGTCAGATGGCCAAGTCCCATTTTTCGTGAATCTTGGGCACGTCGGAAATCAGTTGCTTCGTGTACGGATGTTTCGGATGAAGGATCACTTCATCGGCGGGACCGCTCTCGACGAATCTTCCTTTCTCCATTATATAGATAGTGTCGCTGACATAATAGGCCAAGCCGACGTCGTGCGTGATGAAGATGATCGTCATGTTGTTCGCGTCCCGCAGCTTCAGCAGCATGTCGAGAATGGTCGACCGCGAGCAGGCGTCGATCATGGAGGTCGGTTCGTCGGCGATCAGAATTTTCGGATGGAGCATGAAGATCCGCGCGATCATGAGCCGCTGCATCTGTCCGCCGGAAAGCTCGAACGGATATTTGTTGTGCAGTTCCTCGAATTTCAGATTGACGAAGGAACAGGCGTCCTTCATCATCTCGAGCCGCTTCTCTTCCGATACCTTGAGCCCCTGCAGCTTGATGCAGTCCAGCAGCAGCTTCTCCACCTTGTAGAAGACGTTGAACGACGAGAACGGGTCCTGGAAGATCGCCTGGATGTCTTTCCAGTATTTCTTCCGGTCCGCATGGCGCTTGAGCCGGCGGGGCTGACCGCGGTACAGGATTTCGCCGCTCGTCTCCTTCAGCAGCCCCAGCAGGATTTTCGCGAGGGTCGTCTTGCCGCTTCCGCTCTCGCCGACGATCGAGACGATCTCGCCTTCATGGAAATCGAAGCTGACGTCCTGGACGGCCGTTTTCCGGTTTTTCCCGTACCCGAACACCTTCGTCACGTTCCTGCCGCTGAGCAGCACGTCAGCGCTCTTCATTCGCATACCACTCCTTCAGCGTGCCGGGATCGACGAGGCAACGGTACACGCGGTCGCCCGCCGTCCGGTTTTCGATCTTCCCCTGCCGGCACGCGTCCGTCACGTACATGCACCGGTCCGCGAACCGGCAGCCGACGATCTTCTGTTTCAGATTCGGCGGCGCGCCGGGAATGGCGGCCAGCTTCTGGGTCTTCATGCCCTGCTCCGGCACGATGATCGAGCCCATCAGACGCTTCGTGTAGGGATGAAGCGGATCGAAGACGATCTGGCGCGACGTGCCCCGCTCCACGATCTCGCCGGCGTACATGACCATGATGTCGTCGGCGACATGGTAGAGAAGCGGCAGCTCGTGGGTGATGAAAATCATCGACTTGATGAATTGCTTCGCCAGCAAATCCTTGAGCAGCTTGATGACCGCCTTCTGGGACGTGACATCCAGCGCCGAGGTCGGTTCGTCCGCGATCAGGACGGTCGGATTGAGAATCGTGGAGATGGCGATGACCGTCCGCTGCTTCATCCCGCCCGACAGTTCGTTCGGGAACGCGTCCAGGACCTTCGGCGACAGGTTCAGCGTTTCGAACCGTTCGGCGGCCAGCTCCCGGACCTGCTTCTTGTCCAGCTCCGGGCGATGTTCCTTCATGATGTCTTCGATGAAGCGAATGATCTTCAGCGTCGGATTGAGCGCGTTCATCGCCGCCTGCGGGATGTAGGCGATCTTCCGCCCCAGAATCTGCTTCCTCAGCTGCTCCTTGCCCAGTTTCATGATGTCGGTGCCGCCGATGATGATGGAGCCGCTGTCATAATGAAGCGGCGGAAAATAGAACCCCATGAGGCTCAAGGAGAGCGTCGATTTCCCGCAGCCCGATTCGCCGGCGATGCCGAGCGTTTTGTCTTCTTCCAGCGTGAAGCTGACGCCGTCCACGGCATAAACCTTTTCCTTCAGCCGGGTTTTGTAGTAGGTCTTCAAATCCCGGACTTCCAGAACCGTGCGGCGGGCGTCGGCAACGCCGCTTCGGGCCATTTCCAGCGTGTTCGTTTCCATGGGCTAGCTCCTTATCTTCGGATTGAAGATTTCATCCATCCCCGTATTGATCAGGAACAGCGCGAACGTGATCACGGCGATGACGAGCGCGGGCGGAATGAAGGCCCACCAGGCTCCGGATACCGGCGCCGCGAAAATGAGCGCCCAGTTCATCATGGTGCCGAGCGAGATCGTGTTGTACGGTCCGAGACCGAGCATCGAGATCGACGCTTCGGCCAGAATGCCGGACGCGACCTGGAGAATGAACGCCATGTACACGTACGAGGCGATATACGGCAGGATCTCGAACACGATGATCCGGAACGTGCTGTGGCCGGAAATCTTCGCGAGATGGACATGGTCGCGGTTGCGCAACGACACCGTCTGCGCCCTGACCGCCCGCGCCGTCCACGGCCAGCTGGTGAGTCCGATGATGAGCGCCACGATGAACGCGCTGCGGGAATCGATGCTGACGGAGATGAGAATCAGGATCACGAACGACGGTATGACGATGAACATGTTCGTCACGGCCGTCAGGACGTTGTCGACCCATCTCCCGATATAACCCGAGACGAGGCCGATGACCAGTCCGATCGCGGTGGCGATCAATCCGGCGAGCAGGCCGATCTGGACGGAAGTCCGGATGCCGTACACGAGTTCCAGGAACAGATCCCGGCCGAAGTTGTCGGATCCCAGCCACAGCTCGGAGCTGGGCGGCTGGAAGGCGAGCGCCTTCATCTCGAACGGGTCTCCCCGGTTGATGAGCGGGTAGATCAGCACGAACGCGAACATGATCAGCGTGATGATGACGCCGATCATGAATTTGGGCGATTTCAGCAAAATCCGCACGGTGCTTCCCATCTCAACCTTCCTCCATTTGGGCCGCCTTGATCCGCGGATCGACGATGCCGTAGATGATCTCGACCGTGAAGTTCGCCAGCAGCACGGCGACCGCGATCAGCAGGGTGCATCCGGAGATGAGCGGGTAATCCAGCTGGCGAATGGCGGTGAACAGCCAGGTGCCGATGCCGGGGTAACTGAAGACGATTTCGCAGATGAGCGACCCGCCGACCATCGTGCCGAGCGACAGGGCGAGACCCGTGATCTGGGGCAGCATCGCGTTCTTGAAGACGTACCGGGCGACGCGGGAATCGCGAATGCCGAGCAGCTTGCTGTACAGCACGTAATCGGCATTCAGTTCGTAAATGGCCATTTCCCGCATCCCGATCGCCTGGCCGCCGATCGTCACGAGCACGATGGACAGGAAAGGCAGCGTATGGTGCCGGATGACCGACCAGATGAAATCCAGGCTGAGATTCGGCACCATCTGGTAGTCGTAGCCGCCGGAGATCGGGAACCACTTCAGCGTGATGCCGAACAGGTACAGCATCATGATGGCCAGCGTGAAGAACGGAATCGAATTGATGAACAGCGCGACCGGGAACAGCACCCGGTCGAAAACGCCCTTGCGGTACGCCGCCACGGCGCCGAGCAGATTGCCGAGCATCCAGCCGACCAGGATGGCCGGAAGCTGGAGGCCGACCGTCCAGGGGACGGCCGACCCCAGAATATCCGACACCTTGCGGGGATACAGTCCGAATGAAGTGCCCAGATCGCCCATGAACAGATTTTTCATGTAGATTCCGAACTGGACGATGAGCGGCTTGTCGATTCCGAACTCCCGCGCGAAATTCTCGTACACGCGCTTGATCGAATCGCTGTCGGTCATGCCCTGCGCGACCTGGGAAGCGATCGTGCTGACCGGGTTCCCCTCGATGAGCCGCGGCAACAGGAAATTGAGCACGAGCGCGACGAACAGCGTCGCCAGATACCATCCCGCTTTCTTCACGAAATATTTCGTATAGGCATTCAAACGTTATACCCCCGCGTCATGACTGAAATGGCAGTCAGTTCGTAATATGGTAAAGCGCCTTGATGCCGGCTCCGTCCATCGCGATTTGCGGCGGGATGTTGGTGCCGTCGCCTTCCACCGGGAACCCTTTCCACACCGATTCGTTGACCGTGTAGAAGACCCACGGACGATACATGAGCGGAATGGAAGGAACGTCCTGCAGCCAGATCTTCGTCAGTTCCGTGTACAGCGCCTTCGCCTCCGATTCGGACGCCGTCGGGATTTGCTCGATGATTTCGTCCGCCCGTTCGTTCTTGTAACGGCCCCAGTTCCAGAACGCCATCTCGCCGATCGGCGCCACGCCCTTCGAGTACATGATCGTCCTCGCGCGGCTCCACGGGTTGGCGGGCGTCACGTTGCCGGCCGGCGTGTTCATGATGATGTCGAATTTGCCGGTCTGCAGATCGTTGGACCACACCGGAGCTTCCGGGAATTTCGTCCGGATTTCGATGCCGATCGCCTTCGCGTTCTGGGCGACGATCTCCAGCGCCGCGTTCCAGTCGGACCAGCCGTAGGGACATTCGATATCATACGGCCCGAGGCGGACGCCGTTCAGGACGCGGATGCCGTCTTTGCCCCTCTCGGCGCCGATGCTGTCCAGCAGCGCGTTCGCGGCGTCGACGTCGGTCGTCCATTGCAGCGGCTTGATCGCCTCTTGGTCGACATACTTGGATTCCGCCGGCGTATTGAGCATCAGGGACGGCTTCACCGGTTCGGAATAGCCGCTCATCGCCAGCTCCGCAATTTTCGCATAGTCGATCGCCATCGCGATCGCCCGCCGGACCTCCGGCACGTCAAGTCCGGGCACCGTCGTGTTGAAGAAGATGGACGGCATCGAGCCGGGCAAATAGTACGGCGGTTCGCTCAGGTACGTCTTGATCGGCGCTCCGTCTTCCCACATCTTCCAGACCTGCGGCGTGAATTGCTGCGACACGTCCACTTCGCCGTTCTTGAACGCCAGGTCGCCGGCCGCGTTGTCCTTGAAGATGTTGTGGGTGATGTACTTCGGCGCGGGAAGCTTGCCGAACAGGACCTGGCCCCAGTAGTTGTCGTCGCGGATGAGCGTGATCTTCTGGTCGTTGTAGAAGTGGAGCTTGTAAGGTCCGGTGCCGACGGGATTGTCGTTGATCTCCCGGCGGATGGCGGCAAGATCGTAGCCCGCTTTCTTCTCGATCTCTTCCCAGATGTGCTTCGGCAGCATCGGGATGATTTCGATGCTTTCCAGAATGATCAGTTTGTTCGGGTTGTCCGGCTTCATCTTGATCGTGACCGTGTGGGCGTCGTCGGCCGTGACGTCCTGAATGTAATCCCAGTAGCTGGTCCAGTTGATTTCATAGCGCTGGCCGAGCTTGTAGGTGTACACCACGTCGTCCGCGGTGAACGGCGTGCCGTCATTCCACTTCGCATCCGGGTGCAGTTCGACTTTCAGCGTCAGATCATCCACCCAGGTGTAGGAATTCCCGAGCAACGGCTCCAGATTGCCGTCGAGCATGTTGATCATGAACAGCGTTTCATAGACCAGTTCCCGCGAGTTCCCGTAGTTGATCGGGAAAGCCGGGTTGCCGCTCAGCGGGTTGAAATTGGTCGGCGCGCCCCATTGCAGGCCGCTGATGTACAGCGTTTCGTTCCGGGGCGTCTCTCCCCCCGCGTTCGAAGATCCTCCGGAATCGCCCGAACCGGAACCGGACGGGGTTTCGGAAGATGCGGCGGATTGGTCTGCGGATTGCTGGTTCGATGACGTGTTCTGCGATGACGACTTCGAGCATGCGGCGAGCAGCGAGAAGATCATCATCAGACAGACGAGCAGAATCGAAGCCTTCCTGAGCCTCATGCGTTCATCTCCCCCTCTGGATGTTGGCGGCGTTTGCCCGTCGAAGGTAAACGCTTTCATACACGAGTATAGAAACGTGCCCCCGCCCGCGAACATCCTTCGATTTTGTGATAATATCCAATTTTTTATGCCGGGCTTCAGAATTGCTCCCTTTCGTAAACTTCCTGTATCCGCTGAGCCAATTCTTCGGGCGTGAGCGCCGAGCCCGGCGTCAGCAGTTCCTGCAATCCGTCGTTGAGCGTCTGCACGACGAGGGGCGGCAGCCGCACGTCATAGACGGGCGTCATGTCCACCTTGTCCAGCAGGTCCAGATATTGCGCAAAAAGCTCGGGCGCGTGTTTGCGGTCGTAATTGGCCGCGCGGGACACGGAAATGTCTCCCAGTTCCGCCACCATGCCCGCGGCTTTCTCGCCCGTGAGCCATTTCACGAGCCGGACCGCCGCCTCCAGCTTCTCCCCCGCAAGATTGGCGTTGAGCGCGAGCGCCCATCCCGATCCTCCCGAGACCGCGTCCGCTTTGCCGCGGCCTCCGGGCACCGCCGGCAGAATGGCCAGACGGGTCCGGTCCAGGATCGGTTTCGGTGCGTCGGCGACGACGGACGAAATCGCCCAGCCGCCTTCCAGGAACATGGCCGCCTGCCCGACGTAATAGGCCGTCCGCTGCTGGTTGTTGTTGAGGTTGTTGATGTTGGCGTTGAACGCCCCGATATCGGAGAGCTGTTTGATCGCCTTCAGCGCGTGGACAAATTCCGGGTCGGTGAACGTTGCGCCGCTGCGCTCTTTCAGCGACACAAACCAGTCCGTGCCGGTATACCGGTCCGCCAGCGTGCTGAGCAGACTGGTTACCGCCACCCACTGGTCCTTGTTGCCCATCACGATCGGCGTGGTGCCGAGTTCCCGGATTCTCCGCACGACATCGATGAATTCGTCCCAGGTCCGGGGAAACTCGATGTAACCGGCGCGCCTCAGGATTTCGCTGTTGTAGAATACGAGGGAAGAGGCCGTCAGCTGGATCGGGATGCCCGCGATGACGCCGCCGACCCGGAAATCTTCGAACGCTTCCGGATGAAAACCGTCCCGCCACGCCGGATCCCGGTCCAGCAGCCCGTCGACGGGCATGATGAGGCCGTTGTCCAGCAGCATTTCGGCATCCGAGCCGTGCATCATGAACACGTCCGGCAGCACGTTGCCGGCGGCGAGCGTCCGGATTTTGGTCTTCAGCAAAGCCGTATCCAGAATATCCTCGGCAATCCGGATGTCCGGATGGTCCTGCTTGAACTGTTCCACCAGCTTCCGGTGGACGACATCGACCGCCGTCGTTGACGTCGCCGTCCAGGAATGCGCCAGCGACAGCGTGAATTTGGGATCCGGCAAGCCGCCTTGAGGCTGGTTCTCGGACGCGGCATGCCGCGGAAAACCGAACGAAGCCCCGCAGCCGGCCAGAAGCCAGGACGCGGCGGGCAGAACGACCGCAAGAACCGCCGCAGCGACAGACTTCCGCATCCCCGTTCACCCTCCGCCATCCTGAAAAAATTCGTGCTCCCGGTTCCGGTATTCCCGCGGGGAACAACCGGTGTAGTTCCGGAAAATCGACGAGAAATATTTGTAATCCCGGAAGCCGACCTTCTCCGCGATCTCATAGGTTCTGAGCCAGGTGGAGTCCAGCAGCCGCTTCGCCTCCTCGACCCGGATCCGGTTCAGCCAGCGCATGAAATTCTCGCCCATCTCTTCCTTGAACACCTTGCTCAGATGCGCCGGCGTCACGCAGACGTGCCCGGCCGTCTCGGACAGTCCGATCGGTTCGCCCAAATGGTTCATGGCGTAGCGGACCGCCTCTTTCACCAGCCTCGACCGGGCCTTGGCCTCTTCCGCCAAAGCGGGTCCGGACGTTGAGCGGCATGCCCGGCACGAACCGGCGCAGAGCGCGTCTTCGTAAGAATCGGCAATCAGATGCAGCTTGGACACGGGACGTCCGGGGTGGACCGCAACGGGCAGTCTCAGGTAAGTCGACAGATTGGCGCGTATGGCTTCGCAGACCTCTTCGATCGGTGTTTCCGGCTGAAGGTTGATCAGGCCGATCACGGTATCCGGCTCCCCGTAACTGACGAATCCGGAAAAGCGGGTAAGAAGCGTCTCCTCCACAATGTTGAGAAAGGCGAACGCCATCGCTTCCGGTTCCTTCCTGGTCATGTTCTCCGCGAACAGGCGGTTGCCGTCCGCCTTCACGATCAGCACCCGATAGGCCGGTCCGTCGAGCGGAATCCGCAGCGTGGCCGCCTGCTCCCGGATCTCCGCCGCATCCGCCCGCCGCTCGAGCAGCTTGTGCATCAGCTTCGATTTCATGTGCGGAAGCTGTTCATTGAACAGCATGTTTCGGATCATTTCCCGCTGCCTGGCCAGCCGCCTGCGCTGATCGCGGTCGCGATATTCGACGAGGAGTTCGACCAGTTTTTCGGCCTCGACCGGCTTGAGCAGATAATGGCGGATGCCGGGCGACATCGCTTCCTTCGCATATTGAAAATCTTCGTACCCGCTCAGCAGGACCATCTCGATGTCCGGATATTCGGCCTTGACCGCCCTCGCCAGCTCGATCCCCGTCATCACGGGCATCCGGATGTCCGCCAGGATCAGATGGACGGGGTGGCTCTGCAGCTTGATCAACGCTTCCTTGCCGTTGCGCGCCTCCGCCGTGATCGCAATGCCGTGCTCGGACCAGTCGATGGACGTCATGATCCCTCTGCGCACGATGATTTCGTCGTCGACAACCATCACCTTATACATCCTGAACCGATCCTTTCTCGTAAGGTTGCCTGATGGTCACGGTGGTTCCCTCGCCGGGTACGCTGTCGAACGTTACGCCATAGCGTGCGCCATAGTTCAGTTTCAACCGGTCATGGATGTTTTTCAGCCCGAGTCCGCGATGATCCGCCGCCGGCTGATCCAGCAGCGCCTGTATGGCCGCCGCGTCGGCGCCGATACCGTCATCGCGCACCCGATAGACGAGATCGTCGCCGTCCCGGAATACGCGAATATCGATCCGGCCGCTCGTTCCCTTCGGTTCGATGCCGTGGCGGATCGCGTTTTCCACGACCGGCTGCAGCACCATCTTCGTCACCTTGCAGTCCAGCGTCTCCGGTTCGACCTCGACCGAGAATTCGATCACTTCTTCATAGCGTTTCTGCTGGATCAGGATGTAATAGTGAATGTGCTCGATTTCCTTTCCGACCGTCGTGAAGCGGCTTCCCCGGTTCAGACCGATCCGGAACAACCGGGACAGGGCGCTCACCATCGATGCCGTCTCGAACGCTTTCTCCATCCGGCTCATCCAGTAGATGAGATCCAGCGTGTTGTACAGGAAATGCGGGTTGATCTGCTCTTCGAGCGCCTTGAGTTCCGCCTCCTTCTGCTTGATCCTGGACACGTGAACTTCGTTGATCAATTCGTTCAGCCGCTGGGACATCCGATTGAAGCTGCGGGTCAGCAGGGCGATTTCGTCGTTGCCCCGCACCTTCATTTCCTGGAATTGTTCCCGCTCCACATGTTTCATCAGGATCCGCAGCTGCTTGAGCGGCTCGAGCACCCGGGAACCGAAAAACAGAATGAATCCGAAGCAGACGGCCAGACTGGCCGCAATCGAATAGTAGGTGACCTGCTTGATGAGTTCCCCCGGCTGCGAAATCCGTTCGTAAGGCGTCAGTTCGATGATATACCAATCCTGCGCATCCATCCGGTAGAACACGCCGAGGTAATCCCGGCCGTCCACGTTCGCGTTGAAATATCCTTCCGCCTGGCGGTCCATGTCCGGAGGCGGGGAAAACGCCCCGAGCTTTCGCCCGGGCTCGTCGTCCGAGAGCGCCGACAGAACGATTTTGTCCCGGTCGATCAGGTAGAAGAGGCTCTGGTCCTGGCCCCGCGTCCGGTACAATTCCCGGATGCTGTTTTCGAGGAGGTTGATTTTCATGACGCCCAGGGAACGGTCGATGTGATGGATGTCCCGGATGTCGCGGATCATGGAGATGACGTTCACTTCTTTGCCCTGGACAAACACGGTGTCGAAATACCAGCTGTCTCTGCCCTTCAGGTCCTTCGCCTGAATCAGCCTGTCGCCGGGCACGAGATTGACCGCGCCCCGGTTGTCGATTCCCGTTTCGCTCAAATCCTGGATGTAGATGGAATACACATAATTCTTGTTGAACACCTGATCGTTCATGACGGAGAGGACCCGCGCGTAATACTGCTGTCTCGTGTCGGAATCGGGGGCGGAAAGATAGGCGATCACATCGCTGTTCTGGATCAGGTTGAGGGATATGGTGTTGACTTCGTTGATGATCATGTCCAGCGTGTTGGCGATTTGCCTCGCGTTGGCCAGGTTCAAATCGATGGCCTGGGTGCGGACGACCTTTTCGGCTTCAAAATAGGAAAAACCGCTGACGATCAAAATGGGACAAACCGTCAGAACCACGGCAAAAACCATGATCTTGGTACGGAGGCTGACAAAACGTCCCTTCGCCACATCGCAACACCATCGCACCCAAGGTTTGAACGGCGAACTTGCCGCATCACGTTGAAAACGCTTACATACACAAAGAAACGTTGGTCATCCGTTTTCCGTTTCAGCTTCGATAGCCGCAAAATATTCTTTTAGTCAAAAACATAATCGCCCGATCGCGTTTAGGCAATAGGTTTCCCGTCAAAATACGATATGCCCGCCCGACGGAGCCGGGACCGCCCCCGGCTCATCAGGCAGGCGTATGAATCTGAAATCGGGGCAACAAGCGGCTTCCACGTTGAAGCCCCTGCGCTAGTTCGTGAACGGGTCAACCGAAGAAAAACAGGGCTGCCCCTGAAGCGCGCCGCGCGGCGGCTTCGGACAACCCTTGGCCCAATCTATGTTCGCTTCTCCATGCGGACCGGCCGGATGACGTGCCGGCCCCGTCTCCCGAACCGCCCGGTTTCAGGCGGCGCGTTCGTCAGATCCGCCGCTTCCCCGACGGCGACACCCGCCTTACCCGAGCTCGCGGTACGTGAAGTAGTCGAAGTCCGCGCATTTCCCCTGTCCGCTCAGATCCTGCACGCAGATGCCGAGGAAAGCGCCGGTGAATCCCTGGTCGATCAGGCGGCCTTCAAGCAGCGCCTCCGCGTTCTCGTCGGAGATGACGCTCGCGTCCAGCACCGGCCCGATCGGCGTCCATTCCCGGCCGTCCCGCGAATAGAAGAACTGCAGCCGGTCGTGATCGAGCGACGCCTTCAGATGGACGCGATGCCATCCTTCGATGGATACGGGGCGTTCCAGCGGCTCGTCGTACAGGCCGCGGTCGCTGCACATGATGTTCAGGCATTTGCCCAGCTCTTCGTCGCGGCTGATGTGCAGATAATAGAAGTTCCGCGAATTGTAATAATGGATGAGTCCCGCAAGCTGCTGGAACGTGTCCGGCTCGAACTCGACCGCCGTCTCCGCCTCCGCCACGAACGCCTGCTGCCGGCGCGCGACAAGGCTTTGCCGGTGATGGGAGCTCAACGATTCGCGTCCCTTCAGCCGCAGATATCCCGGCCGCGCGGTGAGCGACGCCCACGATTCGTCGAGCGGCTCGCGCAGCGTCTGGAAGTGGATGCTGATCCGGTCGCCGTCGAAATGGTCCGTCT
>Ga0207872_100834_pt1 | contig 11958 bp, 9 predicted proteins | sample Passage260B_FD_187372 | JGI IMG/M metagenome (GOLD analysis project Ga0207872, IMG submission 187372) | Cellulose adapted compost microbial communities from Newby Island Compost Facility, Milpitas, CA, USA - Passage2 60B (SPAdes) (version 2) ...
CCGCATGCGCCGACTCCGGCGCCGGCACGATGCCCTCGGTCCGGGCGAACTGCACGGCCGCCTCGAAGACGCGGGTCTGGTCGTACGCGACAGCCTCGATCAGCCCGTCATGATAGAGCTGGCTGACGAGCGGCGAATCGCCGTGGTAGCGCAGCCCGCCGGCGTGGATGCCCGGCGGCATGAACTCGTGGCCGAGCGTGTACATCATGAGCAGCGGGGTCATTTTCGCCACATCGCCGAAATCGTACGCGAACGCGCCGCGCGTCAGCGTCGGGCAGGCCGACGGCTCGACCGCCACGAGGCGGACGTTCTTCCCTTCCGTCAGCTTGTCCTTCAGGAACGGGAACGCGATGCCGGCGAAGTTCGAGCCGCCGCCGCAGCTCGCAAACACGACGTCGGGATATTCGCCGGCCTTCTCGAGCTGCAGCTTCGCCTCCTGGCCGATGATCGTCTGGTGCAGGCAGACATGGTTCAGCACGCTGCCGAGCGAATAGTTCGTGTCGTCGCGCTTCGCCGCGTCCTCCACCGCCTCGCTGATCGCGATGCCGAGCGAACCGTTCGAGTCCGGATCGGCCGCGAGCACGGCGCGCCCCGCTTCCGTCAGATCCGACGGGCTCGCGACGACCTGCGCGCCGAACGTGTTCATCAGGATGCGGCGATACGGTTTCTGGTTGTAGCTGACCTTCACCATGTAGACCATGCATTCGAGCCCGAAGAACCGGCAAGCCATGCTGATCGACGAACCCCACTGGCCGGCGCCGGTCTCCGTCGTGAGCCGCCGGATGCCCGCTTCCTTGTTGTAATACGCCTGCGGGATCGCCGTATTCAGCTTGTGGCTGCCCGCCGGGGAGACGCCTTCATATTTGTAGTAAATGTGCGCCGGCGTATCCAGCTCCTTCTCGAGGTTCACGGCGCGGATCAGCGGCGTGGGGCGCCAGATCCTGTACAGCTCGCGCACCGGCTCCGGAATCTCGATCCACCGCTCCTGCGCGGCTTCCTGCTTGATCAGCTCCATCGGGAAAATCGCGGCCAGATCTTCGGGACCGGCCGGCTTCCCGGTCGCCGGATTCAGCGGCGGCTGCGGCAGATTGGGCATGTCCGCCATCACGTTGTACCAATGCGTCGGGATCTCCTTCTCGGACAGAAAAATTTTCTTCTCGCTCACCGGCATCGACTCCTTGGTCAAATTTTTGGTTACATTCAACGCGGACGGCGGATTTCCCTTTTTCCCGCGGAAACGCTTTATTGCCCGATATGCCCGGCGATCCGCCCGTACATCCACTCCCTCAGCGCCTCCGGATCATCGGCCATCCGCTTCGCTTCCCGCTTCATGCTCCGATACTTGAAAATAACCCGCCTGAACTCCCGAATCTCCCGTGCGCGGCGCTTCAGCCATTCCCCCATCCGGCATGCGTCCTCTTGAACCAGCATCAATTCCGTCCGCGGTTCCCCGGACGCCGGCGCCGGCATGCGGGCGACCGTCAGCCGGCAGTTTCCATCCTCTCCTTGCCGGATGACCCAAGGGAGGTTCAGATCGCGCAGCTCCGCCGACAGATGCTCCTCGAACCAATACCGGAACCAGAGGCCGTAATACGGGCCGGCGGGTTCGACGAACGGCTCGCGTCCGCCCCGGCCGCCGCCGGCGCGGGCAACCAGGATGCCCGCGGCGGACATGCTTTTCGCCAGACAGGCGACTTCGGCCGGGAGGCTGAGCGCGCTCGGCGTTCGGGCGTGGAGTCTGCGCGTGAACGTCTTCCAGCTTGCGTCGTACCACATCGGCTTCGGCAAGGCGCTATACGGCCGAAAATGCCGGATCGACCGAACCGCGGCGTCCGGATCGGGCACGTCCAGGACCGTGATGGACCTCGCGCCCGCATGAACCGCGATTCCCGCTTCCCTCAGCGCCCATTCCAGTTCATGCAGCTCGATCCAGGGGGCGCCGGACTCGGGAAGCAGCCGGTTGTGCAGCGTCCAGACGGAGAAACCGCGAAGGGTCAGCGCTTCCCGGATGCGCCGCACATCGTGGATCAGATCATGCATATCTCTGCTCATTGTCCGTCCCTCCCCATAATGCGCCGCAGACCGGCCGTAATCAGACGCGCCGTATCTTCGAGCGAAGGCAAATACAGTTCCTCTTCGGGTGTATGTTCGTTCTGATAGCCGCAGGACAGATTGACGCTCGGAATGCCGTACTCCGCGTACGTCAGCGCGTCGCTGATGCCGCCCTGGCAGACCCGCCAGCCGGACTGGCCGATGCCGCGCGCCGTCTCCTCCCAGAACAGACCGGTTTCAGGCGGGCAGAAGGACGTGCGCCGGCACGAGGTCACGATGTCCCGTCGATTCCTCCGGTCGGCGACAACCGCCATGTCGATGCCTTCCAGCCACGCCGGATCGATGTGCCGCGAGCCGACCCGGCCGATTTCTTCCGCGCAGGTGAACGCCGTCTTGATCGTCCCGCGCAGCCCGAAGAAGCGGACCCTGTGCAGCGTCTCGAGCAGAATCGCAATGCCCGCGCGGTCGTCCGCTCCGAGAATGCCGGCGGAGCTGCGAATCGTATCCCCGGACCGGATGATGGTTCTGCCGGGCGCGAAATCTTCCACCGTGTCCATGTGCGCCGAGAGCAGCACCACGGGTCCTTCCCCGACCGTGAATTCCGCCAGCACGTTGCCGGCCTCGTCCCGATGCGTCGGTATGCCCAGCGCGGCCAGCCGGTCCGTCACGTAGCGCGCGACGCGGCCTTCGCGTCCGCTCGGCCCCGGCAGCGCCAGCAAGTCCATGAGGGTACTCCGAATTCGGTTCATTGCGACCATCTCCTTATCTCCGAGATGGTTCCAATGGTACACATCCGCAATTACAACCCTTGTAATCTCAAGCTCCGCGCGAAAAAAGGCCGCCCCCGAAGCAGCCGGATGGCTGACTTCAGAGGCGGCCTCCCGCCCGATATGTTGCGCAGACGCGATTGCGGCGAACGTGCTGTAACGTGTATGCCGCGTTACAGCCGCCCAGCATCCCCGGGCGGGTCAACCGTACAGGAACAAATACTCCGGATCATCATCCCGATAGATGACGAAGCTGTTCGGAAGCGTCCACCGGTAGCCGCGCCCGTGCTCGATCGCCCGACTCGACGCGGCTTCGACCGCTTCGGACTCCTTGATCCCGGTTTTCGTCAACGCGGCGATTTCTTCGGACAATTTCCTGTTCAGCCTCGTTTCCCTGACGGTCTCGACGGCGTCGCCCGGCAGACCGAACGTATCGCTCAAGTATTGGCGCAGCCGGAAAATATACACGGCCGGCTGCCGGCTTCCCAGCCGCCCTTCCAGCTCCGCATCGGTTACGGGCCCGCGGCTGGTGATCAGAATCCTGAGCACGTCCAGGTTGCGGCCGGTTATCGGCGAGCTGGTTCCCGCCACCCACAGCCGCGCGAAACCCGGCTCGGAGCAATCGAGCACGACCGTGTCCGTCCGGCTCTTGAGCCGCCGGAACTCCGCTTCGTCGATGCGCCGCGCGGTCTCGCCGATGCATATGAAAGCGCCCGTCTCCTCATCCCATCCGCCGAGCTGCTCAACCCAGTAGCGGTCGGTGTCGTCCATTCCCGAACCGTCGCCGTACAGCCGGCGAACCATTCCGGCCGCCTTCCTCCGCTTGTGCTCGTAAGCCTTCGCCAGCGCGACGTGCGCGCGCAGCTCCTGGGACCGGCTGAGCCGGGCCCACGGCTCGATCGGATGATTCGGATCCCGCATGCCGCCCAGCGCGTGCTCCAGATGCCGGATTACCTGATCCCAATTCTGCTCGGTGTACGCGATAAAGCCGAGACGATAGTGGGCGACCGGCACCGGCGCCGGACTTTTCCAGCGAATCAGTTCCTGGAAATACCTGCGCGCCTTTCCAAGCTGCATCCGGTTCATTTTCAGATTCGTGCCCAATTCGAGCAGCAGCCTCGAAATCGTGTTCACGTACCGGGACTTGTCCTCCGCGGGATCGACTTCCCACATCCGGCTGTACAGCCGTACCATTCGCCGCCGCCATTCGTAGGCGTCGACCGCTTCCTCCAGTTCCCACAGATCTTGTTCGAGCGCCTGAAGCTGTTCCAGATCGTCAATATCGTCGAAATGCGTCCGTTTCCAGAACCGGGACCTCATGCTGCGACCTCCGCCGGCAAATCTCCCACCATTATAAGCGCAGCCGGCAAAAACCGCCATATCCCGTATTCGGCTGTCCCGCAACAGCGCAGATTTCGGCTCTCGCGCATCCGCTTCAGCCGGCGGCAGGCTAGCTCTCCGGACGCCGCCCGGCCCGCGTCCAATGGCCGGAACTCCGGCTTACATCCGTCAGCCCCGGCGCCGACGCCACCGCGTCAGGCTTCGTCCGCGCCTTCCCGCGGCCGCCCGCACCAATCGAGAATCGTGAGCGCATAGGCGAGAATGAAGTTCAGGTAATTGTCGATCGACACATATTCGTTCGGCTTCGCGCATTGCGCGTTGTGGCCGGGCCCCATCATGACGGTCGGGATGCCGCCGACGTTCTTGAGCAGGCGCGCGTCGCATCCCGCGAACGACCCCGTGATCGGCACGCCGTCGCCGAAGACGACGCGCATCGCGCGGGCAGCCGTGCCGACGAGCGGATGCTCCCGGCTCATCTCGAAGCCGCCGCCCGCCTGATAGATCGAGATCTCCGGCGGATGCTCGCGCAGCCACCCGTCTCCCCGCGCGCGGAGCATGATCGCGCTTCTCACTTCTTCCGTGACCGATTCGCGGGTCATCGCCCCCGGCAGATAATGGACGCACAGCTTGAACTCGCAGTAATCCGGCACGACCGATCCGGCCGTCCCGCCGCTGATCACCCCGACGTTGAGCGTCGGCGCCGGCAGATCGGGATGCTTGTGCCGCATGAGCCATTCATGCTCAAGCTCCCTGAGCGCCTCGATCAGCAGCATCGCCTTCTCGATCGCGTTCACGCCCAGCCATTTCATCCCGGAATGCAGCGCCCGGCCGCTCACCGCCACCTTGAAAAAAATAAACCCCATATGCGCAATGTTGATCTGTTCGTCGGAAGGCTCGCAGATCACCGCCGCGTCCGCCGTATGGCCGGCGAGCACCGCCGCCAGCGTCCCGTTGCCGCCGCCGTGCTCGTCCACCACCGACCAGATGTGGACGTCGCCGGGCAGCTCGAGCCCCGCGTCCTTCAGCAGCTTGACGCCCATGATCGAAGCCATCAGCCCCGACTTCATGTCGGACGCGCCGAGACCGTACAGCTTGCCGTCCCGCACCGCGGGCTCGAACGGCCCGGTCTCCCACAGCCGGAGATCGCCGTAAGGCAGCGTGTCGACGTGGCTGTCGAACAGAATCGACCGGCCTTGCCCTGTGCCCCGGAACGTGGCGATCAGGTTGTACCGGTCCGTATAGTCGTGGCCCGGATTCCCTTCCCCGTGCAGGGCGATGCCCTTCTGCACGATCTCTTCCGTCATCGGCTGCCGGACCACTTCCGCGCCCAGATTCTTCAGCAGCGTCTCCAGATAGAGCTGGCCGTTCTTCTCCCTGCCGCCTTCGATGCCGTGCCCGATCAGCCGGGTATCGCAGGCGATCAGCTCCTTCAGGCGATCGACATATTCCTCCCGGCGCTCCTCCAGCACCCATCTCAGCCGTTCCGTTCTGTCCATGAGGCGTCACCCTTCACCTGTCGTCCGCGCGATCCGCGGAATCCCGGGGTCACACGGCGTTGTCGAGAAAATGCCGCAGAAAACGTTCCGCGTCCACCTTCAGGCACACGTCCATGTTCGGCTCCTTCTCCGGCTTGTCCCGCAGATCCCCGACCGTCCTGGCGAAGGAGAGCTCGCCTTCCAGATCGACCTGGACATGGAGCGGCCTCGTCTTCACGAAGGACGGATCGATGACGACCCCGACCGCCAGCGGGTCGTGCAATCCGCATCCGCGGATGCCGGGGTAGTTCCGTTTGTAGCATCCGATATAGAACGCCGCGATGTCCGCCATAAAGTCGCCGAGGCGCGTGCCCTTCGCCCGCCACTCCGCGAGCGCTTCCTCCGGCAGCAGCGTCTTCATCGTCACGTCCAGCCCGACCAGCGTGATCGGCACGCCGGAGCGGAAGACGAAATCCGCCGCCTCGGGATCGTTGATGATGTTCGCTTCGGCCCACGGCGTCACATTGCCCGGCACCGTGACGGCGCCGCCCATGATGACGACGCGGCCGATCAATCCGGCGATCTCCGGCGCTTTCATCAGCGCGAGCGCCAGGTTGGTAAGCGTGCCGACGCAGATCAGCGTCACTTCGTTCGGGCGCTCCTTCACCCGCCCGATGATGAAGTCGACGGCGGAGACCGGTTCAACGCCGCGCTTCGGTTCGATGTCCGCCCGGCCACCGAGCCCGTCTTCCCCGTGAACCGCGACGGCCTTCTCGCCCGAATAGGGCCTGACCAGCGGATGGGCCGCGCCCTGGAAGACCGGCACGCCGCTGTCCAGATAATCGAGCACGATCAACGAATTGCGCGACGCCTCCTCCACCGGCACGTTGCCGAAACAGGTCGTGATGCCCAGCACCTCGAGCGCCGGCGAACGGACGGCGTAGGCGATGGCCAGCGCGTCGTCGATGCCCGTGTCCACGTCCAGAATGATCGGTTTCATCGCGCTCCTCCTTTCGCGGCCGCGGCCAGCCATCGGGCCAGGCGATCCTCCAGCCGCTCCGGACTGACGGTCATGCCGACTTCGCAATTAATCTTGCGCTTTGCGCCGATGCGCAGATCGGTCAGCGTCGCGCCGAGCGACAGCGCGCCCTTCGTCTCTACGGTGACGTCATGCGGCTCCGTGCCGACAAGCCCGGGCTCCGCCGCCTCGGCAACAGCAAGCAGTTCCGCCAGCCGCACGCCGCCTTCGAAGCGCGCCGCCAGCTCGCCCAGAAGCCGCCGGATCGCCTCCGCGGCGGGTGTGCCCGCTTCCGTCACCGCGTTCAGCGCCGGCTTCAGCCCGTCCGCGGACACGAAGGCCTGACGCGAGACGTCCAGACCGAGCATCGTGATCGGGATGCCCGAATGGAACACGCGGAACGCCGCCTCCGGATCGCGGCGCATGTTCCGCTCCGCAACCGGCGTCACGTCGCCGGGCGCCTTCAGGGCGCCGCCCAGGACGACAAGCCGCTTCACCTTGCCGCCCAGCGCCGAATCCTTCACCAGCGCGAGCGCGATGTTCGTCAGCGGGCCCAGCGCGACCAACGTCAGCTCGCCGGGAAGACGATTCGCGAGATCGACGATCAGATCGGCTCCGGACAGGGTTTCAAGCCGCCTTCCGGATTCGGGAAACGCGAAGTCGGCGGCGTCTTCCTCCGGATCGGCCGGCGGCCGTTCCCTGAACAGCGGCCGTTCGGCGCCGGCCGCGACGGGAGCCGCGGATCCGGCGAGGCCGATGATCCGCAGCATCCGTTCCGCCGCCTCCGCCGCTCCGGCCTGGCCGAACACCGTCGTGACGCCGGCAAGCTCCGCGAGGCCCGATGCGGCCGCGCACAGCAGCGCGAGCGATTTTCCCGTTCCCGTGTCCGTGTCCACCAGCAGTTTCGGTATATTGTCCATCCTGTTCCACTCCCGCTTGGCTGTTTTTCAGGAAGCGCCGCCGCTGTGTCCCAAATAACGCACGGCCAGTTCCCTGTAAAAGACGATCGCTTTCCGGTACGCCTCCACATACACCCATTCGTCCGGCCTGTGCGCCTGCCCCGGCTCGCCCGGCCCGTAGAGCAGCACCGGCGGCATGCCGCCGCTCTGCAGCACGGAACCGTCCGTATAATAGGAGACCGCGCCCGCCGCTCCGTCCGAATCGGGGCAGAGCTCGAGCGCCTGCCGGATCAGGGGATCGCCTTCCGGCGTCAGCACCGGATTGCGGATGAGCAGCGGCGAAAGTTCGGCGCGGATCTCTTCCCGCCGCAAGTTCCATTCGGCAAGCCGCGCCGACAAATGTCCGTATAGAGATTCACCATCCCAGGGCGGGACGAAACGGATGTCGATATCCATCTCGCACCGGTCCGGCACGACGTTCGTCTGCACGCCCCCGGCGATGCGGGTGAACGCCATGCTCGTTATGCCGAGCAGCGCATCGGCGGCGCGCCACTCCGGCTCCCCGCGCCGCAGCCAGGCCGCGGCGTCCATCAGCGCCTCGACCGCGTTCCGGCCGTTCTCCGGCATGGACGCGTGAGCGCTTCGCCCGCGCACCGCAAGGCGCAGCCAGAGCGCGCCTTTGTGCCCGGCCGCGACCCGGCAGCCGGTCGGTTCGCCGATGACGACCGCGCTGATGTCCCGCATGCCCTGCCGCGCCATCCAGGCTTGCGCGCCGCAACTGTCGACCTCCTCGCCCGCGGTCGCCAGAAACACGAGATCGCCGTCCAGCCGGACGCCGTCCCGCTTCAGCGAGACGAAGGCGAGCAGCATCGCGGCCAGACCGCTCTTCATGTCCGCGGCTCCCCGCCCGTAGATGCGGCCCGCTTCCATCACCGCGCCATGCGGCGGATAAACGCCGGCTGCGGGCGGCCATGCGGCGACCGTATCGAGGTGGCCGCAGAACATCAGCTTCCGGCCGCCGCCCGCGCCCGGCAGGACGGCGGACACATTGCTCCGGCCGCCGCCCAGCGGCTCGACGCGGGCCGGGATGTCCCATTGCTCCAGAAATTGCGCGATCCGCTGCGCGAGCCGGTCTTCGTTGCCCGGCGGATTGCATGTGTCGACGCGAATCCACTCGCGCAGCAGTTCCACCGCTTCGTCCGCGTCCCACACCGGCGTCATGACGGACTTCCTTCCAGCACCTGGAGCTGAAGCGGCGTAACCTTCCAGCCGTTCACCGGCGCCAGATCCTGCGAGCAGGCGGCCACCGCGACGACGACATTCTCCAGCGCCTCCAGCATGACGTAATCGCCGGGCTTCGACAGCGGCTCTTCGATGACGTAGTCGCCGTGCTCATCCAGCACGTTGTTCATGAACCAGTTGATCGGGTCCGGCAGCGGCTTCGGCCGGATGCCGAACTCCCGCAGCGCCTTCTCGAGGTTGTCGTGGCAGTTCGGGTGATGCTCGACGCCGAAGTCGACCTTGTAGCGGTAGTAATCGCACGCCGGGAAGAAGAAATCGTGCTTGCCCACGGTGTCCTTCACCAGCCGCATCAGCGGCCGCCGCCGGTTGCTGTACAGCGGGTCCCCTTCCTTGAGCCGGATGCTGCTCAGCGAAGCGCGCATGTGCACCGGCGAGACGTGCTCTTCGGGGTCCCGGCGGCTGAAGCAGACGAAGTCGCCGACCTGCTTGCCTTCCACATCGACGATGCAGAGCAGCTGCCCTTTCGCCAATTCGACGCCGCGCGCCTCGTAGGGCGGGATCAGAATCGTCGATTTCACTTCCGAACGGATCATGCGAGGCAGCCTCCTTAAATTAATGAAATGTGCGTTCAGTCAAGCAGAACGGCCACCGCGCGCACGGGGGAGCCGGTTCCCCGGCGAATCTTCAGCGGCAGGCCGAAATAGAGAAACCGCCGCCCCGCCACCTGATCGAGTCCGCACAGGTTTTCCGTGTTGGTGATGGCGTATTTGCGGCAGATCAGATGTCCGGAGAACTGCTTGTCATCGGGCTTGTCGATGGACGGCGCGTCCACGCCGATGTTCACGACGCCCTGCCGCGCCAGCCAATCCGCAGCCTCCAGATCGAGCCCGGCGTGCCGCGTCAGCCACTCGTCCGTGCCGTAGGCCCGGTCATAATGTCCGGTGTAGAGCAGCACGATGTCGCCGCGCTCGATGTGCAGTCCCGAGCGATCGAGCGCGCCGCGCAGATCGGAGACGCGGATGAATTCGTCGGGCGACACGCCGGACACGTCGAGGCAGACCGCGGGACCGTAGAAGTATTCGAGCGGCATCTCGTCGATCGTCTTGCCGTTCGGGTCGTATTCGTAAACCGCGTCGCTGTGCGTCGGGCCGTGCTCGTTGATCAGCAGATTGTTGGTCGCGAACATGAAACCCATCCGCCGCTCGCTCTCTTCATGCGTCATGTTCGGAAAAATCATCGTCTTCTGGTGCGGCGGAAACACCGGCATCCCGTGGTAAATCTCCTGCGACAAATCGATCAGTCTGATGCCCATGCGCTTCCTCCCCTCACAGCAAAACGGGCAAAATCTCGAACCGTTCCGCGTCGATCAGGCCGTGGTCGGTGATCTTCCACTTCGGACTCGTAACGAGCGAGAGGAACGACAGATGCATGAACGGCACGTGCAGTCCGCAGCCCAGCTCTTCCTTCGCGAGCCGGTGCAGCTCCGCGATCCGGCGGCTGAGCGCCTCGCCGTCGAGCTCGTCGGTCATGAGACCGCCGATGCGCAGCGGCAGATCGCCGACGACTTTGCCTTGGCGGATCATGCTGATGCCGCCGTTCATCGCGATGACGCGGTTGATCGCCGTGACCAGATCCTCATAGTTGGTGCCGACCGCGATGATGTTGTGGGTGTCGTGCGACACGCTCTCCGCGATCGCGCCTTCCCGCAGTTTCATGCCGCGCACGAATCCTTTTCCGATCCGTCCGCTCCTGCCGTGCCGCTCGACGACGACGATCGGCAGCACATCCGCCTGAGCGTCCGGCATCACGACGCCGCCCTTCGTCTCAAGCCGCGCCTCCGACGCCCCGGTCAAGTTCTGGTCGGGAATGACGTCGATGACGCGGACCCGGACGGACCCGCCGCCCTCCGGCGCCCGGATCTGCAGCTCCTCGGCCTTGACCGGACCGCGCCTGATCGACATTTTCACTTCCTTCGGATACGTATAGGAAGGAAGGACGATCGTCAGCCTGCCCTTCTCGGCCGCCTTCACGCCGCCCAGATAGACCTGGTCGACGGTCATCCGCATCAGGTCGGACAGGACGACCAGATCCGCCCGCTTGCCGGGCGCCAGCACGCCGATGTCCGAGAACCCGAAATGGGCCGCCGGATTGATCGTCGCCATCTGGATCGCCTCGACCGGGTCGATGCCCTGGGCGATCGTCCGCCGGATGATGTCGTTCATATGGCCGTAATTCAGCAAGTCTTCCGGCACCATGTCGTCCGAGACGAGGATCGCCCGCCGCGAGTCGACGCCTTCTTCGGTGATGGCGCGGATGCATTCGGACATGTTGCGCTGGGACGAACCTTCGCGCATGAAGACGCTGACGCCGTTGCGCAGCTTCTCGAGGCACTCTTCCTTCGTCGTCGTCTCGTGGCAGGAGACGTGCCCGCCGCCCGCGATGATGTGCGCGGCCAGCTCCCTGCCGAACAGGCCCGGCGCGTTGCCCTCGACCGTCTTGCCGATGCTGCGCGCGTAAATGACGGACGCGATCAGGTCGTCGATCAGATGCGGCGCGTGCCGGTACACGGGCATGACGTTGCTGAATCCCTGAATCTCGCCGATCCCCTGCACCAGCGGGTCGGCGAGCAGTTCTTGCATATCTCTGGAGCTGATTTCGAAGCCCGCCGTCTCGAGGCCGGGCGCGTCCGGCGTCAGCGACGGCACCGTGAACAGCACCCGGTTCGGCAGGCGCCTGGCTTCGTCGATCATCGCCTTGATGCCGGATACGCCGAGCACGTTGCCGATCTCGTGCGGATCGGCCACCAGCGTCGTCGTTCCCGTCGGAATCGACAGCCTGGAGAACTCGGTGACGGTCAGCATCGCGCTCTCGAAATGCATGTGCGAATCGATGAACCCCGGGCAGACGAACTTGCCGGTTACGCGTTCAACCTTCGTATCGGGTCCGATCAAATCCGACGCGTCGCCGATCATGGCGATGCGGTCGCCCTTGACCGCCACGTCGCCGGGATAGATCTCCCGCGTGATGACATTGACAATATATCCGCCTTGCAGCACCAGATCGGCATACTTTCCGTCATCCAGCAGCGTGTCGATGAGCAGGCGGTTACGCAGCGCTTCCTTGATTCGTACCGTATCGATCGTCCTCGCCCCCTGACCTACTCG
>Ga0207872_100835_pt1 | contig 11953 bp, 12 predicted proteins | sample Passage260B_FD_187372 | JGI IMG/M metagenome (GOLD analysis project Ga0207872, IMG submission 187372) | Cellulose adapted compost microbial communities from Newby Island Compost Facility, Milpitas, CA, USA - Passage2 60B (SPAdes) (version 2) ...
GTTCCGGCAGGGCGCGCCGGTATTCCCAGTGCCCGCCTCCGGACGAGCTGCGGTGGTAGCGGGCGTGCGGATTCAGCCATTCGTCCGTCTCCCGCCCGATCGGCCAGATGATCTGCGGGTCCGGCCGGCGCAGGATGACCGTTCCCCACCGTTCGAGCTTTTCGCCGCCTCCGGCGTCGATGACTTCGTAATCCTTCCATTGATCCGCGATGTACATCGGGTTGATCATCCTCAAATTCCGTCGGGATTTGCGGCTGATCGGCCGGCGGCACCAGGCCAGCCCGTCGTCGCCGCGTCTGGCAATGGCACCATTATACCGGATCGACGGCGGCGGGCACAATCGAAGCCCCGGGAAGGATGACAGCCGGGAAGCGGCGTTCCCGGCTGTCGGAGCGTTTGGATCAGCAGTACCACTTTTTCCATAGTTCGCGGGAACTCTTGAACCCTTTCCCGTCCCAGTCGTTGTCCCAGAACCATGGCGGGAATTTCGACCCAGGCGGAGGTCCGGGAGAGGGGGGGCCGCCGTGCGGGGGACCGCCGCCCGGGTGCGATCCACCGCCTTTCGATCCGCCGCCTCCCCCGAGCAGCGAGCCGATCCATCCGACCAGATCGGACAGAAACGCGAGCAGATCGCCGAGCAGGCCGCCGAGGGCGTACGGTCGCAAGGCGGCGGACGGGCCGGCGCCGGCCGCGGCGACCGGAGCGGCTTGCGCGAGGGAAGCCGTCAGGACGACGATGAGGGCAAGCGAGAAGGATAGAAACCGAGACAAGCGCCATCACCTCCTTATTCATTAATAAGAACATTTCTGTTCTTTATAAAGATTATCATATGATGGTTCGTTTGTATATGGCGCAAGATGACGAAAGACGCAATCCTTGCCGGTTCAATTGCGTATGAATATATGGAACGTGTCGAAAGGTGTAACGCCCGTTTCGACGAATTGGTATAAACGGGGGATCAATGGCTTGGAGGGGTATGCATGAAGTTCCGGTTCAGCATCATGAAGAAAGTCGTGTTCGGCATTACGGCGGTATCGGCGGTTACATACGGCACCAGCGCGTTTTTCATTCTGGTGCTGATGGATTATTTCGATGAATACATCTCCGAATTCTGGTTCATCGTCATCACGCTCCTGCTCGGCATCTTCTGGACCGGATTTCTGGGATGGATGGCCGCCGGCTACCTGGTCAAGCCGCTCAGGGCGCTCATGCAATCGGCCAACCGGGTGGCCGAAGGACGGCTGAACGTCGAGGTGGCGCCGCCCCGCTCCGACGACGAACTCCGCGCGCTCGCCATCGCGTTCGACAAGATGGTCAAGCAACTGCGCACGATCGTCGAGGGGATTTCCGAAAACTACAAGGCGACCCACCTGCATGTCGGCGAGCTCGGAAACGCGATCGAGCAGGCGACCTTCCACATCCAGAACATCACGGAACGCGTGGAACGGATGTCCGAAGGGGCGGAACTCCAATCCCGTTCGACGGCCGCCATGTTCCGGACGCTGGAGACGGCGTCGAAGGCCGCGAACGAGATCAGCGGGCTGGCCGAGGTGGCGCAGCGATCGGCGCTGGAGATGGACCGAACGATCCGCGAGAACGGCGAGACGATCGAATCGCTCGTGGAAGGGATGCAGAGATTGGCCCGGCTCAACCGCGAATCGATCGAGACCGTCCGTCGGCTGGACGAGCATGCGAACCTGATCGGCAACATCACCGAAGTCGTCGCCGGCATCGCGGACCAGACGCACATGCTCTCGCTGAACGCGTCGATCGAGGCCGCCCGTGCCGGCGAGGAAGGGCGCGGGTTTGCGGTCGTCGCCGAGGCCGTGCGCAAGCTGGCGCAGCAAAGCGCCGAATCGGTGCAGGAAATCCGCCATTTGATCGAGAACATTCAGCGGGATATCCGGCTGGTCGTCGAACAGATCTCCGGCCAGAGCAAGGTGGCGGACGAGGAGTCCGAACACGGCGAGCGAACCGCGGAGGCGCTGCGCATGATCGCCGGGGAAGCGGACAAGGTGCGGCAGATCGTCATCGAAGCGTCGGAGCGGGCGATCACGCAGGCCGAGCAGATGAATGCCATGCTCGCCGAGGCGCGCGCGGTCGTCGAGATTGCGGAGAAAATCCGGGACGAAGCGCAGGAGGTGTTCGCGTCGACGCAGGAACAGTACGCGCTCATGGAGGAAATCACGTCGACGTCCGAACAGCTGCAGCAGCATTCGACCAATCTGAAGAAGCGGATCGAGTTCTTCAAATCGTAAGCCGCCCTTGTGCGGCGCAAGCCCGCGGATGGCCGCGGGCTTTTTTTCTTTGCGGCCTTCGGCGCATGCATATCGGCCGCTTCCGTCCGAATACAATCGTACAGCGGCGCCGCTTGTCCCCGTCCGATCCGGCGGCGCCGACGCGAACGGAAGGGATGTGGGCGGAATGGTTCATCACGGAGATGTCGCGATCCTCGGAATCGGCACCGCCGTGCCGCGCTGGCGGCTCGACCAGGCGGACACGGCGCTGCGGCTGGCGGAGGCGCTCCGTGACAATCCCGGCGCGGCGCGCTGGGTCCGGCGCATCTTCCGACAACAGGGCATTGAATCGCGTCATACGTGCGAGCCGAATCTGCTGGAGAACGCCGGCGCCTGCCGCTATTTTCCGCGAAGCCGGGAAGCGGCGCCCGGCACCGCCGAGCGGATGGCCATCTACCGGCGGGAAGCGCCGCCGCTCGCGCGCCTCGCGGCGGAGCGGGCGCTCGGATCGAGCGGCACGCCGCCGGAAGCCGTGACGCATCTGATCACCGTCAGCTGCACGGGGCAATATCTGCCCGGACTGGACGCGGAGCTCGTCCGCGCGTTGGGGCTGCCGGCCGGGGTCGTCCGGGTGCCGTTCACCTTCATCGGCTGCGCGGCCGGACTGAAGGCCGTCGGCCTGGCGCGGCAACTGGTCGCCGCTTCCGGAGATGCGGAAGCCCGGGCGCTCGTCGTCTGCGTCGAACTGTGCACGCTGCATTTCCAGCCGTCGGAGAACCGCGACGATCTGTTCGCCGCGTCGCTGTTCGGGGACGGCGCCTCCGCCTGCGTCATCGGCGCGGCCGCGGGCGGTGCGGCCGCCGTGCTCCGGCTGGGCGAGCCGCGGTCCGTCCTGCTGCCCGGAGGCGGGACGGACATGGTCTGGACCGTCGGCGATCACGGCTTCGAGCTCGTGCTTACGGCGAACGTTCCGAAGCTGATCCGCGCGTTTCTGCCCGGGGTCATCGGGCCCTTGGCCGCCGGCGGGGGGAAGCCGGAACTGTGGGCGATCCATCCGGGCGGCCGCGGCATCATCGACGCGGTGGAGGAGGTGTGTGCGCTCGGGCCGGAGCAGACGCGGGCGAGCCGGGAGGTGCTCCGGCGGTACGGCAACCTGTCGTCGGCCTCGATCCTGTTCGTGATGGATGAACTCTTGCGGGAGCGCCGGGAGCGGGGCGCGGATGCCGGAGAGGCCGGCGGTCTGGCCGTCGCCTTCGGTCCCGGCCTTTCGGCCGAGCTGCTGCCCTTCAGCCTCGCGGGCGATCCGGTCCGCGCGCGGGGCGGGCGGGAGGCCGTCCATGCCTGATCCGCTGCGGACGCGCGCGGAGCGGCGCGAACGGATGGACGGCGCCGTGCCGGAAGCGGAGCTCGCCGGGGCGTACCGGCGCCTCCGCACGCTCAACCGGCTGTTCGGCGCGGCCGGGCCGATCCGCTTCGGCGTCGTACGGCTCTGGACGGAGGCGGGAGGCCCGGGACGGCTCACCGTGCTCGACATCGGCGCCGGTTCGGGGGATGTCAACCGCGCGCTGCTGCGCTGGGCCGAACGGAACCGGATCTCGCTCCGGATCCGGCTTATCGACGTGCGGGAAGAAGCGTGCCGCGAGGCGAAGCGGCTGTTCGGGCGAGACGAACGCGTCGAAGTGGAGCGCCGCGATCTGTTCGAATTGCCGGAGCGGGCGGCGGACATCGTCACGGCGACGCAGTTCGTCCACCATTTCGGGACGGACGAGCTCCCGCGCGTCATCCGGCGGATGCTGGACGTCTCGCGGATCGGCGTCGTCATCGGCGATCTGCGGCGCCACGCCGTGCCCTGGGCCGCGGTGTGGCTGACGGCGCGGCTGCTCACGCGGAACCGGTGCATCCGCGAAGACGCGCCGCTGTCCGTCGCGCGCGGATTCCGCGACGAGGATTGGGAAAGACTCATCCGTGAAGGAGGCTTCCGGAATCTGAGGTATTGGCGCAGGCTCCCCTACCGCTATGCCGTCGTGATCCGGAAAGACGCGCCCGGGGAAGGCGGGGATCCATCGGTTGGAAGAGACGGTTGACGCGGTCGTCATCGGCGGAGGGCCGGGAGGCGCCGCGGCGGCCCGTGTGCTGGCGGCCGCGGGATGGCGGACGGTGGTGCTGGAGCGCCGCGCTTCACCCGGCCGCAAGGCATGCGGCGAATTTCTGTCGCCGGAGGCGGGGGCGACGCTGCGCGAGCTCGGGCTGCTCGCGGCGCTAACGGGACTTGAGCCCGTCCGGATCGCGCGCGTGCGGCTGTCGGCGGCCGGCGGCGCGCCGCTTGAGGTGCCGCTTCCCGGTCCCGCCTTCGGCGTGAGCCGCAGATCGCTCGACGCGGCGCTGCTCGAGGCCGCGGAGCGCGCGGGGGCGGACGTGCGGACGGGTACCGCGGCGTTCGGCGTCCGCCGGGAAAGCGGCGCATACGTCGTCGAGACGCGGGGGCGGGGCGGGGAGCGGACGATCCGCGCGCGCATCGCCATCGGCGCATGGGGAGCGGGGGCACGCGGGGCGTTCGCGGATCCGCGCGCATCCCGCGGCCGAAGCGCGCGGCTGCTCGGCGTGAAGGTCCATCTCGCGGGCATGCCGGCCGGACCGGTGACGGAGCTGTATGTCTTCCGCGGCGGATACCTGGGCTTGTCGCCCGTACCCGGCGGGCTGGTGAACGCCGCGGCGCTGATCGATCCGCGGGCGTTCGGCGGTTCGCAACCTTCCGCCGCGGCCTGGATCGCCGCCGCGGCGCGCATGCATCCGGAGCTTGCGCGCAGGCTCGAAGGCGCCCGTCCCGTCCCCGGTTCGGAAGCGGCGGTCTCGCCGTTCGTTCCCGACACCGGACCGCTCGCCTGGGCAGGCTGTCCGCTCGTCGGCGACGCGGCGCTCCGCGTTCCGCCGCTCTTGGGTGTGGGCATGTCGGCCGCCCTGCGGTCCGGTCTCGTCTGCGCGCGATTCGCCGACCGCTTCCTTCGCGGCGGCATCACGGAGGAAGCATGGCGCCGCGAATACGAGCGGTTTTACCGCCGGGAGTGCGCCGGGCCGCTGCGCCTCGGCCGGCTGCTGCACGCGGCGTTCGGCCTGCCGGCTGCCGCGCGGCTGCTCGCGGCGATCGGCCGCGCCGCCCCCGGGAGGGCGGCCGCGGTCGTGCGGCTCACGCGGATCGCGGTGCCGAAAGGCTGACGTCCTCGCGTCGGCGGGGGGCGAAGATCGGTCCGAAAGGCGCTCAGGGGCACACGAAAGGCGGAAGCCGCGGCTTCCGCCTGGTCCGTCATTTCAGCCGGAGCAGCGTCGTCCACAGCTCCGCCGGCTCGTAGCCGAGGCGCCAGAACGCGACGCCGGCCAAATCGTATTTCTTCGCGAGTTCGATCCTCGCCTTGATCGTCTCCTCCGTCTCCATCCAGAACACATAGGTCTGCCCGTTCCGGACGTACGTCACCTTCATCTGCCCGAACTCGGGATCGTAGATCGCCTGCGCGTCGACCTCCGCCAGCAGCGCGGGGATGTCTTTCATGAAGATCGCCCGCGAATCGATCACGTCGCCCTTGGCGTTGACCTTCCATTCCCGCACGTAGAGCGGCACGCCGAGGAGCAGCTTCGAGCGGGGGATGCCGTACGACAGATAGTCGAGGATGCCCTGTTCGGTCCAGGCCAGCCCGGACACGGAACCGGGCTTCGCGCTGCCGCGCCAGTACTGGTCGTAGGCCATGATCACGATGTAGTCGACGGCTTCCGCGAGTTTCGCCTGGTCGTAGGCGGTCAGGTGGTTCCAGGCCTTGTCGCCGCGGATCAGGTCGATGGAGATCACCATGCCCCGGGCGTGAACGGCATCCGCCAGCTTCCGCACGAAGGCGGTGAACCGGCTGCGGTCCGCCGCCGCCACCTCCTCGAAATCGACGTTGACGCCGTAGACGCCGAGTTCGGCCAGCCGTTTGACCAGCGCGTCGATGAATCGCCGCTGCGCCGCTTCATCGGCGAGGAACGCGCTCGTCATCTGCCTGTCGAACCCGTTGTTCACGAGCGGCATCACCCTGATGCCGCGGGACTTCAGCTCCTTCGCGAGGGAGGGGTCCGACAGGTCCTCCAGGCTGCCGTCCGCCGCCTGGAGCCGGAACCAGGTCGGCGAGTCGATGTCGAGCCCCTGCGTGTTCGCGATCTGCCCCAGGATCGTCTCCGTATTCGACGAACCGTTCCACCCGAGATAGAGCAGCCGGCTCGCGTTGCTCCACAGCACCTTGCCTTCCTCGGTGCGGATCGACGCGTTCGCCAGTTTCCTGGCGTTCGCGACGGCATCGTTCAGGGCGTGGAACTGCCAGACTTCGCGTTCTCCCTGCCAGACACGGTAATACGGAATGTTCGTCCAGTATACCTTGCCGTCGCGGATGATCTCGGCTCCGGCCAGCGTCTTCGCGTAGGCGACGGCTTCACGGACGGAGAAGAACCGTTTCCGCTCCTTGCCGTTCTGGAAGACGGCGTACGGCGGCACGGTCGAATGGACGACCGCGCCCGTGCCGAGATGGACGACCTCGCTGCCCGCGATGTCGTTCGCCGCCCGGATCGCATCGCGCAGGAAGCCGTACGGCCCGCCGACGGTTTCGCCGTCCAGGAGCACCGCGTAGGCGGGAGCTTTCTCCCGTTCGGCCGCTTCTTCCTCTTCCGACAGGTTGTCCCAAATCCACGTGTTCGTGTCCAGGTCGATGATGTGCGCGTTCTTGTAGCGGTTCGCGAGCTTCTTCGCCTCCGCGAGCGTCGCGAAGGACCAGCCGGGGAACGTCTTGTGCCCCTGGTATACCCGGTAGCGCGCGAAATTCGCCTCGACCCAGCCCGGCTTCTCGAGATCGCGGATCGCGGCGTCGATCTTGCCGGCGGCCGCCCGCTTCGCCTCGTCATAGGTGCGGAACAACATGCCCGGCTCAAGCACGCCGTCGACATAGACCGCGTAGCGCGGATAGTTGTGCCACACCCAGGAGCGGTCGGCGATCTTCTCGACGCGGCTGTACGCGTACTTCTTCGCGTAGGCGATCGCCTGCGATTCGGTCACGAACTCTTTCAGCGGTTTGTCGTTCTGATAGACGCGGTATTTCGTGGCGTTGGCCGCACCCGCCGCCGCACCGGCCGCGCCTGGCGGCAGCAGGACGAACGCCGTGACGAGGAGCAGCGCGAGGGCCGCCTTCAGGGCGCGCAATTCCATCTCCGGTTCAACATCCTTCCTCTGGCAATCTGTGAATCCAACAAGTTAGACGCGGACGGGGAAAGAAGGTTGCTGTGAAAAATTTCCGGTTTCACGGACGGGGAAGGAAGGATGCTGCGGAAACATATCCGGTTTCACGGACGGGGAAGGAAGGATGCTGCGGAAACATATCCGGTTTCGCGGACGGGGAAGGAAGGATGCTGCGGAAACATTTCCGGTTTTCTTTCGGGGCAGCGGAAACGGGGTGACGGAGGAGGGCGAAAAGAGGATGGTGGCCGGCCCGGGCGGGCTTGTCCTGAACCCAAGAAAAGCCGCCCGGTCCATCGCGCGATGAACCGGGCGGCCGCTGCCGGCCCGGGCGGGTGCGGTCTTCTTCAGTCCAGGACGTCGGCATAGATCTCGTCGTCCAGCCCGAGCCGGATCTGGTCGCGGTATACCCGCCTGCCGTATTCCGTGAACAGGTAGCGCTCGATCGCCTCGAGCAGATTCGCCTCGACGATGTACTGGCTGCGTCCGAGCACCCACACCTCGGCCGTATAGCCGTAATCCTCGTCCCACTGGAGCTGCACTTCGACGTCGGTCGGCTTCACTCCCTTGCGCTCGGCGAAATGAAGGCAGACCGCGTTGACGATCTCGTCCATCGACAGGCGCATGGTTCAGTACCGTCTCCCCGTCTCGTGCGGCCGCGGGGGCTTGCGGTCGCGGAAATACCGGTATGCGGCGCGGACCAGCACGAACAGGAAATAAATCGCGAGCAGGTTGATCATCAGCCCGAGCAGCTCGCCCAGGAAGCCCATATGCGCGAACAGGCTGCCGAACAGGAAGCCGGCGAGGCCGCCGATCATGAGGCCCTTCAGGAAACTGCCGCCGCCGAAGGAACCGCGCTGCGTGCCGGCGGTCCCGGTGGGGTTGGCGCCGGCCTTCGTGCCGGAGGTCGTGCCGGAATCGGACCGGTTGACGGTGCCCGCGCCGTCCTGCATCTTCTTCGGCTGCTCGGTGTACGTCTTCTTCGGCGCGACGAAACGGCCGCGGCGCGCGTCCGCGTCGTCGGCGGCCGCGGCGAAGAACACGGCGAAGACGGCGAGCGTGAGCAACGCTTTCGTCCAGAACGAAGTCTTCATCGGTATGGTGTGCCTCCCCGTGATTCGCTTGCTTCTGGTATCATGATCGTATACGTCCGGGACGGATCCCGGGTTTCATCAATCTTCCGGCAAGACGCCGGAAATCTGGCAGGTGAACGGGCGTGGCCGCCTATCCCGAAGCGTTCAGGGATTATCTGTTCGAGTTCCATGCGACGCGCGATTATTTCGAATGTCACGAGATTCTGGAAGAATACTGGAAATCCCTTCCCGCGTTCGATCCGGACCGGGAGGTGTGGGTCGGGCTGATCCAGCTCGCGGTCGCGCTCTACCATCATCGCCGCGGCAACGCGGGCGGCGCGCTCAAGATGTACCGCGGCGCCGCGCGGCGGCTCCGTCCGGAGGCGCTTGACCGGCTCGGGCTGGACGGCGCGGCGGTGCGCGAGATCGCCGCCGAATCGGCGCGCCGGCTTGAGGCGGAAGGTCATGGCGCCGTATACCGGGCGGTCAATCTGCCGATCCGGGATGCCGCGCTGCTGGAGGAGCTGAAGGGCCGGGCCGCGCTCCGGGGCCTCAAGTGGGGGGCGGACGATCCCCTCGAGGACGCGATCGTCCGGCGGCATGCGCTGCGCGACCGGTCGGACGTCATCGAAGCGCGGGCGAGGGCGGCAGCCGAGCGGGCCGCCGCGCGCGGCAGGCGGCGCTGAACCTTCGTCCGGACGGCGCCGCGCGGGCGGAATCGGGCCGCGGCCGGGCGCCCGGAACGGCTCCGTCATTCCGCCGGGGTTCCTTCCCGTTTCCGCGCGCGGGAAAGCCGCCGGCATGCGATCAGCTTCCGCATGACGGGAGCTCACAACGTGCGTCCGGTGTAACCGTCCACCACGAGGTCGAGCTTTCCGGTATCGGGGTGCACGATCAGGCCGTGCACGGCCGTTCCCGGCGGGAGCAGGGGATGGCGGCTGACGATGCGTACGCTTCGCTCGACGCTTTCGCGGACATTGTCGAACCCGGTCAGCCAGCGGTCGAGCAGGATGCCCGCATTGGTCAGCATGTCGATCGTCGAATCGGGAATGCCGCGTTCGCGCATGTGCCGCATGACCGTTCCGGGATCGAGGCCGGTCATGCCGCAATCGTGGTGCCCGATGATGAACACTTCGCTCGCCCCGAGCTCATACAGCGCAATCAGGATGCTGCGCATGATGTTGCCGAACGGCTGCGTGACGATGCCGCCGGCGTTCTTGATGATCTTCGCGTCGCCGTTGCGCAGATTCATCGCCCGCGGCAGCAGCTCCGTCAGCCGCGTGTCCATGCAGGTGACGACGACCATTTTCTTGTCCGGCCAGCGGTCCGTCCGGTATGCTTCGTATTCCCGGTTCTCCACGAACCGGCGGTTGTGTTCGAGAATGGATTCCAGTCGGTTCATGCGATCATCCTTCCTTGCGTCGGACCGGCACGTCGATCCGGAGATTCGGGGTGTAAATCTGCCCCGCGCCGCGCAACAGGAGTCCCGGGCCTCCCGGAGCGCGGTCGATGACGAGCCGGTCTTCGAAGAAGATTTCCTGCCGCGGATCGTACCAAATCGTAAGCGGCCCGTCCGTCTCCGCCTCCATGTCCCCGGGCGACGGCCCGTCCACCGCCCGCAGGGCGGGAACGCCGTTTACCGCGCAGCCGCAACCTTCCGTGTCATAGACCAGCTTCAGCCGCCTTCCGACGCCCGTCATGGACGCAAGCAGACCGGCGGCTTCCGGCGTGATGTCGATGCGCATCGCTTCGGCTCCTTTCCCGGCCGGGGCCGGCGCAAATCATGGTTGATTATACATTGGCCCGGACGTATCATCAAGTGGAAGCCAATATCCAGAAAGGCGGTTGAACGCATGACCAAGGATGAAGCGCTCGCGAGGTTCCGCGGACTGATCCGGAAAATCAAAAGCTACGAGGAAGTGATCGGGCTCGCCTACTGGGACATGCGGACCGGCGCGCCCCGCAAGGGCATCGAAGGCCGATCGGAGGCGGTCGGCGCCCTGTCGGAGGAGGCGTTCAGGCTGGCCGTCTCCGACGAGATGGGCGAACTGCTGTCGCGACTCCGCGAACCGGACGTTTACGGGAACCTGTCCCGCGTCGATCGCCGTCTGGTCGATGAGACGGCGAAGGAATACGAGCGGAACCGGCGCATCCCGCCGGAGCTGTACCGGGAATACGTCGTGCTGACCTCGCAGGCGGAAGCGTTCTGGGAGGAGGCGAAGGCGAGGAACGATTTTCCCGGCTTCCGTCCGTATCTGGAGAAGATCATCGACTACACGAACCGTTTCATCGACCTCTGGGGCGTGAAGGGGACGCGCTATGACACGCTGCTCGACCAGTACGAGCCGGGCATGACGACCGCCGAGCTCGACCGGCTGTTCGGATCCCTGAGGGACAAGCTCGTCCCGCTGGTCGCCGCGATCGCCGGGTCGTCCGCGAAGCCCGACCGGTCGGTGCTCAAGGGCACGTTCGAGCCGGAGGCGCAGCGCCGGTTCAGCCTGTTCATCCTGAAGGAGATGGGCTTCGATTTCGAGGCCGGCCGGCTGGACGAGAGCGTCCATCCGTTCGCGACGGGTCTCGGTCCCGGCGACGTTCGCATCACGACGCGCTATCTCGAGAACGATGTGGCGAGCGCGCTGTTCGGCACGATCCACGAGGGCGGCCATGCGCTGTACGAGCAGAACATCGACCCCGAACTCGCGGGCACGACGCTCCACACCGGCACGTCGATGGGCATCCACGAGTCGCAGTCGCGCTTCTGGGAGAACATCATCGGCCGGAGCCGGCAGTTCTGGCACCGCTATTTCGGCGATCTCCGGGCGCATTTCCCGGGCCGGCTGGACACCGACGCGGAGACGTTCTACCGGGCGATCAATTACGTCGAGCCGTCCCTCATCCGCATCGAGGCCGACGAGCTGACGTACAACCTGCACATCGTCATCCGGTACGAGATCGAGAAAATGATCTTCGACGGCGGCGTGAAAGCGGCGGATCTGCCGGAAATCTGGAACGCGAAGTACCGGGAATATCTCGGAATCGAGCCGGGCAGCGACGCCGAAGGCGTGTTGCAGGACGTCCATTGGTCGGGCGGCTCGTTCGGCTATTTCCCGTCGTACGCGCTCGGCAACATGTACGCCGCGCAGTTCGCCGCCGCGATGGAGCGCGACATGCCGGACCTGTGGGAGCTGGTCGGTTCCGGCCGGCTGCATCCGATCCGGGACTGGCTCAAGGAGCGCATCTACCGGTACGGCAAACTGGAGACGCCGGGCGAGATCGTGCGCCGCGTCACCGGCGGTCCGCTCGATCCGTCCCATCTGACCGGCTACCTCGAGCGCAAATATCGCGACATCTACCGGCTGTAATCCGGGTGCATGACCCGGTCGCGGCGCCGGCTC
>Ga0207872_100837_pt1 | contig 11917 bp, 12 predicted proteins | sample Passage260B_FD_187372 | JGI IMG/M metagenome (GOLD analysis project Ga0207872, IMG submission 187372) | Cellulose adapted compost microbial communities from Newby Island Compost Facility, Milpitas, CA, USA - Passage2 60B (SPAdes) (version 2) ...
GGATCAACACGACGAGCAGAATGATGAAGGGAAACGAACGGATCAGGTTGATCGCATAATTCAGGATCCGGTTGACCCACCGGTTCGGCGAAATGGATCCTTTGTCCGTCATGAATACGTATACGCCCAGGGTCGTTCCGAACAGCACGGCCGCGGACAGGGATATCCCCACCATCATGAACGTCTGGATGACGCTTTCCCTGATCTCCGGCAGGAGCAACATGATGTTGTCAAACATGCACCACATCTCCCAGGCGGACGGCATCCGGCCGGCGTCCGCTTTCCCGCCCGCGATGCTCGTTCAGCCGTTTCCCGATGGCGGTCACGGCGTCCGGAACTTCCGCAGGCGACCCGGCCAGATTCAACTCCTCCTGAATGTTGCCTTTTTCCATGACCGCGACACGGTGGCACAACGCGCGGACCACTTCCATCTCATGCGTGACGATGACGAGCGTAACGCCGAATTGCTCGTTGATCGATTTCAGAAACTGCAGGATGTTCTCCGTCGTCTGCGGATCGAGGGCGGACGTCGGCTCGTCGCACAGCAGCACCTTCGGATTCAGGACGAGCGCGCGCGCGATGGCCACGCGCTGTTTCTGCCCGCCGCTGAGCTGCGCCGGATAATGATGCGCCTTGTCGCCCAGCTCCACGATATCCAGCATGTCGCGGATGCGCTTCGCCCGTTCCGGCTTCGGAACCCCCGCCGCCTTCAGCGCAAATTCGATGTTGCCGTATACGGTTTTGTTGAGCAGCAGATTGAAATGTTGGAAAATCATCCCGATCTCGTGGCGCTTCTTCTGCAGCGATTTGCGGTCAAGGGAGGTCAGCTCGACGCCGTCAAACCACACTTCGCCCGTCGTCGGCGTCTCGATCAGGTTGATCATCCGGAGCAGCGTGGATTTTCCGGCGCCGCTGTAGCCGATGATGCCGAAGATTTCCCCCTTCCGGATCGCGAGCGTTGTCGGCCGCACCGCTTCGAACGCTCCGGATTTCGTCCTGTATACTTTGCTGATGTTCTTCAAATGAATCATCCCGGCCCTCCTCTCCCCCGATTTCAGCCGCTTGCCCGAATTCGGGCGGCGTTCACCAACGGTTCCACCCGTTCGAAGAAGAGCGGCAGTTCCTTCAACGGATGGCGGAACGCGAGCAGCACCTGATTCACGCCGGCGGCTTCCAGTTCGCGCAGTTTGTTCGCCACTTGCTCATAGCTGCCGATCAGTCCCGTGCGGAAGCCCTCGTTGTTCGCGACGTAATCGCTCACGGTCACGGCGTTTTTCCACATCCCCCGCGTGTCCATGCTCGCCTTGAACCGGGCGATGGCCTCCTCGTCCGCGCGTGCGATGATGGCTTCATATTCGGCCAGCGCTTCTTCTTCGCTTTCCCGCGCGATCACGAAGGCCGCGACCGCGTATTCCAGCGTCCGGCTCTCCCGCCGCGCCAGGCTCCCCACCGTCCCGATCTGCCGCTTGAGTTCTTCGACCGGCGCGCCGTTCATGAAATAGACATCCGAATGTTTCGCCGCGACCCGCTGCGACGGTTCGGAGTTGCCGCCCTGATAGATCGCCGGATACGGCTTCTGCACGGGCTTGGGATGCAGCGAGCCGCCGCGGATGTTGTAATATTTCCCTTGAAAAGTGAAATCGTCCCGCGTCCAGAGCCCCTTCACGACCTGCAAATACTCCTCCGACCGGCGATAGCGCTCGCTGTGCTCGATCCACTCGATGCCGAACTTCTCCTGTTCCTCCCGGAACCATCCGCTGACCAGATTGATGTGGAAGCGGCCGTTCGAAATGACGTCCAGCGTCGCGCCGATCTTCGCCAGCGTCACCGGATGAAGGAAACCCGGCAATACCGCCGCGAGCAGCTTCACCCGCGACGTGTGCCCGGCCACCGCGCCGGCAACCGCCAGCGGATCCAGCTGCCCGGCCGACCCGCTTCCGCCGATGCGCCCCACGTAGCGAACGGGATAGAGAATGCCGTGCACGCCGATCCGGTCCGCGAGTTTGGCCAGCTCGATGTTGTACGCCATGTCGCTCCGCGTTTCCTGATCCACCCTGGCGCGCAGAAATCCGCCGCCGACATTCGCGCCCCATGTCAGAAATTTCATCTTCCCCACCTCTTTCACACGGTGATTTTCGCAAATCTGGGAAGAACGTCGTCTCCGAACCGCAAGGCTTCCTCCGCATGCGGATAGCCCGACAGAATGAAATGCGTGACGCCCGCGTCAATATAATCTTGCAGCGCTTCCTCAATCTGGTCCGGCGTGCCGACCAGGGCCGTGCCCGCGCCCTTGCGGATTTTCCCGATCCCCGTCCAGGTGCATTTGTCAAACCGCTCGCCCTGACGCACCAGCTCCGTGATGCGCCGCTGCGCCACCGAATCCGTCTCTTCGAAGACGCGGTCCATTTTTCTCCGGACGTCCTCGTCGATCCGGCTGATCAGGCGGTAGGCCGCGTCCCAGGCCTCCCGCTCCGTGTCGCGCACCACGACGTGCAGGCGGACGCCGAATTCCGGCGCGCGGCCGTATCGGGCGGCGCGCGACCGGACATCCTCGATCTGCGCCTTCACCTGGGCGACCGGCTCGCCCCACTGCAGGTAAACATCCGCATACCGCGCCGCAATCTCCTTCGCGATGTCCGAGGAGCCGCCGAAATAGATCGGGATGCGGCCGGGTTGATGCAGCGGGGGCACCAGCTGCGCGTCCCGGACTTCGAAGAATCGGCCTTTGTGGCTGAACGTCTCGCCCGTCCAGCACTTCAGAATGACGTCCAGAAACTCTCTCGTCCGCTCGTAGCGCTCGTCATGGTCCAGAAAATCGCCGTCCTGGCCGAGCTCCTTCGGCGATCCGCCCGTCACGACGTTGACCAGCAGGCGCCCCTTCGTGAACCGGTCGAACGTCGCGGACAGCTTGGCCGCCACGGTCGGCGCGATGAAGCCCGGACGGAACGCGACCAGCGGCTTGATTCGCCGCGTGTGCTGCGCGATCGCGAATCCGACCAGCCAGGAATCGAGGTACGGAATGCCCGTCGGGACCAGCATGCCTTCAAATCCCGCCCGTTCCGCCGCCTGCGCCACCTCGATCAAATATTCCGGCGTGGGCTCGCGCTGCGGTCTGGCCAGTCCCAGAAATTCTCCGTCGCCGTTCGTCGGCGCGAACCAGTAGAAATGGACGTTGCTCATCGGTTTTCCTCCCGCAAAATCGAAAGTGCAAACTCCACATAGGCTTGCCGCTTCGGATGCTGGTTGTAATAGTTGGCGAAATTGCGAACCGGATCTCCCGCATAGAACCGTTCATACAGCTCGTGCCGGGAACCGAGGGAGCTGCCGGCGAAATCCCATGCCAGCTTGTTCAGCAGCGTCCGCCTCGTGCCGTCGAACCCGTCCGACGCGGCAAAATATTCGCGCCACTCCGGATGGACATCCAGCTCTTTCAATGATGCGGGGGCCTGAAGCAAGCCGGACGCCCCGATCCGGTGGATCGCCGCAATGCCCTCGGCATAGAAGCGCGTCCCCAGGTTGCGCGCCGTCCCCAGATACAGCCGGTTCGGGATGAACACCCCGTTGTGCCAATCGCCCGTCTGCTGCGCCGTCCCGAGCAGCGCCTCGATCGTCTCCACCTGCAGGATCAGGTTCGCCAGATCGTTCCGGACGTGCAGAAATCCGGTTACATCCGCGCTCTTCGCGAGCCCGTACGCAATCGCCGCCACGCTCCTCAGCTTGCTGATCAGGCGGACGACCGTCTGATGCTGGCTGAGGGCCACGGCCACCGGGTCCGTATGCAGCCTCCACGCCGCCTCGGGATCCTCCGCCACGAGCACCAGGTCCCAGGGAATGAGCGCATCTTCGAAGATCAGCACCGCGTCCATCTCGTCGTACCGCGCGCTCAGCGGGGCATGCACCGCGTCGTCGCTTGCGAACGATTCCCGGCAGACGATATGCACCCCCGGCAGGTTGGCCGGAATGATGAACACGTTGGCGAGCGCCCGCTGCGCTTCGCTCCGCTTGTAGAACGACGTGATGATAAACTCATCCACATAAGGCGCGGCCGTCGCGACGGTCTTCGCCCCGCGCACGATCACCCCTTCCGCCGTCTTCTTCACCACGCGAAGCTGGCCGGCGTCCACTTCGACGCTCGAGCGGCTCCGGTTGCGCTGCAAATCCTGCGCCGCCGCGGTCGACAGGAGATCGCGGTCCCGGGAATTCCGGTAAATCCGCTCCATCTTCGCTTCAAAATGCGGGATCACCGCGGCCAGTTCCTTGCGGTTCGCGTACCACCCCGTCTCGATCTCGCGCGAATATTCCGAGAGCCGGCTCATCATGCCGAATGTCGCATCCGCCCAGATTTGGTACGCCCTCGCCTTGCACCGCAAATCATCCAGCGTGGCCGGCACCAGGAACGAAAGATGCGCCCCGTCGCGGGTCAACTCCCGCTTCCACGCGCCCCTCTGCATCTCCAGCAGCTTCCCGATGGTCTCCACGGTGCCGCGGAACGCGTGATGTTCCGCAATGCGGGTCACGAGCTCGCCGCCATACCATACCCTGCGCCCGTCCTGCAGCCGTTCCTTCCAGTCCGTCATACCGTCACGCCCCGCCTTGCTTCGGCCGTCAGATGATCCAGAAAGGCGTCCAGCCGTTCTTCAAGCCACGTCTTGTCATACTGCTCGAAAAACAAAGACTGATTGCGCAGCGGATCTCCCGTGTAAAACCGTTCATACAGATCATGCCTGCCGCCGAGCTCGCTGCCGATCAGCTCCCAGCCGAGCCTGAACCACGCGGTCTTCTCCCCGGCGGAAGCCGCCGCCCCCGCATAATAGCGATGCAGCAACGTCCTGATCCGCCCGTCTTCGAAACGGTCGATGAGGGTGGACGGCAGCTGCGTATAGCCGCCCGCTCCGATCTCCTTCAGAATGGCCATGGCCCGGGCGTACGCCTGCGTGCCCAGATGACGCGCCGCCTGCAGCGGCACCGCCTTCGGCTTGTAGACGCCGCCTTCGACCGTTCCTTCCGTTTCCGCCGCGTGCAGCAAGGCGTCGACCGTATCGGCCAGCATGTAAAGCTCGCCCAGTTTCTGTTGCACATGCAGATACGCATCCACCGCGATGCTCTGCGCGATGGCGGTCGCGAGTCCCGCGACAAACTTCAATTTCGTCGCCAGGCGCACGACCGTCTGATGATGCGCCAGCGCGTTCAACTGCTGGTGGCGATGCGCCGCCGTCGCTCCCTGCGCATGCCCGCGGATCAGGATCCGCTCCTCCGGAATGAACACATGGTCGAAAATGATCACCGCGTCCATCTCGTCGAACCGGCTTGCGAGAGGATACAACGCGCGCTCCGTCTCCGCGTGGCTTTTGCGGCAGATGATTTCGAGCCCGGGCGAATCCGCCGCGACGATGAACAGATTCGCGTATTGTTCCTGGCCGTCTTCCCGGTCGTACGGCGTATTCACGATGATGTCGTCTACGTACGGCGCGCCGGTGGCGATCATCTTCGCCCCGCAGACCACCACGCCGTCCGGGCGCTGTTCCACGACCCGGAGCAATTCATGGCCCGAGCGCTCGGCAATCGGCTTCGAACGGTCGATCTGGGGATCGGCGATCGCGGTCGTCACCAGGCGCCGCTCGCGCTTGACCCGCTCGATATAATGCGTGATCTTCTCCGCGAACCCGGCGTCGTATCGGCTGAACCGTTCCCGGTCGATGTAGTAGCCCGTGATGACCGAATAGGCGTAATCCGACAAGCGGCTCATCATGCCGTATGTCTCGCGGGTCCAGGTCTCGTACGCTTTCCTTTTCTCCAGCAGCTCTTCCCGCGTCCGCGGAATCAGAAACGCCTTGTGCACCATCCGCCCGACGGATTCGTCGTAATAGCCGACCCGATCGTCATCGATCAGCGCGACGAGCCGCCGGATCGTCCCGAACGTCCCGCGAAACGCGGGATGTTCCTCCGGCTGCTCCACTTTCCTGCCGTCAAGCCAGATGCTGCGGGAGCCCTTCGTTGGCACGGCACGGCCTCCTTCCGGAAAACAAAAAAGCTCCAGACATATCGCCGGGATATGCATGGAGCTTTGGTGGTCCAATCGCTTTGCTTTGCAGTTGTGCCCTTTATGATAGCAAATAAATCTGATTTGTCAAGTATGAATTATGAGATTTATTTTCCGGAAAGGTATTGTCAAATGATCGGCGGGTTGCTACAATCATGTTCGAATATTTTTATATTCCAATCTGTTTACTTTGCTTTCGACCGGATCACCGGAGACATGTCTATTTGTCCGGCAAATAGATGTGTCTCTTTTTTGTTTCGGCAAAACAGGAGACCGACGCGCAGGACAAAAGACATTTCGAAACGCTGATCAAGTCTGCTCGAGGAGGAATAAGTGCATGAAAAAAATGGCATCCGTTGTCCTGACGGTGCTGGCCGCCCTGCTGATCTCATCCTGCGGCACATCCGACGCCCGCAAGGCGTCCGACCCCGACAAGACCAAAGTGATCCGCATCGGATTTTCGCCCGGTCCCTACAGCGACCAGGTGCGCAAAGGAATCGAACCGATTCTGAGACAGAAAGGGTATACCATAGAGATTGTTGAATTCACGACCGGCAACGAAATCAATTTCGCCCTCGCGGAAGGGGAACTGGACGCGAACATATTCCAACACACGGCGTATTTTGAAAGCTTCATAAAAGAAAACAAACTGGATTTGGTCGAAACGATCAAAGTCCCGACGGCTCCCATGGGCATTTATTCGGACCGATATGACGATCTCAACCTGGATCCCGACAGGAAATACACCGTGCTCATTCCCAACGATCCGCCCAACATTGCGCGCGCGCTGCGGATTCTGCAGGAAGCCGGGTTTCTCACCCTGAAACCCGATTACGAACCGCTGACGGTCAGCCTGCATGACATCGAAAGTTACAATGCCAAAATCGAGTTCGTCGAGGTGGAACAGGCCCAGCTGGCGCGCCTGATCGGCGACGTGGACTATGCGCTTGTGAACGGCAATTATATTTTGGCGTCGGGCCGCAAACTCTCCGACAGCCTGTTCCTTGAAGACCCGCCGTTCGAATACCAGAATCTGATCGCCGTTCGCCGGGAGGACCAGGACAAGCCATTTGTAAAAGACCTGATCGCGGCATACCAGACCGAGGAATTCCAGCGGCTGATCGAAACCGACCCGCAATTCGAAGGCTTCTGGCATCCGCCTTACTTCAGGAAGTAACCGAAAACCAGCCAGAACGACGGAAAGGGGCGGTCCCGAAAGTCATGAAACGACGGCGGGACCGCCCCTTGTCACATCCCGTCCGCCGCATCCAGCTTCCGTTCCCGCCGGACGACCAGGAGGGCCACCGCCATGCCGGCGGCGCACAACAGGCCGCACACCGCGGGCTCGATGCCCGGAATCCTCGTCATCCTGTAAAAGAAGCTGTTCAGACGGAGCATGCCGTTCAGCCCGAAGATGCAGATGAAAGCAAGCGCGGCGAACAGGGGAATCAGCTTCAGGATCAGGGTGATCAGGTTCCGGCTGAACCGCGAAAGGACGAACGCCAGGGAAGCCGCGCCAAGACAGATCCCATAGATCAGTCCGGCATAAAGCATCACATACTGCCCGTATGTCACGCCGAACCAGAAAATGAAAAACCGGCCGATCGTCGCATCTCCGGGAAAAAAATTTTCGCCAACCGTCCCGCTTCACATGAAAAGGCCCCATTCCGGAGTCCGGATGCGGCCATAAGCGTGTTGCGCGGTCGTCAAGCCTTCCTCCAGCTTAATCGGAAATGCGGCCATAACGTGAAGGTAGTTTGTGGTTATGTTAAAATCAATTTGGAAATGTGCAGCTGCACCATTTGCGAAATCTCCGACCTTCGGGGGCATCGTCCGAATGAAAACTTCGATGGCAAAGTGGATGATTGCCATTCTTCTTGCCGGCATGATCACTTCCTGCACGAATGGAGCCCAATCGGAACCGCCCGTTCCCTTGCCGGACGGCGCCGAAACGACGGCTGGTCGGCACCCTTCAGGTCCGGAACAGGCATTTCCCGACGACTTGCCTCCGGACAGCACAATCGAAGAACAATTGGCAAGAAAAGAGCAATTTTGGGATTGGGCGAAGGCAAACGGAAGGATCCATCCTGCTTCAGGGGAAGAGACGAAAGGGACTGACCTTGTGATTGCGGACAAGAAAATCACGCTGCCGGACGATGCCTATGTGAAAGCATACAACGTGGCCGTCACCCCGTCGGGACAAGGGGATGATGTTTCACGGCATCTGCCGTATTACGTGATTGCGCGTGGAAACTCCACGATCGCGATTTCCGCAAACACCGGCTATGTACTCAACCTGAACCTGGATGCGTCCGATCACAAACCGTTTGACTTTCTCAAGGAAGCCGTCAACGGTTATCTGGATGGCGTGAGCAGACTGGAGTAAAAAAGCAGCTCCAAAAGGACGGCCGGGCCGCCCGCGTCGCTCAACATGCGCGGACCGCACCCGGCCGCTTTCGGCTTTGCTTGCACCACGTCCACCCGGATTTTGATGACGGATTTACGAAATGCCGCATCGATGGACGTGCGCCGCTTCCTCCGGGTTCCACCTTTCCACGATCAAGCTCCAGATTTCGTCCGTTTCCTTGAGATTTTCCGGTCCGGACCACGTCAACAGATTCCGGTATTTTTGCAATTCCGTTCGAATATCGGCCGCATTGGCGATGATTCGCCCTTCGCAGGAGTTGATCGCAAACGGCTGATGGTCCTCCCCGAATTGCATCGCTTGCCTGACGAAACGTTGCAGGCTGGTCATCGTCCACCGGATGGAGTGCAGAACATCCGTTTCGTGACGGGCGGATTTGTAGCTTTCTTTCAGGATTTGCGCGCTTGTCAGCACCGTTCCGATGCCCGCGTTCAGGTCCGACCAGATGATCGCATCCGCACCGGCGTCGTCGCCGAGGCTGTCGATCCCCGCCGCAAGACGGTCCTGAAGATCCGACATGCCGACCACCATGGCGGCCTTGGCTTCCTGAACCATGCTGCCATGGAGGCGCTTCAGGGTCAGCCATTCAACCCCGAACCAGGCCGATCCGGCCAGCAGGATCACGACGATCACGAGAAGGATTCGGTTCAACGTTCGTCACCTCGGTCAAAACGGGGAGTTCGCAAAGCGTTCATATTTCATTGAGTGAGAGCATCACCATGGCGCAGCGGATATCCGGATCCTCCCGCGCCATGGATGTTTGAAATCCGCGTCCGGCAGGGTGGACGGAGCGGATCGACTGACCGGATCCCGTCATCCCGCCACGGACGGCACGCCCATCCACGATCACCATGATCCGCGCGTCTCCAACAACCGAATATGCACCGCCGTTCCCCGGCCGGGCGCGCTCTCGACTTCGATGTCGCCGCCGTGGGCCAGCACGATCTGCCGGGCGATGGCCATGCCGAGCCCGCTGCCGGCGGTCTCTTCCGTCGTGTTCATGCCGCGATAATAACGCTCGAAGAGCCGGCCGGCCGTCTCCGGGTCCATGCCCCGGCCGTTGTCCCGGATCGCGATCGTGACGCAGGCGCGGCCGTCCCGTTGCTCCCGGCTCAGGCCGACCTCCACCCTTGTTCCGGGAGGATTGTGGATGAAGGCGTTGGCGAGCAGGTTTTCCAGCGCCCGGCTCATCCAGCGCGCATCCAGACGGCAGACGAACGGCCCTTCCGGAGCATCAAGACGGATGTCCGCCGCCTTGAAACGCGGATGCCTTTTGAACCGGCCGATGATGTCCCGCAGCAGTTCCGCCGCGTCGGTCTCCCTCAGAGCCAGCGGCAGCGCGCCGTTCTTCAGCCGGTAGGTCAGGCTCAGGTCGTCGATCAGCGCCTCCATGTATCCGGATTTCTCGAGGATGACGCCGGCGAATTCCCTGACCTCCTCATCGGACCAGCGGTATTCCGGCGCTTCGAGCATGTGCGCATACCCCTTGATCGAAGCGAGCGGCGTCTTCAGATCATGCGAAACGCCGGCAATCCACTCCTCCCTCGTCTGCTCCAGTCGCCGCCGCATCTCCTCGTTTTGCCGCAGGGTGCGGGTCAGATCGTTGAGCGACGCGATGACGCCGGAGAAGAGGCGGTACGGGCGGCGCCATTTTCCTCCGGACGTGCGGCTCGGGGATCGTCCCTTGCGGTCGGTCGGCTCTTCCAATCGCCCCATCGCCAGATGCTGCAGCCAGTGAAGGATATGCAGCACCGGCGTGCCGAGCCGGTTCGCATACCAGACGGCCAGCCCGCCGAAGAGCGCGAAGGCGGCCGCGAGCAGGGCGAGCAGCGCGGCGAGCAGGACGCCGATTTCGGTGTCCCAAAATCCGGGTTCGGCCTCCCCCGCGGCGTATGGCGCCGTCACGACCCATGTCATGCCGGTGTCCGGCCGGTAGTCGAAGACGAGCCTCGCCTGGTACCGTTCACTGTAGACCGAGCGCAGCGCCAGCTCCGACAGCGTGTAGCGGTCCGGCAGGCTTGCGTCGAACCGGTTGAACGACCAGACTTCGCGACCTTCGGGGTCGAGCAGCTGCACCTGCAAGCCGGCCCCGCGGATCGCATCCCGGAGCCCGTCGTCCAACACCACGCGCCGGACGTCGGAGACGTCGATCCCGCCGAGCATCCGCAGCACCCGCTTCGCTTCCGGCTCGACGCCGTACAGCAGGGTGTAGCGGCGGCCGTCCATTTCCTTGATCCACAGGTAGAGATCATAGGGATGGGGCCAGGTGTGCGGCTTCTGCCACCAGGTGACGAGCTCCCCGATCGAATAGGCTTCCGGCAGACCGGGCGGGGTGAACCGGGAGTCAATCACCTTCCCGTCCTCATCCAGCACCTGCAGCCAGCCGTTCGCGCTCCGCACCCGCTCCAGCAGCCGCTCGTCGAAATGCGGCGAACCGTCCTCAAGGCGCATCGATTGGCCGAGTTCCTCCGCTCCCGCCCGGCTGAAATCGCGATTGCGTTCGATCTCCTGTACCCGGCCGGCCATCCAGAAGAAAATCGCGACCGTGCACACGATCAGCAGCACTCCCGCCAGCAGGAGACGCAGGCCGAAATGCGCGATCAGCCGGCTCTTCACGCGCAGCGTCACGTCCCGCGCGCCGTTGTCCACTCCCCGGTCCGTCCGGCGGTTCCGCATGGCGTACTCCGCGTCATGTCCGGCCGTCTGCCGTTCCCGCGCGCCGATCTCCCGTTCATGACCGTCCGTCCGCCGCCCGTCCCGCCCGATCCCGTCCGCGCGGCTCATCGGCGGTCTCCCCGCACGAGTTTGTAGCCGATGCCCCGCACCGTCACCAGATATTCCGGCTCCGCCGGATTGCGCTCGATGCGCTCGCGAATGCGGTAAATATGAACCATCACCGTGTTGTCGTCATGCTCGCCGTCCGCTCCCCACACCCGCTCGTACAGCTCCTGCCTGCTGAACACCCGGTTCGGATGCTTGCAGAAAAAGAGCAGCAACTGGAACACCTGCGCCGGACACGGCACCACCTTGCCCTCCACGATCAGTTCCCCGGCGAGCTCGTCCACCTGAAACCGGCCGAAGTCGTAGAAGTGCCGCCCCGCGCCGTTCGCGTCCCCGGCCGGCTTGAAGCGGCGAAGATGGGCCTTCATCCGCGCCGCCACCTCCAGCGGGTTGAACGGCTTCGTCACATAGTCGTCGGCTCCGACCGCGAAGCCGCTCAGCTTGTCGAGGTCGGTCGAGCGGGCGGTCAGAAACAGGATCGGCGCGTCGGTCCACTGCCGGATCAGGGGACAGATCTCGAACCCGCTCGCTCCCGGCAGCATCACGTCGAGGATGATATAATCGTAGGCTTGCCGCCGGCACGCCTCCAGCGCTTCCTCGCCCGTGCCCGCGGTATGGATGTGCCGGAACCCCTCCTTTTCCAGCACCTTCTTCAGCATTTGCGCGATCGA
>Ga0207872_100838_pt1 | contig 11892 bp, 9 predicted proteins | sample Passage260B_FD_187372 | JGI IMG/M metagenome (GOLD analysis project Ga0207872, IMG submission 187372) | Cellulose adapted compost microbial communities from Newby Island Compost Facility, Milpitas, CA, USA - Passage2 60B (SPAdes) (version 2) ...
TCGCCGATGCCGTCGTCGTAGCCGCGGACGATCCAGGTGCCGGACGACGCCGCCGCACCCGCCGCGGCCGCCTCGCGCAGCGCCGGATCGGCGGTGAACACCGCCGCCGGTTCCGCCGCGACGCCCCGCCGGTAAAGCGCGCGCAGCCGTTCGAGCCGTCCGTCCGCTCCGCCCGGTCCGGCCCGCCGGGCCCGGCCGTCGAAGAGCTGCACGTTGTTCACGCGCAGATCGCGCACGACGAGCTGGGCCTTGCGGCGGCCGTTCCATTCGTTCACTCCCAGCTCGCCGACGAGATCGACCCGGGCCGTCTCCGAGAGCCGGACCGCCCAATCGCCGAGACCGAAGCCGACGGCATCGAACGCGCCGGGCGGACCCTGCGGCGTAATCTGCAAATGCCGTCCGTCCTTTCCGATCGTCCGCGCGCTGCGCACCGGCACGTCCGCGATCAGCAGCGTCGGCCGCGGATTGCCGTAGCCGAACGGTTCGAGCAATGCCAACTGCTCGGCCGCCTCGAGGGTCGCCTCCGAGGCGCCGCAGACGAGGTCGATCTCCAGCCGGCGTATGTAATCGTCATCCGTCAGCCAATCGGCCGCAAGCCCGTCAAGCCGCGCCTCGAGCTCGGGCAGGCGGTCCGCCCGGAGCGTCATGCCGGCCGCCGCCTGGTGCCCGCCGTAATGGTCCAGCAGATCCGCGCAGGCCGTCAGCGCGGCGTGGAGATCGAAGCCGGGGATCGAGCGCGCCGATCCCTTGGCCGCTCCCGTCTCCGGATCAACGGCGAACACGAACGCCGGCCGGTAATGGCGTTCGATCAGCTTCGAGGCGACGATGCCGGCGACGCCGACATTCCACCCTTCGGACGCGGCGACCAGCACGCGCGGCGCTCCCCTGCCGGCCGCTTCCGCCGCCCGGACCTTGTCGGTCCAGACCGCTTCGGCTTCCCCGACCATCGCGTCGACGATCTTCTGCCGCTCGCGGTTCAGCGCGTCCAGCTCCGCCGCGCAGGCGGCGGCTTCCGCCTCGTCGTCGGTCACCAGCAGCCGGATCGCCGGATCCGCGCTCCCGAGCCTGCCCGCGGCGTTGATGCGCGGCGCCAGGCCGAACGCGACCGCATCCGCGTTCAGCTTCTCCGGATCGATGCCGCACGCCGCAAGAAGCGCGCGCAGCCCCGGGCGATCCGTCCGCCGCATCCGGTCAAGCCCGTGGCGGACGATGAACCGGTTCTCATCGATGAGCGGCATCAGGTCCGCGATCGTGCCGAGCGCCGCAAGCTCCGTCCATTCCAACGGCGGGCGGCCGAGCAATGCGTGCGCCAGCTTGAACGCGACGCCCACGCCCGCCAGCCCCTTGAACGGATAAGGGCAGCCCGGCTGCTTCGGATTGACGATCGCGCACGCTTCGGGAAGCCCGGGAGGCGGCTCGTGATGGTCCGTCACGACGACATCGATGCCGAGCTCGCTTGCGCGGGCGATCGCCTCGTTCGCGGCGATGCCGTTGTCGACCGTCACGATCAGCCGCACGCCGGCTTCCGCGGCCGCTTCGACCGCCGGAACGCTCAGCCCGTAGCCTTCCAGCGTCCGGTGCGGCACCGCGTGGTCGAATGCCGCGCCCAATTCCCGCAGCGTGAACGACGCGAGCGCGGTGGCCGACACGCCGTCCGCGTCGTAGTCGCCGAAGATCCGGATCCGCTCGCCACGTTCCGCCGCGAGCCGGATCCGATCCGCCGCTTCGCGCATCCCTTTCAGCCGGAAAGGATCATGGAGCGTCTCTGGTCCGCCTTCGAGAAACGCCCGCGCCGCCTCCGGATCCCGGAGACCACGCCGGACCAGAAGCTTTGCCGCAAGCGGTTTCAGGCCGAGCGCGCGCGCGATGGCCTCCGCAGCCCGCTCGTCCTCCGGACCGAACCGCTCCACCATCCATCGATGATTCGATTTGAGCATCCGCTTATTCCCGCTTTCCGTGCCGCGGCTTTCCGCGCGGCCGCTTCATTCGTTCATTGCAGCAGCGTCGGCACGTTGTCCTGCCGCGCGTCGCCGTGGATCTTGTAGGGGTAGCCGCGGTCGTACGGCTCCACCTTGACGCGGACGTCAAGCACGTACGGGAACGAGGCGAGCAGCCTTTCCCGCGCGCGGCGGCCGATCTCCTGCCCCTCGTACACCGTGATGAAAGGGTTCACCCGGATCGTCAGGCTGACCACCACATAATGCCCGTGCTCCCGCGTCTGGCACGATTCCACCTCGATCACGCCGTCCACGCTGCGCACGGCGGCCCGCATCGCGGCCAGCTGGGCTTCGCCCACTCCGGAATGCGCGCTGCCGCCCAGCATGCGAATCGCGCTCCGGCATCCCTGCAGCGCCATCGCGAAGCCGATCGCGCAGCCCGCCGCTTCGTCCATGACCATGAGCAACGGCTCATCGTACCGGCCGCCGATCGCGGCGGCGGCCGCTCCGAGCAGCGCGACGGCGGACATGTACGCGTCGTACGCCCGGCCCCGGCCCGGCGTCTCCAAAGCCGCCCGAATCGCCCACAGTACCGGAACGGCGATCAGGACCGACCAATGCGGCGCGGCCACGGCGTCGTCCCGCACGATGCGAAACGCCGACAATGCCAGCTCGATGCCGGCAACCGCCATGGCGACCGGCAGCAGCACCTCCGCGGCGCGTCTCGCCTCCGGCTCGCCCGACCGCGCGGGACTCATGCCGGACCGAAGCGCGCCGCCTGCCGATCCGGCCGCCTGCCGCAGGCTTTCGGCGAGCAGCGCATGGCTTCCGGCCGCAAACCCGCCCGCGGCCGCCAGCAGCGCCGCCGCGGACGCGGCCCAGCGAACGCCGCGTCTGCCGATTACCGGCTTACCCACACCACGTCACCCTTCCGCATATGGAGCGATCTTTTTCTCGAATCGACATTCCCATTATAGCGATGCCGATTTTGGAAAGTCAAAAATCCTTGCCCAAGCAACGAACTCCCGCCGCACAAGCGGGAGCATCGGTCGAACTCAAAGACAGGCAAACCTTCAGAAATGGGTTCCGTGGTATGCGCCCAGCGTGACATAATTCATGAACTGGGTCACCTTCAGGGACAGAATGTCGTTGACCACCCGATGCAGAGGCGGCTGGCCCGTCTTGTGGTAATGCTCGCTCACGCATTCCCAGATGTCACGGCCCGTCACGCCCTCGTAGCCCAGCATGCGGAATTCCTCCGCCTTGCTCTCGCACAGCTCCTCGATCGCCGCGTTCAGTTCCTCTTCGGTCATCCGACGCACCTCCCAGCCTCTCGATCCGGTCATCCGAATGTATTCGTTTCTCCACCCGCGAATTCCTGCCGGGAGCCGCCGAAGAACGCTTCAAGTCATGCCGCCGGACAGGCCGCATAGACATGGAATGAGGCCAGTCCGCTGGGCGGACGGCCCACCGCCAGAGGGGGAAATTCGAGCGTGACCAGACAAACCTTCATCCAGGGCGCCATGATCCTGCTTGCCGCCGGAATCATCAACCGGATGCTGGGCTTCATACCCCGCATCGTCCTCCCGCGCATCATCGGCGCGGAAGGGGTCGGCCTGTACCAGCTCGGCTATCCGTTCCTGACCATGCTCGTCACGATCGTCACCGGCGGCATCCCGCTCGCCGTCGCGAAGCGGGTCGCGGAAGCGCGCACGGCCGGAGATTCGGCGGCCGAGCGGAGCATTCTCCGCACCGCCATGACGCTCGCGTTGGGGCTCGCCTCGCTGCTCGCCGTGCTCTCCGCTCTCGCGGCGCCGTGGGTGACGACCCGCGTGCTCACCGACCCGCGCGTCTACGCCACCTTCATGTGGATGCTGCCGGTGCTTCCGATCACGGCCGCGTCGGCCGTGCTGCGCGGCTATTTCCAGGGACGGCACAACATGCTGCCGACGGCGGTATCGACGGTGGCCGAGACGGTGGTCCGCATCGCGCTCGTTATGCTCCTTGCGGCCGCGCTGCTTCCGCGCGGGCTCGAATGGGCCGCCGCCGGCGCGATGATGGGCGTCGTGGCCGGCGAAGGGTTCGGCCTGGCCGTGCTGCTCGTCCATTATGGGCGAAGCAGGCGGACGGAACGCGCTCCGGAGGCCCGCGCCTCATCCGCCTTCGGTCCGCTTCCGGCGCTGCGCCGCCTGCTCGGTCCGGCCGTGCCGGTCACGGGGAGCCGGCTCGTCGGCTCGCTCTCGTATCTGCTCGAGTCGATCTTCACCGCGCGAAGCCTCGCGGCCGCCGGGCTCGCGACCGGCATCGCGACCGCCCAGTACGGCGCGCTGCAGGGGATGATCATGCCGGTCGCGCTGCTGCCGACCGCGCTCACCTATTCGCTGGCCGTCTCGCTCGTGCCGTCGCTGTCCGAAGCCGCGGCCGGCAGCGACCGGGCGCTCATCCACAAGCGGCTGCACCAGTCGACGCGGATCGCCCTCGTCGCCGGCGCGCCCTTCGCCGTCGCGATGTACCTGTTCGCCGGGCCGATCTGCCGCCTGCTGTACGATCACGCGGAGATCGCGCCGATGCTCCGGATGCTCGCGCCCGCCTCGCTGTTCATCTATCTGCAGGCGCCGCTGCAGGCCGCGCTTCAGTCGCTCGACCGGGCGGGCGTGGCGCTGATGAACACCTTCGTCGGCAATGCGGTGAAACTGACGCTGATCGCGTTCCTCGCCTCGCGGCCCGAACTCGGAATCTACGGCGCGCTGATCGCGATCATCGCGGGCATCGTGCTCGTCACCGCGCTTCACGGCATCGGCGTCGCCCGGGCGATCGGCTTCACGATGAAGCTGCCCGACATCGTGAAGGTCGGCGCCGCGATGACCGTCATGGGCGCCGCCTCCCTGTTCGTCATGAAGCGCGGGCTGTTGCCGGCCGAATGGATGAACCTGATGCTCGCGCTCTCCGCCGGCACCGCCGTCTACCTGCTGTTCATGGTGCTTGTGAAGATGATCGACCGGCACGATGCCATGCGCATTCCGTTCATCGGCCGCCTGTTCCGATGATCCTTGCGTCTCGCGGAAGCGGACAAGACAAAGCCCGCAAACCGGCGGCCGCGCGTCACGGCTGCGGTTTGCGGGCGGCGTCGACGAACAGCCGGCCGCGGTGGTCGATCGTGCACAGGAAGACGTCCTTCACGTCGGCGATGCCGCGCGAGCGGAGCTCGCTGCGCAGCCAGAACTTGTTCTTCCCGAGCCTCTCGAGATTCTCCTCGAGCACGGTCCCGTCCATGATGAGCGGCACCGGCAGCGTCTCGAACCGGTATTTCGGCGGGAACTGCACCGTGCCGGCAGCCTGGTCCGTCCGTTCCTTCCCGGACTGCTCCCCTTTCGTCCCGCCGTTCTCCGCGTCCTGCTTCTTGATGACCGACAGTTTGCCGTTCGGCTCCAGCACGGCGAACTCGACATCGCCGACCGAGGCGATCTGCTGCTCCCGGAGTTGCAACATCAGATCGTCGAGGGTGTACCGCTGCTTCTTCATCACATCCCGCCGCAGCTTTCCCTTCTCGATGACGATCTGCGGCTTGCTGTCGAACATGAGCCTCAGTTTCCTCGACTTCAGCAGGATGAACGATGTGCCGACCTGGATCGCGAGCAGCGTGGCCATCGGAACGATCGCGTGCAGGATCTCTTTCTCGGGCTCGACGACCGAGATGATCGCGATCTCGGCGATCATGATCGAGACGACGAAGTCGAAGACCGACAGCTTGCCGATTTCCCGGCTGCCCATGATCCGCATGATCACGAGCACGACAAAATACGTGACAACGGTACGCAGCACGATAACGCCGAGTTCCTGCAACGCAGTCGCGCCTCCCCGCATCCGTCTTCCCGTCAGAACGGTATCCGTATTATGCGCGCCCTGCCGGAACGCGCATGCGGAGAGCGGGCGTTCAATATGTGGTTGGGCCGCCTGACGTTACATCAGAAAAAGGACGACGTAAACGGTGGATATGACGAGCGCGAGAAGCGTGACCGGCGCGCCGATTTTCAGATAGCCGGCATAGGACAACTTCTCGCCTTCCCGCGCGGCCAGGCCGGCCGCAATGACGTTCGCCGCCGCTCCGGTCAGCGTGCCGCCGCCTCCGAACGACGCGCCGAGCGCCAGCGACCACCAGACGGGATCGAGCGCCTCGGGATCCATAAGCTCCATCTGGATGCCGAATTCCCGGACGAGCGGAATCATCGCCGCGACGAACGGCGTGCTGTCCGTGGCCGCGGACACGATGCCCGCCAGCCACAACGTCAGGACCGACAGGTAGCCGATGTCCCCGTGCGCGAGCTGCAGCGCCATCGTCGCGAGCCGCGCGATGACGCCGGTCTCGGCGAGGGCGCCGACGACCGCGAACAGTCCCGCGAAAAAGACGATGGTCCGCCACTCGATCGCGTCCAGCGCATCGTCGACGAACCTGTCCTTGGGTCCGGCGAGCATGAGCATCGTCGCGCCCGCGAGCGCCACCGTCGCCGCCTCGATGCGGACGCCCGTCCATGCTGACAGCGGTCCGTGCAGCACGAAACCGGCGATCGTCAGCGCGAACACGACCGCCGTCGTGACCGCCTGCGGACGATCCCGGACGAATTCCGCGGCGTTGATCGCGAGCAGTTCCTTTCGCTCCGCCTTGCCGGCGGCGAGCTTCCCGCGGTACAGATATTGCGGCAGCGCGACCGCCAGGATCAGGACCGGCAGCGCGACAAGTCCGGCATGCGCGAAAAAATCGCCGTACGCAAAATGCGGGTTCGCTCCGGCAATCATCAGGTTCGGCAGGGTTCCGGTCATCGTGGCGGTCCCGCCGACGTTGACGGCGACAACCTCCGCGATCAGATACGGCGCCGGGCCGACTTTCAGCACGCGGGCGATCGAAAGCGTGAGCGGCGCCAGGAGCAGCACGGCCGTCGCCTGATCGAGCAGCGCCGAGCATACCGCCGCCGCGACGGTCAGGACGGCCAGCATTCTGCGCGGGCATCCCTTCAGCCGTTGCACCGCTTTCAAGGCCGCGTATTGGACCAGCCCGGTCCGGCTCACCATGCTCGTCAGGACCATCATGCCGGCCAGCAGAAACAGCATTCTCCACAGGATATGTTCACGGTAAGCCTCTTCAAGACCGATCGCGCCGAGCAGCGCCAGGATGACGGCGCCGGCCAGCGCGGCGGCCGCGCGGCTCATTTTCTCCGTGATGAAGGCGGCGTAGACCGCCAGAAACACGATGGCCGCCGCGATGGCCTGCCATCCCGGCGTGACGGCCGCTTCGGCCGCGACTTGCTGAACCAAGCCGTTCCCCCTCCCCATGTCTCCAGCCGAAATCCCATTGATTATAGCGCATCGTTTCCGGTTTCGTCCATCGGAATTTCCATAATATGTTTTTTCGTCCTTTTATAACCCTGTTCTAATCCCGCTTGTCCCGCATAAAGTGTACAAACCGGAATGACGGTCCGGGAGGGATGCAGCATGGAACCGATCCGAACGACGACGCGGTCCGGCGGCCGGATGGCGCTCCTCTACGGCCTGTTCGCCGCGATCCTCTGGCTCGGCGCCGGCGCGCTGCTGCTCTCGCTCCTGCTCCGCTACGGCGGGCTGGATGAGACCGCGCTGCCGACCCTGTCGCTCGCGACACACGGCGTTTCCGCGCTGGCCGGCGGGTTCGCGGCGGGAAGGCGGGCGGGACAGAAAGGCTGGTACGTCGGCCTTTTGCTCGGCGCCGTTTACGCGCTGACCGTGCTCATGATCGGTTTCCTCGCGGCGGACGCGCCGATCCGCCTCGAGTCGCTGGCGCTCATCGCGACCGCGGCGGGCGCGGGGACGGTCGGCGGCATGTTCGGCGTCGGCACCCGCAGGTAGCCGCACGGACGGAACGCGGCGGCCATTGCCCGGGAAATGGCCGCCGCAAGAAAACCCTCTGCCGTCAGGGACAGAGGGTTTGTTCCGTTGTCTGCTGATATATGTAAGCCGAATCAGGATTCCGACGAAGACGACGGCGCCGGGGCCGATTCGACGACCGTGTTGACGGCGGTGCGGTCGAACGTCATCTTGACCGTATCGTTGACGCGCAGCACGACCGTGTCATCCGTCAGCTCGACGATCGTGCCGTGCAGGCCGCCGATCGTGACGACCTTGTCGCCCTTCTTGAGCTGGCTGAGCATCAGATTCCGCTGCTTTTGCCTCTTCTGCTGCGGACGGATGTACAGAAAATAAAAAACCGCAAACATCAGCACGAACGGCAAAATGAGCCCCCAGAAACTGCCGCCTCCCGTAGTCGTTTCCTGTGCCAGCCACATAGCCGCTCCTCCTCTTTAAAACCCTTTGTCATTGTCAAACAGGCCGTACTCGGCAAAGAACCGATCGCGGAAATCGAGCAGCCGGTCTTCCAGAATCGCTTGCCGCACGTCCTGCATGAGCTTCAGCAGAAAATGGAGATTGTGGATCGTCGTGAGCCGGATCCCGAACGTCTCTTCCGCCTTGATCAGATGCCGGATGTACGCTCTGGAATAATTCCGGCACGTATAGCAGTCGCAGGCGGGATCGATCGGACCGAAGTCTTCCGCATACTTCGCGTTGCGCACGACCAGGCGGCCGCGGCTCGTCATGCATGTCCCGTTGCGCGCGATGCGCGTCGGCAGCACGCAGTCGAACATGTCGATGCCGCGGATCGAGCCCTCGATCAGCGCGTCGGGAGACCCGACGCCCATCAGGTATCTCGGCTTGTCGGCCGGCAGCAGCGGAACCGTGTATTCGAGCACCTCGTACATGACGCTCTTCGGCTCCCCGACGCTCAGCCCTCCAATAGCATACCCCGGGAAATCCAGCGATGTCAAATCGGCCGCGCTTTGGCGCCGCAGATCCTCGTACATCCCGCCCTGCACGATGCCGAACAGCGCCTGCTCCTTCGGGCGCGCGTGCGCCTTCAGGCAGCGCTCGGCCCAACGGCTCGTTCTGGCCACCGACTGTTTGACGTATTCGTAGTCGGCCGGATACGGCGGGCATTCGTCGAACGCCATCATGATATCGGAGCCCAGCGCGTTCTGGATCTCGGTCGCGAGCTCCGGCGACAGGAACAGCTTGTCGCCGTTCAGATGGGAGCGGAACTCGACGCCTTCTTCCCGGATCTTGCGCATCTCCGCCAGGCTGAACACCTGGAAGCCGCCGCTGTCGGTCAGGATGGCGCGGTCCCAGTTCATGAACTTGTGCAGCCCGCCGGCCCGCTCGATCAACTTGTGGCCCGGGCGGAGGAACAGATGGTACGTGTTGCTCAGGATGATGCCCGCCCCCATCTCCTTCAGTTCCTCCGGGCTCATCGTCTTGACGGTCGCCTGCGTGCCGACCGGCATGAACGCCGGCGTGTCGAAGGAGCCGTGCGGCGTGTGCACCCGGCCGAGCCGGGCGCCGGATTGCTTGCAAACCTTGATCAGTTCGTATCGGATCGCCACGTTATCGCTTCCCGTTCTTTCCTCTCAATAAATGAACATTGCGTCGCCGAAGCTGAAGAACCGGTACCTCCGCTCGATCGCCTCGCGGTACGCCTCCATGATTTTCTCGCGGCCCGCGAAGGCGCTCACGAGCATGACCAGCGTCGACCGCGGCAGATGGAAATTCGTCAGCAGCGCGTCGACGAGGAGGAACCGGTGACCCGGATAGATGAAAATGTCCGTCCAGCCGCTGCACGCCTCGATCTTCCCGGGACCGAACTTCAGCGCCACCGTCTCCAGCGTCCGCGCGGACGTCGTGCCGACGGCGACGATCCGCCCGCCCCTCTCCCGCGTCTCGTTCAGCAACGCGGCGGTCTCCGCGCGGACCTCGTAATACTCGGCGTGCATGACGTGGTCCTCGACCCGCTCGACCGTCATCGGGCGGAACGTGCCGAGGCCGACGTGCAGCGTCAGGAACGCGGTGCGGACGCCCGAGGCGCGGAGTTCATCCAGAAACTCGTTCGTGAAGTGCAGCCCCGCCGTCGGCGCGGCCGCCGAGCCGTCTCGCTTCGCGTAGACGGTCTGATAGCGTTCGCGATCCTCGAGGCTCCGGCGGATATAGGGCGGCAGCGGCATCTCGCCCAGCCGGTCCAGCAGTTCCTGGAAAATGCCCCGGTACCGGAACTCGACCGTGCGCAGGCCCGCCTCGCCCTCCGCCAGCACGACGGCCTCGAGGAGAGGAGCGCCCTTCCCGTCGTCGCCGAAAGCGAGCAGGGTTCCGGGCTTGAGCCGTTTGGCCGGCTTCGCGAGCACCTCCCATCGGTCGCCCTCCAGCCTTCGGAGCAGGAGCAGCTCGACCCGCGCGCCGGTCTCCCGCTTGATCCCGTGCAGCCGCGCCGGCAGCACGCGCGTGTCGTTCAGCACGAGGAGATCGCCGGGCTTCAGATACCGTTTCAAATCGGTGAATGTGCCGTGATCGATCCTTCCCGTCGAGCGGTCGAGCGCGAGCAGCCGGGAAGCCGTCCGCTCGGGCAGCGGCGTCTGCGCAATCAGCTCCTCGGGCAGCTCGAAATCGAATTCATGCGCGTACACCGCGTTACCCTTCCTTTTCGATCGTGACATTCTTGTAGTAGTATCTCAGAATCGATTGATAGTCATACCCGCGCTCGGCGAGCCCGCGGGCGCCCCACTGGGACAGTCCGACGCCGTGGCCGTTGCCGGTTCCGATGAAGCGGAATGCCGGCTCGGCGGTCGCGGCGCGGACGGATCCGTCTCCGTTCAGGATATAGAAATTCTGCTTGTCGAGCCTGACGGTCTCGCCCGAAGCGCCGACCGCGTAAACCGCGCCGCCGTCGAACGGCCGCTCGCGCACCCTGCCCGATGCGCCGAGCATCGCGACGCGGCCCGTCTCGTCGATCTCGAACCGCGTGCTCGGAAGTCCCCCGAGCGCCGAACGGAGCGTATCCGGCGTGCGAACGTCGTACCGCTTGCCGTTCACGAGCAGCTCCGTGACGCGGCCGGACGGACCGCGCGCGCCCACCTCGAGCGATCGGATCTCGCCCTCGATCGGCGTCGCGGAGCGTCCGTTCATCGAGGCCATAAGCTGCGCCGGCGTGAACGGCCCCCGGATCCACGACATCTCGTTCGACTGCACGACGGTTTCGAGCAGCACGACCCGCGTGCCCGCGTCCACCCGCGCGACCGGCTCGACGTTCGACTGGATGAGCGGGATCGGCCGGATCGCCACACCGTCGCCGGTGATGCGCAGCACCTTGCCTCCGGCCGGCGTCCGCTCGCCGGTGTCCTCGGCGAGATCTTCGCGGACGTAGCCGTTCCGGCCGTCCGGCAGCACGACGCGATGCCAGCGGTACAGCCCCTCTTCCGACAGCTCGTCCGGACTCGGCACGCTGGCGAGATACGGCACGGCGTTGCCCCAGATCTCCGCCGCGTCAGCGGTCAAGCCGCCCGCGCTCGAGGAGAACAGCGCCTCGACGACGCGGCCGTTGTGCATCAACACCTCGCCGCGCGTCGCGTCGACCGCCGCGGTCGTCTGCGGCTTCTCCGTTCCGATGCCGCCGTACACCTGGCTGTAGGTGTTGTCGACCACGTGCGCGATCTGGAAGCCGAACCCCTGGTAAAGCGCGTAGCTGCGGGCGGCGACGGCCTGCGCCTTGAGCGCCTCCATCGGCCAGGAGGCCGGCATTTCCGCGCCGACGACCGAATACAGGTATTGTTCGAACGGCAGCTCGTTTACGACCGCCAGCCGCTGATTGAGGACGGTCACCTCGAACTCGCCCCGGTACGAGCGGGCGTAGCGTTCGTCGAGCCGGATGCCGTCCGCGTCCCCGGCCTTCTCCAGCCACAGCTTGACCGAGCCGTCCGTCGGAATGAGGACGTGCGTCGATCGTTCGCCTCCCGCTTCATAACCGTCGCGGATGAGGAGATAGGGCTTGTCCGACCCGAACGGAACGAGGGACGCGGCGGCGGCCTTCAAGGCTTCGAGGCCGGCCGCG
>Ga0207872_100840_pt1 | contig 11863 bp, 9 predicted proteins | sample Passage260B_FD_187372 | JGI IMG/M metagenome (GOLD analysis project Ga0207872, IMG submission 187372) | Cellulose adapted compost microbial communities from Newby Island Compost Facility, Milpitas, CA, USA - Passage2 60B (SPAdes) (version 2) ...
CGCGCGCAGGCGGGATCCCGCCAGAACGCATCCTGCGACACCAGCTCCGCCGCGTCGTCCCGCGCCATCTCGAGCAGCGCGAAATCGGCCGTCAGATCCGCGACCTTGAAATCCGGCAGGCCGCTCTGCTTCGTGCCGAAGAAATCGCCGGGGCCCCTGAGCTCCAGATCGCGCCGCGACACCTCGAACCCGTCGTCCGTCTCCGTCATGATCCGCATCCGTTCGATGCCGGCCTCCGATTTCGGATCGGCGACCAGCACGCAATAGGAGGCGTGCGTGCCGCGGCCGACGCGCCCCCGGAGCTGGTGCAGCTGCGACAGGCCGAACCGGTCCGCGTCCATCACGACCATCAGCGACGCATTCGGCACATCGACGCCGACCTCGACGACGGTCGTCGCGACGAGCACCTGCGTCTCGCCGGACGAGAACGCGCGCATGACCGCGTCCTTCTCCGCCGCGCTCAGCCGGCCGTGCAGCAGTCCGACGCGGAAATCCGGAAACGCCTCGCGCATCCGCTGATGCAGATCGATGACGTTCTGCACGTCCAGCTTGTCCGATTCCTCGATCAGCGGGCAGATGACATACGCCTGCCTCCCCGCCCCGACTTCCCGCCGGATGAAGCCGAGCACGCGCTCCATCATGCCGGGCCGAACCCAGTACGTCTTGACCGGAACGCGGCCCTTCGGGCGTTCGCGCAGCGTCGAGACATCCATGTCGCCGAACGCCGTGATCGCGAGCGTGCGCGGGATCGGCGTCGCCGTCATCGTCAGCACGTCGGGATGGATCCCCTTGCGGCGCAGGATGCTGCGCTGCTCGACGCCGAACCGGTGCTGTTCGTCCGTCACGACGAGGCTGAGGCTGCGGAAATGGACGTCCTCCTGGATGAGCGCGTGCGTGCCGACGACGACGTCGATCATGCCCATCTGCAGCCCGGCGAGCACGTCCCGCCGCTGCCGTTCGGTCAGGCTGCCGGTGAGCAGCGCCACCTGGATGCCGTGCGGGGCCAGCAGCTTCTCGAGCGTGCGCAGGTGCTGCTCGGCCAGAATCTCGGTCGGCGCCATCAGCGCCCCCTGGTGCCCGCTTTTCACGGCCGCGTAAAGCGCGATCGCCGCGACGACCGTCTTGCCCGAGCCGACGTCCCCCTGCAGGAGCCGGTTCATGCAGTACGGCTGCCGCATGTCGCGCAAAATTTCGTTCACCGCCTTCTTCTGCCCGTCGGTCAGCTCGAACGGCAGCCCGGCCGCGAACGCGCGGATCGACGCGCTGTCCACCCGGTGCGCGACGCCGTCCCGCTTCCGGCGCGTATGGGCGCGGAACGCCTGCAGCTTGAGCTGGAACAGGAACAATTCCTCGTACGCCATCCGCCTGCGCGCCGCCTCGCCTTCTTCCAGGCTGCCCGGCGCGTGGATCCGCATCATCGCCTCCCGGCGCGGCATCAGCCCGCGCCGCTCGATCAGCCCGGGCGGCAGCACCTCCGGCACGAGATGGCCGAACTGCAGCAGCGCCTGCGCGATCGTCTTGCGCATCCAGTTCTGCGTGATGCCGCCGCCGACCGAATAGACCGGCTGAAGCGTGCCGCTCTTCGTCGCGCCCCGGTCGGGGAACTCCGATTCGGCGACCGTGATCTGCCGGCGCCGGCGATCCCATTTTCCGGTCAGCGTGATGTCCCTTCCGGCGGTGAGCTGGTCCCTGAGAAAATGCCGGTTGAACCAGACCGCCGTGATGAGCATCCGGCCCGCCGCGACTCGGCAGGTCATGCGGGTCTTGCCGCCGTAACGCTGCACGACCGGCGGCGTCGCGATCGTGCCCCGTATGGTCGCCTTCTCTCCGTCTCCCACCTCTTCCGGATCCCGCACGCGGTAATCCTCGTAACGGAACGGATAATGCTCCAGCAGATCCGCCACCGTAACGATGCCAAAGGCGTGAAGCTCCTCTTCCCTGCGAGCGCTCACGCCTTTGATGTTCCGAACCGGGATCTGGTCCAGCCGTATAGTCATTTCGTTCACGCCTTGTACATGAAGACGGCCGAGGTGCCGGGTCCGACATGCGTGCCGATGACGCCGCCGATGAGCACTTCGCGGACGCTCCGGACGTCGAACTTCTCCCGCACCCGCTCCAGCAGCTCCCGGGCCGTCTCGTCGTATTTGCTCCAGCCGATGCCGACGTGGACGGGGGAACGGCCGAACTCCTCCTCCAGGAGCTCGATGATGCGGGCCATCGCCTTCTTCGTGCCGCGCGTCTTGTCCACCGGCGCGACGACGCCGTCCTGTACCGTCAGAATCGGCTTGATGTTGAGCAGGCCGCCGATCAGCGCGGCCGCCTTCCCGATCCGGCCGCCCCGCTGCAGATATTCCAGCGTATCGACGAGGAAATAGATGCGGATGCCCTTGAGCAGCCGGTCGACCGCTTCCAGAATCTGCTCCTTTGACGCGCCTTCCCGGGCCAGCTCCGCCGCGAGCATCGCGGCCGCGCCGAACCCGTAGGAAGCGGAGCGCGAGTCGATCACCGTGATGTCGGGATCGCCTTCCATCATCGACTTGGCGATGACGGCCGACTGGTACGTGCCGCTGAACTCCGAACTGAGATGGAACGAAATGATCTGCGCCCCCGGATCCCGTTCGAGGATGCGCCGGTACAGCTCGAGAAAATCGTTCGGCGAAGGCTGCGACGTCGTCGGCAGAACCGGGGATTTTTCCAGCATGTCATAGAAATTGTCCGGCCCGAGATTCACGCCGTCCAGATAGGTCTCCTCGCCGAAATGCACCTTGAGCGGAATCAGCTCGATGCCGAGCCGCTCGCGCTCTTCCGCCGGGATATCCGCCGTGCTGTCCACGACGATTTTCACCGCGCACATGTTCATGCCCTCCCGTCCGCGCTAAGGCTGATGTTCCGCTATTCGACCGCGATCAAATAGGGATAGAGCGGCTGTCCGCCGTCGATCACTTCCAGCTCGGCGTCCGGATACGTCTCCTTCAGCCAGTCGGACAGCGCCGCGGTCTCCGCGTCGTCCGCTCCTTCCCCGGTCAGCACCGTGACCAGCTCGCCGCCGTCTTCCAGCATCTTCGCGAGCAGCGCGCGGCACGTCTCCTGCAGGCTGCCGGACGCCGCGACGATCTCCTTGTCCAAGATGCCGATATAGTCGCCCTCCCGGATCTTAAGCCCGCCGATCGTCGAATCCCGCACGGCGAGCGTGACCTCGCCGGAACGGACAGACTCGGCGGCGCCGCGCATCCGCTCCTCGTTCCGCTCCGCCGTCTCCGACTCGTTGAACGCGAGCAGCGCGGCGAGCCCCTGGGGAATCGAGCGGGTCGGAATGACGGTGACGGCTCGTCCGCTCATTTCGGCCGCCTGCTGCGCGGTCAGGATGATGTTGCCGTTGTTCGGCAGCAGATAGATCCGCTCCGCGCTCAGCGATTCGATCGCCTGGAGGAAATCCTCCGTGCTCGGATTCATCGTCTGTCCGCCGGACAGCACGATGTCGGCTTCATGCCGGAGGAAGATGTCGGCGATGCCGTCCCCGGAGACGACGGCGATGATGCCGTAGGGCGCGATCTCGTGCACCTGCTCCGGCGGCACGTCCCGCACCGGCGCGCCGCCCGTCAGCACTTCGGGCGCCACAAGCTCCGTCACGTCCCCGGCCGGCTGCGGCTCCGCAGGCTCCAGCAGCTCGCGGTGCTGCTCGCGCATGTTCAGGATGCGGATATCGACCAGCTCGCCGTAAGGCAGCGCGAGATTCAACACGTCGCCCGGCTTGCGCGAATGGACGTGCACCTTGATCATGCCGTCGTCCTCGATGACGATGACCGAATCGCCGTCCTTCTCCAGCGCGCGGATGAACCATTCCCGGTCGAAGCGCATGCCCGCCGGCGGCTTCTCCGGCCGCCGGATGAAAAATTCCATGTCGTAGGGGAATGCGATCGATTCCGTCGCGAGCCGGCTCTGCGCCGGCGCGGATTCCGCGCGGCGCGCCGGTACGGCCGCGGGAGCCGGACGAGCCGTCGCGGGGGCGGCCGCCGCTCCGACCGGAACCTCGAGTTCTTCGACGATCGCCTCGCCGGACAGGTACGCCGAAAACCCCTCGTAGAGATGGACGAGGCCCTGTCCGCCGGAATCGACGACTCCGACCTGCTTCAGGATCGGGAGCATGTCCGGCGTCTTGAGCAGCGTCTCCTTCGCCTTTGCGACCACTTCGCGCATCAGCGCCGCGAGGTCGGGCGTGCGGCGGGCGATCGACACCGCGTGCCGGGCGGCTTCCCGCGCGACCGTCAGGATCGTGCCCTCGACCGGCTTCACGACCGACTTGTAGGCGGTGTCGACCCCCTGCTGCAGCGCCGCGGCGAACTGCACCGCGTTCAGCTCGTCACGTCCCGCCGCTCCCCGGGCGAACCCCCGGAAGAGCTGCGACAGGATGACGCCGGAGTTGCCCCTGGCGCCCATCAGAAGCCCCTTTGAAAGCGCTTCTGCGGCTGTTCCTAAAGAAAGCGACGGGCGGCTCCGCAGTTCCTGCACACCCGAACGCATCGTGAGATTCATATTGGTTCCCGTATCGCCGTCAGGCACGGGAAAAACGTTCAGCGCGTTGACCTGCTCCACGTTGCGCTCCAACGCCTCCGCGCCGGCAAACACCATTTCCGTGAAAACCTTGCCGTCCAGCGACCTTCTGCTCACCCGATTCCCTCCTACTGCGATACCCTTACACCCTGAACGATGATGTTGACGGAATCGACCCTGATTCCCGCCACTTCGTCCAGCACATATTTCACGCGCGATTGCACGTTGTGCGCGACTTCCGAAATTTTCGTGCCGTAGCTGACGACGATGTACAGATCGACATGCGTCGCCTCGCCTTCCCGGCGTATTTCGACACCGCGCGATAAATTCTCCCTGCCCAGCAGTTCGGCAATGCCATCCTTGAGCTGCTTGCGCGAGGCCATGCCGACCAGACCGTAACATTCCATGGCCGCCGATCCGGCAATTGCCGACAACACCTGGTCCGCCACGTGGACGCGACCCAGTTCAGTCTGGATGTGAATGGACATGGCTCACTCCTCCTCGGGCGATGGTGGGCTAAATTCATTATAAGGATAGGACAGGCAGAATACAAACCGAAAATTTTCGCGCCGATCTTCGATGCAGCGAGCCTATGGATTTTCCGGTCGGGCTGTGATATGATATTCGAGTGTGCTTGTGAGCACGGCAAGTGTCCGCGGGCGGCCTTCGGCCGGCTCCGCGCGCCGCATCCGGTTGAAGGAGGTGTATGTCGATGTCCCGCAAATGTTTCATCACCGGCAAGAAGCCGGGCACAGGCAATCACGTGTCGCACGCCAACAACCGCAACCGCCGCACGTGGGGCGTGAACGTCCAGAAGGTGCGCATTCTGGTGAACGGCAAGCCGAAGCGCGTATGGGTGAGCGCCCGCGCGCTGAAATCCGGCAAGGTTCAACGCGTCTGACGGCGCATTCGTCGTCCGTCCGGCCTGAAGGGCCGGACGCCCGGCATTCGATGACGGAACGCGGACTCCCGCATGCACCCGGACGCCCGGGCCGATGGCCGGCCGCCGCCATCCATCGGCGCCGCGGCCCGTCCGCCGCATCGCGGGAGTTTGTTGTTCGGGGCCGCAGCGCCGCGGCATGCCTTCGCACCCGACGGGCGTTTGCCCGCGGTCGTTCCCGGCTGCCGCCATCGCAACCCGGCCATGCATGAAAAAAGGCCAACGGAATATCCGGCTGACCCGGCAATGCGAAAGGGGCTGTACCGCCTTCATCCTCCGCGGAGGACCGGCGGGACAGCCCCTTCATTCATCCCGTCATCCAATCAGAAGTTGTAATCCTTGTAGTTCTCCTTCGTGAAATCGGACGGCGGTCCCATGATGACGGTCTTGCCGTCGGACTTCACTTCGATCGTCCCGACGTTCGGCACTTCCATGCCGTTCTCGACGGTATTGCCTTCCAGCAGATGCTTCGCCAGATACACCGTCAGATAACCGAGTTTCGCGGGATCCCACAGCGACGCCACATCCAGCGAGCCGTCCTCCAGATACGGACCGGAATCCGTCGGCAGCGCGGAGCCGACGACCGCGATCTGATCCTGCAGCCCCTTCTCCTGCACGGCCTGGGCGACGCCGAGCGGAGCCGGCGTGCTGTAGCCGAGGATGCCCTTCAGATTCGGATACGCCTTGATCAGATCGAGCGTCTTCTGATAAGCGACCTGTTGTTTTTCATCCGACGGCACGCGCTCGGTCACAAGCTTCAGGCCCGGATAGTTCGCCTTCGCATGCTCGAGGCCGTAATCGATCCACGTATTGAGGTTGTTGGCCGACAGACCGCCGGTCACGATGGCGAATTCGCCGGTGTCGCCCATGAATTCCACCAGTTTGTCGACCAGGTGCTCGCCGAAGACTTTGTCGTCAATCTGGTGCACGGACAATTCCACGACCGATTGATCGGCGGGCGTATCCCAGTCCATGACGAGAATGCCGGCTTCCTTCGCCTTTTTCAGCACGGGCGTCAACGCGGCCGGGTCGTTCGGCGCCACGGCGATCGCATCCACCTTCTTGCTGATCAGGTCTTCAATCACCTTGACCTGCTGGGCGGCGTCCGCTTCCGTCGGACCGGTGTAAATGACCTCTACGCCCAGATCCGCGCCCGCCTGCTTGGCTCCGGTTTCCGAAGCGTTGAAATACGGAATGCCGACCAGCTTCGGAACAATCGCGATCGTAAACGACCCGCCGGACGAACCGGAACCGTCGGAGCTTCCGGAATTTCCGCTGTCGGAACCGCCGGAGCTTCCGGCGTTGCTGCTGCCGGACGTGCCGGTGCTTCCGGAGTTCGCGGAACCTCCCGAATTGTCGGACCCCCCTTTGCCGCACGCCGCCAGAACCAAAATCAGCGCCAGCGACAGCATGAAGAGAACCCATCCTTTGCGCTTCATGCCCTTCTCTACCTCCCATGATGTCGATGAAGTTATATGGTCAACCGGCCATCGGCCGGATGACGCCGCAACCTTGCGCGAAACAGCGCCGCATCCGTCATGCGGAATCCGGCGAACGGCCGTCGCTTTCCAGGCGTCCGCGAAGGCGCTGCAGCCTTCCGGCGGCCCTCAATTGGCGGTCGGACCGGACTTCGCGCGTACCGCCGCCCGCCGTCACGCCGACACGGGCGGTTTCACCGCCGCGTCCGTCGCTTTCACGCGCACCATCCGCTTTCGCAGCTTGATGACGTAGTCGACGAGCAGCACGAAGATCAGGATGGCGCCCATGAGCACGTCCACGATATGGGGCGAAATGCTGTACAGGTTCAGGGCGCTCGACAGAATCTGGAAAATCGCCACGCCGATGACCGTTCCCTTGACCGTGCCGGATCCTCCGGAAATGCTGGTGCCGCCCAGAACGACGGCGGCCAGGCCCTGCATCAGGTAGGAGGAGCCATAGTCCACCTTGGCCGAATTGTAACGGGACGTCATGATGACCGCGGCCAGGAACGCCATGAGCGCCGAGAAGAGATAGACGCGGATCAGCACGCTCTTCACGGGAATCCCCGAAAACCGGGAAGCCGTCGGATTGTTGCCGATCATGAAGACGCTTCGTCCCCAGGCGGTGCGGTTCAGCATCACCGCGGTCAACACGGCGGCCGCCGCGAAAATCAGCATCGGCACCGGAATCGGACCGAGCTCTCCGCCGCCGATCAGATAGTACGACTCGGGAAAGCCGGAGATGGATCCGCCGCGCGTCACCCGGAGCGCGATGCCCTCGAACAGGATCATCGAGCCGAGCGTGAGCACGATCGGCGGAACGCCGGTCCCCGCGATCAGCAGCGCGTTGAAGGCGCCGCACAGCATGGCCGTGACCGCCCCCGCGGCGAGCGCCAGGGGAATCGGCCAGCCGTGCGACAACGCCCAGGCGATGGCGATGCCGGACAAAGCCGCCAGGTAGGTGATCGAAAGATCGATGCCCGCCGTGATGACCACCACCATGAGACCGAGGGCAATCAGCCCCATTTCCGGCATCTGCACCATCATCGACTGCAAATTGACCGGGGAGAGAAAATTCGGCGCCGTCAGGGAGAAGAGCACGAACAGAATGACGAATACCCCGAGCAAAATCGTTTCATAGCCGGACAATTTCAAGGCGTTCCATTTCAAGTTCAAGGCCGTCCGCTTCACGGCTTTTCCCCCTTCACGACTGCAGAACGTCGATTTTCACCAACTGTTTCTCGATCCGCCGGCGCTGCAGGACGTCGAAAACGACCGCGGCCGCGATGAACGAGCCGATGATGACCTTGTGCCAGAAGCTCGGCACATGGGCGAGCGTAAGCCCGTTGCCGATCAGCGCCAGCAGCGCCACGCCCAGCAGCGTTCCGCTTACGCGTCCGCTTCCTCCGAGGATGTTGGCGCCGCCGAGCACGACGGCCGCGATCACCTGCAATTCAAACCCGTTGAACGCGTTCGGGTCGACCTGCCGGTAGATGGACGTGTGCACGAACGCCGCGATGCCGGCCAGAAACCCCATGTACGAGTAAACGAACATCTGCACGCGGGCGACGCTGATGCCCGCGCGCTCCGCCGACCGCATGTTGCCGCCGAGCGCGTAGACGGACCGGCCGATCCGCAGATATTTCAGCAAATAGGCCGTGAACAGGGCGATCAGGACCAGAAACACGATCTGGATCGGGATCCCGCCGGGCAGACGGATCCGGCCGAAATCGATGAACGACTGGGGCAGATTGTTGATCCAGACGCCGCCGGTGACGTACATCGTCAGACCCGAATAAATCGACAGCGTTCCGAGCGTCACGACGATGGCCTGCACCTTGATGCGGCTGACGAGAAACCCGTTGATCGCCCCCAGGAGCGTTCCGCCTGCCGCCGCGAGAAGCAGCACCACAGGCAGCGAGTATCCGAAGCCGACCATAAACTTGCCGATCAGCACGGTAACCGCGGCGGTCATCGCGCCGACCGACACGTCGATGCCGCCGATGATGATGACCAGCGTCATGCCGATCGCCAGAATGCCGAGCACGACATTGGTCTGCACGACATCGATCAGATTGTCGAACGTCAGGAAGACGGGATTCAGGAAAGAGAGAACGATGAACAGCAGCAACACGATGAGGAAGATGCCGCCTTCCTTGCTTTTGAGAAATCTCATCCCGCCGCCCCCTTCCCTTGCTTCTCGAATTTGAGCGGCGCGCCCAGCAGGGCACGGTTCATGATGTCCACCTGCGTGGCCTCCCGGTTGGCAAACTCGCCCACGAGCCGCCCGCGCCGCATGACGAGGATCCGATCGCTCACCGCGAGCACCTCGGGCAGTTCCGACGAGATCATGATCACCGCCATGCCCTGATTGGCGAGTTCGCGCAGCAACCGGTGAATTTCCGTTTTCGCCCCGATATCGATGCCGTTGGTCGGCTCATCGACGATGAGCAGCCGGGGATCGGCGGCCAGCCACTTGGCGATGACCACCTTCTGCTGGTTGCCGCCGGAAAGCTGGTCGACGGGCATGTCCGGCAGCTTGGGGCGAACGTCCAGCCGGTGGATGTAGGAGTCGGCGATTTCCCGTTCGCGCTGCATGTCCAGCAGGAAGAAACGGCCGGCCAACCGGCGCAGGATGGCCAGGGTGGCGTTGCGGGCGACCGACTGCTGCAAGACGAGTCCCTGCGTCTGCCGGCTTTCCGGGATGTAGGCGATGCCCATCTTCACGGCGTCCTGCGTCGACCGGATCCGCACCGGCTTGCCCCCGAGCCGGATCTCCCCCTCATCGGGCGGCTGGATGCCGAACAGCGTCTGGGCCAGCTCCGTGCGGCCGGCGCCGACCAGACCGGTGATGCCGACGATTTCCCCCGACCGGACCTGGAAATGGATGTCCTTGAACTGCCCCTTTTTTCCCAGACCGCGAACGTCCAGCACCGTCTCTCCGATCTTCGATCCGTCCCCGAGCTGCTTCTCGTATTCCACGCTGCGGCCGACCATGAGGCTGATCAGCCGGCTCTCGTCGAGCTCGCTCCGGTCGTAGGTGCCGACATGCTCGCCGTCGCGGAGCACGGTGAACCGGTCGGAGATGGCGAACAGCTCGTCGAGCTTGTGGCTGACGAACAGCACCGAGATGCCGTTCGCCTTCAAATCGTGAATGATGCGGAACAGCTGCTCCACTTCATTGGACGAAAGCGAAGACGTCGGTTCGTCCAGCACGAGCAGTCTGGCATCGAAGGAGATCGCCCGGGCAATCGAGACGAGTTGCTGCTTGGCGATGCTGAGGGTTTCGAGCGGCGCGTCGAGATCCAGCTCGACGCCGAGCTTCCCCAGCGAGTCGAGCGCGATGCGCCGGGCCGCCTTCCAATTCATGCGGAGTCCCCCGAAATGTCCGAGGGCGATGTTTTCCGCGACGGACAGATTCGGAAACAGGCTGAGATCCTGATAATTGACGGAAATCCCGCGCCGAAGGGCATCGAGGGGGCTTGCAAATTCGACCGGCTCGCCCTCGATTTCGATCCTGCCCCCTTCATCCGGCCGGATGACGCCGGCGAGAATTTTGATCAGCGTCGATTTGCCCGCTCCGTTCTCGCCGACCAGCGCATGGACTTCGCCGCTGAGCACCTCCAGCGACACCTGATGCAGCGCTTTCACGCCGGGATAGGTTTTGCTGATCTGACGCATGGCCAGGTACGGCTGCCGAGCCATCGCATTCCCCCTCTTCCGTTCCGCCCGGCATCAAGCCGCCGGGATATATTTGCGGATCATGTCGCGGATGAACGCCGTGCCCTCGCTGACGAGCACATCGCCGCTCGGCGCCAGCTGCCGCCAGACCCAGGTGTTCATGTTGTCCGTCACATCGACGAACGACTCCAGCGCGGCATAGCTGTCGTACTTGAGTTCGCCCAGCGCCCGGAACAGATCGTCCCAGTTGACCAGTCCGGTGCCGGGAATGCCCCGGTCGTTCTCGCACAGATGGATGTGCATCAGCTTGTTGCCCGCGCGTTTCACCGCATCGTGGAAATTTTTCTCCTCAATGTTCATGTGGTACGTGTCCAGATGGACGCCGACGTTGTCCAGACCGATCCGCTCGATCATCCGCATCGCCTGTTCGGCCGTGTTGATCAGGTACGACTCGTAGCGGTTCACCGGTTCGAGGCCGATGGAGACGCCCAGCGAGCCGGCGAATTCCGCAACCTCGCGCAATCCTTCGGCGGCCCACTCCCATTCCTGCTCCGTCGGCCGCTTGACCGCCGGTTTCACATGCTGCGAGTAAATGACGCCGCTCATCTGCCGCGCCCCGATCTCGCTCGTCGCGGCCGCGCAGCGCTTCAGGTAGTCGACCGCCCGGCGCCGTTCGTCCGCGTCGGGACTCGTGAGATCCATGCCGGGAAGCAGCACCGTCGACGTCACGCTGTCGAGACCCGCATCCCGAAGCCGGGCCTTGACCGCCTTCGCATCGAAATCTTCCAATTTCATGAGCGGCAGCTCGATGAAATCCATGCCCAGCGATTTGACCCGGTCGATCAAATGGAGCGTCTCGTTGCTCCATTGCGAACACCAGGCGTACGCGTGAATCCCCAGCTTCATGGCGATTTCTCCCCCCTGCTTTGCCTGTGGGTTCAACCCGCTGCCAACAGTTTAAGCCGCGGATCGGGACGTCAGACAGGCGAAGGTTTTCGTCCATGGGGGACATTTTTCTGTTTTCGGCGAAAAAAAAGGCCGGAAGTCCGGCCGATCCTTGTCCGGACAACCGCCCTTCCGGCAGCCGGCGGCTCCGGGCCGCCCTATGAGCGAAACGATTCTTCCGCGGCGATGTCCTTGTACTGCGACGGCAATACGCCGTACATTTTTTTGAATTGGCTCCTGAAATACTTGATGTCCCGGTAACCCACCC
>Ga0207872_100845_pt1 | contig 11768 bp, 11 predicted proteins | sample Passage260B_FD_187372 | JGI IMG/M metagenome (GOLD analysis project Ga0207872, IMG submission 187372) | Cellulose adapted compost microbial communities from Newby Island Compost Facility, Milpitas, CA, USA - Passage2 60B (SPAdes) (version 2) ...
GAGCTAACGGTACGTCGTACCGTTGGAGCGCGGCGTCGAGCATTCTTTTCGCTTCCAACGGTACGGTGTACCGTTAGAGGGCGCTCATCGCCGCCGCATACCCCGGCTTGCGCGGAGCTAACGGTACGTCGTACCGTTGGAGCGCGGCGTCGAGCATTTTTCCCGCTTCCAACGGTACGGTGTACCGTTAGAGGGCGCTCATCGTCGCCGCATACCCCGGCTTGCCGCCGCTAACGGTACGGTGTACCGTAAGAAGACGTCCATCGATGCGTCCGGACCTTTTCGGCTCCCGCGCGACACCAGCCGCGGCTGCGGGGTTGCCCGAAGCCGCGCTCCGGCATGCTCCTTCCCGCAACGAACCGTTGTGAGACCTGCGAACGGACGGCCCGGGTTCCGGCGACGGAATACGGGCTGTACACGACGGTGGCCGCGGGCATCCTGATCTCGCTGGTGGGCGGCTCGCGCTACCAGGGCCGACCGGCGCCTTCATACCGGTGCTGCTCGCGATCGTACTGGAGCACGGCTACGAGCGGCTGCTGACCGCCGGCTTCCTGGCAGGTTCCATCCTCGTGATCCTGGGACTGCTCAGGATGGGCGTATTCATCCGATACATGTCGAAGGCGATGACGGTCGGCTTCACGGCGGGCATCGCGGTCATCATTTTACGGGGCAGTTCGGCCATTCCCTCGGACTCGGGGGCATGGAGCGGCATGAATTCTTCCTGCAGAACATCTGCGAAGTGCTGGACCGTCTCCACGCCGCCGGCTTCGAGAGCGTCTGCGTCGCGGCGGTCTGCTTCGCTGATGCTCATCCTGCCGCGCGTGACGGCGAAAATTCCGCCGTCGCTCGCCGGCATCGACGCGGCTTCGCGGCCGCGCTGTTTTTCGACGGCCGGGATGCGACGATCGCCTCGGTCTACGGCGAGATTCCGTCGTCGCTGCCGGCTCTCGCGATGCCGGATCTTTCCCGGGGAACGGTCGCGGCGATGCTGCCGTCCGTCATGCTGATCGCAGCGCTCGGCGGCGTCGAGTCGCTGCTGTCGGCCGTCGTCGCCGACGGCATGTCCGGCACGCGGCAACAGCAACCGCGAGCTGATCGGCAGGGCGTCGCGAACAACGTCGCGCCGCTGTTCGGCGGCATCCCGGAGACCGGCGCGATCGCCCGGACCGCGGCGAACATCCGGGCGGGCGCCGCGTCCCGGCTGTCCGGCGTCATCCACGGCGTCGTCGTGCTGCTCGTGCTCGTTCTGCTCGCCCCGCAGGCGTCGCGCATTCCGCTCGCGGCGATGACGCCGGTGTGATGATCGTCGCCTGGAACATGAGCGAACGCAAGGCGTTCCAGGAACTGCTGCTGAAGAAATCGCCGGAATCGGTCGTGCTTGCCGCGACGTTTCTGCTGACCGTGTTCGTCAACCTGATCGCCGGAGCCGGCTGCGGCATTGCGCTCGTCTTCATGTATCGGCTGCGCGAGGCGGTCCGGCGGCGCGGAGCCGTGCGCGCGCCCGCGGGGGCGGCTGCCCAACCGGCGGCGCCGCTCAAACTCGGCGGACGAGGATAGGCGACGGGCGGGCGGATCTTACGGCCGCAGAATGACCTTGATGCAATGCTGCTTCCGTTGAGCGAAAATTTCATATCCCTGTTTCGCTTCCGCAAGCGGCATCACGTGGGTGACGATGTCGCGCGGATCGAGGCGGCCCTGCTCCATCAGGTCGTAGACGACGGGCATGTAGTGGACGACCGGAGCAAGGCCGCCTTTCATCGTCACGTTGCGGATGCAGATGTCCCCGTAGGGAAAACCGTTGTAGCGCATCCCGTACAGGCCCGTGACCTGGATCACCCCGCCCTTGCGCACCGCCTGCGCGGCGGTGATGAGCGCGCCCAGCGAGCCGCCCTGCATTTTCAGCATCGTCTCCACGTACTCGACGGGCGTCATTTTGCCCTCCATGCCGACGCAGTCGATGACGATGTCCGCGCCTCCCCCCGTCATCTCCCTGATCAGCCCTCCCGTCTCCATCGGCGATTCGAACTTCACCGTGTCCACCCGGTTCGTCCGCCTGGCGTGGTCCAGGCGATAGTCGACCGGTTCCACGGCGATCACCCGCTCCGCTCCCATCAGCCAGCACATCTTCTGCGTCGCCAGCCCGATCGGGCCGCAGCCGAGCACGACGACCGTGTCACCCGGCTTCACGCCCGCGTTCTCCGCGCTCCAGTACGACGTCGTCAGCACGTCGGAGATCAGGACGAGCTGCTCGTCGGTCAGCTCGCAATCGTCCGGAACGCGGAACGGCAGGTAATTGCCGTAGGGAACGCGCAAATATTCGGCCTGCGCGCCGGGGAATCCCCCGCCCTTGTTGGAGAAGCCGAACACGGCGCCGATCTCGGCGTTTTCGTTCGCGTTGTCGCACTGGCTCTCCAGCCCGTGCCGGCAGTAGAAGCATTCGCCGCAGCTGACACTGAACGGGATGACGACCCGGTCGCCTTTTTTCACCCGGGTGACCTCCGGGCCGACCTCCTCGACAATGCCGAGCGGCTCGTGACCGATGACGAAATCCTTCGGCAGGTCCGGGACCATGCCGTGCACGAGATGCAGATCCGAACCGCAGATGCCGCTCGCCGTGAGCCGGACGATGATGTCGTCCGGCCGCTCGATGCGCGGATCGGGGACCTCTTTCACTTCGATGCGGTGCGCGCCCTGATACGTGACGGCTTTCATGAACGAAGCATCCCTCCGCCTCTGTCGGTGTGGCATCGCCTGCCGGTAGGTTATCCAATCGAGCAACCATGTTATACCGGGGCGCGATCGAACGGGTCCGACGAATCGCGCAGGGCGCGGCCGGCCGAAGGCGCCGCCCCGCAGGGGAGATCGGCGTTCACCCGCGGCGCATGCCGGAAGAGCCGTCTTCTAACGGCGAAGCGCCGCTCCCTGCGCGGGCGCGGCGCTTCGATGCGGCTTCGGATCGGGCTTCAGCGGGGCCAGTCCCGTTCCGCGAACCGCTTCACGATTCCGATGATCGTCCGGACGGACTGCTCCATGACATCGGCGGACACGTATTCGTAGGGGCCGTGGAAGTTCTCGCCGCCGGTGAACAGATTCGGGGTCGGCAGCCCCATCCAGGAGAGCTGCGATCCGTCGGTTCCGCCGCGGATCGGCTGGATGACCGGCTCGATGCCGAGGCTGCGCATCGCGTCTTCGGCGATGTCGACGATTCCGCGCACCGGCTCGATTTTGTCCCGCATGTTGTAGTACTGGTCCTTCATCGCGATCCGGATGCGGTCCTCGCCGCAGACGGCCTGCAGCTCGGCGGCGATGTGGGCGAGGAAAGCCTTCCGGTCCTCGAACTTCTCCCGGTCGAAGTCGCGGATGATGTACTGCAGCCGGGCGCGCGAGACGTCACCCTCGAACCGGACGAGATGGTAGAAGCCTTCGCGCCCCTCCGTGTGCTCGGGCGCTTCCGCGGCGGGCAGCTTCGCGTGGAACTCCATCGCGATCTTCGCGGCGTGGATCATTTTGCCCTTCGCGGTGCCGGGATGGACGCTCTTGCCGCGGATCTCGATCTCCGCCTGCGCCGCGTTGAAGCTCTCGTACTGCAGCTCGCCGAGCGGGCCGCCGTCGACGGTGTAGGCCGCCCAGGCGCCGAACCGGGCGACGTCGAAGCGGTGCGGGCCGCGCCCGATCTCCTCGTCTGGCGTGAAGGCGACGCGCAAGGTGCCGCGCGGGATGTCCGGATTCCGGACGAGATGATGCATCGCCGTCATGATGATCGCGATGCCGGCCTTGTCGTCCGCGCCGAGCAGCGTCGTGCCGTCGGTCGTGACGAGCGTGTGGCCGCGGTAAGCCTCAAGTTCGGGAAATTCGTCCGGCGACAGCACGATCCCCCGCTCCGCGTTCAGCACGATGTCGCCGCCCTCGTACGGGTCGACGATCCGGGGCTTCACGCCTGTGCCGGTGAAGTCGGGGGACGTGTCGAGATGGGCGAGGAAACCGATGACCGGCACAGGGCGGTCCGTGTTCCCCGGCAGCGTGGCCATGACGTAGCCGTTGTCATCCATGGATGCGTCGGCCAGGCCGATCGCCTTCAACTCTTCGACGAGCATGCGGCCGAGCTCGAGCTGGCCGGGGGTCGAAGGACAGTCCGGGCTTTCGGGATCGGACCGGGTGTCCACCTGGACATAGCGCACGAGGCGCTCGATGAGTTCCTGTTTCATCGCAAATTCGCTCCCGTGGATAGGATTATGGTTATTATAGGCATTCTTCCGGGGCGGCCGCAACCGGCGGAGCGGAGCGGTGAACGGGCGCGCTCCGGGCGGAAGGCGAACATTTTTTGGCGGTTCGTCGACAATCCCCAGGAGTTCGACAATATTCGACACGACTGATCTTACGGTTCCTCCGACCCTTCGTTTATAATGGGATCAGGCGGCAGCGGGCGGGGAGGAACATGCGGTGGAAGCCAAGGGGATGAACCGATGGTTCCGGGGCGTCGCCGTCCTGACGACGCTGCTGATGATGGCCGTCGGGACCGTCGTGTACCAGAAACAGAAGGCGGACGGGTTCGAAGCGTTGAAGAGCGCGGCTGTCGCGGCGGTCGCCTCCCGGGCGGACGAATTCTCCTCCTGGACGAGGACGCGGATCGCCGAGCTGCGCGTCATGGCGGGCACGACGGCCGTGCGGTCGGGAAATGAAGGCGAGGCGCTCGCGTATCTCGCGGACGAACGGATGCGCCACGCGGACCGGCCGCTGCTCGGAATTGTCGGCTCGACGGGCGAGATGATTTTTCCGGACGGCACGTCTACGACCCTGGAGGTTGCAGGCGCGGACGCGTACGAGACGGACGGCGGCGGCCTGCTGTACGGTCCGGTCGAGGGTCCGCGCGGCGAATCCGGATTGGTCATGGCGGTCCCCGGCGAACCGACGGACGGCGCGGCGAACGGATTGGTGGGCAGTTTCGTCCCGCTGTCCTGGGGGTATGAGCATTTTTTTACATACGATCTGGCGGAGGAGAGCGTCGACTATTTCCTGTCCGGCGGCGCCGCGTACCGGCTGACGAAAGACGCCGCGCCGGCGGCGGATCCCTCCTTTTCGATGCCCGGTCCCGCGGATGGCGCCGACCCCGGCGCGGTCCGGCGCGAGCGCGAAGAAGGAGACCGTCTGATCGTCTGCGCAACGGTGGCAGGCACGCCTTGGAGCCTTGCGGCCGAGGTGCCGGAACGGATGACGGCGGCGTCCTCGGGCGCCGGCCTGTGGCGGATCGCGGCGGGCTTCGCCGTGCTGGAAGCCGCCCTGCTGCTCGTGCTGTTCTTTGTCCAGCGGGGGTTCGCGTCACGCTTTCGAGAACTGAAGACCCGGCTGGCCCAGATGAGCCATGCGGCGAGGCACGATCCGCTGACGGCGCTGCCGAACCGCCTGCAGCTCAGGGAGTCGCTGAATGCGCTGATCCGGAGCCATCCGTTCTCCGGAGGCCGGTTCATCGGGCTCGTCCTGATCGATCTGGACCGGTTTAAAAATGTGAACGATACGCTGGGACACAACGCCGGAGACCGGCTGCTGGTCGCGGTCGCCGAACAGCTCGGGCGCGCCCTGCGCGGGGGGCAGCGGCTGTACCGGCTGTCCGGGGACGAATTCGTTCTGCTTTGCGAAGGGCTGGCGGATGCCGATGAAGGCATCGCCGAAGCGGAGCGGATGCTCGGCTGTCTGCGCGAGCCGATCCGCCTCGACAACCTCGAGTTCATCGTCACGGGAAGCGCCGGCATCAGCTTCTATCCGCTGCACGCGGAGAGCGGCAGCGAGCTGCTCCGAAACGCGGATCTCGCGATGCACCGCGCGAAGAAGCAGGGCGGCAACTGCCTCGTCTGCTTCGACGCTTCGATGGTCGAGCAGACGACGCGCGAATTGAAGATCGAGCAGCAACTGCGCAAGGCGATCGCCGGGGGCGAGCTGACGCTCGTGTACCAGCCGATTCAGGCGATCGGTGAGGGAAGGGAAAGCCTGTGCGCGGAGGCGCTGCTGCGCTGGCATTCGAAGGAGCTCGGTCCGGTCCGGCCGGATCTGTTCATCCCGATCGCGGAGAGCACCGGTCTCATCGTCGAGCTCGGCGATTGGGTGTTGCGCCAGGCATGTTCCCAGCTCGGGCTGTGGCGGCGAAACGGGCTGCCGGTCAACCGCGTGTCCGTCAATCTGTCGGCCGTTCAGCTCGAGCAGCCCGGCTTCGTCGACAAGGTGAAGGCGATCGTGGCCGAGACGGGCTGCGAGCCGGACGGTCTGATGCTGGAGTTGACCGAGAGTTCGCTCATCAACCGGATGGACGAGGCCGCCAGGACGCTGCGCGAGCTGTCGGAGCTCGGCATCAAGATCGCGCTGGACGATTTCGGAATCGGTTATTCGTCGCTGTCCGTGCTGAACCGGCTCGATATCGACGTGTTGAAGATCGACCGGTCCTTCATCGCGCGCATCCAGGACGGACGCAAGGACAAGGCGCTCGTGAAGGTCATCCTGTCGATCGCCGGGCTGCTCGGCATCGATTCGGTCGCCGAGGGCGTGGAGACCGAGGAGCAGCTTCGGATGCTCCGGGAGATGCAATGCTCGCACGCCCAGGGGTATCTGCTCGGCAAGCCGCTCGAGCGGGCGGAGTTCGAGCGCTACGCGGTCAGCCGGCAGCCCGGATTGGCGTAGACGCGGTGCGGCGCGCCGGGCGGGCCGCGAGCGGACAAGGTGTGGCGGCGCGCCGGGTGAGCCGCGGAGCGGACGAGGCGGTGGCGGCGCGCCGGGCGGGCCGCGGAGCGGACGAGGCGGTGGCGGCGCGCTTAACCGCCGATTCTCGGATGCGCGCGGAACCGCCGATGTCTCGGCGGCAGGAGGAGCCGCGGGTGGCGCGCGGATGGCGATAGTGCGCAATATGCGGAGCCGATGTCGTCCGCTGCGGGCCGCGGAGGAAGCGGCCCGGCGGCGTGCGCACCGCGGCCGCAGTTGCGTTATGATTTTGATATGAAACAGTTGATTTGCGGCGAACAAATGGCGGAGGTGCTGCTGTGGTGGAGCGGATGATCCCGGAGCACGCGGATCGGCCTGCGGATCCCGCAGGACGGAAGGCCATGCCGGACATCCTGATCATGACGGCGGTGGAAGCGGAGCGGGACGCGGTGTTGCGCGGCCTTGCGGGCTCTCAGCGGGCGGAAGTGAGGCTCGCCGGCGTCGGTCCGGCTTCGGCGGCCGCGCGGACCGCGGCGGCCCTGGCCCGCGGGGGATGGCGTCTCGTCGTCAGCGCGGGGATCGGCGGAGGATTCGCCGGCGTCGCCGGTATCGGCGATCTCGTGTTGGCCGATGCGATCGCGGCCGCCGATCTCGGCGTCGAGACGCCGGACGGCTTCCTGCCGGTGGACGAGCTCGGCTTCGGCGTGTCACGCATCGCGGCCGATCCGGACTGGACGGAGCGGATCGCGCGGCGGATCGAGGCGGCCGGCCTTGTATTTCGCCGCGGCCCGATCCTGACCGTCTCGACCGCGACGGGGACGGCCGCCACGGCGGCCGAGCGCGCGCGCCGCGTGCCCGGCGCCGCCGCCGAAGCGATGGAGGGCTTCGGCGTGGCTTCGGCGGCCGCGGAAGCGGGCGTGCCGGTCATCGAGCTGCGCGCCGTATCGAACGCGGTCGGTCCGCGCGACCGCGCCGCATGGCGCATTCCCGAGGCGCTCGCCGCGCTGGAGGCGGCGTTCGCCGCCGCAAAGGAGGTTTTCGAAAGCTGATGGATACGCTGCGCATCGCCTATTCGCCTTGTCCGAACGACACGTTCGTGTTCCACGCGCTGGCGCACGGCCTCGTGCCGGGAGCGCCGAAGCTCGATGTGACGTACGCGGACGTCGACAAGACGAACCATTACGCGGCCGAGTCCGACGAATTCGATGTGTTGAAGATATCCTACGCCGCCCTGCCCTGGGTGCTTGATCGCTACGCCCTGCTGCCGTGCGGCGGGGCGCTCGGCCGCGGATGCGGCCCGCTCGTGCTGACGGCGCAGCCGGCCGGTCCGGAGGCGCTCGCGGGCAAGCGGGTGGCCGTGCCGAGCGACCGGTCGACGGCTTACCTGCTGTTCCGGCTGTGGGCGGCCCGGCATGTGCCGGGCGGCGTCGGCGAAATCGTCGTCATGCCGTTCAACCGCATCATGCCGGCCGTCCGGGACGGCGAGATTGACGCCGGGCTCGTCATCCACGAGGCGCGGTTCACCTACCATGAATACGGCTTGTCCCTCGTCGAGGACATGGGCCGGTGGTGGGAGGAGGACACGGGGCTGCCGATTCCGCTCGGCGCCATCGTGGCGCGGCGGTCGCTGGACCGGGAGCGCATCGCGTCCTGGATCCGCGCCTCCGTCGAATACGCCTGGGCGCACCCCGGGGCGTCGCGCGATTACGTGATGCGCCATGCGCAGGAGATGAAGCCCGAAGTGGCGCAGGCGCACATCGATCTGTACGTGAACCGGTTCACGGCGGATCTCGGCGAGGAAGGCTACGCGGCGGTTGAAGCGCTGCTCGGTCGCGCCTCCCGCGAGGAACTCGTGCCGGCCTTCGATCCGTCGGCGCTGCGCTGAGGCGCGGGAAAACGGCGTCTGAAGAGGCGGCGATTCCGGAATTGCACGATGGAGCGGCAAAGCGGCGACGTGTCACGGATCGGCAGCGCAGGGGCCGGCCGCGGCGGGTCGCGGCCGGGAAATGCGGATGGACGATGACGCCCGGCCGCACGAAGCCGCAGAGCCGGCCAACCGACACGGATGAAAAAAACTTCGTCCGCCCGCGGCCGACGGCACGCGTCGCCGGGACGGACGAAGTTTTCTGTTGCTTCAGGCCGCGCGCCCGGCCGGAAACGCCCGCAAAAGCGCGGCCCCGGCGGCCTGCATGCCGGTCTTCACGATGAGCTGGCCGAGGATCGCGCTGCCGACCGCTTCCCACGGCAGGATGCCGGCCCCGAGCGGCGACAGGCCGATCAGCACGAACAACACGCTGTCGATGACGCCGCCCGCGAATCCGCTGTACAGGACGCGCCAGGCCATCGGCAGCCGGAGCCGCGTGTAAATCTCCGTATCCGTCGACTCGGAGACGAGGAAGGTGACGGCCGACGCGGCCGTAATCCACAGCGTGTCACCGAGCATCCACGAGGTGGCGGCGGAAAGCAGCATGGCGGCGAGAATCGCGGCGTACGTCCGCTTCCGCCCGATCGCCTGCTGCACGAGGTCGCGCAGGATGAAAGTCGCGCCGATGAACACCGAACCCGCCGGCACCAGAAACGCGCCGAATTCGAGCGGCGCGAAGCGTGCGGTGACGACGTTCGCGGCGACGATGGACGCCAGGTACAGCAGCACGATTCCGATTCGCATATCCGTTATCCTCCAAAACATGGCTTCAGCGGTTGTCCACTTTCTCGGGATACAGGTCGTGGTACAGCAGCCGGTGTTCCGCCATCGCCTCGTATTTGGTTCCCGGCCGGCCCCAGTTGCAGTACGGATCGATCGAGATGCCCCCGCGCGGCGTGAATTTGCCCCACACCTCGATGTACTTCGGGTCCATCGCGGCGATCAGATCGTTCATGATGATGTTCACGACGTCCTCGTGGAAATCGCCGTGGTTGCGGAAACTGAACAGGTACAGCTTCAGCGACTTGCTCTCGACGAGCCGCCTGTCCGGGATGTACGAAATGTAGATCGTCGCGAAGTCCGGCTGTCCCGTGAGCGGGCACAGGCTGGTGAATTCCGGGCAGTTGAACTTGACGAAATAGTCCCGCCCCGGATGCTTGTTCTCGAACGTCTCGAGCAGCTTCGGATCGTAGGTGTACGCGTACGTCGTGTTCCGGCTGCCGAGGTGCGTCAGTCCTTTCAGCTCCTCCGGTCCCCTTCCGGCCATGAACAATTCCCCTTTCGCTCAGAGTTGCCGCGGCGATGCGAGATTCGGCGAACCTTTACCCGTGCAAACACGGAAAGAACGATGGCGACGGAGGCGATCGTTCAGCCTTAGTTTTTTATAGAGGGAGTTCGCGAACCTCTCCCGGGCGGCGTGCATGCCGGCACCGGATTTTCTTATGCGGTTGACTCCGACAGTATAGCACAAGCGGGAGCGCCGCGCCATCGCCGGCCGTGCTGGAAACGATTCACGCGGTTAAAAGGCGTCCGCACGGGGAAGTTAAGCGCGAAAGGAGGCGTCGGACATGGCGAGGAGAGGCAGAAGACGACCCGTCGTGCCGGGAGCCGGACCGGCGCTGGACGCGCTGAAGGCGGAAGTGATGCGGCGCGAAGGCTGGGCGGTCAATCCGTCCCGGCCGGACGACGTGAAATACGAGATCGCGCGCTCGATCGGCGTTCCGCTCCAGCCGGGCGCGGGCGGCGAATTGCGCACCGAGGAGGCGGGCCGGATCGGCGGCCGGATCGGCGGCCCGATGGTGCGCGAGATGATTCGCATGGCGCAGGAACGGTTGGCCAGGCGGACATGAGGCATGAAGCGATCCATGGTCGAAAAACCGGCGTACGCCGCGCGGTTCGGCCATGGATCGTTTTTTATTTCCGCCCATGCGATCGTGCAGGTTGTCCGCGGTTCCGGGTCGACGCGCCCGGCATGCTGACGTTCCCGCTCGAAGCCTTCTCGCCGTTCGAGCTGCCGCCGGACGATTGCAATCGAATATGCCGGATCGACGCCCGGCTGTGCCGGGTTCCCGATCCGCAGCTTGCGGAATGGCTGATCCGCCGCGGGCGTCGCTCGGGGCGAAACTGAAGTCGGTCTTCGCTTGCCGCCTGAACGGCGGGGCACCCTTTTATCGGGGTGCCTGATTAATTTTATCGGAATTTAGTCGGGACGGGGCGTACAGAAGGGTCGGCGTGTGTTAAAATAGTTGACACACATGGGGGGTGGGATTATGAGGTTGCTGCTGCTCAAGCATTTCTCTTTTGACGATGCGTCAGTTATTCTGACGTGGGCAAAGGAACGGGGGTGTCCCGCCGAACTGTTCGAGCCGCCGTCCGGCCAGCCGTTCCCGCCAATGGAAAGCTTCGACCTGCTGGTCGTGCTCGGCGGTCCGATGAGCGTCACCGAGGAAGACAAACATCCGTGGCTGATCACGGAGAAAGCGTTCCTGCGGAAAGCGATCGAAAGCGGCAAGCGGGTGCTCGGCATATGCCTCGGCGCGCAGATGCTGGCGGAAGCGCTGGGCGGCCGGGTATACCGGAACGGGGAAAAAGAAATCGGCTGGCATCCGGTGCGCCGGACGGAAGCGCGCCATCCGCTGCTCGCCGGACTGCCGGAGATGTTCTGGTCGTTCCACTGGCACGGCGACACGTTCGAACTGCCGGAGGGCGCGGTGCACCTGGCCGCCTCAGAGGCGTGCCGCAATCAGGCGTTCGCCTGGGGCGACCGGCTGCTCGGCCTGCAGTTCCATCTGGAGACGACGCCGGAATGCATGAAGACCATGACGGAAAGATGGGCCGGAGAGCTGGTGCCGGGCCGGTGGATCGAGTCGGCGGACGCGATGCTCGCGAAGACGGCGCGCTGCGCCGATTCGGCGGCGTATCTGCGCCGGATTCTGGACCGGATGCTCGCGGCGCACGCGGGGGAACGCGCGGCGGGGTGAGCGGCGCGCGCCCGGCGGAGCGGTGCGACGGTTGCGGCGCGTATCCTGCGGGAGCGGCCCGGCGGAAGCGGCAGCGGGAGCGGCGCGCGATGGGAGCGGCGTATGTCCGGCGGGAGCGGTACGCGATAGGAGCGACGCACGGTGGGAGCGGCGCGCGCCCGGCGGAGCGGTGCGGCGGG
>Ga0207872_100846_pt1 | contig 11728 bp, 5 predicted proteins | sample Passage260B_FD_187372 | JGI IMG/M metagenome (GOLD analysis project Ga0207872, IMG submission 187372) | Cellulose adapted compost microbial communities from Newby Island Compost Facility, Milpitas, CA, USA - Passage2 60B (SPAdes) (version 2) ...
TCCACCACGCGGATGTCCGGAAACTCGCGGGCGATGGTGTCGCGGAATCCTTCGGTCCGCTCCTGGTGGTTGAGCTGGGTTGGCTGGGTGATGACGGCGACCTTCCCTTTGCCTTGCAGAAGACGCGCCATTTCCCGGGCCGCCACCACGCCGGCTTTGTAGTTGTCTGTGCCGTAAAACGCGTACGCCTTGCTCGCGGGCGCACCCGAGTCGAACAGCACGATGGGGATACCCTCCTGGACCGCCTTGTCGATGGAGGCGTTCAGCGCTTCCGGATTGATCGCGGTGACGGCGATGCCGGCGGGTTTTTTGGCGATCACCTGTTCCAGCACGACCATTTCTTCATGCGCATCGTACTGGGTCGCCCCGCGGAACTCCACGGACACGTTCAGGTTCAGCGCCGCATCCTCGAATCCTTTCATGATGCCGCGCCAGTAGTCGAGTTCGGACTGGAACATGACCATGACGTAGACCTCTTCGATGCCGCCCGCCAGGCCGACCGGTCCTTCCTCCCAGTCCCTTTCATGCCCCCTCAGACCGTAATTCCAGAAAAACAGCAGAAAAAGCAAAATCGACAATCCGTACACGCCGATGAGCAGCGATCGTTTCACCGCCCTCATCCCTTCCCCGGTTTTGTTTGTGGGCGTTGATCGGTGATCCTACGGTTACTTTCATCATAAATGGACCGAATTCCGGCGTCTTTTCAAAAACGAAAACTTTTTTTCGATTTTTTAACCTGAGGGTGGCGCGGGTTCGGTTGTAACGGGGTTCGGCATGGTGGTATGTTGATGACAAATATCCTTTTTATGGGACGTTTTTAACATGAAATGGTCCGCAGTCGTCGGCGTGATCGCGCTCTCCATCCTCCTCGCTTTCAGTCTGTTTATGATCCTGAGCAACACGCTGCCCAATGTGGATAATGTTTTCGCGATGACCGTTGTGATTTCCTTGCAGCTGTCGGTGTTGACGGGGTTGGTTTTTGGGAAAAGGGAGAAGGGGAAATGATTGGGCTGCCCGGTCGGGACAGCCTTTTAGGTTGACTTCGGCTTTCGAAAATAAACCAAAACTACTGGAAAACTGGCGGCGATCACGATCAAGGCAGCGATTTCTCCGCCCTGTTCCGGCAGAAATGACATTTGGGCGAAATTCCAGAGGGTATGGTGGCCGATCGGCATCCACAGGTTTCCGGACGCAAGGAACATGTATGCGTACAGAAGGCCGAACAGGAAAGCCGCGGCGAACGCGACCGCATGATAGGAAGGGTTCAGGAAATGCGTCGCGGAAAAAAGGATCGCGGAGACGACGGCGCCCGCGTACAACCGGCCGTGCTTGCGCCAAAGCGCAATGAGGTATCCCCTGAACAGCAGCTCTTCGGCAAATCCCACCAAAATGCAAAAAAGCAGCGTGCCGAGCATCTGCGCCGGAACCGGGCGAAGGGCGGCGAAATGGGAAGGGCTGAGCTCTCCCGTGACCACCATAATGACTGCCATAATAGCCGTGCCGGCCACGGCGAGCGCACCGCCCAGGAGAAAATGCGCGATTCCTTTTTGGGGCGCCGGGGTCAGCCCGAGTTCCCGCAGGGAAATCCTGTCGAGGAACCTGGCGCAAACCCAGACGGCCAGAATCATGCCGATGTGGACCGCATATTGGGATACCGGTTCCCCTGCCGGGAACGCATTTAGCAAAAAAGCCAATCCATATACAAATACGGCCGCCACCGCGGTGGCCCTCACCGTTACCAACAGCAAAACAGCGAACGATCGAACTTGTTTGTACATGGAGTGATACGCTCTTTTCAACCGGATTCTTCAAAACCAAAATTGTCGACTTTCAGCGTTCTGCTGTTTTCCGAGAGAACCCGAACGAGGTCATGCGGAATACCGTCCGGCGCAGACGCATCCAGTTCCAGCGATATATTCACTTTGCACCCATCCAGGTGAATGAGATGGCTGATCACTTCCTCCACCAAGCGCTGTACGTCACGGTTGATGCGGGTCGTATCCAGCCTGGCCGACAGATAAAAGCGCGTATGCTTGGGCTCCTGAGGCTGAGATGAGACGGGCATTGGAACAGCGTTATCCGTCCCGGGTGCAGGCGGCGGTTCATGAACCGAGCTGCCCGAAGCGGCTGTTTCAGGATAGGCAGTCGGAACAACTCCGCCTGACGGTTGGACTCGCATCTCCGCCAACTGCCTGAGAGCCGGAACCAGCTTCACCAAATAGGAAGATCCGTCTATGTGAGAAACTTCCTGATTGAATTTCAAATCCAGGTACCGGTTTTCTGTAATCCCTGCGGCCAAAGCAAAATATTCCGTGGAATTGATGCCCTGCCGGATCGTTTCTTCCAACACTCCGAAGTTAGCCAGCCTCGGCAAATAGCAATAGGTGCACAGTTGCTCCCAAAGCTTTTTAATTTGAATATGATCGTCTTCCTTCCAGAGCAGCTGGTCCAATTCCATGAGCAGAAGCGCCGGAGCCCAGCGGGTGATCAGCCATTCGTTCTGGATCAATTTGCGGGCCGCCTTAGCGACGATATTGTCGTCGCCGCCGCTAATGCGAATTCGTTCCCAGGAAATGGTTCTGATGTCTACATTCCGGTCTATATTTGGCACCAACAGCCAGCAATACGCTTCCTGAATCCGCAGCGTGACCGTTTCGTCGCTGCGCTTCAAATGGCTTTCCGTTTCCCGGTTTTGCGCCGCGTCGAGGTTCAACGCTTCGCTGTCCTTTTTGATCGATTGCCAAGCAAGAAAATGCCGTACTTCCTGTCTGAGCGACGTAATGAGATCGCCGTCCGGGGCTATGAATGCAAGCATGTTGCGATATATGCGAGGCGAAGAACCCCGGTTGTTCAAAATATCTTCCGCCGCCTGAATCGCACGGCTTCTTTCAGGCGTATTCGCCCTAAAGGTATCATCAGGACGAAGAATAACGAGACGAACGGACTGTTCATCCGGCACATCCAGAGAAGAACCCGGACAGGGATGTACGCCTGAAAACGGCTCTTCCCTGCGCAATCTGCGAAGACGCTGCTCGATTTCATACTCCACATCCGCTTCGGAAAGCAGCTTGGCGCGGTCTTCCATCAGTTTGCGCAGCGTTGGGCGGGTATCGTACCAGTAGCGGTTATTGGCCAAATTCACGTACAAATAGGAAAGGGAATTTTGAAGCGTACTCAGTGCATCATTGAAATCCGCAATGTTTTCGCCCGGCTGCACGACGCCAAGCCGAATCCGTGACGCCTCGATTCCGCGGACGTGTTGGGCGCGGACGGTGGGAGCGCTCCCGAGCATAATCGCACGTGCCACTCTTCGGGCAGCCAGTTTTTTGCCGAAGCGGGGGTTGGCCTGATCCTTTTGATAAGGAATCGACTTTTTCCCGTCAATTTCCCGGTCAATCAGGGCATTCCAACCCTCCGGCAGATGCCGGGTCAGTTCTTCTCGAACGCTGGGCACGTCAAGCGGAATGGACCCCGGCAGGATGAGCAGGCTTTGGTCGTTGGCCATCCACAATTCGTGAATGACCGCGGCCATGAGACGCAAGACACCCCGCGTCCGCTGGAAGCGCTCCAAGGTCGCCCAGTCTTCGTAGAGGCGATCGAATACTTCCGGATGAATGGGGTAACACGCGGCCAAACGCTGTTTGTATTCCAGTTCTCTGGCTTCTACCGGAAAATCCGCTTCATTTTCGAGATACATCCGGCTGAATGCATCGCATACCCGATCCCGGCTTTCCGGATCTTTGCAATCCAGGAACAGCCGGCGGCGCACCACCTCGAATCCTTCGCTGGCCGCGACCGGCTTCCAAATGGACTCCATTCGGCCGAAAGTATGCTCGATCGTCTCCAGAACGATTTTCCCTGCTTCGCCGCCGATCTCGATATTGGACTCCGGAATGGAGGCCACGACCAGACTGTTTTTGCTGGCCCGCGCTGCTTCCGTCAGTTCCTGGACAAAGGTGACGAGATTGTCAAAGGTGCCCGCCGGCAAGTCGGTGGCGCCGTATATTTTTCTGCCGTAGGCAACGAGCTCGTCGATCAGGATCAGACAGGGTCCGCAGGCGTCAAACAGGTTCTTAAGCGTTTCCGAACCCGGCGAAACGCCTTTTTTGTCTGCTTCTTTCACATAATCATAAAGATCGGGTTTTTCCGCGGAAATCGCGAGCTGAGCGGCCATTTCCCCCCAGAGGGTGTGAATGGTGATTCCCGGAAAATTGTTCGGGCGCCGAACCTTCGTGGGATCAAGCGCTGTCCCCACCAGAACCGCAACGTTGACCCTCGGTAAACTTGTCAATCCTGCCGCGGCGAGGATGGGTTTAACCGAAGGGATTTTTTCCAAAGGCGCCCTGCCCCGAAGCAGATGGTACAACGCCAGCATGCTGTGCGTTTTCCCGCCGCCGAAAGCGGTCTTGAGCTGAATGACCGGTTCCCCGTCTTTGCCGCTCACCCGCCTCAGGGCCTGCACAAGCAGCCCCGTCATCCCTTCGGTGATGTAAGTTCTGGCGAAAAACTCCACCGGGTCCTGATATTCCAAAGCCGCTTCCCCACGCGCGACCTGCGCCAAGTCGGCAGCAAACTCCGCCTTCAAATACCGTCCCTGCGCAACATCCGGATGCGGTTCGATGACCTCCCGCCAGCTGGGCAATCCTTTGACGGGGGTGTCTTCAAGGATCCCGGAGGATTTGGATTTCTTGCTCTTCGGCGTTCCATTGGCTTCTAAAACCGCTGTAGAACCATTGGCCGATCCGTATCGAAATTCCCGAAGAATGGAACGAATTTCCTCCGTGCTTTGCGCGTCAATTTGCTCGCACAGCCGGGACATGGTGTCAAGCGCGCGCCACGTATCATCGTCGCTGAAATCATTCCCGCCGATGTGCGCCAGTTTGTTTCGGACGCCCATCAACTCTTTCGCCCATGTGCGGTGGTCGACGGACAATTTTTTGCGGAAGACCTCATTCCAATGGATATCGAAAAGAATCAGACACCTCTGGATGTCCAGCGAATCCACCAACTGACCCCAGGAACCGGTTTCGGGAAGATTCCGCTTCTGATCTTCATACAGCCTGTCCAAAACCGCCAATTTCCACCATTGCGGGCCAAACTCGATTTGCAGTTCTCTGGCGATGTATGGCGCAAAAGCATTCAGCAAATGGCGGAATCCCTGCGAGACGAGCAAGTGATTTTCTGCCATTTTGACCTCTCCCTTGGTCATTGGTCAATATTAAACGACATCTGTTCCGGTTCCTTGCGGCGCAACTCAGCCGCTTTGGCTTGAATTTCCGGCCAAGCTACCACTAGAGAGTTGTATGCGTATGCTTCTTGGGCCCAACCTTTGCGTTCTGCAATGGTATACAGACGGTAAGCAAGCGCTTTGGCTTGCTCGGCGTTTGATCCGACAAGATTGGCAACTATTCTGGCGCAAGCATCCGATCCACCTATTTCAAGGGCACGTGTTAACTGCTGAGTCAATAGCCATACAATCGGCTCAGCCGGATTAATATTTTCAGGTATTTCCTCCCTTGTCAACAATCGAACGACGCCCTTTTGCGCATACAGTATTCCTCTACCAGCCAATTTCTCAACAGAAGTGTTCTTTGCACGAGCCAGTACATCGGCTTCGCCAAATTTAACGTTGTTAAAGGCAAACTGAGAATACATCTCCGTACAGAAACGACTATCGCGGTCTAATTCTCCTTCTTGTTCGCTTAAATAAGCATCCAATTGTTGGTTAATAAGATGCAAAGCAGTACGCACGCTCATGGGGGATCCATCTGCTTCAAGCACCTTGGAATAACGGGAATAAACTGCCATTCCTGGACCGATGGCTGACTGTGCCAAATCTACCGGAGCAATATTTGCTTTTTGCAACTCTAAAAGTGCGGGCTTTAACTCGCGCCGTAAAGTATTAATGAAATCCCGTCGAGTACAAATTGGTGCGTCAGGTGGACGTTTTCGACAAACTAACACAATAGAAGAAGCCAAGGCATTTACTGAGGCTTTCAACCCAGTAGCGCGCTCAGTTCTAAGAGGCCATGTCCCCGTAATAGTAAATCCAGCTTGACATAATGCCGATAGCATTGTTTCCCAACCCGATGATGTAATTAAAGTTTCACCATTTTTGTCTTTAGTAAACTCACTTTGTTTAAAAGCATAATATATTGTTACTGGATAATCTTCATGAGCATATAAACGAATTCGTTTAAATGCATTGAAAATGCCTCTTTCGAAAAAATCTCTCGCTTCGTTTATATTGCCATTAAACCTGTAAGGATTAGCTATTAGTTCCTCAGACTTAGGTGTCATTAATGTTCTAAATAATTCTGGATATGTGTCTTTCAAAGATTCTCTCATCCAAACATAGAAAAAATCTGATAAATCTGCGTAACCAATGTTGTCATAATACGGAGGGTCAGTAGAAATTAATACATTTCGAATACCAATATCATTTTGCGCGTCAAATTGTATTACTTTGGAATTAGATGAAGTTGTTATTGGTAAATTCTCTAACACCAAACTTATCCAGTTTAATGCACCTGACCAATTGCCCGTTGAGTTTGAAAACGGATTACTTTCGGCGTAATCCCAAACCATAGGAAGAGCTTGTCTACCAAAAGTTTGTACAATAAATTCACCACCCCAAGCATTCAAAGTAGATGAATAATTTACTTGCCTATCCAAAGCAAATGATAAGTATACTCCTACTGCTTGAGCATAAGCTTTAGCTCCGTTTCCTCCTTTTGATAGAGGAATATTATCATTTATTAATCCAGCGGCTAACGCATCCTCTTCTACCTTTTGTTGTACCTCTTTTATTAACTCACAAAAGGTATTTAGTATTGTTAACTGGCGGTTTGTAAAGAGTTTATCATAAGTGTCTAATCCATAGCTGACACACCAAATAGCTCTTGGTTCATAAGGCAAATATTCACTTGGAAATTTATCTGGTTTTTTTATTCCCTTTGCTAGAGCAATATGTTCCTCATCAGGGGATATATATAGTCTTCCGTTGGATCCTTCTGCAATTATTGCGATCAGCGTTGAATCCATTTTGTTATTCAATGCTTCATTTTTTATATACTTTTCTGACACTGACTCACCGCAAAGAATACATTTAAATTTGGCCCCACGTCCAACTTTTGAGTTTTTAACCGAGGAACCTTTTCCAGTAGTTACTTTGTAACTAATTTTCTTGTCTTTATAATCCAGAACTGGTTCAATCCAACGTTCATTTCCTGGATTCTTTGACAAAACAAAACTACTTGCAAGCGGCATCTCACATCCGCAAGCAGGATTTGGACACTTAACAGTTCTAGCCCATATCCATGCGACAACTGTCGCTTCACCACCACCTAATTCCTTAGGCACTCTTACTTTTGGATACATATGACCGACTCGCTTGTAAGCCTCCTGCTTCATCCATTCTCCATAATAACGAATGTCCTCTGCTAACCCCTGCGCACCAAACCAGCCTTCTCGAAGAGAATTTGCCTTTGCATCAGGATTTACGGGAGGCAAATTAGCAAATCGAGGCGGGACTTCGATCATTGCCTTGTTTATCATTACTGCAACTGGATTAAGATCACTTGCAAAAACCTCAAGATTAAGCCTCTGAGCCTCCAATGGAATAGATCCACCCCCAGCAAATGGGTCGAGCAAAGTAGGGGGATTTCCACCAGTTGATTTATAGATTTCGGCTCTAGCCAAGTTCAAAATTTCTGGATTGTTGGAGTTCTCCCATTTCACTAATTCTTCAATAATACCGAAAAGCCGTTGGCGTTCTGCGGCTTGGGCTTCCTCCGTTGGAAAAAGATCCGGATGGGCAGAAGGATCGTCCACGAGAGAGGCAAAAATGACAGCTCTCGCTGCAGCGAGAGGCCGACGGGCCCACCACAGATGAAGTGTCGATGGATGTCCATGACGAATCGATTTTTCACGCGCAGCTTCTTTATTGATTGCATCAAGAGGCAGGGCAACTTCTATCAACTTCTTTTTATATGTCATTCGCTCAACACTCCCGTTTTCTGCAACAGAATTTCGGATGATTCCATCAGACTGGCGATGCTGTAATTGACGCTTGTTGCTCCAAAGTCGGGGGCAGTTTTGAACGGCCGTTTCAGATAGACGGTGTTGGTCTTGTTTCCGTCCACTTCGACTATGGCCAGGATGTAGTCCTCCGGTTTGTTCAGTGCGATCGTGACTTCGTTTTTCGTAACCGTGACCGTCGTTGCGCCTTTCGCGCGCCCTTTGACTTCTAGGAAGCGCAAACTTGCGGTACGCTTTCCGTTTCTGTCCGGAATGGAAGACTCGATGTCATAGCCGCGTTTTTCGCCGCTGACGTCCCGGGGAATGTATCCCAGTGATTCCTCAATGTCCATCACCACTCTGATTGCAGCTTTCTCAATGGCCTGTCGGTCATTTTCCCCAAACAGCCCGGGCGTTATCTGACTCGTCAGCTGCTGAAGCAATCCGCGCGGTACAACCAGTGCGCCTCCCACGACCACCGGAGGCAAAGGGGATATCATTTTCTCCGCTTCCAGCTCAACCTCCCGCTTTTTCAACCGGGCGTGGAGCTCTTCCGCCCTGCGGGCGGCCTGCTGGGAATTGAGATGGGCGTTGGGTTTTCCCGCTTCCTCTTTCTTTTTCAATTCAGTGGCCTGGAAGTCCCAATATTGAATGGCTGCGGTCAGCCGCTCCCTGACGGCTTTCAGGATTTTACCGACCATTTGAAGCCGGTAATTTTTGACGTGTTCATAATGCGGCTGAATCAACTTGTCGATCGCATATTTGACAACCTGCTCCTCGATGCCCGCCTGCAACCACGGCTGTTCCTGCAGGTAGGTTCTGACGAGTTCCTGTTCCTCTTCCGACGCCGCCCGATAATCGAGATAAGGGGCATAACCTGCGCTTGTGGCGCTGTCGTTTTCATTGATCTCGACAAAATGCACGTGTTTGGAAATAATTCTTTTTTCACCAGTCGGCAGGACGACACCGTCTTGAATTGAACTTTCAATATAAAACAGCAGCCTGGCTTCTGTTCCATCGTCTTGTTCATCAATAAAGATAGTTCCGCGTTTGAAAATGTCCCGGTTTCGTTCAAGGAGCAGGTCGATGGTGGCTTCCAGCAACGGATGTCCCGGACAAATCCACTCGGCAGGAATGTGCCCCGGGACATTGCGGAACTGGCGGTCGAAGCAGACCCGTTCGTACCGTTGCAACAGCGGCACCCCGTAGCCGGTAATGATGTCCCGATTGCGAATGTCATATGGGACGAAGGTGATTTCATATCGACCCTTCTCCCGAGGATGAATGCGGCCGCCGAGCTTGCGGAACGCTTCAACGAAGAACGCTTCGATGAAATATGGCTGCAGCTTGCGGGCTTCCATCCGCTCCATTTCCTCGCGGATTTCCATCACGCGGCTCACGTCAAGGACGTCGTTGCACAAAGCGCGCTGTCTAAGAAGTTCTTCCAATTTGCTGCGGTCCAGCGCGCTTTCCACTTCCCTGAACAGACGCGCACGGACTTCCGGATCATCGCCGCGTCGAATCGCTTCCACCAATAACTCACGCAACGGGCGGTTGTTGAACACTTTGCCGAGAACGTCAAACACCTTGCCGCCCAGCGCCTTGCGTTCTTCTTCCAGCTTCTCCAGCAGCCGTTTGTAGACGTGGCCTTCCTGGGTATCTTCGGAGACCAGATTCCACAGATGGCAGACTTCGGTCTGGCCGATCCGGTGAATACGGCCGAAGCGCTGCTCGAGACGGTTGGGATTCCACGGCAAATCGTAGTTGATCATCAAATGCGCCCGCTGGAGGTTGATCCCTTCGCCTGCGGCGTCCGTCGCAATGAGAATGCGGATTTCCTTGTTTTGCCGGAACTCTTCCTCCGCCCAACGCCGATCCTCCCGCCGCATGCCGCCGTGAATCGTCACGACCGCCTCGTGGCCGATGAGGGAACCGATCTTGGACGTCAGATAACGCAAGGTGTCCCGGTGTTCGGTAAAAATGATCAGTTTCTCCTGCCGATTGCTTCCAAGCAGCGACGTGCGGTCCTGCAACAATGAAGACAATTCTTCCCACTTGCGGTCCACGCCGCTGGTCCGAACCTCGGCGGCCATCCGCTCGAGGCGTTCCAACGTCCGGATCTCAGCTTCCAATTCCTGGATGGTCCTTGCGGCGGAAGCCTGGTCGGCGATTTGCTCTTCCCGCTCCTCCATTTCCGCCGCTGAATAGTCTTCATCATCGTAGTCTTCTATTAAATCAACATCCCATTCTATTTTCTCCTCAAACCACCCTTTGGTGCGGACTTCCTCGAGGCGTTGCTGCAGTCTCTTTTTACGTCGGTTTAAAGACTGATAGATGGCCTCCGGAGACGAGGCCAGCCGACGCTGCAAAATGGTCAGGGCGAAACCGACCGTCGTTCTCCGCTCGTTGTTGAGCTTGTCCGCACGGTTGAATTCTTCTCGGACGTATTCCGTTACGGCATCGTACAATTCCTTTTCTTTCGGAGAAAGTCTGTAGTTTACCGTATAGGCCATCCGTTCCGGAAAGAGCGGCGTTCCGTCAAACTTCAGGAGGTCCTCTTTGACCAGACGCCGCATGATGTCCGAAACGTCCACCTGCAAATGTTTGGTCCGATGCGCGCTTTCGAAGCGGTCCGGGTCAAGCAAAGACAAAAACAGATGAAAATCATCTTCTTTGCCGTTGTGGGGAGTGGCGGTCAGAAGCAGGAAGTTGCTCGCAATAGAGGAAAGCAGCCTGCCCAGTTGAAACCGTTTCGTGTACTTGACTTCTCCTCCCCACACCGTAGCCGACATCTTGTGGGCTTCATCGCAGACGATGAGGTCCCATTCCGTCACTTTGAGCTTGTCCTGGGCCCTTGAATCCCGGGCCAGCTTGTCTAGCCTCGCGATGGCGAGATTGACCTCCGCGAATACATTTCCCGTCGCAGCCGCTTCCAATCGGTCGTTGGTGATGATCTCAAATTTGAGGGAAAATTTGCGATACAACTCGTCCTGCCACTGTTCCACGAGACTGCCGGGCGCCACGATCAGGCAACGCTTGAGATCCCCCCGGACCATGAGTTCCTTGATCAGAAGGCCCGTCATAATCGTCTTGCCAGCGCCGGGATCGTCGGCCAGCAAAAACCGCAAAGGAAGCTGTGGTAGCATCTCTTGATAGACGGCCGTAATCTGATGAGGAAGAGGTTCGATATCGGAGGTATGTACGGCTAAAAAAGGATCGAAAAGGTGAGCCAGCCTGATGCGATACGCTTCGGATACGAGGCGGAACAGGTCGCCATCCTGGTCGAACCGCCAAGCCACTTCCTGTTGGTCCTGGATTTCAATTTCCGCCTCTTTATCCCTGTACAGAAGCTGTTGTCCCAGCTTGCCTTCGCTGTCCTGGTATTTGACTTCCAATGCGGTAGTCCCATACCACTTTAAATCTACAATCCTGACCGGATGAGGGCCGATGATACCTTTTACGTATTTTCCGACCGTGATCTCTTCCAACGCAGCCAAGCTTCCGTCATCCTTTCAGCGAATGCGGAAATTGCGTATCTAATAAACAGTATAAAATAATTGTCGAATTTAGTCTCTTCATCTTAATGATACCTATCAATTTGACAGCATGTTGTCACCGCCGGACTATAATTGACCCATCGGCGCCGGAATGAAAATGACCCACCCCCGTCGAAATAGACCCTCTGAACAACCGACCAAAGTGATTCGGA
>Ga0207872_100847_pt1 | contig 11726 bp, 14 predicted proteins | sample Passage260B_FD_187372 | JGI IMG/M metagenome (GOLD analysis project Ga0207872, IMG submission 187372) | Cellulose adapted compost microbial communities from Newby Island Compost Facility, Milpitas, CA, USA - Passage2 60B (SPAdes) (version 2) ...
TCCGTCGCAACCGGCGAGGACGCGGTCCGGCGCCGCATGGCCGCCCTCGGGATCGCGGCTGTCGGGTGCCTGCTGCTCGAGCTCGTGCCGTGCGATTACGGGTCCCATCTGCTGCTGCTCGTCCTGATCTATCGCTTCGCGGCCGGGCAGGTCGCGCTGGCGCTGCATTTCATCCTGAACCTGGCCGGGATGGCGCAAGGCATCCCGCCTTATCAGATGTTCAGCCTGCTCTCGACGGCGCTCGTCCGATGCGCGCCGGGCCTGCTGAACGCGATGAACCGCCGCCTCCGCGTTCCCCGCCTGCTGTGGCGCTCGTTCTATCCGGCGCATCTCGCCGCGCTCGCCGCCGTCCGCTTCTTCGCATGAACCTGCGGCGGAAGAACCGCGTCCGCGCCGGTCCGACTCCCGGGCCGACGTTCCGCTCCTCCTCGCCGAGCCGAACGCAAGATGCGCCGGACCTGGAACCTCTACTCCTTCAGCGTCCTGCGCGCCGCCTCGACGAGCATGTCGAACGCTTCGTCGTTCTCCTCGAGATACGCCTCCACCCGGTCGATATCGCGCTCGCTGCCGGACCGGCTCATGAAGAACAGCCCGTACGCCCAGTCTTTCCCGTCCTTGCTGTGCAGCGCGGCTTCGTAGGGCTGCCGGTGACCCTCCACCTCGAACCGCACCGAACCGACATAGCCGTCCTCCGTCCGGCGCATCTCCGCGCCGAGAATGTTGATCTTCATCCCGAAGTCCTCCCTCTTGCTTCCCGCGCCCCGGCGAAGGTCCGCCCCGGAAGCGCGCTCATTTCCATCTTACGGAATCCGGCCGTCCGCTTCAAATCCCCGCCCGGCATCCGCAAGCCGCGAGACTCTTCATGAAAATTGTGAACATTTCGTGAATTTTCTTGCGGAGGCCTTCAGGTTCATCATTTTTAACCCAAATTTAATCCAAATCCGTTATAATGACGGCATCGTTTTCGCGAGGGTGATGATGCGATGCGGATGTTCATTTCCCTTCATGACCGGCCGATTCCCGTCTATGTGCAGGACGCGAATCCGAAGAAGGCGCTCGACGCGCTGGTCGAGACGCTGGACCGGAAACTCCGGACCGGCAAGGCGGCGCTGCGCCGCTGCATCCAGTCGCTGATCAGCGTCGAGATCGTCGGCAGCGAGGCGACGCTGCACGCGATGCGCGAGCACGACACGCGCACGATCTCGCTGTACTGACCTGGCGGCCGCGGTTCGGACATTCCGTCCCCGCCGACAACCCGTCTTTCGGGCGGACGCCTCGCCGGCGCCCGCCCTTCGCCTTCTCCGGCCGATCTCACCCGATCCACTTCGCGAAGAAGTTCCGATATCCTTCCCGCATGACCCGCTCCGAGAACCGCGCGAACGCGACCTCGCGGTTGTCCTCCGACACGACGGCCGGCGACGCCAGCGCCATGTTGACGAGTTCGAACCAGTTGTCCGGATTGCCGGCGAACGCGTGGCGGCCCGAGATGTGCCCGTAGCACGGATGGTCGGGCTTCACGATGAGCTTGCCCATCGCCATCGCTTCCGCAAGGGGCATCGCGTACGTGTCGAACACCGACGTGCTCCAGTACACCTTCGCCGAATTCATCAGCCGGAAAATGTCGTCCCGCCCGAGCGCGAACAAAAGCTTCACGTTCGGCGGGATGTCGTATTTCTTCACGCTTTCGCGGTACCGGAGCCCGCCGAACACCATGACGACCTCGACGTCCGGATGCGCCCGGGCGTAGGCGATCGGAATCTCCGGCCGGCGGTTCGGCTCGTCCCGCCCGATCCAGAGCACGCGGTTCTTCACGACGGCGGACGGATCGTAAAATTCAAGCGCCAGCTCCTCCTCGAAGCCGATCGGGATGACGTCGACGTCGGTGACGCCGAAATCCTCCGCAAACCGCCGCTTCAGATATTCCGTGTGGACGATCGCCTTGTCGACGATCGAGTAGAACGGACGCATCATCTCGTGGCCGGAGAGCGAAGGGTGCGGGTACGAGTGCGGGAACAGCACGCATTTGTCGATGAACAGCTTCAGGAACGTGAACCCGGACACCGTATAGATGACGTGGTTGATGTTCTCCCGGTAGAGCCGGTCGAGCACGATGTCGTAATTGACGAGATCGCCCTTCTCGTATTCGTAGCCCGGCGCCTGGTCGTATCCGCTGACATGGCGCTCCGGCTGCACGAACACGATTTCGATGCCCTCGTCCGCGGCGATCGCTTTCAGCCGTTCCGCGTAAATGCGCGGCCCCTGGGCTTCGGTGAACTGGATTTTGCGCATGACGAGTCCGACTTTGGTCAACGCCGCCAGCTCCTTTCCGGATGTCTTGGAGGCCTTGCCCCCACATTCCCATCATAAAACATCCCGCCCGCCTCAGGACAGCCCCGCGGATGCGTACGGCGGGCGCGCTGTGGTATAATGCGTTCGACAAGCCGAACGTCAGGAAATGGACTGAGACGCATGAGCATACGGAACAAAAAGAAAAAGCGATCCGCGGCGCCGGAACGCGAAGCGATGCCGGACGCAAACCCCGGCTTTTCCGATATGGACGAAGACGCCGAGGCCGTACCGGAGCGGCCGCCGCTGCCGAAATCGTACGTCCGCCGGATGGAGGAGATGCTCGGCGCCGAAGCCGAAGCGTTCCTGCAGGCTTACCACGAGCCCCGGGCCTACGGCCTCCGGCTGAACGCGCGCAAGCTGGACGATCTGAAGATTCCGCGCGAACGGCTCCGCGAGCTGTTCCGCCTCGAGCCTGTGCCCTGGTGCTCCGAAGGCTTCTACTACGCGCCGGAGACGCGCCCGGGCCCGCATCCGTACCACGCGGCCGGGTTGTACTACATCCAGGAACCTTCCGCCATGACGTCGGCGGAATTGCTGGACGTCCGGCCGGGCGAGCTCGTGCTCGATCTCGCCGCCGCGCCCGGCGGCAAGTCGACGCAGATCGCGGCCCGGCTGGACGGGAAGGGCCTGCTCGTCGCGAACGAGATCAACCCCGCCCGCGCGCGTGCGCTGGTGGAAAACATCGAGCGGATGGGCATCGCGAACGCGGTCGTGCTGAACGAATCGCCAGCCCGCTTGGCGAAGCGCTTTCCGGGATTCTTCGACGCGGTCATGCTCGACGCCCCGTGCTCCGGCGAAGGCATGTTCCGCAAAAACCCGGACGCCGTCCGCCACTGGTCGGAAGCGGTCGTCGCAAGCTGCGCCGCGCTCCAGGCGGGCATCCTCGACGAAGCGGCGAAGATGGTCCGGCCGGGCGGAAGGCTCGTCTACTCGACCTGCACGTTCAACCGCGAAGAGAACGAGGAGACGATCGCCCGGTTCCTTCAGCGGCGGCCCGATTTCGAGCTGAAGCGTTCGGTTCGCCTGTGGCCGCACCGGGAACGCGGCGAAGGCCATTTCGCGGCGCTGCTCGTCCGCCGTCGGGACGCTTACGTCGTATATTCGGGCGAAGGAACCGGCCGGTCGGCGGACGCGTCCCGTCCGGCGCCCGGCCGCAGGGGCGGATTCTCGCGCGCACCGGATCCGACCGTGTTCGCCCGTTTCCGCTCCTTCGCCGAAGAGACGCTTCCCGGATTTTCGCCGGACAGGGACTTGCCGGACGGCGGTCCGCTCGTGTTCGCGGAGCGGTTGTTCTGGCTGCCGGACGGCGGCGGCCGTTTCGGCCCGCATCTGCTGGACGGACTGCGCGCGATCCGGCCGGGATTGCATCTCGGCGAGCCCGCAAAGGACCGGTTTCAGCCGTCCCACGCGCTCGCGCTCCATCTCCGCCTTTCCGCGGCCGTGAGGACCCTGGAATTTGCGGCGGACGCGCCGGAGGTCGCCGCATACCTGCGCGGCGAGGCGCTGCCGGCGGATCCCGCCCTGTCCGGCTGGGTGCTGGTTGCCGTCGACGGCCTTCCGCTCGGCTGGGGCAAGGCGGTCGACGGCCGCATCAACAACCGGCTTCCCAGGGGCCTTCGCCGCCCCTGAACCGCCTTTGTGCGCGTTCGCCCAAAATCGTTTGCCGCTGGTCATCCGTCCAATCGAACCCTTCCCGCCGCCATACAATGACTGTAGACCGGATGACGCGGGGATCTAGCGAAGCCCGCAGCCGGAATATGCATTCAGGGAGGGTGTTCCATGTCCGGTGTAGCAGGTGCGTTCACGTCCACGGGTGTGATCCTGGTTCTCTTCATCCTGCTGGTCATCGTGTCCCGCGGCATTCTCTATTGATTCGATCGCAACGACAAGCGTCGAAATCCGCCGGCGATCCGGCGGATTTCCCATTTTTCAGTGGTCTTCTGAGGCCGTCCCGAGCACGAAGCGGTAAATCGCGTGGGCGACGCCGTCCTCGTCGTTCGAGCGCGTGACGGCATCCGCGGCCGCCTTCACCTCGTCCGGCGAGTTGCCCATCGCGACGCCGAATCCCGCAAAGCGGAGCATGTCGATGTCGTTGTAATAGTTCCCGATCGCGAGGATGCGGCTCCGGTCGATGCCCCTGAGCGCCGCCAGCTCCCGCAGCGCCGCCCCCTTGCTTACGCCGGCCTGCTGCACGTCGATGAACCAGTCGCCGCTCCGGATGCGCTTCAGCGGGCTGTCCCACGTTTCCCACTCGCGCTGCACGCGGTCCATCAGCTCCTTCGACCCGAACGCCGTGAACTTCACGAGATCCGGCGGCAACGGATCATCCGGCAGCCGGCGGATCGGCTCGATCCGGTAATGGCCGTACATCTCTTCCGCTTCGGGGGTCACCGATTCGACGTACAGGTCGAAGGCGGTGTTCAAATCGAAATGGACGCCGTGCTCGCGGCACCAGACGATATACCGTCCGACCGCGTCGACCGGGATGCTGAAGCTGTGCAGCACCCGGCGGCCTTCCGATTCCACCGTGGCCGCGCCGTTGTGCGTGATGAGCGTGCCCTTGAGCCCGATCTCCTCCAGCAGCGGAATCGAGTTGCTCGGTCCGCGTCCGGTCGCGAGCACGATCTCGGCGCCGGATGCCGCCGCCTCCCGCACCGCTTCGATCACCGCCGGCCTGAGCCGGTGGCTTTCGTCGAGCAGCGTGCCGTCCACATCGATCGCAACCAGGTCGAATTTTCGCTTCATCTTGATGTCGTCTCTCTCCTCTCCCATGCGTTCCGCGCCGTGCTCACGCGTCGGGCCTGGCCCCCGAAGCCGCCTCGGCCAGCGCCCGCATCTCTTCCTCCGTCAGTTCGCGGTAGGCGCCGGGCTTCAGATTCGGGTCGAGCCTGAGCGGACCCATCGCAATCCTCCGCAGCCGGACGACCCGCTTCCCGACCGCCTCGAACATGCGCTTGATCTGATGGAACTTCCCCTCCCGGATCGTGACGGTGACATCGGACAGCGGTCCGTCCGCCCCGTCCCGCACATCCCGGACGACCAGATCCGCCGGCATCGTCCGGTACCCGTCGTCCAGCGTCACGCCCGACGCGAAGGCGCGGACATCGGCGTCATCGACCGCGCCCGCCACCACCGCCTCGTACACCTTGTCCACGTGTTTCCGGGGCGACAGCAGTTCGTGCGCGAGGCGCCCGTCGTTCGTGATGAGCAGCAGCCCCTCCGTATCCTTGTCCAGCCGTCCGACGGGAAAGGGATGCCGCACCCGGTCCTCCGGTTTCAGGAGTTCGATCACGGTCCGATCCCGGGGATCTTCCGTCGCCGAGACGACGCCCGGCGGCTTGTTCAGCATGAAATACACGTATTCCCGGTATCGGACCGGCTCGCCGTCCCAGACGACAAGATCCGTCTCGGGGTCGACGGCCATGCCCGGATCCCGGGCCTTGAGATCGTTCACCTCGACCCGTCCGAGCCTGACCGCCCGCTTGATCTCGCTGCGCGTGCCATAGCCCGCGTGGGCGAGCAACTTGTCCAGCCGCATGCGCGCCATCACATCCACCTCCATCCGGGCGCCCGCTCGTTGATGACGAGGCCGTCCCTCAGCTTCGCCCAGCCGACGGGATAGCCGTCGATGCAGACAAGGGCGTAACCCGCCGCTTCGGGCGTTCTTCCGCCCTCGCCGGACCCCGGCGAGAGCCTGTGCGGCTCCAGCGGCAGCGTCTCGCCCTTCAGATATTTCACCGCTTCCGGTTCGTCCGCGCCGTAATCGAGGCGGCGCGCCGCGTCGCGCGCCTCGAGCCCCATCGCGAGCGCCTGGGACGGGGCGAACCGGCCGCGCCGCGCCTCGCCCAGCAGCCAGCCGTGGCGCACGACGCGAAGCCCGCCGAGATCCGGCACATCCTCCGGCTGCGCGTACACGTGATCCCCGACCGCGACGAGCCGGCCCGGCGGCTCGAAGCCGGGCAGCGCCTCGTCGCGGAACGCCCGCCACGCCGCGAGCGGATCCGCGCTCCGGCCGCCCGCATCGCCCGCACGCGCCTTTCCGCGCCTGCCCGCCTTCATGGCGGTCCGCGGCCCGTCCGGCGGCCCGGCGGCCGGTTCGTCCGTTCGCGAAGCCGCCGCGGCCATCCCGGAATCGCCGGCACCCGAACGGCGCAGCACGGCGGCATAATGGCCCTCGCCCTCCGCGCGGTGCGGCCAGATCCGCACCGTGCCGGCGACCGCCTCGGCATGGCGGCGGTCGACGCCGCCGAGGCCGACCCAGTCCGGCCGGCCCGGCGACCAGCCGTGCCGGAGCGGCACCGGCACGACCTCGAAATCCGGGCGCTCCGCGAGCAGTTCCGCGACCCGCTCTTCGTTTTCCTCCGGCGAGAACGTGCAGGTCGAATAGACGAGCAGGCCGCCCGGTCTGAGCATCTCGGCCGCGAGGCGGAGCAGTTCGCGCTGCGCCGCCGTCCAGCGCGCGAGCGGATGCCGCAGCCACTCGGCCATCATCGACTCGTCCTTGCGGAACATCCCTTCGCCCGAGCACGGCGCGTCGACCAACACGCGGTCGAAGAAACCCCGGAACACCGGAACGAGGCGTTCCGGCTCCTCGTTCAGCACGACCGCGTTCCGGACGCCGGCCAGCTCCAGGTTGCGGGCGAGCGCCTTCGTCCGTTCGCGCGCGTTGTCGTTCGCGACGAGCAGCCCGTGACCTTTAAGCTTCGCGGCGATCTGGGTCGACTTGCCGCCCGGCGCCGCGCACAGGTCGAGCACGCGGTGGCCCGGCCGCACGTCCAGCAGTTCGGCGGGCGCCATCGCGCTCGGTTCCTGGATGTAGTACAGCCCGGCGTGATGGTGCGGATGCTTTCCGGGCCGATCCTCCTCCCCGCAATAATAGCCGGCCTCCGCCCACGGCACCGGCCTCAGCGCTTCGCGGAACGGTGAGCGCATCCGGTACGACTCGCCGTCCGTCTTCAGCGTGTTGACGCGCAGCCCGTAGCGGCGCGGTTCATCGTACGACGCGAGGAATTCGCCGAACTCGCCGCCGAGCAGCGCCCGCATGCGTCGGACGAACGGTTCCGGCAGGCGGACGGTCATGCCATTTCACCACTTTCTACAATATTGTAACATTAAATTTGTAAGTATAAATGCTATGATGTATAATAGGTTCAGCCATCATGCCATCCATTATCGGATTACTGGAGGTTCAGCGTCAACCCATGCGGAAGAAGAGAAGCAAAATGCCGTTTGTTTACGCGGCCGTCGTCCTCGTCCTGCTCGTATCCCTGTATTTCCTGAAGTATCTCAACGTCAGCGAACTGTACGACAAGCCGGTTTCGGATCTCAACCCGGCGACGCGGGAGCTGCTCAAGGACCCGAATTACCAGAACATCATTCTGCCCGGCGAGCTCGACGAGCGGATCGAAAGCGGCGAACCGATGTTCGTCTACTTCTTCGCTTCGACCTGCAGCTTCTGCCGCGAGACGACGCCGATCCTGATGCCGATCGCGGAGGAGCTCGGCATCGATCTGCCCCAGTTCAACCTCGTCGAGTTCCAGGACTACTACAGGAAATACAACATCATCTACACGCCGACGCTGGCCTATTTCGAAGAGGGGCGGGAAGTCGCCCGCATCGAGGGCGGAATCGGCTCGGCCGGTCACTCGGCCGATGACTACCGGGAGTTCCTCCGGAACCCGAAGGGGGCGTCGTCATGAGAAGCGCGCGCGACTGGCTGCTGGGCGGCGTCATCCTGCTGCTCGCCGGATTCCTGGTCGTATCCGGCTGCTCGGACAGGAATTCCGACAGGGGGGACGGACACGATCACGGCGTCATGACGACCGAAGGCGAACGGCACGAGACGACGTCCGGCCCCGACGAGCTGCCGTCCTTCCTGCTTAATTACGCGGACCGCACCGTCGATCTGTACGCCGACGTCTACGAACACATGCACATTCTGCAGCATGTGAACTGCTACTGCGGCTGCATGGAAGCGAACGACCCGCACGATTCGCTGCTGCGCTGCTTCCTCGTGGGCGCGCATGACGACGGTTCCGTCACGTGGACCGATCACGGCGCGAATTGCGGCATCTGCCTGATGGAGCTTCAGGACGCGATCACGTACGCGAAGCAGGGCAAATCGGCGGACGAGATTCGCGACCTCATCGACGCCAAGTACGCGACGGCGGGCCTGTGATCCCCGATTCCGGGGAGCCCGCCGTCCCGACAGGCTATGTCTCGTCCGCCCGGGAATCCCCCCCGGGCGGACGCTTCATTTCGGCGGCGACCCGTTCGGCCAGCCGCCGGTCGACGATGCGGATTTCGAACGGCCCGGGTTCCGGAGGCCTGCGCGCGGCCTTGAAATCCGCTTCGCCTCCGGCATCCGGACCGGCGCCCGCGCCTTGCCCGGCGTCGCGGCCGTCATCCTGACCCGCGCCTCGGCCGTCACCCGGACCCGTGCCGGCTTCCGCCAGCCAGGCTTCCAGCGGCCCGAGAACCGCCGCCGCTTCTTCCCGCAGCCGCTTCACGTCGATCCCCGCCTCCGTGTCCGCGTACCCGTCCAGCTTCTCCAGCGCGGCGCGCAGCAGCTTGGCGGCGCCGGTGTAATTCCGGTTGCCGTAATGGTGCAGCCCGACGGCGACCTGGAGCAGCCCCTGCCAGAACCGGTTGCGTCCCTCCTCGAGCCACAATTCCTCCATGACATCATGACAATCGTAATAGTCCCGGTCGCGGTTGAACAGCACGAGGAAACGGACGAACTTCGGATCGAAATCAGGTTCTGCCGCCAAACGCCGCCTCTCCTTTTGCCCGCTCGATCGATTGCCGGATCTCTTCCGCCAGCATTTTCAGCCCGATGACATCCTCCTGCTCCCACAGCTCGTTGAACCGGAGCTGGTACCGCGCCGCCTCCCGGACCCGGTGGTAGAAATACAGTTCCTGGATGCCGGAGAGCACGTTCGAGACGAGATTCGAGCTGTCCTCGAACGCCCGCTGCGCCTCCAGAATCTCCTTGCGGATGCTCGACATCTCCTCGTCCAGCCGGAACGCGGCCTCCGCCGCATTGCGCAGACGCTCCTTCACGTGCTCCGGAAGCTGTTCCTTGTACTTGTAATTGAGCGAATGCTCGATCGTCGCCCAGAAATTCATCGCGAGCGTGCGGATCTGGACCTCGGCGAGCACCTTCTTGAGGCCGAGCGCCGTCTGCACCGGGTACTCGACGATGATGTGATAGCTGCGGTAGCCGCTTTCCTTGTGGTTCGCTACATAATCTTTCTCATATACGATGGACATATCCTTGCGCTGCCGGATCGAATCCGCGACGATGTAGATGTCCTCGACGAACTGGCACATGATCCGGATGCCCGCGATGTCCTCGATGCCCTCCTCGAGTTTGTCCATCGGCACGTTCAGCCGTTTCGCCTTCTCGAGGATGCTCGAAATCCGTTTCACCCGGCCGGTCACGAACTCGATCGGCGCATAGGATTGCCGCGTCTTCAGCTCGCTGCGGAGCGTCCTGAACTTGACCTTCAGTTCCTCGACCGCCTGCTCGTAGGGGAGCAGGAACAGGTTCCAGTCCCGTCCGTCCATGCGCTTTCCTCCTCCCGCAAGAAGTCAGCGATGATCCGCTCCGACCGCGTCGCCGATCCGGCGGAAGCCGTCGCGGGACAATAGTTCGGACAGCTCGGCGGCGATTCGGCGGACGACGCCGGGTCCCCGGTAGATGAGCGAGGTGTAAATTTCGACGAGCGATGCGCCGGCACGAATCTTATCGTATGCATCCCGTCCGTCGAAAATGCCGCCGGAACCAATGATCGGCAGCTTCCCGCCGGTCAGGCGCCAGATCACGCGGATCACCTCCGTCGACCGCGCCGCGAGCGGCCTGCCGCTCAAGCCTCCCTGCTGCGAGCGGTTCGGCGATTTCAGCCCTTCCCGCGACAGCGTCGTGTTCGTCGCGATGATCCCGTCCGCGCCGCCATCCGCGAGAATCCCGACCGTCTGCTCAAGCTCGGCCTCCGTCATGTCCGGCGCGATTTTGACGACGACCGGCTTCGGATGTCCGCCCGCCTTCAAGGCCTGCGCCGCAATCTCCTCCCGCACCGCGGCCAGCAGGCCCTTCAGTTCTTCGCCGTGCTGAAGTTTCCGGAGATCCGGCGTGTTGGGCGAACTGATGTTGATGACGAAGAAATCGCCGTACGGGTACAGCGCGCGCAGGCAGGCGCGGTAGTCATCCGCGGCCTTCCCGTTCGGCGTCGCCTTGTTCTTGCCGATGTTGACGGCGATCGGCACCCGGCGCGTTTTGAGCCGCGCGAGCCGGCCGGCCATCGCCTCCGCGCCCTCGTTGTTGAACCCCATCCGGTTGATGAGCGCCTCGTCCTCGGGCAGCCGGAACAGGCGCGGCCGGTCGTTGCCCGGCTGGCCGACCGGCGTCACCGTGCCGACCTCGAGGAACGCGAGCCCCATCCCGGCGAAGCCTTCCACCGCGACGGCATCCTTGTCCAGCCCGGCGGCGAGCCCGACCGGATGCCGGAACCGGATGCCGAACAGTTCCGTCTCGAGCCTCGGATCGGGCGCCGTGTCCCAGAAGCTCCGCATCAGCGGAAGCACGCCGGGCACCCCGGCCGCCCGGCCGAGCCCGTGCACGATCAGCCGATGCGCCCGCTCCGGATCCATCCGGAACAGGATCGGCCTGGCCAGCTTGCGATACAGCATGCCTTCCACTCCGTTCTGTACCGTATGCATTCCACGAACAGTTTATCTTGTCCGGGAAGAAAAAGAAAGCGCGCAATCTTCACGTTGCTGCCATCGATGAACGGTTGCGGGACGCATCGTGAAACGGTTACAATGGGATCGAATCCGCAAAAAGAGAGGGTCGATCATCGATGGGCGCTGTTCGCAAGAAACCGCCGGCGCTGAAAAGGCAGCAGGACGAGATCAACAAGAAAGCGATCCTGTGGGTTGCCGGCGCATTCATCGTCGTCGTCATCCTTCTGTCGATCCTGATCATCGTGAACGGCTGAGACCCGAACGGTCTCAGCCGTCGTCATTTCAGCCACCGGTACACCTTGCCGGGATTCGTCTCGTCCTGCGTCGGCTCGAGACGGAATCGCTCCGCGGGGACCGAAATGTCGTCCGGCAGCGCTCCCGACGTGATCGTGACGCGCGTGCCGAGCGGCGTCATGTCGTACAGCTCCTCCAGATCCTCCTTCGCCATGCGGACGCATCCGAGCGACTCGTCTTTCCCGATGCTGTCCGGGTCGTTCGTGCCGTGGATCGCGTAATCGGAGTCCGACAGCGTCATGCCGCGGCTGCCGAATTCGCCGTCTTCCCGGCCGTTCGGATTCCGGACCTTCTCCGTGATGACGAACGTCCCTTCGGGCGTCCGGTCTCCGCCCAGG